>Ga0265331_10002060_pt1 | contig 13916 bp, 13 predicted proteins | sample 41923metaG_FD_202088 | JGI IMG/M metagenome (GOLD analysis project Ga0265331, IMG submission 202088) | Rhizosphere microbial communities from Carex aquatilis grown in University of Washington, Seatle, WA, United States - 4-19-23 metaG | ecosystem: Host-associated > Plants > Roots > Rhizosphere...
AGGATTTCGTCATGAAAAATGCAATTATATTTGCCGCAGTAATCGCCGCGCTCGCATTGAGCGCATGCGACAGACCGACCGTAGTCACACCTGCAGCCCCGGTCGCAGTCGTCGCAGTACCGGGTCCAGCGGGTCCCGCCGGCGCAACCGGCGCCACGGGCGCGCAGGCCGAAAAAGGCGATACGGGCGCCACGGGCAACACCGGCGCAACCGGCAACACGGGCAATACGGGTAACACGGGTGCCACCGGCGATACGGGCGCTCAAGGCCGCCGCGGCACTACCGGCGATACCGTCGTGATTGTTCCCGCATCGAAGTGACGCACAAGTAAAACGCCGCAAAACAAAGCCCGCGCGAGCGGGCTTTTTCATGCATGCGCCGCGCCCGAATATGAATACCGCATAATTTCTATATATGTACGGTATCGAACATATTAAAGTTGGCAATGCGGTCAAACTGAAAAATTGCCTGGGTAGCCGCGTCCGGCGGTCGCGCCTTACAGAATGGAAACAATGGACAACGCTTATACCGCGAAACCCGCCGAGATTCTGCTCGCAGACGACGATGAGAACTACGCATTTCTTACGCGCGAAGCTTTCTCGCAGGCGAAGCTGCGCGCGAATCTGCACCATGTGAGCGATGGCCGGCAATGCCTGCAATTCCTGCGCCGTCAACCGCCGTACGCCGATGCGCCCGTGCCGGACATCATATTGCTCGACATCGAAATGCCCGTCATGGACGGCCGTCAGGTACTGGCGGAGATCGTCAAGGACGATGCATTAAAGCATCTCGCGGTGGTCGTTCTTACGTCGCGCGACGAGCACGCCGAAATCCTGCACATGTACCAGTTGCGGTGCAATTCGTACATCTGCAAACCGGCCGCGTTCGATCAATACGTCGACGTCATCAAGAAACTCGCCGACTACTGGCTGTCGGTGGCCACCTTGCCCACCCGGGCATTAGGGTAGATAGGCAGCTGCGCATGCGCGCGGCAAAGTAATTCGCGCAACGTTCGCTGGCGCACGGAAAAGCGGCCGTTGTCCGCGCACTATGGGCGACGGTTCGGCGCTTACGCAGGCATCGCTCCCGGTGCGCGAGCCGCCTGCCGTCAGGCCGCCATCGCTGCAACCATCCCGGACGGCTACTCGAGGAGAAAATAAATGTTTACGAAAAAAGTTCTGGTCTCGGCATTGTTTGCCGCCGGCATGCTCGGCGCCGCGGCAATGCCGCTGACGAGCGTAGCTGCAGTAGAGGTCTATGTGAGTTCTGCACCGCCTGCGGAAAGATACGAACGCGTTCCCGAGGTCCGTCGCGGCTATGTCTGGTCGCCCGGCTACTGGGACTACCGGCATGACAAGCACGTATGGGTCAAGGGATCGTCGGTGCGCGCACGCGAAGGCTACGCCTATCAACCGAACCGCTGGGTCGAACGCGACGGGCGCTGGAACCTCGAACGCTCACGCTGGGAGCGTGCGCATCGCGATAGCGACCACGACGGCGTGCCGGACAGCCGCGACGCACATCCTAACAACCCCAACCGCCGCTAACCCGCTATTCCGATCCGCGCCCGCCAGCGCGGTCGGTTGGTGCCGCTCGGCCCGAAGCTGTTTACTTGGGCCGCGGCTGCGTCAGCTTCGGCTGCACCGCCGACAGCCGGCCGGCACGCAACTCCACCACTGCCTTTGCCACCGCGCGCGCCACGTTGCGCGCTTCTTCCTGCACCGCTTCGTCCCGATCCAGTGCTTCATGACTGGTCGCATAGGGTTCGTAATAGCCGATGTAGCGATCCAGGCGGGCCACCGCACCGGCGTCGATGAAACCCATGGAGTCGAGCCAGTCCGACAGCGCTCGGCGCGAGCCTTCGATACCGGCCACATCGCCATGCACGATCAGGCCGTAGACGCGCCCCGCGAGGTGCTGCGGATAATCCCACCCCGCCATCTCGAGCGCTTTCGCTTTCCCGGCTTTCTTGCCGGACGTCGAAGTGGGATCGGCGTTGCCGCCGTCGGCGCATACCAGGCGGTCGATCATCAGCTTCAACGGACTCGGGCTCTGATACCAATACACGGGTGAGACAATGATTACGGCGTGAGCGGCGGCCCAGCGCTCGTAGATTTCGGCCATCCAGTCGTTGGTCTGGTCGAGCGCGTGATTGGGATAACAACTGCACGGCCAGTGACACAGCGGCATTGCAGTCGAGACACAACCCTTGCAGGGATAAATCTTGCGGCCGTATTCGGATGTCAGCAGGCTCAGATCCAGCACGTCGACACCAGTGTCGGCCCGTTCCAGGATTTCGCGGGCGAGCTCAACAAGCCGGTAGGTCTTGGACATCTCGCCCGGGCATGTGCCATCGTTGCGCGCCGAGCAGCAAATCAGCAGCACGCGCGACGAACTTCCCGCCCACCGCCGCTGCGCCTCGTCGATACGCTGTTTCGTGGCAATCCAGTCGATCGACAAGTCATAGTCCGCGTCGGCGTAGCCCGGACCCGCCTTCTGTGTGAACGGAGCCTTGCGACCGTCCATGTAGCCTTGCCACGCGATCTCTTCCAGTCGCGCGATGGAATCATCTTCGACCCGGAACGCCGGATCATGAAAGGACGCGCGAAACCGGACACCGAATTCGTCGCGCCCAAGCTGCGCCGGAGCCTGGCCCTTGCGAATTTCAATCATCGACTCCTCCTATGACAGCCATATGCTTTCGGAGCCGAGCCGGCGAGCGGAGAAATACGCGACAGGGGCAGAATCCAGTTTTTCATCATCGCCGGCATTGTTGACCGCGATTAATGAGTGATGGCGCTTACACGCCAGATTATGTTGCCAACGTCATCCGCCACCAGCAGTGCTCCCGTCTTGTCCAGCGCGACACCCACCGGCCGTCCCCGCGCGTCGCCCTCTGCCGTGAGAAAGCCGGTCAACACATCGACCACCGGCCCGGGCGCCGGCTTGCCGCCGCTGAATGGCACGAAAATCACTTTGTAGCCGCTGTGCGGTTTGCGATTCCACGAGCCGTGCTGACCCACGAACATGCCGTGCCGTAACTGCGCGGGCAGGCTGGTGCCTTGCGCGGAAGCGAGGCCCAGCGAAGCGGTATGCGGACCCAACGCATAGTCGGGAGCAATTGCTTTTGCAACCAGGTCCGGACGCGGCGGATCCACCCGCGTATCGACGTGCTGTCCGTAATAGCTGTAAGGCCAGCCGTAAAAGGCGCCGTCCTTGACCGACGTCATGAAGTCAGGCACCAGATCGCTGCCCAGTTCATCGCGCTCGTTGACCGACGTCCACAATTCGCCGCTTTCCGTTTCCCACGCCATGCCGTTCGGATTGCGCAAGCCCGCGGCGAAAATGCGCTTGTTTCCGGTCTTGAGATCCAGTTCCCAGATGGCGGCGCGCCCCTCTTCCTGGTCGATCCCGTTTTCGGCGGCGTTGCTGTTTGATCCCACGGTCACGTAAAGCCGGTTGCCGTCACGACTGGCGATGAGATTTTTGGTCCAGTGATGATTGATGGGACCGGCGGGAAGGTCCGTGACCTTGACGCCCGGTACGGTGATTTTGATATCGCCGGGCGCATATGGAAAACGCATCACCGCATCGGAATTGGCCACGTAAAAATCGTTGCCCACCAGCGCCATCCCGAACGGTGAATTCAACCCTTCGAGAAACACCGAGCGGGTATCGACGATGCCGTCGCCGTCACGATCACGCAATAACGTAACGCGGTTGGCGGTGGGCGCGGCGGCACCCGCCTTGGCCATCACCTTCTTCATGATCCACCCTCGGATGCCTTTGCCGTCCTCCGGCTTGGGCGGCGCATTGGTTTCGGCGACGAGCACGTCGCCGTTTGGCAGCACATAAATCCAGCGCGGGTGATCGAGGCCATCGGCGAACCGCGCGACGACGGTGCCCGCCGCAGCGACCGGCCTGCTTCCGGGGGGCCACCCCGTGGCCGGCGCAATATTCACGACGGGGACGAGCGACTTCTCCGGTGCCGGCAACACCGGATCGGGGCCGCTGCCCGCGGCGATCGTTAATTGCGCCGTGCCCCCGCATGCAGACAGGCCGGCGGCGACCAGCAAGAGCGGCAAGTTACGAGTCAAAAATTTGGCGATCATGTTTTCCCCGGAACTGCGCGACAAAGCCCGCGCACGGGTGGGCGGAACGCACCGCCACTGTGCCGCGAGAGACCGTGCAAGTCCGTTCGCTGCCGCACATATCGCCCACCGGATTTTTTGCCGGGCCGAATAAATCCCCCCGCAACTTCCGAACCGTGCGTGCCGGCCGTGACGATGGAAAACGGCGCACCAACAACTGATGCGCCGTTTCAAATGCAGTTACGTTCGAGCTAGTACCGGCCTGGGCTGTTCACGTCACCCGTTGCGTTGCCCTGAGCATCCGTGGGCGTTGAGTCGCGCCAGTTCCCGCGGTTGTAGCGCGCCGATCGATTGCTCATCGAACCATTGTCCCGCGCGGAGTCAAGCGACTGACAGCCCGGCTGGTTGTAGTGTTGCGCGCAGAAGAATGAATGGCCCGAAATGCCTGCCGATTCACTTGTGCTGGCCGGAAACGAGATATAGCTGACCGAGAACGGGTCTATGCGCGGCGGAATTCCCGAGGAGCTGGTCGGCCCGACGTAGCCGGCGGGTGCGATCGCCCGGTCGGACGAACGATGCGTGGAGTCATTCATGGAGCCGCACCCTGTAATAACCAGCGCCAACGCACCGGCCAGGAGCGGCAATCGTATCGATGATGCAAAACGGGTTTTCATAGTGGATATTCCTAGGTGAAATTTATTGCGGTTTAACTCGGAAAGACTGTTCGCTTGCCATAGGCGCCGGGGGTCTAAACCAAATCAAACCAGGACCAACACCATCGACAGGAGAATACGCAGCAAGTCACTGAAAATCTGTGCGTTGGCGTACTGTGAGACGGAATTGCGAAATTAAAATTATCGGATCCGCTGTGGCGCTTGAAGCATCGCGCACTCTGCATCAGGAAACAACGCGGCTCAGTTGCCGCCCGAGAGCGCTTTGGACTTGCGCTGCGGATGCAACTCGGCCCTTTCCTCGCGGCGCCGGTTGTGCAGATAAATCCATTCGCCAACGCCGGCCGTTGCCAGCATCAGCACGTTGGTCGCCACAAACACCCAGTTACGCAATTGCCAGCTATAGACAACGAAGCCGCTCGAAGCCGCCAGCTGTCCGATGAAAAGCCAGCGCGACATTCCCTGCGTGCTGCGCTCGCGCCACTGCGTGTAGACCTGGCGGCTGATGGTGAGCAGAAGTATGGCGGCGGCGGACCAGCCGATTAGTTCAGTCCACATGCGTTATGCGAAATAAGAGTACCGAAGTGGATCCGGCTGCGCTACGAAGAACGGAATCGTGTTGTGCGAGGATTATCCCGCCACCAGACGCAGCGGCATCAGTGGATTGAAGTCGGTCCAGTCCCCTGCGACGATGGCGCCCTCACTGCGTTCGATGTCGGTGGCGCCGTGTGTGCGCAAAATGCCGATTGCGGTGTCCTGCTGCGCCGACACCGGCGCGGAAACTGCGACGAGCATGCCGGATTTGCGGGGCGGCTCGTCGTACCGGAGTTCTTCCATGGCCGTGTGCGTTTCAGGACTGCTTCTGTCCCCTGCGTTACCCAGCGCGCCAACCAGCGAGCCTGCGTAGGCGCCTACGCCCGCCGCCGCGACGGCCGCGCCCGGGCCCAGCACCGGCACCGCAGTCAGCCCCACCGCGATTCCGACGGCGCCGCCGACGGTCGCACCTATAGCGGATCCTGCCGGGGCACCTTCGGTGCCCGCGGACTCGTCTTCATCTCCACCCAGCGGATAGCGATCATGTTGCCCCGGCGGATTCACAAAAAACGTCGTCATATGCTCGGGCGAAAATCCGGCGCCAGCGAGGTCGGTCATTGCCCGTTGCGCCCCGTCCTGTTGCAGAAAATTTCCCGTGATGATTGTGGTCATATGTGCCTCCATGTTTTAGCGTGGCAGACGCGACCGCTTCGCCGCGCCTGATGTAATCTTTCTGGATGCGCGGCCCCAACTCGCGCAGACTGCGCGCCAGTGCTCCGGGAAGCCTCGCATACGGTCCGCTTGCTTCTCCGCTACACGAAGATCCGATGCGGGAAATCGCGCCGATCGGGGATGCGACAGCTAGCCGGTCGCGCGGGCTTCCACCACGACCCTGGAGTCTTTCCTGCCCTTGGCGATGTCATGAGCGTACTCGCTGGCATCTTTCTCCGTGTCGAACGACGCCAGCGGTTTGTCGAAACCTTTTTCGCTGACGTCCCATTTATTGTCTTTGCCCGGTGAAACGCGGAAAACGATGTCGCCCTTCTGATCGAATCCCATAATTCATTTCCTTTCGTTGAGGCCGACCACCGCATGGGAGTCGGCAAAAGGCGGCGGCGACCGCTTTGACGGTCGCCGCCCCTGCGATCTTGACAAAAACAGACTGGAATCCTGCCGCCTCGGAAGCCTATTTGTCGGCTTTGATCTTGATGTCGTTCTGTACGGAGACGACGCCTTGCACGCCGCGCGCGATCGCCACGGCCCTGTCCACCGCCGCCTGGTTCGCCGCCGTACCGCTCAGGCTGACCATACCCTTCGCATCCGTGTCGACTTTGATGTTCACGAGGCTGGACATTTTTTCCCCGGCCAGTTCGGCCTTGATCTTGGTGGTGATCACCGAGTCTTTGACGAAAGCTTTGGGCGACGAGCGGTCGGTGTCGCCATCGGCGGTGTAGCCGGCAATCGGCAGGACCAGGGCGGCGGCAAGCAGACAGGTTGTCACGATTTTGGTGTTCATGGGCGGTATTCCTTTGCAGTTGAGAAATGGCGGGTCTGGCGGAAATTCGATCCAGAGCCGCGATTGTCCGCCGCCCGGTTGCCGCCGCTCTGTGCGCCGACGCACATACGGCGACATTTTATTGCCGTAAGTTGGCGTCGGTTTGTTTCGACTGCGCCCCCGTGAAATACTTCGCTCTGCTCTGTGTGTTCGTGTTGCCGCCGCTGCTGCAGGGCTGCTATACGCCGCTGGTCGAAGGCGCGCAGCAGGGCTACGACGCCGCACGGCGCGACCCGCTGCATGCGGAAGCGGTGACCGGAGACCCTGTTGCCGAGTACAAACTCGGCAATACGTATTGTTGTCATGGCGGCGGCCCGATGGACAACCTGACGGTCTACGACAACCCCAAGGCGACGTATTGGTATTGCAAGTCGGCGCGGCAGGACTACGGTCCGGCGCAGTTGCGCCTTGCGCAACTCTATTCAGGACACCCGATTCACGGCCTGCATATCGCTTTGCGCGCAAGTGCGCTCGTCGACACCGTCCAGACTGATCTTGGCATTGCCCTGATGTGGGCGACCCGCGCGGCCACCCAGGGCGACGAGGACGCGACTGAATTGCGCGATCAGATCACGGCGCAAGCAACGGCCAGAGACCGCGCCAAAGCGGCCACGCTCGTGAAAAACTGGCGCGCGGCTCCCTGCCGGTGGACCGATGTATTTCCTTCTGTTGCAAATGCGAACAAGCAATAACGGCAGCCTGATGGCGCTGCAGCGCGCGCCGCGTTGACACTGCGGTGGTATGTGAGTTGTCGAACAGACGGTCCGCCGCTCTGCGAACGATAATGACAGCGGTACAAATGTATCGCCGCCAAACATTTACGCGTCGCGGTCGCACGGAAGGGAATGCGTGCATTCGGCGCTCCCGCCCGCCGGCGATACGGCCATCGCAAGAGATTTTCGAGGTGTGAAATGATGACGCAAATATCATCGGCGGCGTCCGCCTGCAATCCACGACTTGCCTCCGCCGTTCAAAGCATGGCATCCCGCTGCCTGGCGCTCATACTCGTCGCCGCATTCGCCGGAGGCTGCGCGTCGCTGCCGCCCGGTTCCGGCTATCCCAGGACCGCTTCGTCGGCGCTCGCGACCCCCGAGGAGACCCGCTTCGGCAAGCAGTTTGCAATTGCCGCGCGCGAACACCCGGGGACTTCCGCATTTCGCCTGCTGACCGCGGGTGTAGACGGCTTTCTGACACGCGTGCAAATGGTCAATTCCGCCGAACGCACGCTCGATCTGCAATATTTTATTTTTCGCGCGGACGAAACCGGCAAGTTGCTGACCGAAGCGGTGCTGCGCGCCGCCGACCGCGGCGTGCGCGTGCGCATCCTGTTCGACGACGGGGAAACCGTCGCGGGCGACGGGCAAATTGCCGCGCTCGATGCCCACCCGCACATCGAGGTCAGGGTATACAACCCGTTCGCTTATCGCGGATCTTCGGTATTTCAGCGCGGGCTCGAATTTGCGCTCAACAGTTCGCGGCTCGACTATCGCATGCACAACAAACTGATGGTCGTCGACAATTCGCTCGCGCTCGTCGGCGGGCGCAATGTCGGCGACCAGTATTTCCAGATCGACCCGGAATCGCAGATGGCGGACGACGATGTGTTTGCCGCGGGCCCCATCGTGAACCGCCTCTCGGGAACGTTCGACGAGTTCTGGAACTGCGCGATTGCAATTCCGGTGCGCGCGCTGACCGGGGCGATGACTTCGGATGAGGCGCTCGCCAAATATCGCAAGGTACTGACCGAGCATCGCGAACAGGTCAAAGAGGACGGCACTGACTACGCGAGCCGCATCGCAAAGGGCGAGCCATTGGCCGGAATACTTGCCGGCAGGTTGCCGCTGGTTTGGGCGCATGCGCAACTGGTTTACGACAGCCCGGACAAAAAGAAGGTGGAAAAAGGCGAGATGGTGGGCAGGCTCATGCACAAGCCCGTGGCCGCCGCGGTCACGGCCGTGCAGTCCGAGTTGCTGATGATCACGCCATACTTGATACCGGGGCCGGAAGGCATGGAGATTTTTTCCGATCTGCGCAAGCGCAATGTGACCGTGCGCGTGCTGACGAGTTCGCTCGAAGCATCGACAGTGTTGCTCGCCCAGGCGGGCTATATGCAACACTATCGGCTGCCGTTGCTTGAGATGGGCGTGGGCATTTACGAAATACGCTCGCTGCTAGGCAATACGCGGGGCAGCGGGGAGACCGCCAAAATATCCCGCTTCGGAAATTATTCATTGCACGCGAAGTTGTTTGTGTTCGACCGCCAGCGGCTGTTCGTCGGGTCGATGAATTTCGATCAGCGCTCCATGCATCTCAATACCGAGATCGGCCTGATCATCGACAGCCCTGCGCTCGCGCAGCAGGCGGCCGCGCGTTTTGAGGCAATGGCCAGTCCGCCGAACAGTTATGAACTCATCCTGAGCAAGCCCGGCACGGGAAAATCCCCGCTCCTGGCATGGCGCACCCAGGAAAACGGCGCAATGATCGACTACGACCGCGAACCGGCGCGCAGCAACGGCCAGCGGTTGAAGGTCAAACTGTTCTCGATCGTCGCGGTCGACAACGAGCTGTGAAAATTGAAGATTGGATGACTGCGGTTAGTCGGCTAACGCAGCCCCGGGTTCGGGTGCCCTGACCGGTAGCTTCTCGCCGCGGCCGGCGGGAATCCGGCGCAGTTCTATCAAAGTCCCTGCGAATTCGAGTGCCACATCCAGCGCCGCCATAAATTCGTCCACTTTGATGGGCTTGGTGACATAGCGGAAAAAACCCGCCTCCAGGCCGCGCTCGATATCGTGTGGAATTGCATTAGCACTCAGCGCAAGAACCGGAATATGCGACGTTGCCGGGTCATGCCGCAGGATCTGCATGGCTTCGGTCCCGCTCATGCCGGGCAGGTTGATGTCCATCAGGATGACCTCCGGTTGCGCCGTGCGCGCGAGCTCGATGCCCAGATTACCGTTGATCGCGGTCAACAGACGCAGGTCGGGGCGGCGCGCGATCAGCTGTTCGACCAGCTTCAGATTCGCCGGATTGTCCTCGACATATAGCAGCGTATGCCGCGGCGCTCCGCTCGCCACCTGCATGGGCGCGGATGCGGCAGTTTCGAATTCACCGTTGGTGAACGACGGTGGCGCGGCGGAATTGAGGTCGACCCAGAACACGCTGCCCGCCCCGACGGTGCTTTCCACGCCGATCGCGCCGCCCATCAATTCAACCAGGCGCTTGGTCACCACCAGACCGATGCCCGTGCCCTCCTCGGCGCTCGCCTCCTGCCCGAGACGATTGAACGGCTGGAACAACTGCGCGAGTTTTTCCGGCGGCAAGCCGGCGCCGGTGTCCCTGATGCTGATGCGGAAGCTGTCCGGCGGGTTCGCGGCGCACTCGACGACCACGGTGCCGTCCGCCTGGTTGTATTTGATCGCATTGGACAGCAGGTTGATGAGGATCTGTTTGACGCGCGTGCGGTCGGCGTTGACGAAGCACGGCTCGCCGAAGCGGGGAAAGCTCATGCGGATGCCGCGCTTCTTGGCCTGCGGCTCGATCATGGACTGGCATTCGAGCATGAGCTCGTCGAGCGACACCGGTTCCAGCGATATGGACAGCTTCCCGGACTCGATCAGCGCGAGGTCGAGAATTTCGTTGATCAGCTCCAGCAGATACCACCCGGCCTGCAGAATCTGGTCGATGCTTGCCTTCTGCGCGGGCGACGGCGCCGGAATATCAGATTCCATCAACTGGCCGAAACCGAGGATCGCGTTCAGCGGCGTGCGCAGCTCGTGGCTCATGCTGGAAAGAAAATTCGATTTGGCAAGGTTGGCCTTGTCCGCCGCCGCTATGGCGCTCTCCAGTTCGACGTTATTCTCCTGCAGCGTCAGCTCGAAACGTTTGCGTTCCGTGACGTCGCGCGCCGCGGCAAACACCCCGCGCAGCTTGCGGTCGCGATCGTGCAGGGTAGTCGCGTTGTACGACACCACGGTTTCCTTGCCGTCGCGGGCGCGCGCGGTGAGTTCGTAATTGGTGACCTTGCCTTCGCCGAGCACCCGCTTGACGCCTGCCTCGGCGCGCTCGGGGTCGGTGAAGTAATTCTTGAACGGCGCGCCGATCAGTTCGTCGCGCGTGCAACCGGTGAGCGCTTCCATCTGCTGGTTGACGTCGGTGATGATGCCGCGCAAATCGGCGATCATCAGCGCGTCGATATTGGATTCGATCAGCGAGCGAGTATAGAACTGCTGGTCGCGCAGGCGCTGGTCGAGCAGCATCTGCTCCGCTTCCACCTGCTTGCGCGCGGTGTTGTCGGTGCCGATCAGCAGGTAACCGATGATGGCGTCCTGCGCGTCGCGCAGCGCGGTGACCGACACCACCGCCGGAAAACGGCTGCCGTCCTTGCGTATGTACGTCAGCTCGTAAATGTCCTCGATCCCGCGCGACGCCTTGAACACCAGCGCCTCGAAGCCCGGGGTGATCGGAGTGGCGAGTTCCAGGCTCAAGGCGGCGGCCCGCGCGATCACTTCCTGCGGATCCGAAATGTCGGCGGGCGTGATCTTGTTCATCACTTCGGCGGCGGTATAGCCCAGCATGCGCTCGGCGCCGACGTTGAAAATCTGAATGACGCCCTTTGCATCCGTCGCGATGGAGGAAAAGTTGGCGCTGTTGAAAATCGCGCTCTGCAGCGCCCCCGCCTTGAGCAGCGCCTCTTCAGCCTGCTTGCGCGCGGTATTGTCGGTGCCGATCAACAGATACCCGATGATGCCGCCCTGCGCCTCGCGCAGAGCCGTGACCGAGACGATCGCCGGAAAGCGGCTGCCGTCCTTGCGGATGTAGGTCAGCTCGTAGATATCCTCGATCCCGCGCGAGGCCTTGAACACCAGCGCCTCGAAGCCCGGCGTAATCGGGGTCGCCAGCTCGAGGCTGAGCGCCTTTGCACGCACGATCAATTCCTGCGGGTCGGAAATATCGGCCGGCGTGATCCTGTTCACCACATCGGCCGCCGTGTAGCCCAGCATGCGCTCGGCGCCGACGTTGAACAATTGAATGACGCCCTTCTCGTCGGTGGCGATGGAGGAGAAATTGGCGCTGTTCAGGATCGCGTTCTGCAGCGCCCCCGTTTTCAACAGCGCCGCTTCGCGCCGCACCTCCGCGATGACTTCTCCCGTACCTGCGTCGTCGTCGGGGACGTCGGTATCGAATGCGTTGACGGACATGGCGTACCTTTCTGTTGCGTTAATCTGCAGGCGCTTTCGGCCTCGCCGTCAAATGACTTACTGTGCGAACGAATATCCGGCCTTGTCGCGTTTCGCCCGGTACATCGCCTTGTCCGCGTTGCTGACCAGCATGTCCGCATCGGCGCCGTCTTGCGGGAAGACGGCGATTCCAATGCTGGCATTGATGCACAGGCTGATGATGCCGCCGGGTGCGTCGACATCGAATGGCACGCGAATCGCGTTGCCGATCTTTTCCGCGATCGACCTGATGTCCTGCTCGCTCTGTGTCTCCATCATCAGATACAGGAATTCGTCGCCGCCGAGGCGGCTGACGGTGTCGTCACCGCGGGTATTTTCCCTGAGCCGCTCCGCAACCTTGCGCAGGACGCTGTCTCCCGCGTCGTGTCCATGCGTATCGTTGATGATTTTGAACTCGTTCAGATCCATGAACATCACCGCCAGAGTCCGGCCGTGCCGCTTTGCCTGTTCCAGTCCATGTTCCAGCCGGTCGGCGGCCAGCTTGCGATTCGGCAGGCCGGTCAGGGCATCATGAAAGGCGGAATGACGGGCGGATTCCTCCTGTTCCGTAACCGCCGCCAACTGGTGTTCCAGTTGATGCCGCTCCGCGACTTCACTGTGCAATGCCTCATTCACGACCGACAGTTTTTCCGCCGCTTCCTGCACCTTGTTTTCGACGGCCGCGCTCTTTTCCAGGGCGTTGTCAATTTCGGGGCGCGGCTCCTGATCCGCGAGCTCCTGCTTTAATACCACGTTGATTGACGATAGCTCCGCCGCACATTCGCCCACCAGGTCCTCGACATGCTCGTTTTGCCCCAGCGCTTTGGTCAGGGACTTCGCTGGCGCGGCGCCTTTTGCCAATTCCGCGTTTGAATCGATTTTCATTTCCTTATTCATGTTCTGTTGAATGCCTGTGGAAAAGTCTTCGGGGTTGATTTGCTTGCACGGTCCGTTCGAGTGCTGCGGAATCATCATGACCACCCGATACCGGTCCCCGGCGCGACGCGGGTTACACCGCAACTTGCCCGGACTTTTCCGCCGACATGACAACCCGATTGCGCCCGTCGCGTTTGGCCTGGTACAGCGCGACGTCGGCCGCCTTGATCAGCACCGCCGAATCGGACGCATGGTCGGGGAATATGGCCACGCCCAACGACAATGTAATAGCGCCCAGATCCCGGTTGGCATGCGTCACGCTCAACAGACTCGCGCCCTCGCGGATTTTCTCCGCGCGCTGGCGCGCGCCTTCCGCGGTCGAGGGCGACAGGATCAGTATGAACTCTTCGCCGCCATAACGGCAGGCGATATCGCTGCCGCGCACGTGTTTCTTGAGGAATTCCCCCAGGGTGCGCAGAACCGCGTCGCCCCCGTCGTGACCGAAATTGTCGTTGAACTGCTTGAAGTGGTCGATATCGATCATGATGACGGCGAGTTGCGCTTTGTTACGCTTGGTACGGTGCAGCTCCTGCGCCAGCGCCTCTTCCATGTAGCGGCGGTTGAAGAGTTCCGTGAGCGGATCCCGGATCGACAGATTGCGCATCGATTCGCGCAACTTCAGGTTGGCGATGCCCAGGCCGATGTTGTCGGCGAGTATCTTGGCCAGCCTGCACTTGTCGGCCATGCGCGCTTCGTCGGCCTTGTCGTTTTTTACCGGGCCGTCGAGGATGTGCAGGATCCCGAGGGTTTCCCCCTGCGCCAGCAGCGGCAGGCAGACATACATGTGCCCGTCCTCGTTGACATGCGGGCAGCGTCGCTCATGAGTCATGGCGAGGTGGGATTGGCCGCGCCGGTGCGCCCAGCACTCGTTGGGCGGAAAAATCACGTTGGCCGGCGGCAGCGGACCCCAGAC
>Ga0265331_10002061_pt1 | contig 13911 bp, 15 predicted proteins | sample 41923metaG_FD_202088 | JGI IMG/M metagenome (GOLD analysis project Ga0265331, IMG submission 202088) | Rhizosphere microbial communities from Carex aquatilis grown in University of Washington, Seatle, WA, United States - 4-19-23 metaG | ecosystem: Host-associated > Plants > Roots > Rhizosphere...
GAACGCCCGAGCCATCGTCGACACTGCCATCCGGCGCCCCTCACGGCGCCGCCCGTCCCGCTGTCACGACATCGCCCCCTGCAAGGACGTCGAATCCAGATGAATAGGACGGGTTAACCAGCTGCCAGGTGTGGAAATCGACGCCATCCTCGAGTCCGGTGTAGCCGGCGGTGTCGGTGGCCGGCAGGTTGTCGATCAGCACCGAGGAGCTGTCGGGCATGACGATCCTCTGCCAGGCCACCAGGGCGCGGCGCTGGCCGTAAGCGACGACGCTGTCGACCTTGCCGATCAGCCGGGCGCCCTGGGGGATCAGCAAGGTCTGGCCGGTGACGGTGTCGAAGACGTTCTCGGTCACCTGGGCGGTAACGAAGCCCGGCAGGTCGGAATTCAAGCCGGTGATCAGGCTGGCGGCGATGACGGTGCCGGCCAGCACCTCGTGCGGCGACAGCGGGTCCTGCAGCGAATGCGGATTGTAGATCTCCTGCTCGGGCTTGACTGCAAGGAAGTCCTGCTTGTGGCGCTGGCCGTTGGGATCGGGTTCCCGCTGCGGCGGGCCGCTCGGCCGGCGGCATGGCAACCGCCGGCGCCGCCGTGGCCCCCGCCTTCGCCGGCTCGGCCCGCCGCTGGGTGGTCTGGTAGAGCACGCCGGCTTCCGCTGCCTGGCGGCCCTGCTGGGCGACACGCAGCGCGTCCGCCCGTGCCGCGTCCTCGACCGGGTTGGGACGGAAGCCGCCGCCCGGGGGCGCCGGCGGGGCAAGACCGAGGGCGCGTTCCTGGCTGACCACGGCGGGGCCGAGGTCGCCGGGCAAGGGCGCACCCAGGCGCGGCGCGGCCATGTCGCCGTAGGTCTTGGGCAAAGCGGCGAGGCCGTCGGGCGGCTGGCGCTTGCCGGGGTTGACCAGTTCCTGGCCGGGGGGATCCTTGGGCGAATGCTGGGCCCTCAGCGCGAACATCGTCGCCCCCAGGATCGCCCCCGACAGCAGCGAGGCGACGATCACCACCATGCGCCGGCTGATGCGGGTCACCGCCTTGGGGGCGCCGCGCAGCACCACCGGATCGGATTCCGGGGCGGCCGGCGGATCGGCGGGACGGTTGTTGGCCATCACCAGCCTCCCCTCGCCATGGTGACTCCGTCGGTGCGGGTGATGCGGACGATCTGTTGGGAATCGGCACCGAGCCTCAGTTCGGCGGCGGCGAACAGGCGGTCGACGATGTACCAGTTGCCGCGGACCCGGTAGTTGACCAGTTCGGCGGTGCCGTCGGCGCCGACGATGAACAGCGGCGGGGCTTCGCCCTGGTCGAGGCGGGCGGGGAACTCGATGTAAACCTTGGAGCCGTCGTCGAAGGCGCGCATCGGCTTCCATGCCGGCTGGTCGCCGGAGATGGCGTAGCGGAAGCGCAGCTTATCGAGGGCCAGGCCGGATTCCACCGTCGTCGCCGCGGCGGCCTCGGCGCGGGCGTTGCGGGCCTTGATCGCGGTCAGCGCATCGCCGGGATAGGTCCAGGACAGCGCCGCCATGGCGGTGTCCTTGGTCGATTCCAGCGCCAGGTGGTAGGCGCGGCGGTCGGTGGTGATCACCATGTTGGTCCGGAGATTCGGCGCGAAGGGCTTGACCAGGATGTGGACGCGCTTGGTCTCGCCGCTGCCGCTGACCGTGTCGCCGATCACCCAGCGCACGGTGTCGCCCGACGACACGGCGATCAGGGTCTCGCCGGCTTCGAGGGTGATGTCGGTAACCTGCTCGGGCGCGGCGTAGAGGCGGTACAGCGCGCCCTCGGTGAAGGGATAGACCTGGATGGCGTTGATGTAGCCGTGGGCGGTCGGCTCCAGGGTGGCGGCGCGGTTGGCGGCGGCGACCCGGGCGGTGGCCTTGCGCTTGTCCGGCTTGGCGTGGTGGGGGCCCGGGGCCGGCATCAGCTGGCCGGGCAGCGGCAAGGGTTCTGCGATGGTGACGATCTCCACCGGGCGCGGCGGCTCGGGGATGGCGACGGCGGCGCGCGCCGGTTCGGTGTCGTAGACGATCTGGGGAATGGTGCGGGCGCAGGCGCTGACGGCCAGCGCGGACAGCAAAGCGAATGCGGGGAAGAGTCTCATGGCGTTTCTCCTGGGTTGAGTTCACGCGACCAGTCGAGGCCGGTGACGAACAGGCCGAGGGGGTTCTTGCGCAAAGCCTCGGCGGTGGCGGGGGGACGGATCAGCACGGTGAGGATGGCGGTCCAGCGTTCGGTCTTGGCCTGGGCGCCCTGGCGCCAAGTCTGCTCGGTCCACTTGACCTGGAAGCTGCCTTCGGAGATGCGCACCACGCTGGTCACCTGGACCGAGACACTGCGCTCGCCGATCGCCTTGAAGGGATCGTTGGTCCGCGCGTAGTCGTTCAAGGTGGCGGCGGCGCGCTCGCCGGCGTGGTCGTAGGCCTCCAGCCAGTTCTGGCGCACCACCACCGGGTCGATGGGCAGGCTGCGCACGGCGGTGACGAAGCGGGCCAGGTGGTAGGCGATCTGCGCATCGGTGGGCCGGGCGGGTTCTGCCGCTGGGCCGACGGCCTGCACCGCGCCCAGCTTGTCGATTTCGACCACGTAGGGGGTGACCCGGCTGGTGCCGGACTGCCACACCAGCGCGGTGGCGAGACCGACCGCCAGGCCGAAGCAGCCGAAGGCCATCAGGCGCCAGTTCCTGGCCTGCACCCGGGCCGAGCCGATGCGCTCGTCCCACACCTGGGCCGCCTTCTGGTAGGGGGTGACCGGCATCGGCGTGTGGCCGTAGCGCTGGCCCGATCGTTTAAAGAGCATGGGTTACTCCCGTTCGTGGAGGTCGGGGGCGGCGCCGTGGCCGGGACGGTCGCCCTCCTTGATCGCCTGAGCGGCGGCGTGGGTGCGGGCGCGGAACCGCTGGTCGGCCTGCAGACGGCGCGCCCAGGCGGGGACATTGGTGGTGGTCATCGCGGTGCCGGTGGGCGCGGCCGGCAGGCTGCCGCCGGTGGCGGTGAAGCCGGCCTGGCGGCCGGACGCGGCCGCCTCGGCAAACCCGCCGGGAAGGCGATCGCGCATCCCCTGCCCCACGGTGCCGATGGCGCCGCGCGCCACGCCGGCAATCCCGGCACCGATGCCCGCCAAGCCGGTGGCGCCCGAGGTGGCCTGCCCCAGCCGGTAGGCGGTGGCGGCCCCGGATCCCAGGCTGGTGCCGGCGCGGATGGCGGCCAGGCCGGCGCTGCCGACACCACGGGCCATCCCCATCGCCGCGGCACCACCGGCCATGGTGCCGGCCGCCAAGCCGCCAATGGTGCCGACCGCGCTGCCGGCGCCCAGTTGCGGCGCGCCGGACACCAACCCGGCGGCGATGCCGGGGCCGAAGATACCCAGCCCGAACAGGGCGATCGAGGCCAGCACCAGCGACATCGCGTCCGCCAGCCCCGGCGGGCGCCCCTGCAATGCTCCGGTGAACTGCCCGAACAACGTGGTGCCGATGCCGGTGATCACCGCCAGCACCATCACCTTGATGCCCGACGAAATCACGTTGCCCAGCACCCGCTCGGCCAGAAAGGCGGTGCGGCCCCACAAAGCGAACGGTACCAGGATGAAGCCGGCCAGGGTGGTCAGCTTGAATTCGAGGATGGTGATGAAGACCTGCACCGCCAGGATGAAGAAGGCGAGGATCACCACGGCCCAAGCGAACAGCAGCACGACAATGGTGACCAGATTGTCGAACACCGTGGTGAAGCCGATCAGCGATCCCGCCTGCTGCAACAGCGGCCAGGCTGCCGAATAACCGGTGGCGGCGATCTGCCCCGGCTGCGCCAGGGAAACCCCGCCCGCCCCCGCCGCCTTCAGGCCCAACTGGGCGAAGGTGTCGAACAGCGTCTGCGCCAGGCCGGAGAAATTGTTGAGGATGAGGGCGAAGGCGCCGACATAAAGCGTCTTCTTGACCAGCCTGGCGATGACGTCGGTCTCGCCGTCGAGTCCCCAGAACAGCCCGGCCAGGGTGATGTCGATCCCCACCAGCACGGTGGTGAGGAAGCCGACGTCGCCTCCCAGCAGGCCGAAGCCAGAGTCGATGTATTGGATGAACATCGCCAGGAAGCGGTCGATAATTCCGAGGTCGTTCATGTGCTGTGGCCCCATGAACTGGGCGAAGCCGGCGCGCGCCTGGTCCAGGGCCTGCGCCCGGTACTGGGCCGCCATCAGCGACTGGATCTGCAGCTGCTGCTTGACCGACAGCGCGATCAGCTGGTTGGTGGCCTGGGCGGCGTCCAATGCCCCCTTGGCCCCCTGCGACGCGCCCGCCAGATCCGACAGCGTCGCCGTATCGGCCTCGACGCTACTCGCCAGGTGGTCCTGAAACGAAATGGACCGAGGCGGCAGACATCGCCGTGATCACGCGAGCCAAGCTGGCTGCGAGCATATCGCCGATGCGACAGGTCACTGGGCGATAGGATTTCAAAATAGACACTCAGGTCGCCGGTTCGCCAGCCGCCGATACGCCTTGGCAGACAGCCCGAGGCGCGTGCGAATCGCAATCCGGAGCTTTCGGGCGGCCGGCGAATCAACGCGGGGGACGGAACGACCAAAGCAGTATTTTATGTCCCAAACGTCACCGGTCCAGACGTTGACCGCAAGTGTCGGACCGGTACCTTCGGCCCTCGGAAACATCGGAATGGTCACCAAGCGGTAAAATCCGTTTTCTTCGGGCGGGACGAGGATATCGAGCCCTAGGTTATCCGGGTAACGAGTCAAGGCTTTGGCGATGCCATACGCCTGGTCCAACGTGATCTTCGGCAATTCTTCCCGTGCGAAGGATGGTTCGGACACGAGAAGAGCCAAGGCCGCAGACATCGACGCGATCGACCTGTACTGGTGCGTCATCACATCCTCCCGGTCGGTTCGAACAGAATTCGCATTATCGACGACGAGGCTTATATGCGCCGAGGCCCCTAATGGTTCCCGCGACGCTCTCTACGTAGCCGGGAACGTTCTTTCCCGTCTCGATGTTGATTCCGAATTTTCCCTTATCTTGCAAAATTCTAGCGAATTCGGTTGGGTCTTTCACGCCCACGACCAAACGGCCTTTTGTTCTCATGAAAGCTTCCGCCGATTCCCTGAAATTGTTGAATGTCGCCGCGTACCCGGGACCATTCTCGATCTTCACCGATCCGGTCTGCCCTTGGACAGGGGCGTGCAGGCCAAAGTAGTTTCCTTTCTTGGCGAACCGGCTGTTTCCCCAATCTGACTCAAGCGCAGCGATCCCCAGGATTTCTTCTGGCGTTACTCCGTACTTATCCGCTACGGCCTTCGCATCCTCGTAATGCGCATCGACCCAAGCCTGCTTCTTGGCCGCAACCGGGGCAAGCTGCTGGTTGCCTGCGGCCGCCTGGGCCAAAGCCGCCTTATAGCGGCTTTCCTCTTCAAAATACCTGGCCTACTGGAGCATGGTGGCGGCATACGGCTTCACCGGTGGCTGCAACGCGCCACCGGAGGTCCACCGACCGTGCCAGTCGCGCGGTTCATTGGGATTGTAGGGCATATCGCAATTCTCCTCTGCATGTGTGGAGACGCGAATATGGGTACCGTAACCACGCTGTCAACGCAAGTTCGAGAATTTTTTTGCGAAGTCGCTATTTTCAGCGTCGTACGATGCAGACGATAGTCACCCCACCCCGAACACCTTCATCACCTCGTCCCCCAGGTGATTGATCACCTTCACCGCCATCCGTCCCGATCTCGGCCGATCAAACGGCCGCGACACTTCGGAATTCAAGCTGTCCCATGCCTCGCGATCGATCTCGACCCTCAGCGTCGTTTTTAGCGCGTTGTAGGGGTCGTTCGCACCCAAAAAGTACGCATGCCGAGCCTTCCTCGTTGTAGTCGGTGTCGATGAGCCAGACGGCGATGGTGTCGGGGCCGCCGGATTCGATCTCGCCGGTGGCAGGGTGGAAGACGTCGACGCCGTTGATCTTCACCTGCACCCGGCCATCGCCCAATGTGAGGATGTCGATGTCGGGCTCGCCGAACACGACGAACAGGTTGCCGGTGCCGGTGGCGTATGAATCGGACATTGGCGTAGACGTGCCCCGGCAGGCTGCCCAGCCAGGCTTCGACCGCGTTGACGGTTTCGCTGATGGTGGCGAAGCCGCAGCCCTCGATGACACGGGCGACGGCGCGCAGTTTGTCCGCGGCGCCCTGGCGGGTGTCGTCCCACACGGCGACGGTGGCGGTCAGGTGGCCGAAGGCGACGTGATCGCCGCCGAGGGCTTGCAGCGCCAGGTCGGCGTCCGTCGCCTTGTTTTCGGCGTCGGTGTCGATCAACGGCGCCGGCTCGTTGGTCAACACCTCGCGCAGCAGAGCGGCCACGGACTTTCGCTTGGCGAACCATTGCCGGCGCAATTTCGTCAGCGTCCTGGTCGCCTCGGTCTTGTCGAGGCAGAGGAAGCGGGTCACCCAGCGGTATTCGAAGCCAAGATGGTTGAGGCCGTCGAGGATCCCCGGCCGGGTCAGGTTGGGAAAACCCAGCACCGTCAGCGTGCGGATGTGCCGGTCGCCCAGCATCGGCTCTAGCCCGCCGGTCAGGGGCGAATCGACCAGCACGGCGTCGAGGTACATCGGGATCGCCGGTACCGCCACCTTGTGGCGGCGGGTCGAAATGGTGGCGTGCAGGTAGCTCAGAGTCGCGGCATCATCCAACGCTTCCAACTCGGGCAGGATGCCGGCCAGCAGGCCGAGGACGCGGTCGCTGTCCGAAATGAACCGCGCGAGATGGTCGCGCGCACCCCGTCCCTCGTCCTTGGGCCCGTCGATCAGGGCGCGCTCGGCCCGGCGCACCGGGTCGGCGGGCGGCAGCCACAGCAGCGTCAGGTGATAGGCGCTTTCGAAATGTTGGCCGCTCTCGAAGGCGGCGCGCCGTTCGGCGTCGACCAGCCAACTGGCGGGATCGGGAAAATTGCCCGCCGGATAGCCCGGCGCGGCGAAGCGCTCGGCCTCGAAGAACAGCGCCCAGCCGGAGCCGAAGCTTTTCAGCACCCCGTTGAGCCGTGCGCACACCGACACCAGTTCGCTTTCGGTGGCGCTGTCGAGATCGGGGCCGCGGAAGCGCAGGCTGCGCTGAAAGCTGCCGTCCTTGTTCAGCACCACGCCGGGCGCCACCAGGGCGGCCCATGGCAGCCGGTCGGCCAGGCGGTGGGGATGGGGACGGTATTCGGCCAGGTTCAGCATGAAAGAAAGGCCTTCTGCTTGAGATGACGGGTCAGCACCTCGGCGAAGTGCGGGTCGCGGCGGGCGGCCAGGGCGCCGACAGTCTGGCCCAGCGCCCACATAGCGAGCCCCGCCGGCCACAGCTGCAGCCCCAGTCCCAAAGCGGCGGCCACCGTGCCGTTGACGATGGCCACCGCCCGGGGGGCGCCGCCGAGCAGGATCGGCTCGGTCACCGCCCGGTGGAGCGGCACCTCGAAGCCCGGGACGGGCGATGAGGTGGACGGCGTCATCCGACCAGCGCCCCGCCGCCGAACGAGAAGAACGAGATGAAGAACGACGAGGCGGCGAAGGCCACCGAGATGCCGAAGACGATCTGGATCAGCCGGCGGAAGCCGCCCGAGGTGTCGCCGAAGGCCAGCGATAGGCCGGTGACGACGATGATCAGCACGGCGACCGCCTTGGCCACCGGGCCGGTGATCGAATCGAGGATCTGCCACAGCGGCGCCTCCCACGGCATGCTGGTGCCTGCCGCCCAGGCCGGGGCGGCAAGCATCAGGGTGGCGGCGCCGGCCAGCAGGCGGGCGGAAGCGGAACGGACACGGGTACGCATGACGGACTCCTATCTGTCGGGATGGGGGAACAACTCGGCGACGGCGTAGTCGCCGCCCGCGTCGAGCCCCGCCACCTTGGCGATGGTCTCGACGCGGCGCGCGATCCCTCGGCCCTGGATGAACACCACCAGGTCGACGGTCTCGGCGATCAGGCGCCTGGGCACGCTCACCACCGCCTCCTGGATCAGGCTTTCCAGGCGGGTGAGCGCGCTTTTGGCGGAATTGGCGTGGAGCGTGGCGATGCCCCCGGGATGGCCGGTGTTCCACGCCTTCAACAGGTCGAGCGCCTCCGGCCCCCGCACTTCGCCGACGACGATGCGGTCGGGGCGCAGGCGCAAGGTCGAGCGCACCAGTTCGGCGATGCCGACCACCCCGTGGCGGGTGCGCAGAGACACGCAGTCGGGAGCGGCGCATTGCAGTTCGCGGGTGTCCTCGATCAGGATCACCCGGTCGCCCATCGCCGCCACCTCGGCCAGCAGCGCGTTGGCCAGCGTGGTCTTGCCCGAACTGGTGCCGCTGGCGACGATGATGTTGCGGCGATGGGTCACCGCCCCCTTCAAGGCGGCGGCCTGCAATTCGCTGACGATGCCCTGGTCGACGTAGTCTTTCAGCGTGAACACCCGACCGGCGGGCTTCCTGATGGCGAAGCAGGGCCCGGGCGCCACCGGCGGCAGGATGCCCTCGAAGCGCTCTCCCCCTTCGGGGAGTTCGGCACTGACGATCGGGGCCTTGGCATGCACCTCGGCGCCGGCATGGGAGGCGACCAGGCGGATGATGCGCTCCACCTCGGCGGCGGGCAGGCGGTAGCCGGTGTCGATGCGGCCCTCGCCCAACCGATCCAGGCGCAGGCTGCCGTCGGGATTGACCATCACCTCCAGCACCATCGGATCAGCCAGCGCCAGGATGATCGCCGGGCCCATGGCGGTGCGCAGCATCAGGCGGCTGCGGGCGGCGGCTTCCGGCGTCATGGCCGGGCCTCCCCGTCGCCGAAGCTGCGGGTGCCGGCGGCGATGCGGCGGCCAACCTGGTCGACGAAGGCCTGAAAGCGGTCGCGCCCCACCGCGCGCGCCGCCTTGTCGCTCTCGGGCAGCGGCGCCGTGATGGTCAGCTGGTAGTGGATGTACAGCGCCAGGCTCTCCAGCAGTACCTGGAGGTCGCGCTCGATGCGGCCCAGTTGGGCGCCGATGCGGTCGAGGCGCAGCCCGAAGCGGTCGTCGAGTTCGCTGGCGCCGCGCCGGTCGAGCCAGAAGCGCAGGGAATCGGCCAGGATGGTCGATTTCGACACGCCGGGCTTCTCGGCCAGCTTGTCCAGCCGGCGGCTGAGATCGCCGTCGAGATAGAGCTGGTGGCGGACCTTGGGGGACATGGGCGTCTCCGTCAGAAGGAGGGCAGAAGGTCGTCGCGGCCGGGATCGCCCTCGTTCATGGCGCGGGCGGCGGGGATGGCGGCGCGCAGCCGGTCGAGGGCCTGCCTGTCGGCGGCGGGATCGTCGTCGTCGCCGAGGCCGAGGCCGGGATCGGGTTCGGGTGCGATCACCTTGGCCAATTCCTCCTCGGCCAGGCCGGGATGGCGCTGCTGCTGCGGCCCGCCTTCGGCCGTGCCCGAGCCGCCAGTACCGCCGACCTGCTCGGCCAGGCGGGCGTCGGTGCGCCGCACCTGGCCGCTCCAGTCGTCCGGCCGGGCCGGCGGGCGGTCGCGATAGCCGTAGCCGTCGGTGGTCAGCGTCGGCGCCGGCAGCACGCGGGCGGTGAAATTGCGGTCCTGGTAGTAGCGGAGCTTCTTGGCCCGGATCGGCGGCAGCCCGGAAACCAGCACCAGTTCGTCGGCGGCCGGCAGCTGCATCACCTCGCCGGGGGTCAGCAGCGGGCGCGCCGTCTCCTGGCGGCTGACCATGACGTGGCTGAGCCAGGGGGCCAGCCGATGGCCGGCATAGTTGCGCTGGGCCCGAAGCTCGGTCGCGGTGCCCAGCGCGTCGGAAATCCGCTTGGCGGTGCGCTCGTCATTGCTGCTGAAGGCGATGCGCACATGGCAGTTGTCGAGGATGGCGTTGTTGTCGCCGTAGGCCTTGGAGATCTGGTTGAGCGACTGGGCGATCAGGTAGGCGCGGATGCCGTAGCCGGCCATGAAGGCGAGCGCCGTCTCGAAGAAATCGAGGCGCCCCAGGGCCGGGAACTCGTCCAGCATCATGAGGAGCTGGTGGCGGCGGCGCCGGGCCGGATCGCCTTCGAGCGTCTCGGTCAGGCGGCGGCCGATCTGGTTCAAGACCAGGCGGACCAGCGGCTTGGTCCGCGAGATGTCGGACGGCGGGATCACCAGATAGAGCGACACCGGCCGCTGGGAATCGGTGAGATCGGCGATGCGCCAGTCGCAGGCCGCGGTGGTCGCCGCCACCACCGGATCGCGGTAGAGGCCGAGGAACGACATGGCGGTCGACAGCACGCCGGAGCGCTCGTTATCGGACTTGTTGAGCACCTCACGCGCGGCCGAGGCGACCACCGGGTGGACCATCGGCTGCGCCGCGCTCCCCAGGTGGTTGGTCGCCATCATGACCCTGAGCGTGTGCTCGAACGAGCGGCGGGGATCGGACAGCACGCCGGCGACGCGGGCCAGGGTCTTCTCGGCCTCGGCGTACAGCACGTGGAGGATGACGCCGACCAGCAGCGAGTGGCTGGTCTTCTCCCAGTGGCTGCGCCGCTCCAGCGCCCCCTCGGGGTCTACCAGGATGTCGGCGATGTTCTGGACGTCGCGGACCTCGTGCGGGCCTTTCCGCACCTCCAGCAACGGGTTGTAGCGGGCCGAGCGCGGGTCGGTCGGGTTGAACAGCAGGCAGTGAGAGAAGGTCTGCCGCCAGCCGGCGGTCAGCTGCCAGTTCTCGCCCTTGATGTCGTGGATCACCGCCGAGCCGGACCACGACAGCAGCGTCGGCACCACCAGCCCGACGCCCTTGCCCGAGCGGGTCGGCGCGAAGGCCATCACATGCTCGGGGCCGTCGTGGCGCAGGTAGTGCCGGCCCAGCCGCCCCAGGAATACGCCGGCCGGCTTGAACTGAGCTGGCGATGAGGTGGGCGTGGTCGGGTTCGAGGCGGCGACGGATTGATCCTCCACGGGCTCGGCAGGTTTCGAGAACAGGTCACCATTCTGGCGCGCCATTTCGGCCAGTCGTCTCTATGAGATTGCTCTGACGCTGCGCGACTAGCCCGGCTAACGCCGCTTCCAGATGGTAAGCTCGGACAGAGTGTGCTGGTGCTTGCGCCGTGTCTCGCGGATGACGAAGGGCACGGCGAGCGGCCCTTGCATCAGGTCGAAGAGGGAGCCGAGCAGATCCTTCAATCCGTCAAGGGTGGTGTAGGATTCGCCGTCCTTCTTGAAACCACCGATCCATTCCTCGCGCTTGGTGTGGTCCTCCAGCCAGGTATAGGGAGAGGCCAGCACCAGCAACCCACCCGGATTGAGGCGGCGCGCCACGTCGCCCAGGAACAGGCGGGGGCTGTAGAGCCGGTCGATCAGATTGGCGGCCAGGATCAGGTCGAAACCGGTGAATGTATCCTTCAAATTGCAGGCGTCGCCCTGCCAGAACTCCACCCGCCCGGCGGTGTCGGCCAGACCCAGGGCATCCAGCCGACGTTCGTGATAGCTGACCAGTTCGCCTTCATCCACCAAGGCATAGCGAATTTTTCCAGTCTCGGCCAGCCGCGCCCCCAACTGGATGAAACGCGCCGAATAATCGATTCCGACCACCCGGTCGAAGGAGCGGGCCAGTTCGAAACTGGCCCGACCGGTGGCGCAGCCCATGTCAAGCGCCCGTCCGAAACGGCCATTGCCCACGCGGCGCTGCGCGTCCATGGCGATTTCGGCAAGCGCCTTGGGAAAGTTGGGGATGCCGAAGAGCTCGTCGCCGTAATGGAACTCTGCGTATTGCGACAGCAGGGTGTCGCTCTCGTAGGCCGAGGCCGGCCTGGTGACCGGCGCGTCGGACACCACATAGCGAAAGCCAGCATGCTGGAAGAAGTGACGGCGGAAGGCGTAGCGTGATGCGCGACGCGATTCATTGCCGGTGGAAATGCAGCTGCCCCCCTTGATCATAGCGTGGCGGTCATCGAAGGTCGGCACGGTAAAGTCGTCATATATGGGATGGACCTGGAACCCATCGAAGGGATAGGTCTGGGTCTCGCACCACTGCCAGACATTGCCCACCACATCATAGAGGTCGCCGTGGGCGAAGGTGGTAACCGGGCAGCTCGAGGCCCAATGGTCGAGATGCAGATTGGCGGCGGCCAGCGCATGGTGATGCACGTCGGTCAACCCGGCATGATCGTAAAGCCGGTTCCACTCGTCCTCGGTGGGCAGGCGCACCGATTGGCCGCTCAGGCAGGCTTTCCAGCGGCAGAAGGCCCGCGCCTCCAGGCAATTGGTCTCCACCGGCCAGTCCCAGGGCATGGCCACCTCTTCCGCCAGCAGGCGAAGGCGCCAGCCCCCCTCGCCGGCGATCCAGAAGGTGGGATGATCGGCCTGGGCGAAGCGCTTCCAGCCTAGCCCCTCCTCGTCCCACAGGCTGTCTTCACGGTATCCCCCCGCCTCGACGAAGGCCAGGAACTCGGAATTGCTCACCAAATGGCGGCTGGCCTTGAAGGCCGGCACCTCGGCCCGGTGGCTGCCATACTCGTTGTCCCAGCCATAAATCGGCTCGTCAAGGTGGCGCCCCAGGGCAACGGTACCGGCGGGAATGTCGATCAGCCCGTTCTCGGGCGCCGGCCCCGAGACCGGGCACGGCGCCCAGGCGGGATCGGGCCTCACATAGGCCAGCATAAGCTGGCGCATCAGTACCGACGAGGTTTCCAGATGGATCCGCTCGTGCTCGATGCCCATCAGCACCACCCAGAAGGGATCATTCCAGCCGATGGGTAGGGTGAACGGAGTCTCGCGGATCACACGGTCGACCAGCGTGCGGACCTTGTCGCGGTAGAGGGCCACATCGGCCACGCTGGGCCAGTCGTAGCGGCTGTCGTCCAGGTCGTCCCAGCTCATTTCATCGACACCAACCGCGAACATGGATTCGAAGTGGGCATCGATGCGCCGCTCGGTCAGTCCGGCCAGGATGAATTTGTTGATGAAGAAGGTGGCCGTGTGGCCGAAATAGAAGATCAGGGGATGCCTGAGGCTGATGGGCCTGCGGTAATAGGCCTCGTCGCACTTCAGCAAGCGGAACAGCGATTCATAGGCGTCGAAGGTGGCGTGGAAATAAGTCAGCAGCTCTGCCCGCTTGGCTTCGACATCGAAACCATCGAGCCGAGGCGTGCGGGGAAAAAGAGGCTTCATGGCCAATGTCTCCAATACGTCCGTCGCCGCGCACTACGCCGCGCGCCAGCATGATGCCATCCTAATCACGGCCCCAGGTTAGCGGCTACCACGACCTCATGCCCTGGCATCACTGACGGCCAGCGAAACACGAACCTTGCCCTCGGCTAACAAGGCCACACAAAGGGTATTGAGGCTGACGCCCTCCATGCTGCGCGGCGAAATTATCACAATTTCCGGAGACCATTCGGCTGCAGGTTCTGCTTTTGCCGGAAGAATGGCACTTTAAACGGGGTGACACTTGAATTACTGCGGCCCCGTCTTACGGTGGCTGGCCTCGATAGCTGGGTCAAGGACGTCGGCAACGGCGTCTTTCTCCCGCTGCGGCAGCAGGCTCATGACCAAGATGAAGGCCGATATGGCTAAGCATAGGACATTTGGCACAATCAACGGCCATTCGCCGCGCAAGATCCCGTAGGTTAGCCACAGCCCAAAACCGGTGACGGTCAGCGAATACGTCCCGATGGATATGTCGCGGGTGCGGCGCTGTTTGATGATCTTCCAAGCCTGCGGCACAAAGCTGATGGTCGAGGCGGCAGCGGCAAGCGTGCCGATCAGCGTGACGAATTCCATGGGCGTATTCTCCTGGGGGTCGTCTCAGAAAGCGGAAAATCAAGCACGCTAACCCGTCCTATTCATCGTAAGCGGTGCGCTTCCCCCACCTTGAGCGGTTCGGCGGAAACGGGCTGAATGTCCTCCTGGACGGGAGGCGTCGGTGGAAGGTTGCCCAAGTAATTTGCCAATTATTGAGCAAAGCTATCGG
>Ga0265331_10002062_pt1 | contig 13910 bp, 12 predicted proteins | sample 41923metaG_FD_202088 | JGI IMG/M metagenome (GOLD analysis project Ga0265331, IMG submission 202088) | Rhizosphere microbial communities from Carex aquatilis grown in University of Washington, Seatle, WA, United States - 4-19-23 metaG | ecosystem: Host-associated > Plants > Roots > Rhizosphere...
GCGAGGCGGGCCGTTTCACGGACGAGCAGGTCGCGGCCGAGGCGCTGCATCTGCCGCTGTTGCGTTCGGATGTCGGGCTCGGTGTCCTGGCGATCCGCCTGCCCGCCGAGGTGACGCGGCTCGCGGCCGACCAATGGGAATTGATGGAAGGCTTCGCCGCCCAGATTGCCCTGCTGGTCGAACGCGAGCAATTGCGCGCGGCGAGCGAGCGGGAGAAATTCTTCGCCGAATCGACCCGGCTGCAACGCGCGCTGCTCGACAGCGTTTCCCACGAGTTGAAAACTCCCCTGGCGGTGTTGCGTTCCGCCGGGGACAAGCTGCACACCGAAGATGCCGCGAAGCGTTCGGCCCTGACGGCGGAGATGCGCACGGCGACGCGGCGCCTTGATCATCTGGTGGCCAACCTGCTCAACCAGTCGCGGCTGGAGTCGGGGGCGTTGAGCGTGCGGCCCGACTGGTGTGAGGTGCGGGACATTCTCAATGCCGCCCGGCGGGCAATGGGCGAGGCCTTGAATGACCGGCCGCTGACGATTTCCGTGCCGGAAGACATGCCGCTGCTGTGGGGGGACGAGCCGCTGTTGGAGCAGGTGGTCGCCAACCTGCTGTCGAATGCGGTGCGGCATACGCCTCCCGCGACCGAGATTTGCGTGAGTGCCGGTCGCACCTCGACGGAGGGCAAGGAGCAGGTTTTCATCCGCGTCGCCGATCGCGGCCCGGGCATCCCGCCGGAACTCCGCGAGAATCTTTTCGAAAAATTCCACCGCTATCGCGAGACCCGCCCGGGCGGACTGGGGCTTGGGCTTTCGATCGTCCGCGGATTCGTGCGGGCGCATCAGGGCGAGGTGGTGGCGGAAAACCACCCCGGCGGCGGCGCTTGCTTCACGGTCTTCCTGCCGCACGCATGGCCCGCCGAAATTCCCGCCGATGAGCTTTGAACCGGCACGGGCGGAGATTCTCGTCATCGACGACGAGGTGCAGATCCGGCGGCTTCTGCGGCTGACCTTGGAGGACGCGGGTTATCAGGTGCGGGAGGCCGAATCGGGTTGGGCCGGTTTGCAGTCCGCGGCGGCGAAGGCGCCGGATGCCGTGATTCTGGACCTCGGCCTGCCGGATCTGCCCGGTCTGGAAGTGCTCGCGCGGTTGCGGAAGGAAAGCGCGTTGCCGGTCTTGATTCTTTCGGTGTTTGGCCAGGAAGGCAGCAAGATCGCCGGCCTCGACGCCGGAGCCGACGATTATCTGACGAAACCATTTTCCGACGGAGAGCTGCTGGCCCGCTTGCGGGCGCTGCTGCGCCGGGTCAAGCCCGCGGTGGCCGCCAACCGTTTTACGATCGGACCCATCGCGGTGGATATCGCGCGACGGCGGGTCACGCATCACGGCCGGACGGTCAAATTGACCTCGATGGAGTATGCGCTGCTGCAGATGTTCATCACCCACCGCGACAAGGCACTGACGCACCGGCAGATCCTGCGGGAACTCTGGGGGCCGAAGGCCGAAGGGCAGACCCACTACCTCCGGACCTACATGATGCGCTTGCGCCGGAAACTCGAAGACGAACCGGACAGCCCGCAATACTTCCAGACTGAATCCGGCATCGGCTATCGCTTTGTGACCGAGCCATAGGATTCCGCCCGGCCGGCTATCAGCGGCGGATCGGTCGCGTGCCCGGCGCGGCGGAGTCAGATCTGCATGTACTCGGCGACGACATCGTCGGTCAGCTCGGCGATCGGCCCGCCGGCGACGACGGAGCCGCGGTCGAGCACGTAGAAACGATCGGCGATGTCCCGGCAGAAATCGATGTCCTGGTCGACGAGCAGGATGGCGAGGCGGTCCTCCTCCTTCAGCACCTTGATGGCCCGGAAGATCTGGGCGGAATAGTCGATCCGGAAGCCTTCCTCGACGCTGTTCTTGCGGCGGGTGTCCTGCCGTTCGTTGATGCCCTCGGCGGGTTCGTCGAGGACGACGAAGAGCGGATCGGTGAGCACAGCGCGGGCGAGAGCGAGCTGCTGCTGCTGCCCGACGGAGAGGGAACCGCCCTTACGGCGCAGCAGGCTGCGGAGGGCGGGGAAGAGGTCATACACGCGGCCGAGGGAATTCTCGGCCGGCGCGCCGGTGCGTTGGTGCACCACCAGACTGAGCCGCAGGTTTTCCTCGACGGTGAGGAGGGGAAAGATGTCCCGGCCCTGCGGGACATAGCTCAAGCCGGCGCGGGCCCGGGCGTCCGGCGAGAGGCCGGTGATGTTGCGCCCGCCGAAAACGATGCTGCCTGCGTCCACCGGCAGGATTCCGGCGATCGCCCGCAACGTGGCCGTTTTGCCGGAGCCATACCGGCCGAGCAGGGCGACCGCCTCGCTGGCGCCGACGGTCAGGTTCACGCCGTTCAGGATGCGCGTGCTGCCGATGCTCGCGTCCAGCCCGGACACTTGCAGGAGGGTATTCATTTCTGACCGCGTTTGCCCCGGCCCAGGTAGACCTCCCGGACGCGCGGATCGGCGAGGATTTCCTCCAGGCGTCCCTCGGCGAGAACGGATCCATGGTGCAAAAAAGTTACGCGGCTGTCGGAGGCGATCCGGCGGATGAAGGTCATGTCGTGTTCGGCGATCAGCAGGCTGTGTTTGCCGGTGAGCGAGACCAGCAATTCGGCGGTGCGCTGCATTTCCTCGTCGGTCATGCCGGCGGCCGGCGAATCGAGGAGGAGCAGCTTGGGTTTGGTGGCGAGGAGCATGCCGATTTCGAGCCATTGCTTTTCGCCGTGGGCGAGCCGGTCGGCGTTCCAATCGCGTTTGGGCAGAAGGCCGATGAGTTTGAGCAGATCTTGCAGATGATCGCGGTCCTCGCTGCTCAGCCGGTAGAGCAGCGTCGCGAAAACGCTGCGGGAGCCTTTCAACGACAACACCAGATTGTCCCAGACGGAATAGTCGGGAAAAAGGCGGGGCGCCTGAAATTTCCGGCTGATGCCGAGGTGCGAGATCTGGTATTCCTTGAGCTTGGTCAGGTCGATGCCCTCGCCGAATTCCAGTCGGCCGCTGTCCGGCCGGATCTGCCCCGTGACCAGGTCGAAGAACGTGGACTTGCCGGAGCCTTTCGGACCCATGAGGAGGCGCAGTTCGCCCTTGGGCAGGGTGAAGTCCACATGCGAAAGGGCGGCAAAGCCGTCAAAGGTTTTGGTAAGGTCCCGGGCGATGAGCAACGGAGGGGGCATGGGAGAGTTTCCGCAGCGGTTGGCCGTTCAGGAGCTGGGGATCGGCGCCGCGGGCGGAGGAGGAGAAGCAGGTTTGCTTCCAATCCTGCGACCAACCGCCGCGAGACGCCGGGGCAGGCCGATCAGCCCCTCGGGCAAAAACAGCAGAAAAAGCACGAAAAGTCCGCCCAGGAGCGCGAACCAAAGATCGGGGCAGTGCCGCATCACCCAGGATTTGAGCAGGCTGAGACCGAACGCCCCGCAGACCGGGCCGATCAGGGTGCCGCGCCCGCCAACGACCACCCAGACCACCGCCTCAATGGACTTGTCGGGCGCCAGGCTTTCGGGACCGATCTGGCCGGCCTGGAGCAGACAAAGCGCGCCGCCGATTCCGGCCACGAACGCGGCGAAGACGAAGGCAAAAAGCTTGTAGTTGGCCGCGGCATACCCGCTGAAAAGCACGCGGCTTTCTCCATCGCGGAGGGCCCGCAAAACGAGTGCAAACCGGGTGCCGTTCAGCCAGCGGCAGCCGCCATAGATGACGAGCAGGGCGGCCGCGGTGGCGATGAACACCGTCCGCTGGGTCACCGAGTCCTGGAGGTCGGCGCCAAGCAGAGGCCCGAAGGGATGGGTCCGGGACGGTCCTCCCAGGATTCCGATCGGTCGGAGCAAAATCATCAGGCCGGCGCAGAGCGCCTGGGTGGCGATGGCGAAATACATGCCGTTCATCCGCGAACGAAAGGCCGGGAAGCCGAAAATCAAGGCGATCACCCCAGGCAGGGCGGCGACAGCCACGAGGGCCATGGGGAAACTGGCGAAATTCTGCCACCAGTCCGGCCCTCGCGCCGCCCCCGGGGCCACGGCGGTAAGATGCAGGGCGACGACGTAGCCGCCCGCGGCGAAAAACAGCGCCTGCCCGAGGCTCAGGAGTCCCGCGCCGCCCCAGAGCAGATCGACCGAAATCGCCAGGATCGCGTAACACAGGGACTGGCCCAGGAGATTCAGGGTCTCGGTCCCGATCAGCCCGCGGGCGTGGAGCGCGGGCACGCCCACCAGCAGCAAGACGGCCAGGCCGGCCATCAGACCGTATTCGGTCCGGGTGCTGCGAGGGGAAAGGCGGGACGGTGCGGAAGGCATCGCGGAGGGCTGGGTCCTACCAGGTTCGGTCGGCGCGGGGGCTCACCCCGAAAAGCCCCGTGGGCCGCCACTGAAAGAAAATCAGCAGACCGGCAAGCATGACCAGCGAGGTGGCGGCGGCCGAGGCGCCCAGGGTGTGGTCCAGCACTTGCTGGAGCCAGCCGAGTCCGAAGCCGCCGAGGATGGTGCCGACGATATTGCCGACCCCGGAAAAGATCACGACGAGACAACTGTCGGCCAGATAGCCCTGGCCCAGCGTGGGGCTGGCGGCAGTGCCGAGGGTGAGCAGCGCGCCGGCCAGTCCGGCCAGGCCGCTGCCGAAGGCGAAAGCCCAGAGGCTCACCCGTTGCGGACGGACGCCGATGCAGGAGGCCATCACCGGATCCTGGGTGACGGAACGGATCAACAGGCCGGACGAAGTGCGTTTGAGCAGAAGCCAGACTCCCAGCACGACCAGTGCGGCCAGTACGAAAACGAAGAGCTGTTCGCGGGTCAGGTTGGCACCTCCCAAAGACCAGCCTCCGCTCAGAAAAGCCGGGTGGTCGACCGGCAGGGAATCCGTTCCGAAGACGGCGGCGAGCAGTTGCCGCAACCCATGGGACAGGCCCCAGGTGGCCAGCAGGCTTTCGAGCGGCCGGCCGTACAGGAAACGAAGCACGCAGCGTTCGAGGGCCAGACCAACCAACGCGGAGGTGCAGAAACTCAACGGCAGCGCGGCGAGAAAATAAAATTCATAGGACCAGCCCGAGCAGTCCAGCCCGGGCAGGTGCAGCGCGTGGCCAAAGGGCATCAGGACGAGGCCGGAGCCGAAAACGTTTTGGACGAGATAGGTCGTGTAGGCTCCGATCGTCACCAGTTCGCCTTGAGCCAGATTGATCGCGCCCGTGAGACCAAACGTGAGGGCCAGACCCAGGGCAATGATGGTCAGGACGCTTCCGGCGGTCAGGCTGGCGAAGAGCGCGTGGGCGAAATTTTCCGGCGCCTGGGGAAGCGGTGCTCCGACGGATATTTCGCGGTGTGCGGCCGGCGGCCCGGCGGGAGTTGGCTCCGCCGGGGCCGGAGCGGCGTCCGCTGAGGACGCGAGCAGCGGCAGGAGGAACAAAAACAGCAGACAATAAAGGCGACGGTGCATGACTTGGCCCCCAGTCCACTAGGGTTGCGCCGAAGGAATCGCAACCCTGGTTTGGGCCGGAAGGAGATCGCTCAATGTTTCCCGTGGTGAGAAAAGTACCAGAACATCACGCCGAACAGGGCGAGTTGAAGCACGACCAGGCCGACGATCAGGGGCATCATGTGGAAGCGCCGCTTCCATTCCTTCACCGGCTCGAGGTGCCGGTAGCGGCCCGTCAGTTCCACCAGGTCGTAATTCTCCAGCTCCGCCTTCATCTGGTCGGCGTTCGGGTAACGCTGTTCGGGCTTGCGCGCGAGGGCGTGCAGAATGATCTCCTCGATCACGGGCGAGAGCTGCTCGTTCAGCTTGCGCGGCGCCACCGGATCGCCGGAAACCCGCATGTTCATTGTGACGTAGGGGCTCTCGCCCTCGAACGGCACCTTGCCGGTGGTCATTTCGTAAAGGATTGCGCCCAGGCTGTAGAGGTCGGTGCGAAAATCACCGCGCCGCCCGTTGACCTGTTCCGGCGCCATGTAGTCGGGTGTGCCCATCGTCGGGGAAAATCCGACGAAGGTAAGCCGGCGCAGACGCGCGGCCTTGGCGATGCCGAAGTCGATGATGCGGATGCTCCCGTCCTGACAGACCATGATGTTCTGCGGCTTGAGGTCGCGGTGGACGATACCGTTCTTGTGCATGTAGGCGAGCGCGTCGCAAATGCGGGCAGCGGTCGCGTGGCCTCCATGAGCTTGTCGAGCGTCCGGCCCTCCAGGAATTCCATGACCAGGTAGGGGCGGCTTTTTTCACCCTCGATCGGGAAAATCTTCAGGATGTGCGGGTGATCGAGCTGCCGGCCGATCTCCTCCTCGCGTTGGAACCGCGTGAAGGTGGCCATGTCGCTCTCGAACTGCATCAGCGGCACTTTGATGGCGACCGCGGCCCCCGTCTTCCGGTCGCGGGCCTTGTAGATCGAGGCCATGCCGCTGCGGCTGATCAGATCGGTGATTTCAAAACGCTCGTCGAGAATCTTGCCCGGCTCCAGCTCCGCGTCCGGGCTCATGTGCTCGGGGACGGGCGCGTGTTGCACGGGAACGCCCTTGTTGTAAGTGATCCGGTCAAGCTCGTTGACCTGGATAATTTGCATCGAGATGTTGTCGTCAACCTGACGCCGTTCGGCGAGCGCGACCAGATACCGGCAAGCTTCTTCCGGCGAAAAATGGCTGACCACGTCGCTGATTTCCTCGGGGGTGACGAAGGCATAAAGTCCGTCGGTGCACTGGACGATGATGTCGCCCCGGGCCAGCTCGGTGCGGCTCGAGTCGAATTTCACGATCGGCTGATGGCCCACGCTGCGGGTGAGCATGGACCGGCGGGGATCGGTCATGGCCTTGTGCTCATGGGTCAGGCGCAATTTGACCGAGGGGGCCACGTAGCAGTGGTCCGTCGTGAGCTGGCGGATTTTCCCCTGCCGGACATGGTAGACGCGGGAATCCCCGACGTGCGCGACATGCAGGGCGTTGTTGCGCAGGATCGAGACCACGAGGGTCGTCGCCATGGTGCCCCGGTCCATGCTGGACATGGCCGTGTCGTAGACCGCACGGCTGGCCGCGTCGAAAATGGCGCGCTGCAGGCTCGTGATCGTGCCTTGGGGCGTGGCTTTCTCGAACTCGGCCAGCGCGGCGCTCACGGCCAGCTGGCTCGCGACCTCGCCCCGGCTTTCGCCGCCGACGCCGTCGGCCAGGATCCAGGCGTGGCCGATGATCTTGGCCCTTTCGTTGGTCTCGGGCGGCCAGCTGCCCAGACAATCCTCATTGGTTTCGCGCACGGGTCCGGTGACGGACTGTTGAGAATAAGTGAGGCGCATGAGGAAGAAAAAGCAGCTCCCGTTCCCAAAGGACGGGAGCTGCGTATTAAAACCGCAGAGAAGCTGAAAAGGTCAAGTCTGCGGCTGCAGCGGTGCCTGGGTCAGAATGGATTTTCCGGTGGCTTTGCTGCGGCGGAAGAAATAGACCGCACCCCAGAGGCCCCAGAACGCGGCGACGCCCAACGCGACATACGGTTCCTTCGGGCTCATGCCGGCGACCGAGAACGGGCCGATGAGATAGAAGAGCATGCAGGCGAGATTGGCCAGCAGACCGAAGACCGGGACCACCACATGCTTGAAGGTGTTGAAGGTGTGGTGTTCGACGAACGCCACGATCGCGATGATGTTGGTCAGCATGTAGAGCAGGAACGTGCCGAAATTGCTGGCGAGCGTCACGACCAGCATGCTCTGCGGAATCTTGGCCGCGAGGTCATGGCTGATCAGGCCGAAGCTGTACCAGACATTCTGCGGCAGACCCTTGAGCGTGTCGTCGCTCTGGGCGGCGCCGTTGCAGAAATAGAAGGCGACCGCGAAGATACCGATGACCGCCGAGATGATGCCGAGCGTCCAGATGGAGCGGGCCGGCGAGAGGTTCTTCTCGTGGAGCATGCCGAAGTGCGCGCCCATTTCCTCGTCGCGTCCCATCGCGTAGGTGACCCGGGCTCCGGTGTTCATGCACGAGAGCGTCGTGCCGATGAGCGCGAGAAACACGGTGAACGCCTGCACGAGCATGTACGCCTTGCCGGCGGAGGCACTGCCGAACAGCCAGGTGCCCGTGATCAGCATCATGTCGCCGATCGGGGCGGCCGAGCCGCTGGCGGTGGTCATGGTGTAGCCGCTGTTCAGGAAGTAGTTCGCGCAGAAATATTCGATGAGGTAACAGAAAGCGCCTTGTATCACCAGGGAGAGGATGATCGCGATCGGAATGTCGCGTTTGGCGTTCTTCGCCTCCTCGCCCATGGAGGAAACCGATTCGAAACCGACCAGGATCAGGATGGCGATGCAGGCCTGGATGAAGGCGTAGCTCAGGTTGTGCGGCGCGACCACCGATTTGGCCGTCGTGTGAAACTGGAAGGTGTCGGCGGGGTTCTTCGGATCGGAGCCTTTGTCCATCGCCGCTTCCGGCGCGTAGGTGAGTTTGAAATCACCGCTGTAGGTGTAGTTGCCGTCCTTGTCCTTCACCGGATTGTTGTCCTTGTCGACGGCGATGACCTTGTTGATCGCCACGCCATCTGGATTCAGCGTGAAGCCGATCGAGCCTTCGGTGTGATTGACCCGGTAGGCAAGGGCGATGGCGGCGAAGATCAGCAGGGCGGTGATCTGAATGACATTGATCGCCACATTGATCGCCGTGGCGCCTGCGACGCCGCGGTAGGCGATGTAGGAAACCCCCAGGGCGAAGACGATGCAGAAGAGATACATGAACAACGGGCTGGGCACGGCGGAGCTGAAGGTGGCGGGCAACAGAATGCCCAGCACGTAACCGGCGAGAACCGCGGTGACACCCACCATGACTCCGGGATAGATCCAGTAGTAGAGGTGACTGGCCCAACCGATGGTGAATTTCGCGACCCGTGCCCATTTGAAGGCCTTTTCCTTGCGGAGGAAGGCTTGCTCGGCGAACACGTAGGACGAGCCTGCGCCCGGATACAGTTTGGAGAGCTCGGCATAGGATATCGCGGTGGCCAGACAGAGCGCCAGGGCGATCAGGATCCCGAACCACATGGCGGAACCGGCCATAGGTGCGCCGTAGAGGCATTGTTGTCCGAAGGTGAGCCAGAGGAAGGCGCCGGGGGCAATCAGCGCCATCGCGTTCATTGTTAGACCAGTCAAGCCGAGGGTCGGCTTCATGGTCGCGGTAGGTTTGTCAGCCATGTTGATATCGGGGTTAATAGTTTCTTAATATTACAACCCCCCATTTCTGCACCGCCTGTACCAAGGATTATTGATAAATAATAGATAGAAATGGCTAACGCATAGACAAAATATATAATTCAAAACTGGTCCGCTAACAGCCGGCGCGGCGGCGGCGTTCTCAGCAAAAATCGGGGTCGCACGGAATCGTCGGCAGAAATGGGGCCGATCCTCTTTCAGGAAAGGGGTCGAATAAGGTTCAAGCGCGGACCTTCTATCTGCGGATGGCCGTTCCGGCGCTGAGGTTTACGGAACGATTCCTGCTCGCTCGGATTGTCTGAGCCACCCGCGCTTGACCTCCGTCCCGGTCGTCAAGAAAGTGGGGTTTATTTTCCCGTGAATACCCAACCTCGTAAAGTCGCCCTCCTCACCGCCGGTGGTCTCGCTCCCTGCTTGAGCGCAGCCGTCGGCGGTCTCATCAAGAAATACACCGAGGCCTCGCCCGAGACCGAGATCATTTGCTACCGCTCCGGTTACAAAGGTCTGCTGCTCGGCGATTCCATCAAGGTGACTGAAGACCTGCGCAAACAGGCCCACATTCTCCTGCGCTACGGCGGCAGCCCCATCGGGAACAGCCGCGTCAAACTCACCAACGCGGCCGATTGCGCCAAACGCGGCCTGGTCAAGCCTGGCGAGGATCCGCAGAAAGTCGCCGCCGACCAGCTCCGCAAGGACAAGATCGACGTGCTGCATACCATCGGAGGCGACGACACGAACACCGCCGCCGCCGACCTCGCCGCCTACCTCGGCAAGAATAGCTACCACCTCTCCGTCATCGGGCTGCCGAAAACCGTCGACAACGACATCACCCCCATCCGCCAGAGCCTCGGCGCCCTGACCGCCGCCGAGCAGGGGGCGCGCTTCTTCCAGAACGTCGCCAGCGAGCAGGGGGCCAGCGGGCGCATGCTCATCGTCCACGAAATCATGGGCCGCCACTCCGGCTGGCTGACCGCCGCCACCACCCGCGATTATTTCCGCTGGGTCGACAGCAGCCTATTCGTGCCCGGCCTCGGCCTGAGCGCCGACAAATGGGCCGTCCACGGCGTCTATCTGCCCGAGATCGAATTCAACCTCCAGGCCGAGGCCGACCGCCTCGCGACCCTGATGGACAAGCAGGGCAACATTAACATTTTCGTGTCCGAGGGCGCATGCGTCGACGCCATCATCGCGGAGATCGAGTCCCGTGGCGAGAAGATCGAGCGCGACGCGTTCGGTCATGTCGCCCTCGACAAGGTCAACGTCGGCGCTTGGTTCGGCAAACAGTTCTCCAAGCTGATCAAGGCCGAGAAGGTGCTGGTGCAGAAGAGCGGCTATTTTGCCCGCTCGGCGCCGGCCAATCAGACCGACCTCACGCTGATCGAACGCTGCGTCGAGCACGCGGTCGAATGCGCACTGCGCGGCCAGTCCGGTCTCGTCGGCGAAGACGAGGAGCAGGGCGACAAGCTCCGCGCGATCGAGTATCCGCGCATCAAGGGCGGCAAGCACTTCGACCCCCGCATCCGCTGGTTCCAGGAAATCCTCGTGCGCACCGGCCAGAAAGCCGGCCGCCCCCGCGCGACCGCCTGAGCCGGGATCGCCCAGCGGGACAAGGTGGAACCGGGCCTCCGGGCCGGTTAGCCTTTCTTCTTCCTCTTTGCAGACCGGGTTCGCCCGGTCTTTTTTTGCCCCGATCCGGCCGCCCGGGCGGGTCCGCCGCCCGCGGACGTTTGACGAAATGGATTTTCCAGCTATCCTTTTCGGCGGTCCCGGTTGGTGAAACCCTTCGTCGATTTAGCCATGAAAACCGCTCAATTCCGTCTGCTCCTCGGTTTTGCCGTCATGCTGGGTGCGATCACCGTCGCCCGATCGGCGATGGACGTTCCCGCTCCCGCCTCCGCCACCGGCGAAAAACTTTATGTCGCCATCGAGTATTTCGATCCGGCCGCATTCGACCGGCTTCGCTATTCCGCGCTGACCGGTGACGAAGTCATTTTGAGCACGCTCAAGGCCACGGCGGCGACGCAAGCCCAGGCCGCGGGATACAACGGAGAGGTGGCGGTGCTCGACGACGGGGCGAAGGCTCCGGAAGGCGCGCCGGTTTTGCGGCTGACTTGGGGAATCGCCGCCGGAGTCACGGTCGATTTGCTCGAGGGCGGCAAGAGCACCTATCTCGGCATCGCCGGACGCCTGCCGCTGACGGCCCACCCTGACCACGACAGCATGCAGCGACGGCTGGACAAGGCCCTGATGCCGGCGAGCCATCAGGATGAAGCCCTGAGGGTCAGGACGGAGATGGAGCTTTTCACCGCGTTGCAATACGTCGTGGAGTACCGGCAGAAATCGTCGAAGACCTGACCTTCCCCCCGCCTAGCGCACCGCGGCGGGCATTTCCGTGGGACGGAGTTCGAAGACGATCCGCTCAGTGTGTCGCACGACAGTCACCGACACCGGCCGGTCGATGTAGTCGGCGGTGAGCAGCTGATGCAGGTCGCTCACGTTGCGCACCGGATGCGTGTCGAGGGCGACGATGATGTCGCCTTCCTGCAGGCCGGCCACCGAGGCGGGGCTGCCGGGTGTGATTTGGGAAACGAGGACCCCGGTTCGCTGGTCGAGATGGAAATGGCGGGCGAGGGTCCGCAGCAGCGGCGCGGGCTGTCCGCCCACGCCAAGATAGCTGCGGCGAATGCGGCCGTCCTTGATGAGCCAGCCGGCGACCCAGCGCGCGAGATTGCTGGCGATCGCGAAACAAATCCCCTGGGCCGGGCGGATGATGGCGGTGTTGACGCCGATCACCTCGGCGCGGGTGTTGAGCAGCGGTCCGCCGGAGTTGCCGGGATTGAGCGCGGCGTCGGTCTGGATGATGTTGTCGATCGTCCGGCCCGACTGCGTGGTCAACGTGCGGCCGAGACCGCTGACGATGCCGGCGGTCACGGTCTGCTGGAACCCCATCGGGCTGCCTAGCGCAATGGCGATCTGGCCCGGGCGCACGCGGTCGGAATCGGCCAGGGCGAGGTGCGGAAGCGGTTCGCTGCTCACCCGGACGACGGCGAGGTCGGTGTGCGGATCCTCGCCCACGAGGTCCGCACGCAACCGCCGGCCGTCGGCGAGCTGGAGGTGCAGATCCGCTGCCTCATGCACGACGTGGCTGTTGGTGAGCGCATAGCCGTCGGGTGAAAGAAAGAAAGCTGAGCCGCTCCCGGAGGCCGGCTCCGTCTCTCGTGTGCGTCGGGTGCGCACCTCGACATGCGCGACGGCTGCGCCCGCGGTTTCAACCGTCGAGCTGACCGCGGTGGAATAGGCGTCGAGCAGTCCGGCGTCCGCCAGCACGGGTTCGGTTGCGACGCCGGAGTGGTTTTCGTGGGAGGAAAGAAATGCGACCATGGTGATGTTGCCTGGAAACGTCTCCACGAATCGCGGTTTGGCAAATCGCCAGGCCACCTCCGCGAGTGCGTGGCGTCAAGGTTGGCGACGATTTGTCCTGAATTTCGCTGAAGGGCTGGCCACAAAAGCACAAGATGCGCAAAAAAGGCCGACGATTCACACGATGCCGGCCGGACATCCATTCGCGGTGGGTCCGACAGTCGAGTGCTTGTTCCGCCCGGGAACTCGCTTTAGGGATCTTTACTCGACAAGTGAACGTCGACAGCGAGCGGAAATCCAAAGTTTTCACTCCGCGATCTCCGTGTCCTCCGCGTTTAACTGCGTTTTCCCGGTTTGTCTTCGGACTTGGCCGGTCGGCCCGCGTCGATGGGTCAATACCGGCCGCCGGAAAAATCTGGCAGGATGGCGTCGTCAAAAGAAATCACAACCCGGAGCAAACCTCGGTCATGATCTTGCGCGAAATATTTCCAGGCACCGGGCCGGCCGACAGCCCGTACAGTGCGCTGCAGGCGAAAGGCCTGGCCGCAGGCGGACTGGGCACGCTGCTCTACTGCTGGATGTTTTACGGGGGCCGGCTCTCGATCGCGGCGCGCGGTGGCCGGATCGCCCTGGCGACCTTCCTTGCCGCCGGCGCGGGCCGGGTCGCGGTGATTCTCTGGCAGGGCTGTCGCCAGCGTCAGAGTGCTCGCGCCAATCCGCTAAGCCGAGAACCGCTCCACCGGCTCCGGGGACAGGGCTGGCAGATAGTCTCTAAAACAAGGATCAGGCTTATCTCGATGCCCAAGCCCCATCCGTGCCGCGGGGAGTCACCCCTTTTTACCGGAACCGCCACTGGTGTGACTCGAACCGCCTCCGCCCCCCGAGCTTCCACCACCGGCGTGGCCGCTTGAGCCGCCCGAGCCGCCACCGCTGCTGTGGCTGCTCCCGCCACCACCGCTGTTATGGCCACCGCCGCCGCCTGGGCTCGGCCGTGGATCGTGAGGAATCGAGGGCGGGCCGCCTGACCCGCCCGAATGCGGCGGATGATCACCATGATCGTTGCCACGATCTCCGCCATGATCGACCGGCGGACGGGAGTGCTTGGCACTGTCGAGCGCGACATTTGTATTTTCGTCAGGCATTTCCGCTTCGTCTGGATCCGAGACGATATACGACGTGTAGAAGTCCCGGTGGACGGTGGTGGTAACGGCTTTTCCCTCCTTGGAATCTTCGATCCATAGTTCGACAAATTTGTCGGGCACCTGATAGCTGAGCGACGTGGGAGCGTTGAATTTCAACACGTAGCTTGCTCCTGCCGGGGCATTGATCTGGAAGTCTGCTTCCGCGATAGAGCCAAGGTGCTGGTA
>Ga0265331_10002063_pt1 | contig 13905 bp, 17 predicted proteins | sample 41923metaG_FD_202088 | JGI IMG/M metagenome (GOLD analysis project Ga0265331, IMG submission 202088) | Rhizosphere microbial communities from Carex aquatilis grown in University of Washington, Seatle, WA, United States - 4-19-23 metaG | ecosystem: Host-associated > Plants > Roots > Rhizosphere...
TTTCGCCTGATATTTCGGGGCATAGGGCGCCTGTTTGCCGCCGATGAGCAGCGCCGTGCCGCTGCCGGTGGCGATATTGGCCTTGTAGATCTCGGAGGCCGCCGTGAGGCTGCTGGTGAGGGTCAGCGGCCTTTCACCTCGCGCTGAAGCCGGGAACCAATGTCGCCATCGCCACGGCGCTGGCGCATGTCATCGTCACTGAAGGCCTCGCCGACGAAGACTTCGTGCGCCGCCGCTGCGATGTCGACGAATATCAGGACTGGGCGGCCTTCGTCTCCGAGCAGCGCAACAGCCCGGAGGCGGTCGAGCACTTCACCGGGGTGCCCGCCGCTCTGGTGCGCGGCGCCGCGGGGCTCTATGCGACGGGGGGCAATGCGACCATCTATTACGGTCTCGGCGTCACTGAACATTCTCAAGGCTCGACCACGGTCATGGCGATCGCCAATCTCGCCATGGCCACCGGCAATCTCGGGCGCCGCGGCGTCGGCGTGAACCCGTTGCGCGGCCAGAACAATGTGCAGGGCTCCTGCGACATGGGCTCCTTCCCGCACGAACTCCCCGGCTATCGCCATGTCTCCAACGACGAGGTGCGCCGCCAGTTCGAGGCGGAATGGGGCGCGCCGCTGCACAATGAGCCGGGCCTGCGCATCACCAACATGTTCGATGCGGCGATCGACGGCGTGTTCAAGGGGCTCTACGTCCAGGGCGAGGACATTCTCCAATCCGACCCCGACATCAAGCATGTCTCGGCCGGTCTCGGCGCGTTGGAGTGCCTGATCGTTCAGGACCTCTTCCTCAACGAAACCGCCAATTACGCCCATGTCTTCCTGCCGGGCGCGAGCTTCCTCGAGAAGGACGGCGTGTTCATCAACGCCGAACGCCGCGTGCAGCGAGTGCGCCGCGTGATGACGCCGAAGGCCGGCTACGCCGACTGGGAAGTCACGCAGCTCTTCGCGAAGGCCATGGGCTGCGACTGGAATTATGCCCATCCCTCCGAGATCTGGGACGAGATGGCGCGGCTGACGCCGGTGTTTTCGGGCATCTCCTACGCCCGGCTCGACGATGTCGGTTCGGTGCAATGGCCCTGCAACGACGCCGTTCCCGACGGCATGCCGATCATGCATATCGACGGTTTCGCCCGCGGCAAGGGCAAGTTCGTCATCACCGAATATGTGCCGACCGACGAGCGCACCGGCCCGCGTTTTCCGCTGCTGCTCACCACCGGCCGCACGCTGTCGCAATACAATGTCGGCGCCCAGACCCGGCGCACCGAGAACAGCCAGTGGCACCCGGAAGACGTTCTCGAAATCAATCCGCAGGACGCCGAAATGCGCGGGATCAGAGACGGCGACTGGGCGCGGGTGCAAAGCCGCGCCGGCGAGACGACACTGAAGACGCAGATCACCGACCGTGTCGCCCCCGGCGTCGTCTACACAACCTTCCACCACCCGCTGTGCCAGACCAATGTCGTGACGACAGACAACTCCGACTGGGCCACCAACTGCCCGGAATACAAGGTCACCGCCGTGCAAATCTCCCCCTCCAACGGCCCAACCGACTGGCAGGAACGCTACCGCCTCATGGCCGAAAACAGCCGCAGGATCGCCGGACCCGCAGAGGCGACAGAATAGCCAGAGGTGGTTGCCTTCCCTGTTGAAACTCCGGCGGCGTCGCCTCTCGGGCCGCTGCGGCTGCGGCCCTGCGCACTCACTGCCATCGCTCAGGAACTCGGCGCACGCGCCTCGCCGGCGGACTTCTACCGACTTTACGCTCCTCGGAAATGCGCCTCCAATTCGTCGATCGTGTAGCGCGGCGTGATGTGTTGCGGGCAATTCCAGTCGAACGCCGCGAGGGTGATGATCATCCCGCGTTCGATGCGCGCGCCATATCCCGGAACCATCAGCCGCTCGAAAGCCGCGTGTCCGCGCCCGATCTCGCGCGCATGTCCGAGTATCTTGAGACGCGTGCGATCCGGGTAATCCATGAGAAAGAGCGAAACGCGATCGTCACCGGCGATATTGCCGACGGACACATATTGCCGGTTACCGCTGAAATCGGCGAAGCCGATGGTCTGTTCGTCCAACACGCGCAGAAGCCCCTTCGGGCCACCGCGATGCTGGATGTAGGGCCAGCCGGTTTCACCGACACTCGCGATGTAGAAGCTGTCGCGCGCGCGGATGAATTCCGCCTCGCCTCGGCCGAGGCGATCATGATGGGCTTCGCCGCCCAGCAAGCGCGCATAGCCGCGGCGACTGCCCATCTGTTCCTGCACCCGTCGAACCCCGGGCGTAAAAGCGATTTCCGCGAATTTGTGGGCCATCGTCGCCTCCCTGGCGAGCCACTCCATCGCGAAGCGGCTCGCGCTGTTGCGTTCAGCTCACGGCGCGAAGCGGCGCCGGCGCGACAGTCTTCGCGTGGTATTCGAGCATGGCGTCGACGATGAGTGGCAGGCAGTCTTCCACCGCGAAATGCCCCGAGTTCAACCGGTGCATCTCAGCCTTCGGCAGATCCACGAGATAGGATTCGCCGCCCTCGGGCGTGAAGAAGATGTCGTTCTGCCCCCAGAAGACGAGCGTCTTTGGCTGCCGTTCGCGCAGGAACTTCTGCCACCGCGGATACAACGCGACATTGGTTCGATAGTCGTAGAAGAAATCGAGCTGAACCTGCCGGGCGCCCGGTCGATCGAGAAAATGCAGGTCCATGTTCCAGTTGTCCGGGCTGATCAGCGTCGGATCGGCATGGCCATGCGTGTAGACGAGCTTCACGGTCTCCGCTTGCAGGAAGGCCTCGAGAGGCTTTTCGGCTTCGGGCGCACGCGTCTTCCAATAGGCTCCGCGCAAGCCGTCCCAGACCGGCGTGAAGCCGACGTCATAGGCGTTTGTGTTCTGGATGATCAGCCACTCCAGCCATTCCGGCCTGCGGGTGACGATGCGGAAGCCGACCGGACCGCCGTAATCCTGAACGAAGAGGCCGAAGCGGGTGAAGCCGACCTTTTCCAGAAACGACTCGATGATCTGCGATGTGTTGTCGAATGTGTAGGCATAGCTTGCCGGGTCGGGCATGTCGGAATTGCCGAAGCCCGGATAGTCGGGCGCGATCACATGGAAACGCGTCGCGAGCGCGGGGATCAGATTGCGGTATTGATGCGAGGAGGCCGGAAAGCCGTGCAGCAGGACCAGCTTCGGGGCGGACGGGTCGCCGGCCTCGCGGTAGAAGATGTTCAGGCCGTCGATCGAGATGAATTTGCCGAGAACGGTCGTCGCAGAGGGGGTGGGCGTGAAAGGCGCCTTCGGGTCGATGGTCGAGGTCATGGGATGCGCTCCTTTGTAGACGCCGCAAAGTCGCGGTCGCCGCCAACGCCCCGAACATGCATCCTTATCAAACTCGGAAGAATACGATAATATCGAAATAGATTATTGCATAAATCGGAATATCGAATGGACCGCTTCCAGGAACTCAGGACCTTCGTCGCCGTCGCCGAAACCAGCGGCTTCGCCAGGGCGGCCTCGCGACTGGGCTGCTCGCCGCCAGCGGTGACGCGCCTGATCGCCTCGCTGGAGGCGCGGCTCGGCGTTCAGCTCTTCAATCGCACGACGCGCAATGTCCATCTGACGGATGCCGGGCTGCGCTTTGCAGAAGGCGCGCGAGCTGCTCTCGCCGCCCTCGACGCCGCCGAGAGCGAAGCGACAGGCCAGAGCAGCGTTCCATCCGGGCATCTGACGCTGACGGCGTCGGTAACGATGGGACGTTCGCTCCTACCGCCGATCGTCACCGGTTTTCTTCGCGCGCATCCGCGCGTGGCGGCGAAGGTCCTGTTGCTCGACCGTATCGTCAACCTCGTTGAAGAGGGCGTCGATGTCGCCTTGCGCATCGGCAATTTGCCGGATTCGAGTCTGGTCTCGACCAAGGTCGGCGAGGTGAAACGCATCCTTGTCGCCAGCCCGGGCTATCTCGCCAAGCGCGGCGCACCGCGGGAGCCCGAAGATCTCGAGCTGCATTCGATCATCGCCTTCACCGGTCTCATGCCGGACCGGGAATGGCGGTATGGCGACGGGAAACGCCTCAGGCGGGTTTCCCTGCAACCGCGCCTCGAGATCAATGACGCCGTGAGCGCGATCGCCAGCGCGGAACAGGGAGACGGCGTCACGATCTGCCTGTCCTACATGGTCGCAGACAGGATCGCGAGCGGGGCTCTCGTCGAAGTCCTCCCGCAACTCGCTCCGCAGCCGGCTCCCGTGCAGCTCGTTTATCCACAAAGTCGCCTTGTTGCCCCCAAAATCCGCGCCTTCGTTGACTTTGCCACGCCAAGACTGCGGGCGGCGATCGGCGAACTCTCCTCGACGCCCGCGAAGGCCAGCAAGTCGTCGTGACCGACATGCGGACTCTCCACTACAATGGCGACGACCCTTTCGGCCGGAGACGCGCGCCAGCACTCGCCGCGCGAACGCACGGGCGAACGCGGAAGTGGACGAAGCCGAAGGAGTGGCTGGCTGATGGACGCCGCCGCCTCATAGCCTCTCGGCGTCATGGCGGATATTCGCCGCCATGACGCCGAGCGAATTCAATTCACGATGTTGCGGCCGTCTTCAATTTAGACAAAGCCCGAATCTTGACGCGCACGCTTGCCGGCTTGGCGGCGGCCTTGACCATCTCGCCCGTTGCCGGGTTGCGAACCAGCGTGCCAGCCCTGCGCGCAGGCACTTTCGCCAACGTCACCTTCAAAATGCCGGGCAGAACGAATGTGCCGACGCCGCGGGGGTGCACGGACCCGAGAAGAACGTTCTCCAATGTGGCGTAGACGGCCGCCGCGGTCTTGCGCGGAAGTTCGTTCTGTTCTGCGATCAGATTGATCAGCGCAGATTTGGTCAGTGTCTCCTTGACCGGTTTCAGTGCCGGCGTCGCGGCAGCGGCAGCCTTCTTCTTCGACGCGACGGACTTCGCGACTGTTCCCTTCGCCATGGAATTTCTCTCCATCCTCGATTTGCGCCGTCACGTCGACCCGTGGCGGATCAGTCGACTCCTAGGGAATTACCTTGTGATTCGCAAAGTCTGTACATCGGCGTCAAAGTGTTTTTCTCGTCTGCCGGGATCGACAGGCCGTTTTCACTGGAATCACCACGCCAGCGAAGGCTTCGAGGCGACAAGCCAACTTCGACCGCCGTTGCGGCGGCCTTCTGCGCCGATGCGGAGGGCGCTCCATGACGGCGCTCGCGCGCAAGCTTCAACGCTGCGCGGTCTATATGCGCAAATCGACGGATCTCTCGACGCTCAGAGTGAGGCCCGCGAGGCCTGCATCAAGAGCCAATCGCACGAGGGTTGGCGTCCGATGCCGGAGCGCTCCGACGACGGCGGACTGTCAGGCGCGTCGCTCGGGCGGCAGGCGCTGCAAACCCTGCTGGAGCAGGTGCACGCCAGAAAGTTCGACATCATTGTCGTCTACAAGGTCGATCGCCTCACCCGCTCGCTCGCCGACTTTGCAAAACTCGTCGAGACTTTGGATGGCTTCGGGGCTTCTTTCGTCTCGGTGACGCATAGCTTCAACACGACGACGAGCTGGGCCGGCTGACGCTGAATGTTCTTTTGTCTTTCACCCGGTTCGAGCGCGAGGTGATCGGCGAGCGGGTGCGTGACAAGATCGCCGCCTCGAAGCGCGAGGGTCTATGGATGGGCGGCATTGCTTCGCTCGGCCATCGGGCCAATAACAAGAAGATCGAGATCGTCCCCGACGACGCAGAACTCGCACGCAAGATATTCTCGGACTATCTGCGTATTGGCGCCCTTGGTCGACTGGAGACGTCCCTCGCGCAGGCGAGGATCAGACCGAGGCGCCGGGCGCCTCGGAGGGCGTGATCGACGCCGACGCACCCGCGAATCGCTGCTCAAGTCCATCGCGCGCTCGCGCCGCTGGATGGAAGTCATCCACTCCGGCAAGATCACCTCCTTCGACGAGATCGCGATGGCGGAAAGCTCAACGAAGCCTATGTCCGCCGCCTCGCCATACTGGCGTTCCTGTCGCCGCGGATCATTCGCGCCATCGCCGATGACGCCGCGCCGATATCCTGCACCGCCTTGGCGCAGACGCTCTCCTTGCCGCTATCCTGGGCCGAGCAGGAGAAAAAGTTCGGGATCGGCAGAGAGAATCTTCCCAAGCGGGACGGCAACGCCGTGGCGGCCGCCCCCGAGCGATCTGAAGAATCCTTGTAGACCTTATCGTTGAAGCGAGAGGGAGCCGCTGTAGGGGGGCGTGATCTTTGGCCAGTTGGCGCGGGCGATGTTTTCGACGGGGGTTGCCCGGAAAATATGGAGTTGCGGGGCGGCGGCGGGTTTGGCCGCTTTGGCCGGAAACGAACGCGGATCAGCCGTTTCGCGGCGATCTTTGGCCACAGGCGGTCGCGGGCGGCCATGCGACAAACGATTGCGGACATTGCCTTTACGAAACTGGCGCGCCGCTGTCGCCGTGATCGGGAAGGGGTCGGCTTTTCGCAACTGGCCGCAACTAGCAAGAATGGCCAAAGAACGCATAAAAATCTCTGTATTACAGTTATATAGGGTAACAATGGCTGGCCAAAGGCGGGTCCGCGGTCACCGCGCCTTTATCGTCTCTCGCGGCGGCTTCCATTCGTCCCTATGAGCTGCCGCTTCCGCTGGCGAGACAGTTTTGCTCGGCGGAGCCCAGCCGTTCGTCAGCCATGCTCGCGCCTTCGAGGAGCCTGACGGTTGGACGCCAATAGAGGTGATTTTCGGAACGCCCTCAGCGCCGGGAAGCCCGATCCCGAAGACGAAATCAAACGCGCAGCTCTTCCTCCTGCAGGGTTCGACACGGGACCGGCCCGCGGGGGAAAGCGCCTCGATATCGACCGGCAGCTCCCGATCGCCCGCGGCGCCGACAAAGAAGCCGTCTGAACGCCAACGCGTGATGTAAGCCTTGCTCAGGACGATCACCGGCGCGGCGTCGGCTCCGATCGCATGAATGAGATCGGTCACTGTGTCGACGCGCACCGCGGCGGGTTTCGCCAAGGCCGGCCCGGCGGACAGCACAAAAAACAACGTCGCAAACGCCCTCATAAGCCCCTCCTACAGCAACCGTTCCGTCCAAATGACCCGCCCGTGCACCTGCAGTTGGGCAGCCTGATCTTTATCCAACTCCTCGTCGGGGAACAACGCCTTGTAGCTGTCTGAGCGGAGCGTGATTTTGCCGCTAATGGCCTTATGGATACGCTTGATCCGGACCTCTTCTCCGAGGGAGACCACAGCCGCAGCGCGCCATTGCCGGCGCGCCTCTCGTGAAACGATATGACGTGATTACGAACCGGTCTGCGCCGGCTTTGAACCCGTCTCAGGACCGCGCCGGTCCGGAAATTCCGGAAACGCAAATAGCCGACCTCAGACGGGCGGTAAGAAGAGGCGGAATACGCCAGTCCGCGGCGCCAGATTCGGTCTGCGATAAAATTGTGCGGGATCAGGAGCCCGGTAATGTCGAGAGTATCGCGCCTGAGAGAATACACTTCAAAAACAATATAATATTCTGGCTGGGGCGGGAGGATTCGAACCTCCGTATGGCGGAATCAAAATCCGCTGCCTTACCACTTGGCGACGCCCCACCGGCCGCGCGGAATCGCTGCGGCGGAGTTTCGTTTAAGGCCGTGGAGCGCGGCGCGCAAGGGCTGCACCGCAAACCTTCGGGGCAGGATCACGTCGCGGCAAGAGCGAAAATTAAGCCCACGCCATACAGAATGGTCGCTGCGACAATGGCCTGAAACGGTCGGCTGAACCAGTAAAACCGGGCGAGCACGGCGTAACAGATCAGGCAAAAAAGGCCGAAAAGGCTCAAGAAGCTCGAGCCGAACAGGACACTGCCGTGGGCGATGGCCAGATCCCCGTAGAACACCCCGAACATGACTGCGCCCAGGCTGTGGCTGGCGTTGAAACCCACGTAGGCCCTCCAGACCGTCGTCTGGCGGGTGATGTCCGGATACGCATGCTTCATCTGTGCGAGAAGCGCCCGGTCGCGCGGAGCGAAGGACGTTCCGTGAAAGGTAAGACCCAGATGGAGAATTCCGAGACTGAAGATGATACCGGCGCTCGCCGCGACGCAGACCCATGCGGAAATCGCGAGGGGTGTGGCAATGGTGAGAGACTCTGTCGACATCAGGAAAATCCGCCTTCGCCAAAACACTGGCGAACGGTAACGCCCGCAGTGAAAATCGACAAGCTGAACCGCTCAGGCGCCAAATGACCGACCCGAAACTCCATCGGGCCGGTCCCGCGGGATCCAATGCACGGCGCTGCGCCGCCTCGGCTCAGGCGCCGCCCGCCGCGCTCACGGCTGCTGCGGAAGCAGCTTGAGCAGATCGGCCATTTTCGGCGCGGCGGAGGGGTTCATCATGCCCACCACGTGATAACCGGCGTCGACATGCAGTATTTCGCCCGTGACGCCGCGCGACATCGGCGACAGGAGATAGACCGCCGTCTCGCCCACTTCCTCGATGGTCACCACCCGGCGCAGCGGGGCGTTGTATTCGTTCCAGCGCAGAATGTAGCGGAAGTCGCCGATGCCCGAGGCCGCCAGCGTCTTGATCGGGCCGGCCGAGATGGCGTTGACGCGGATGTTCTTGACGCCGAGATCGGCGGCAAGATAGCGCACCGAGGCTTCCAGCGCCGCCTTGGCTACGCCCATCACATTGTAGTGCGGCATCCATTTCTCGGCGCCGTAATAGGTGAGGGTCAGCAGCGAACCGCCCTCGGCCATCAGCTTTTCCGCGCGCTGGGCGATCGCGGTGAAGGAAAAGCAGGAGATGTTCATCGACAGCTGGAAATTGTCGAGCGTGGTGTCGACATAGCGGCCGTCGAGCTGATCCTTGTCGGAGAAGGCGAGGCAATGCACGACGAAATCCAGCTTGCCCCACAGCCGCTCGACCTCGGCGAAGACCGCGTCGATGGTCTCGGGCTCGGACACGTCGCAGCGACCGACGACCACCGCGCCGAGTTCGCTCGCCAGCGGCAGCACCCGCTTTTCCAGAGCGTCGATCTGATAGGTCAGCGCGATTTCGGCGCCGGCGTCGGCACAGGCCTTGGCGATACCCCAGGCGATCGAGCGATTGTTGGCCACGCCGAGGATGAGACCTTTCTTGCCGGCGAGAATACCGGAGAAAATCGGGGCGGGCGCGGTTTGCTCGGTCATCGGCGGGAGTCCTCGGTGGATGCAATCTGGCAGCCTCCGCCGTTTAGCCGCAAACGCCCGCAAAGGAAACCCCGCGGCCGGGGGCGCGCCGCGCGACCCTCGCCGGCGGCGTGCGCCGCGTTGAATATCGGCGGGCGCGACCCATTTGCGCGAGAGAAACAGTCTCGTGAGAGGTCGAAGCCCCATGAAACTCTATTATTCGCCAGGGGCCTGTTCGCTCGCCCCGCATCTCGCGCTGGAATGGATCGGCCAACCCTACGAGGCGGAAAAGGTGTCCTTGGGCGATCCGTCCTATCTCGCCGTCAATCCGGCCGGCGCCGTGCCGGCGCTCGACACCGGCGACGGGTGGACCCTGACCCAGGCCGGCGCGATTCTGCTCTATCTCGCCCGCCGCTTTCCGCAGGCCAATCTCGGCCCCGGCGAGGATTTGCGCGAGTGGGCGGAGTTCGAACGCTGGTCGCACTACCTAACGGGCGACCTGCATCCGGCGTTTTTCCCGGTGTTCATGCCGCGTCGTTACACGGCGGCGCTGGAGGAAGCGGCGCTCGACGCCGTGCGCGAAGCCGGGCGGGCGCTGGTGGTGAAGAAGCTGCTGCTGCTCGACGCCCATCTCGCCGGCAAGACCCATTTTCTGGGCGAGCGGCGGACGACGCTCGACGCCTACGCCTTTCCGATGTTGCGCTGGGCGGTGAAGATGCTGCCCGAGGGGCTGGAGCGCTGCCCGAACTGCGTGGGGCTGCTGGAGCGCCTCGAGGCTGATCCCGCGGCGCGGAAGGCGCTGCGTGACGAAGGGATCGGGTAACGGCAATCTAGAGTGGCCGCCTCAGAACCCCAGCGCCTTTACCGCCGGCCACAACTCGTCGAAATGCGAGATCACCCGGTCCGGGGCGTAGTCCGCCACCGGCCGGTCTGTGTAGCCGAAATCCACCGCCACCACCGGCGCTCCGGCAGCCTTGGCGGTGTCGATATCGGTCTTGCTGTCGCCGATCATCACGCTGCGTCCGGGCGCGCCGCCGGCCGCCTCCACGGTGAGGAAATACATGCGCGGATCGGGCTTGTGCATGGCGAAGGTGCCGCGCCCGCAGATGGCCGCGAACAGGTCATGGGCGCCGAGCCGCCCGAGCAGCAGCCGCGCCAACGGCTCGGGCTTGTTGGTGCAGACCGCGAGCAGCGTCCCGGCCGCCGCAAAGCGCTCCAGCGACGCCGGCGCGCCGGGAAACAGGACGGACTCGTCGGCGATGCGCTCCTCGTAATGGGAGAGGAAATCGTCGACCAGCGGCCCCATTCGCTCCTGGGCCAACGCTGCCCCATTCCAAGCGAAGCCGCGCTCGATCAGCGCCCGCGCCCCCTGCCCCACCATCGCGCGCGCCTCGGCGAGCGGCACATGCGGCAGGCCTTCGCGGTCCATCAGCCAATTCAGAGTGCCGACAAGGTCCGGCGCAGTGTCGGCGAGCGTGCCGTCGAGATCGAAGACCAGTGTGGTTGTCATGCGCCGCCCCCTCGACCCCGCACCGGTCGCGCGAAGTCCCTCGCCATGCCGCTATCATGATTGCGTGTAGACTGCCCGCATTCGATTCGCGACAAGGACAAATCCCATGCGCAGCAACCGACTTTTCCCCGCCGCCGCCCTTCTGGCCGGCCTGCTGGCCGGCGCCGGCGCAGCGAAAGCCGGCAATTACGAATTTCTGGCCGCGCCGCAGACCGATCTCAACCGGGTGTTCCGCCTCGACAAGACCACAGGCGAAGTCGGCGCCTGCCAATATGGCCTGAAGGAAGGCGCCGCGGCTGGCGTGACCCTCTGCTACCCGTCCGGAGACGGAGCCAGGGCCGGCGCGGCGTCGGAATATGGGCTGATCGCCTCCCACCACACCGGCGAGGGCGGCGTGTTCCGCGTCGATCTGCGCACCGGCCTGATGTCCATTTGTTTCGTGCTCAATGAAAGTTCGGTGGTGTGCACGCCGCCGGCGAAGTAAAAGGGGCCATGACCGATCCCGATCTCCAGAAACGCGCCGCCGCCGCGAAGGCGCTGGAAGCGGTTCGCCCCGGCATGAAACTGGGCCTCGGCACAGGTTCGACCGCCGCGCATTTCGTGGATTTGCTCGGCGCGCGGGTCGCGCAGGGCTTGAGGGTCGTCGGCGTGCCGACCTCCGAGCGCACACGAACTCAGGCCGAGGCGCTCGGCATTGCGCTGACCACCCTCGACGAAACCCCCCATCTCGATCTCACCGTCGACGGCGCCGACGAATTCGACGGCGCGAAGCGGTTGATCAAGGGCGGCGGCGGCGCGCTGCTGCGCGAGAAGATCGTCGCCGCAGCCTCCGACCGGATGATCGTCATCACCGACGCCAGCAAAGAAGTCGCTTGTCTCGGCCGCTTTCCCCTGCCCGTCGAGATCGACCGTTTTGGCGCCCGCGCGACGCTCGCGCAGATCGAGCGGGCCGCCGCGACGCTCGGGCTCGCCGGGCCGATGACGGTGCGACGGGCGGGCGATTCGCCATTCGTAACAGACGGCGGCCATCTCGTCGCCGATTGCGCCTTCGGCGCTATTCCCTGCGCGGAAGACCTCGCTGCGGCGCTGGTCGCCATTCCCGGCGTCGTCGATCACGGCCTGTTCATTGGCCTCGCCAGCGCTATCGTCGTCGCGAGCGAGGCGGGAACCCGCGTGATCGGCGATCTGTCGTGACAGGAGGCGCAGCGTGAGAGTCGATCGCCCAAATGCCGCACGCCTTTGCGCAGCGGCGCTGATGTTCGCCGGATGGATGTCGGCGCAGGCGGCCGCGCCCGGCGAGCCCAGCGCCGCACATGTCGCGCTGGCGCGGGAAGTGGTCGTCGCATCCGGCGTCGGCAACAGTTTTCAGGTGATCATTCCGCAGCTTCTCGATCAGATCGGCCAGTCCGTGTCGCATCAGAAGCCGGAACTGTCGGCAGACGTGAACGTGGCGCTGCCCTCGATCAAGCTCGACTTCGACAAGAAGATCGACGAAATGGTCGACACCGCGGCGCGGCTCTACGCCCAGCGCCTCTCGCAGAAAGAACTCGAGGACGCGGCGGCGTTCTTCAAGAGTCCCTCCGGCCGCAAATATGTCGGCACGCAGCCGGTGCTGATGACCGACATGTTCGTCGGTCTGCAGGCCTGGTCGCAGAAGATCTCCGGCGAGATGATGATCCGCCTGCGCGACGATTTGCGCAAGAAAGGCCACGAACTGTGAGTTTCGATTACGATCTGTTCGTCATCGGCGCGGGCTCTGGCGGCGTGCGCGCCGCGCGGATTGCCGCCGGATACGGCGCGAAGGTCGCCATCGCCGAGGAATTCCGCATCGGCGGCACCTGCGTCATCCGCGGCTGCGTGCCGAAAAAGCTCTATGTGCTCGCCAGCCGCTTTCGCGACGAGATCGAGGATGCCGCGGGCTTCGGCTGGCATATAGGCGCGACAACCTTCGACTGGTCAGCGCTGACCGCCGCAAAGGAAAAAGAGATCACCCGGCTGTCGGGCCTCTATGCGCTGAACATGCAGCGCTCGGGGGTCGAAATCCACGATGCGCACGCGACGCTCGACGGGCCGAATGCAGTGGTTCTCTCCAGCGGACGCCGCATCACCGCGAAAACCATCCTCGTCGCGACCGGCGGCTCCCCGGTGATGGCGCCGGCCATCCCCGGACTCGACCTTGCACTGTCGTCCAACGAGATTTTCGATCTTCCTGAATTTCCGAAGCGTCTGCTGATTCTGGGCGGCGGCTACATCGCCGTCGAATTCGCCGGCGTGTTCGCGCGGCTCGGCGCCAAGGTCGATCTGTGCTTTCGCGCCGAACGGCCGCTGCGCGGCTTCGACGAAGATCTGCGCACTCGGCTCGAGGCAGCGCTGGAGCAGGCGGGAATCGTTCACCGGCCCGGCGTGCTGCCGACCCGTATCGAACGCATGGACGGCGGGCTGCGCGTGTCCCTCGCCGATGGCGGGACCTTCGAAGTCGACGCCGTTCTGGCGGCGACGGGCCGCCGCCCGGCGACGCAAGGTCTCGGGCTCGAAGCAGCCGGCGTCGCCTTGCGCGAGAATGGCGCGGTGATCGTCGATGCGCACGCGCGCACCAACGTTTCCTCCATCTACGCCGTCGGCGACGTGACCGACCGCATCAATCTCACGCCGGTCGCCATTCGCGAGGGCCACGCCTTCGCCGACAGCGTCTTCGGCGGCAAGCCGACCACCGTCGATTATGAGTATGTTCCGAGCGCCGTGTTCTCGACGCCGGAACTCGGCACGGTCGGCCTCACCGAAGCGCAGGCGGCGCAGAAATTCGCGCGTCTGAAGATATTCGAGACAGAGTTCCGGCCGATGAAGGCGACACTCTCGGGGCGCACCGAAAAGGTCTACATGAAACTGGTGGTCGACGCCGAAAGCGACCGCGTGCTCGGCGCGCACATTCTCGGCCCGGAGGCCGGGGAAATGGCGCAGCTTCTTGCCATTTCCCTGCGCATGGGCGCGACCAAGACCGATTTCGACGCAACGATGGCGCTGCACCCGAGCATGGCCGAAGAGCTGGTGACGATGCGCACGGCATCACGCAGTGTGCCGTCGCAGTCGTGAAACCGATGGTGTAAACCAACAGCAATTCTAAATGGCTGGGTTTTGGCGGCGATTTGTGGTTTTCGCGGGCACGGCTTTCTGATTCAAGGTGGGCGTGCTGATTCTCGACCGCCTCCTGACCGGGCTTCATGACGCCTGCGCGGCC
>Ga0265331_10002065_pt1 | contig 13905 bp, 9 predicted proteins | sample 41923metaG_FD_202088 | JGI IMG/M metagenome (GOLD analysis project Ga0265331, IMG submission 202088) | Rhizosphere microbial communities from Carex aquatilis grown in University of Washington, Seatle, WA, United States - 4-19-23 metaG | ecosystem: Host-associated > Plants > Roots > Rhizosphere >...
GATGTCCGTGCCGAGAGCGTAGAACTCATTCGCGGGCGTGTTCGCATTGGGCGAGATCGCCGCGAGCTGCGCCAGCGTCGTAATGACGGTATACTGTGTTCCGTTGATCCAGAGGTCCGGATTGGCGCCGCTCAGCGTGATCGTGGTCGACTGGTCCTTAAAAACGTAATCGCCGCCGTAGCTCAGCGTCAGCCTGGCGTTGGCGCCGGAGGCTGTAATGGAGCTGTTGAGGTAGATATTATTGGTTGCGGCGAGCGTCAGAGCGGCGCTTGAAGACCAGCTCGTCGGGGCGTTGAGGAAGAGGTTTACTCCGCTCACGCTGGCCGTCGTGTCGAGCGCCATGCTCCTGCCATTGAACACAAAAGAGCCGAGGTTGTCGCTCGTGCTTATCGACGACGTATTGAGATTGATCGCGCCCCCGGCGTTGAAGGTGAGCACGCCCGCGCCGGAGGTCACCGGCGCGTTGATCGAAATATCGCGTGAAGAATTGAGCACCACATTGGTGTTCTTCAGCGAGGCGATTGAAAGCGGCGCGTCGATCGACAGCGTCGACACAGACGACACCGGCAGCGCATGGCCAAAGCCGTCAAAGTTTCCCGTGATCGCTGGGATTTCAGCCAGGCTCGGAATCGCGACGTTGCTGCCGAGCACGTAATTTCCCGAGGGATCGCTTCCGGCTGCGTTGAGGCCCGCCGCGGAATTGATGACCGTGTAACTCTGGCCGTTCAGGCTCACGGCGCCGCTGCCGGAAAAATCGATCCGCCCGATGTATGCGCCGGTTGAGTTGAGGGCCGTGTATAGTCCGTAAGGCGTGCCGTCGGGATTGATCCCGGGGGTCGAGCCATAGTTGGCGACGAAATTCGCCGCGCCGGTTGCGGTCATCACGGCGTTGACTTCGACATTCTGGCCGGCGTTCAGCGTCAGCGTGCCGCCCGACCAGCTCACCGGCGCGTCCACGTTGATGTTGGCGCCCGCCGTGAGCGTCAGCCCTCCCGTCGACCAGGCCACAGGCGCATTGACGTTGACGTCGTTCGTCACCGTTAGCCCCGACAGGTCCGGGGCCGTCGTCCAGGTCTGCGACTGTTGGATATTGAAGTCGTGGTTGATCGTCCCGCCGATTGTCGCGACCTTAAGCACGTTGGCCGCATTGATATTGACGTCCGCGCCCGCATTCAGCATGAGGTTGGCCGAAGCGCTGGTTGCGGTGATCGGCGCGGCGATGTTGATGTTGTTCGCGCCATTGAGAAGAAGTGGCGAGTTGGCCGACCAGGTCACCGGAGCATTGACGTTGATGTTGGTCCCCGAAAGCGTCAGCGAGCCCGTCGACCATGTCAGAGGGGCATTGACGCTCAGGTTGTTCAACGCCGTAAGCCCCGACAGGTCCGGGGCCGTCGTCCAGGTCTGCGCCTTCTGAATGTTGAAGTTGCGAGAGACCGTCCCTGCGATCGTCGCGACATTGAGCGCGTTGGCCGCATTGACATTGGCGTCCGCGCCCGCAGTGAGCACGAGGCTCGCGGAGCCGCCCGTCCCCGTGATCGGCGCCGCAATGCTGATGTTGTTCGCAGCGGTCAGGGTCAGCGGCGTGTCCGCCCCCCAAGTCACCGCAGAATTGACGTTGATGTTGCCGCCTACGAGCGTCAACGCGCCCGTCGACCATGTCAGAGGAGCATTGACATTGTAGTTGCCCTGAACCGTCAGTCTGGTGAGGTCCGGCGCCGTCGTCCAGGTCTGCGGTTTCGAGATCGTGGCGTCATAATAGATCGTCCCGCCGATCCTCGGGACGTTGAACGCGTTGGCCACGTTGACGTTGAAGAGATAACCGTTGACCGCAAGGCCGGCGGAGGCGTCCGTCGCGGTGATCGGCGCGTTCACATTGAGGCTATAGGCAGCGTTCAGGGTCAATACGCCTGCACCCGAGGTCACCGGCGCATTGATCGAGATGTCGCCTAAAGGATTCAGCACCACATTGGTGTTCTTGAGCGTCGGGATCGAAAGCGGCGCGTCGACCGACAGCGCCGTCGCGAACGACACTGGCAGCGAGTGGCCGAAGCCGTTATAGTTTCCGGTGAATGTCGGTATTTCACTCAGGCTTGAGAGCGCGATGTCGCTGCCGAGCACGTAATTTCCTGACGGATTGCCTGCTGCCGCATCGAAGTCCGTCCGGGAATTGATGACCGTGTAACTCTGGCCGTTCAGCGTCACCGCGCCGCTGCTGTTGGAGAAAGCGATCTGACCGGCGTATCCGCCGTTCGAGGCGAGGCCGGTGTAAAGCCCGTAGGGCGTCCCATCGGCATTGGCGCCCGGGGTAGGCGCCGCCGTCGGGTTGCCGCTTGCATCAAGGACATAGCCGTAGTTGGCCGCGAAATTCGCCGCGCCGGTTGCGGTCATCACGGCATTGACATTGACGTTCTGGCCGGCGTTCAGCGTCAGCGCGCCGTCCGTCCAGCTCATCGGCGCGTTCACGTTGACGCTGTTCGTGGCGCCGAGCGTCAGCGTCGTGCCGGCCGACCAATTCACGGTGTCGTTGACGTTTATGTTGCCGTCCGTCCCGCTGCCCTGGGTCGACAGAATGGTGACGTTGTTGTTGGCGAGCTCCGCCGACAGTGTCGCGCCCGTGATGTCGCCGCCGCTGGCCGCGATCGTGAAGCCGTCGGGATCGAGGAGCCACAGACCTTTCTTGCCGCTGGGGGCGTCGGTCGTGATGACGGCGTCATTCGCCACGCTTACCTTGGCGCCGCTCGTCTCGATCGTTCCGCCATTGCCGCCGTTTGGCGCGGAAGCGTCCAAGCGCCCGGCGACCTTCACCTTGCCGCCGGTCGACACGAGCTTGATCGAGCCCGTGCGCGTCTGCCCGCCGGTCAGGCCCGCCATGGTCCGCGCCTGGATCACGCCGGTGTTGTTGACCTGCGCCGAAAGCAGCGCGTCGGCGGCGCGCGCCGTCAGGATCACTTTGCCGCCATCGGCGACGATCGCGCCCTTGTTCTCGACGAGCGCGTTCAGCGTGCCCTTGTCCGTCGTCACATCGACGAGCGCGTTGCCCCCGAGGTTCAACGTGACCTGATTGCCCGAGGCCATCGCCACCGCGCCGAGCGTCGCCGTGATCGTTCCCCGGTTGGAAACCGTGTTGCCGAGCAGTGCGACATAGCCGCCGGGGTTGGCCTGGATATTGCCTAGATTGACGACGGAGGCGGTGGAATTGCCGGAGAACTGATATTTTCCGGCCAGGAAGTTGCTGTTCGAGATGTCGAGCGTCGAGGCGACCAGCCCGCCGACATTGACCTGGGCGCTTTTGGTGAAGACGACGCCGGCCGAGTTGACGATGAACACCTGCCCATTGGCGTTGAGCGCGCCCTCGATGACGCTCTTCTCATTGCCGATGACGCGGTTGAGCGTGACGGATGTCGGGCCCGGCTGGTTGAAATTGACGGTCTCTTTCGGCGCGATCGAGAAGAGCTGCCAGTTGATGATCGCTTGATTGGAGGACTGATTGATATTGGTGGTGGCGCCGTTCGTCGAAATATTGGCTTGCCCAGAAACGACGACGCCGCCCTGCGGCCCCGCGAGGGACGAGGGAGCCGGAAGGAGGGCGCCGACGCCTGTCAGAAAGAGCAAACTCAGCCGCGCGGGCTGCGCCACACTTTCAACAACATTTCTCGCTATATATATAGATTCCCATACGGCTGGGGGTTTCTCTAAGTTCTCGTTGATAAGCCGGCTCATTTGGGGTTCCTGCTACACCATATATTGATAATATACAGCGCATCCCGTTGTCGAGCCTAAAGCTTGAGCACATATGATTATGTCAAGGGCTGTTGTAAGTTTGCAACATGTTCAGCATTTTCCGTCAAACGACGCAGCGCCACTCTCTTCTCACGAGATGCTCGTGGGTCTTTATCCATAAGGAAATTACATTTATATAGCGACCGGCTCGGGTTCGCTCTCCGGTTGCCGGAGGCGCTGGGCGTCCAAGCGCGCCGAGACGAACAACATAAAAGGGGCCTGTCCCGAAGAGAAAGCGAGTCATGCGCGGCCCAAAGGCGTCGCAACGTACCTTGCCCCGGCTCGGAGTTTGCTTCGCGACGCTTCTGCTGGTGCTGCGCCGCTGCAGTTTCACGGCAAGCCGCGCTCATCCCGACGGTGGTGAGAAAGGGCTTCGGAAGTGACCGGAAGCGCTTGCTCCCTCCCAAAACTGGAAGTCTGAATCATGAGAATAGAATGGGTGTCGACCGCAATTGACGTTGGCGTTCTCGGTCTGCTTTTGAGTTTGAGCGTCGTCGTGGTCGCCATTCTCATCGAGCGCCTGGCGTTCTTTCGCTCAGTCAATCTCGAGACCTTCAAGAACTCGAAAGCGCTGGAGCTGGCGCTCACGCAGCGGATGTTCGTGGTCGCTTCGGTGGCCGCCAATGCGCCTTATGTCGGTCTCCTCGGCACAGTGCTCGGCATCATGTTGACCTTCTACAACATGGGGCTCGATTCGACCGCCGACGTGGGTCGCATCATGAGCGGTCTCGCGCTCGCCCTCAAGGCGACGGCCGCGGGACTCGTCGTCGCGCTCATCGCGGTCACGGGATACAATGTGCTATGGCGCAAAATAAAAGTGCTGGTGCTGCAGTGGGAGATCGCGCATGGATGACAGGCCGTTCGAGTCGATCAACGTCATCCCCTTCGTTGACATCATGCTCGTGCTGCTCGCAATTGTGCTGACGACGGCGAGCTTCATCTCCACGGGACGCATCCCTGTTTCGCTGCCGCAGGTCGCGAAGGCTGACGTCGAGAAGCGCAAGGATCAAATCATCGAGCTTCCCGCGAATGGCGAGATTTATTTTGAGGGCAAGTCCGTGTCGAAGGAAACGCTTGAAGCGAAGCTTAAAGAGCTGCCGCCCGAGACGTCGGTCCTGATCCGCGCTGATCGCTCCATCCGCTTCCACAGCTTCATCGACATCGCAGACTTATTGAAGCGGCTGAAAATATCCAAGGTCGGCGTGCAGACCGAAAGCGCGTCGAAATGACGGGCGTCGTCGCAATGCAAGAGCCAGAAACGTGAAGCTCACGATCGAGCGCGCCTTCGCCCTGTCCCTCGCCGTCCACGTGGCCGTCATCCTCCCGCTGGCGATAGAGATGCGCGCGGCGGAGCCCGACGACGACGAGACGCTCGTCGTCGATCTGACGGGCGTCACAGCCGATGATCAGTCGGAAGAGAAGGTGACCGAACAGACTGCTGGGTCTTCAGCCTCACAAGCTGCAAGCGCGCAAGACACGCGGGTCGCGCAGGCCGGCGAGCGCCAGAAGATCGACGCAACGCCCATGGAAACCGGACCCGCGTCCGCCGCCAGCCCCCAAAAGGCGGCGTCGGCAAAGGCTGCTCCCGGCGCGCCAGGCTCCGTGAATATACAGGGAGCTGAGCAGCAGCAGGAAGCGCATAGACTTCGTCCGCGCGTCGAGAATCCTGTCGACCCGCTGCGGGCTTACGTTAAAACTCTGACCAAAAGGCTGGAGGCCAAGCTCGTTTATCCTGAGGCCGGCAGACAGGCCGGCCTGCATGGATGGCCCACGGTAGCTTTCACCATACTCTCGGATGGGGCTTTGGGTCCGGACTCGCTCAAGCTCGTTTCGAGCAGCGGTTCGCCGAAGCTCGATCAAAGCGCGCTCGAGACGGTCCGCGCCTCGGCTCCTTTCGTGCCACCGCCGCGCGAGATCACGTTGAAGCTTACCCTTATATATGGGCGATAGTCGAAGCTGTGGGCGGCCGCATTCATTCTGGAACGACGCAGCGCTGTCCCGTGTCGTCCGCCCCCCCGACGAGATTGGCTTTCACGATCTCGTCCGCCCGGGTTTTTCCCAGCGCCAAATCGTCGCCATAGACGTTCGTCCTATATTCGGGCGCGGCGGTCGTCGCCTGCGAGGTCTCGAGCGGCCCCTGATCGTCCCTCACGTCGATCGTCGTGACCGTAGAAAGGCCGGGGCGCAGCGGGTCCTTGGCGAGCTCCTCGGCGTTGAGCGAGATGCGCACCGGCACGCGCTGCACGATGTGAATGAAGTTGCCGGTGGCGTTGTCGGGCGGCAGCAGCGCGAAGACGCTGCCCGTGCCCGGCACGAGGCCTTCGACCTTGCCGTGATAGACGACCTTGCGGCCGTAGAGATCGGCGACGATCGTCGCATTCTGGCCGGGCCGCACGCGCTGCAGATCGCTTTCCCAGAGATTGGCTTCAACCCAGAGATGATCGAGCGGAACGATCGTCATGATTTGATCGCCCGGCTTCACGCGGTCCCCGACCTGCGCCTTGCGCTTCGCGACGAAGCCCGAGGCCGGCGCTTTGATCTGTTGGCGCGCGTATTCGATATAGGCGTTGAGGTAGCTTGCCCGTCCCGTCATGATCTCGGGAGCGTTCGATCGCGTCACGCCGCTGATTTGCGCCTCGACCGCCTGCGTGTCGGCCCGCGCCTCGCGCACATCCGCCTCGGCCGAGGCGAGCGCATCGGCGGCGTTCTGCAACACCTGTTGTGACACTGAGCCCGAGGGCGCCGCCTGCTGATAGCGCGCGTAATCGTGCTTGAGCTTGTCGCGTAGCGCGACGCGCGAGTGAACACGCTCGCAAGCCCGGCGCCGGTTCTCGAACTGTGCGCTGACCGTGCGCACCGCTCGCGCGAGATCCGCCTCGGCTTGCGCCAGCAGGGCGCCGGCCCGCTGCCCGTCGAGCTGGACGACCAGCTCGCCCTGCTTCACGGACTGCGTTTCTTCGGCAAGCACGCGCGCCACGACGCCGGTCGCGTCGGCATAGACCGGGATGAGGTTGCCGGTGACGAAGGCGTTGTCGGTCTGCACGACATAGCGATCGACAGCTCGCCATTTGACAAGAAAATAGACCGCGACGAGGCCGGCGATCAGCGCCACGACCGCGAGACCGACATTGCGGCGCGTCCTGATCTCCTTGCGAGTGACCGCCCTGGATTTTTTGGCCCCTGAGCCACGCGGCGCGGCGGCTGCGTCCTGTTGCTGTTCGGTCACGCTATCCGCCTCCCAGCGATTCGATGAAGTTCACGTATGGGTTCAGAGCGTCGTCCTCCGGCGAAGGCGGAGGGAGCACCGGGTTTGGTCCCAGCTCATAGCCGCCGCCGAGGCTCTGGATCAGATCGACGCGCGCCGAGAGCATGTCCGCCTCCAGGGCGTGCAGATAATAGCCGGCCTCGAAGGCGTCGTGAGCGAGAGTCAGGACTTCACGCCGATCCTTGAGCCCGGAATTCCAGCGGCTCTTGGCGAGCGCCAGCTTCTGCCGCGCGTCCGCGACAATGCGCCTCTGCGCGTCCACGACGGAACCGGTCTGCCGCACATTCACAAGGCTGTCGGCGACCTGCTGCGCGGCGCGCAGGAGCGTTTCGTTGTATTGGTCGACCGCTTCGTCATATTCCGAGCGCCGCGCTTCCAGCTTGCCGCGCAGGAGGCCGCCTGAGAACACCGGAAAATGGAAACCCGGCGTCAAATAGTAATTGAAGGCCGAAGCGCGAAAGAGATAGGTCGCGAGCTTGTCGATATGCGTCGAGTGCTGCGACGCCTGAAAGCTCGGGAGGATCGTGAGATCGACGCTCGGCATGAACTCCGCCTTGGCGCCGTGGATGCGCTCGGCGGCCGCCTCGGCTCGATGCATGGCCGCTGCGAGATCAGGCCGATGCGCCAGCAGCTCGATCGGCAGCGTTTTCGGCAGAGGCGGAGCGGGAGGAAGGCCGAGGCGACCCTTGACCGCCAAGCCGCGCCCCGCATCCGGTCCTTGCCCGCTCAACCTTGCGAGCAAATCCTGCTGCAAGGCCAGCAGCGCTTCGACATTAGCCTCGCGCTTCAACGCGGCCTCGACATCCATGCGCGCGGAAGCGGTGGCGTCCTCAATGTCAATGCCCGTGCGGAAGCGTGTCTCCGCCAGCGTCACCAGCTGTCGCCGCACTTTTGTCATGGCGCGCGCGAGCTCGAGCTGACGGGCCGTGGCGAGACCTCGGAAATAGGCGCGAGCAACGGCGGTGGTGAGCAGCAGCTGAGTCTCGGCGAGCTCCGCTCTCTCCGCCGCCGTCTCGCCGATCGCCGCATGCAGCGCCGCGCGATTTTTCCCCCAGAAGTCGAACTCGTAATAGAAGTTCGGGAGCAGATTGCCTGCGGTCTTTTCCTGACCCGCGATGGCTGAATTATAGGACGCCTCGACACCATGGCTCGCGACGCGATGCTGCGTCATGTTCATGTCGACTTTGAAGAAGGGAAGGAGCGACGCGCCGGCTGTTTCGGTGATGGCTTCGGCCTGATGCAGCCGGTCGTAGACTCGCTTGAGATCCTGGTTGTCTTCGAGCGCCGCCGTCATGATCTCATTGAGCTCCTTGCTGCGGAACTGGCGCCACCAGTCCGCGACCGGCCATTCGCCCGAGTCTTTCGCTCCCGCGCGGCCCAGCGTGCGCTCCATTTCGGGCGGCGTCATGAAGAGCGCCCGATCTTCGCTGCCCGTGTTGCAGCCGGCGAGCGACAGCGCCAACAGAGCCAGCAGGATTGAACCGCGACGCCAAGTCATGGCGTACGAGCCAAAATGCGCGCGTGCAGGGCGTCCATCATGTCGGAGAGCTCTCCATCAGCTCTTCGGCCTCGAGATGCGCCGGATCGTCGCGCCGCCAGAAGGCGATCAGCGTCGGATGCGTGAACCAGATGAGAATGGCCAGCGCGACGAAGACGACGGCGCTGAGCAGAAAGGCGTCGTTCAGCCCGAGCAGCCAAGACTGTTGACGCATCAGATTGCCGAGCACGCGCGTGACCGCCGCGGGCTTTACGCCGGCGGCTTCGAGCTTCGCGGTGATTTCTCCCAGGAGGTCGAGTGAGGCGAATCGCCTTCCGCCAAGATGATCGGCGAGATCGAGCTGATGAAAAGGCGCGCGCCGGAATTGCACCGTGCCGAGCAGCACGATGCCGTAGGACCCCGCCACGGTGCGCAGAAGCGCAAGCTCCTCGGCCGCACGAATGAGCTGCGCGCCCGCGAGTCCGTACATGGCGAGGCTGGCCAGCGGAGCGAAGAAAAACGCGATGAAGAAGCCCCAGAAAAACACCGGCCAGGAAATCTGATCGAACCAGGCGAGTCGGTCGAAAAGCCCGAACCAAGTGAGGGTTCCGGCAAGGCCGATGAAGTCGAAAAAGCTGAGCAGACGCACGTCGACCGTCTTGTTGAGCTCGTGCAAAATGGCGACCATGGGCGCCGCGATCACAAACATCGAAAGATAGATCAGGCCCGCCAAAGAGGAGGTGTAGCCGTTGAGGAGCTGCAACTGCCCCACGAAGACGGACAGCATCCCCTGGATCACGAGAAAGCCGAAGACCGAGCAGAAGGTCGCGATAGCGTAATTGCGATAGCGAAAGAGCCGTAGATCGAGGACCGGATGGCGTTCGCCAAGCTCCCAGATCACGAACAGGGGAAGGGCGACGACGACGACGACGAGCGCGACTTGCAAGATGGGCGAGGCGAACCAGTCGAAATCGTTGCCCATGTTGAAGATCGTCTGCGCGGCATAAACGATCGCGGTGAGCAGGACGACGCCCACGAAGTCGAAGCGCACGATGCGGGTGTGGACTGTGCGGCCGTAGAGCAGGGCGCTCACGACGCCCGCGGCGATGAGGCCCATGGCGATGTCGGTGTAAAACAGATAGCGCCAGCTCAGGAACTCTGCGTACCAGCCGCTGGCGAAGACGCCGATCGTGAAGGGCGTCATGCTCAACACGCCCCAAATGCCGACAGCCCAGGTGCGGGAATGTTCGGGGAATTCCTTGAGCGCCAGCGATTGGGCGAGCGGCAGAGTCACGCCGCCGATGAAGCCGAGCGCGATACGGCCCGGAAGGAACTGCCAAAGCGTCTCGCTCGTCGCGCAAATCCATGCGACGAAGGCGTAAAGCAACATGGCGACGAAATAGACGCGGTAATCGCCGTAGCGCCCGGAAAACCAGCGTGCGAAGGGAAGCCCGAGCGCGATTCCAACCATGTGGTCGGTCGTTCCCCAGGTGCCGAAGCTCGGGGCGACGCCGCCGAGGCTCCCCGCGACATAAGGCACGCTGATCGTGTAGCCGGGAACGTTGGAGAGGACGACGATCGTCCCGAGCGCCAGTGTGGCCGTCAACAGCCAGAGGCGCCAGCCACGCAGGGACCTGTCTTGGTCGAAGTCCGCCGCGCTCACGATATTGTCTCGGGTCGCATGCAAGCCGTTCGGGCCGGGCGGCGCGTCCCCAGGTTTCCTTGCAAATCGAGTAGCGGCGCGTGCACGCGGACTCCTCCCCTGTATTCGGAAGGTAGGAGTCATCAGCCGACGCGGCCCGCGGCGGCGGTTATAAGGCGAACTCCATCGCCTGCCTCCGGTAAACTAGAACTTCGCGCCGTTGTCAACCTGCCGTTAAGGTTCAGCTCCCGTTTCCGTCGCGCATTCGCACGCGAGACGAACGCGGCCCGAAGCCAGAACTTGTCGCCAAGGCGCCAGGCTCGCCCCTCCCCGCGTCGAATGCGCACGGCGCTTGCAGGGGCTTTGACGTGGTATGGTTGCAAAGCTTCTCGCGTGAGGGAGGGATGGAATGAGATTGCGCCTGGGTTCGACGCTGCGGCTTCTTTGTCTTCTCGCCGGCCCGGCGCTGGCGGAGGAGGGTCTGCGCGACAAGGCGAAGGGTCTTTTCGAGCCCATTCCGCAGACCGCGCCCGCGCTGCCCGGCGACCCCGCGACGCCCGAGAAGATCGCACTCGGCAAGATGCTGTTCTTCGATTCGCGTCTCTCCGAGAACCAGGATTTGAGCTGCGCTCTCTGCCACAATCCGTCCTTGGGCGGCGTCAGCGGTCAGGCCCTCTCCTCGGCTCGGCATGGCGAGCTCGGCGGGCGCAATGTGCTGAGCGTCTTCAACGCCGCGCTCAACGCCTCGCAATATTGGGACGGTCGCGCCGCGAGTCTCAAGGATCAGGTCGAAGCCTCGGTCATGAGCAGCCCGGCGGCGCTGATGAAGACGCGTGGCGGCCCAACGGCCGTTCCTGCGGCCGTCACGGCGACGGCGAAACAGCATGTCATCGAGCGCTTCAAGGCGATCCCCGGCTATGTCGACGCCTTCAAGAAGGCTTTCCCGGATGCGGCAGATCCCGTGACCTACGACAATGTCGCGCGCGCGATCGCGCGGTTCGAGGCGACGCTTCTGACGCCCGACGCGCCCTTCGACCGCTGGCTCAAGGGCGATGACGCCGCGCTCTCGCCAACGCAGCTCCAGGGGCTGGCGCTGTTCATCGGGAAGGGCTGCGCCGGCTGCCACAACGGCGTCAACCTCGGGGGAACGGGTTATGCGCGCTTTGGCGTCGTGCAGAGCCCGAGCGCGGAGCTTCTGCCGCCCGACGACTGGGGCCGCGCCGTGGTGACGAAGAACGTCGAGGACAAATATGTCTTCAAGGTTCCCAATCTGCGCAATGTCGAGCTGACCGCGCCCTATTTTCACAGCGGCGGAACCGACGATCTGAAGGAGGCTGTGGCGGTGATGGCCAGAACGCAGCTCGGCGCGACGCTCGCGCCGGAAGAGATCGCCAGCATCGAAGCCTTCCTCAAATCGCTGACCGGCCCGGCGCCGCAGATCGTCTTGCCGATCCTGCCCCCCAACCCGCCGCGGACGCAGGCGCGTCCCTAACCGACTCCCGACGCCTAAAATGAGGTCGCGCCCTGCCCCTGCGGCGCGCAGCTGTTATAAGGAGGGGGAAACCAGTCCCCGTCCATGACCGACGCCGCCCCTTCCCCTGCTTTGAAGACGCCGAACGCCCCGCCAACGCGCCCTTTCGTCCTTTTCGAGGACGGGCGCGAGGGCGGGCGGGCGCTGCTGTTCGAGGAGCCGCGGGAGATCATCCTCGCCAATGCGCCGGGCGAGGTCGCCGCGGCCTTCGCGCGCATGGAGGCCGCGACGAAAGCCGGGGCCTTTCTGGCGGGCTATGCGAGCTATGAGCTCGGCTATGCGCTGGAGCCCAAATTCGCCGCGCAGGCCACGCCCTCATCGCCGACGCCGCTGCTCGCCTTTGGCGTCTTCGATGCGCCGCAATGCCTTCCCGCCGAGGCGCGCCGGGCGCCGCCCTTCGAGCGAATAGCGCTAAGCCCGGCCTGGAGCGAGAAGGAATACGGCGAGCGCTTTCAGAAATGCCGCGACTATATTTTTGCAGGCGACGTCTATCAGATCAATCTGACCTTCCCGCTCTATGGTCGCTACGAGGGCGATGCGCTCGCGCTCTATGACGCGCTGCGCAAGCGCCAGCCCGTCGCCTTCGGCGGCGTTGTGGCGCTGGGGGCGGAGACCGTCGTGTCGCTATCGCCGGAAGTCTTCTTCGAGGCGAGGGAGCGCGACATCCGCGCGCGGCCGATGAAGGGCACTGCGCAGCGCGGTTTCCTGCCGCCGGAAGACATGAATCGCGCCAAACATCTGGTCGAGGACGAGAAATCCCGGGCCGAAAACCTGATGATCGTCGATCTTCTGCGCAATGATCTGTCGCGTCTCGCTGAGCTCGGATCGGTCAAGGTGACAGATCTCTTCACCGTCGAAACCTATCCGACCCTGCATCAGATGACCTCGGGGATCGCGGCGCGGCTGCGCGCAAACGTCGGTCTGGCCGAGCTATTTGCGGGGCTCTTTCCCTGCGGCTCGGTCACGGGCGCGCCGAAAATCCGCGCGATGGAGATCATTCGCGATCTCGAATGCGCGGCGCGCGGCGTCTATTGCGGCTCGCTCGGCCTCATCACGCCTACAGGCGAGGTGCGCTTCAATGTGGCGATCCGCACGCTGACGATTTTCCCGGACGGCAGTCTCGTCTGCAACGTCGGCTCCGCCATCGTCGCCGATTCGACCGCGCGCGAGGAATACGCCGAATGCCTCATCAAGGCGCGGTTCTTGACCGGAGCGTGAGGCCTCGCCGACGATTGCTCCTTCATCCCGGGTCGGCCGCCGGGCCGGGGCTCATCTTCATTCGCGCCGCCTCGAGGGTCGCGATCGCGTGCTCCACGTCGTCCAGCGTTCGCTGGAAAATGTTGTATTCGAGGGAATGGAACGGCTCGGCTTTGTAGCCTTGCACTAGATATTTTCTCAAGGAGTCCATCACATCGTCGATTTCTCGACCGACCGCGCGGAAATCTACGGGTTCGGCGAAAGCGTTTTTGTTCTTCCTGAAGCTTGTCTCGGCGGATCGCATGCCGGTCTCCAGCAGCTGGAGGTTGCGCATCGCCTCCTTCGGGTCCCCCATCATGAGACTGTAGCGAACCTTGTCGAGCAGGGCGCTCAATTTGGCGTCGGGCCGCTCTTCTAAGCCCGCTCCGCTCGCGCGAAACGACCCCGCGGAGGCGCGCCGCGAGGGGTCGCATTTGGATTGCAAGGCCTCCGCCTGCGCGGCGAGATCCTTGAGGGCTTGTTTTTCCAGCAGCAGTTCGGAGCGTATGCCGCTCACGCTTTCCGTTTGATCCGTCGCGAGCTTCGCAATCCTGTCGAGCGACGCCTGCAGCCTTGAAGAGGCCTCGTGGGACGCGCCCAACGCCAAGGAGCGCCATAGCGAAAGGCTCAGCAGCAGCGCGCCCGACCCGCAGAGGGCGGCGCCTGCGAAGCCAAAAACCTGCCATCTGAGCCAAACCCAAGCCGCGAACCCGATGGCGAAACATCCCAGAGCGACGGCGGCCAGGCTCAGCGCCGTCTGAGCCCCTGCGCTCCATTCACCCAGGTCCAAAGGCCTCTCTCCTCGCAGCTGCGCCGGGGGGCGAAGGTTTCGGGACGCCGGCGACGCCGCTTCCGATAAACCCCGAAGCAACCGCATCAGACTTGTCCGGGGATGGAAAGCGGCTAGGCCCCGCCGCGCCTTGATCCGGCCGCTGTCCTTTGGGACAAGGCTAAGCCGCAGATTCGGCCGCCCA
>Ga0265331_10002067_pt1 | contig 13897 bp, 10 predicted proteins | sample 41923metaG_FD_202088 | JGI IMG/M metagenome (GOLD analysis project Ga0265331, IMG submission 202088) | Rhizosphere microbial communities from Carex aquatilis grown in University of Washington, Seatle, WA, United States - 4-19-23 metaG | ecosystem: Host-associated > Plants > Roots > Rhizosphere...
CAGAGCGCTCGCACAGATTTCGCTACCGCGCTTCGGGTGAACTCCCCGTCAAGTGCAGGGGGACCTCCGTCTCCCTTTAGGGATTCCATCTTTGCCCTTGACAAATTCTTATCATGGATGTCCCACCGCTGCTCCTCTGTCGGTTATGCTGCTCGACATGTGCACTCGCACTACACTAGCTCAGGCTCCCGTTCCTATTCGTGTCCATTCGTGTCCATTCGTGGCCAAAAGCCTTGTTCTCAGGGTTTCCGAAACGTCAGCACATAAAACTGCCCCTCCCGCAGCTCTTCCAGATGTACCTCCAGCATCTCGGGAGGCACCAGATCGACAGGTGCGCTGACCGGCGCCTTCCGGTTCTTGAAAAAGCTGCCAGGTTGCTTTTCGTACACACCCTTCACGTGTTTCTCTGTTTCATCGGCGATCAGCAGCAGGCTTCCCGGCTTCGCAACGCGAATCATCTCCCGGATCGCCTTGGCGCGGTCGTTGAAGAAGTTGATGCCCCCCACATGAAAGACGACGTCGAAGCTCGCGTCTGTGAAAGGCAGCGTCTCGGCATTCCCCAGATACAGATCGGACTCCAGATGCCAGCGGCGCAGGTTGCTCTGGCAGTTGACCAGCATCTCGGGAGACAGATCGAGCCCGGAGAGCTTCACCCCGCCAGGCAGGTATTTGAAATTGAGACCGGTGCCCACCGAGGTCTCGAGCACCGAATCGCCGGGCTTAACTTCGAGCCGGCACATATAGCTGAGAAAGTAAGCGTCCCGGTTGAATCCCTTAAGCGCGCAGAAGACGCGCTGTACGTCGTCGTACATGCCGCCGATCATCTCATACAGGTGGTTGTATTTGAGGTTGTCGCCGCTGAGATCTTCCTGCTTGAGAAATGCCGGGATTCCACCGCGAACTGGGAACCGCTCTCCGGAACTGCTGACCAATACTTCCCTGCCCCGCTCGACGGCCACGTGCAGGGGCTTCCCGGTATAGGGGCTTTGTAAGAGAGCAACGGTCTCCGGCCGCTCGGCCCACGATTTCTTTTTCGTGCGATTGAGCAGCGCCCAGATGGCCAGAACAACCGTACCGCCCAGCGGAAGCCAGGCAAGGCGCGCGTCAATCACAAGGGTACGGGGCAGCGCCATCACCAGGATGAAGAGAGCGCCGTAGAGCGCCGCGACCCAGCCGGTCTTCGAGCCGCGGAATTCGTAGTTCCACATCCATACAACCCCCGCCGCGACCCAGTCGACAAGAAAGAGGACGGCCCAGGAATCGGTCGCCGCGGCCCGTGGAAGCCAGCACAAAGTCAGCACCTGTAGGGCTGCTGCCGCCAGCGGAAAGGGAAGGGTCGAGAGCAGTCCTGGCAGGCGCGGGCTGGTGAGGCGATGAAAGGTGAGGGGAAGAACACCGAGCACCGTTGTGAGCAAAATCCACCCAATATGTTCAAATGCCCCCGCGGGCCCGGCGTGCAGCAGGATCCGCCAATCGCCAACCAGATGAGGAACGAACGCGAAGGCTATCAGCCAGAGAAAACCGCGCCGCGGCCTTTGCGTCAGCACGAACCATACGGCCCCGATCGGGCCCGTCCAGCGTCCTACGGAGGGAAGGAAGAAGCCGAGAAGAAAGAGGATGGTGACAGCCCAGGCCACAATCTGCCGCCCGCGGCTGTATTCGGTTTTCGTAGCCATATATTGCGGTTCTCCTTTGGATTTCAGTGCGCGCGCGGCTTGCGGATTCTCGCGCCCGGCTTGGAAGCAGCGGCTGCCTCCATGGCAGTAAGCGTCGCCAGCGCGGATTCGCCCCACTCGAGCGCGGCGCGCGTCAGCGCGATTCCCAAGCTGATCGTGAGCATCCAGAACGGCTGATGGGGGTTTTGCGATGCCTGTGTTGTGGCCATCGTTTCCAGGCCCAACAGGGTGTCCAACATGCTCTGGTTTCTTCTCTGCAGCTCCTGGACGTGCGCGATCGAAACGCCGGGCGCCGCCTCCCGCCCCAGGAACAGCTTGAGCAGAAACTCGTTGCGCGGCGGATCGTTCTTGAAGGGCACGGCGAGCCACTCCCGCAGGCACGCGCGCCCGGCCTCGGTCAGCGAGTACACCTGACGCCCCTTCCTCGCGCCTTTGTCCGGCTTGCTCGCCACAATCAGTCCTTCGGCAGCCAGCCGTTTGAGCGTCGGATAAATCTGCCCATAGCTCTCCCGCCAAAAGTAGCTGATGCTCGATTCGGCGCCTTTGCGAATGTCGTATCCGGAAAGGTTGGGCTCGATGCTGAGCGCGCCCAGGATCAGGTAAGAGGTCTGATTGCGTGCCATGCCTCTACAAGATATATCTGACAGATGTATTTGTCAATCCCCCCGTCAGCCGGTCACACGTCAACAGCAAAAAGTTCGCCTGAGCGTATTCTGAGTCCGCTCTTTGCCTTACGGTCGTTCGCAGCCCCCGGCCCGCGGTCTGACCGTCCGATTTCCGGATCCGGAATTGTACAATCTTTTGCCACTATGTCCCCACACGAGATCGCCTGCCCAGCCGATATCGGCCCCGACCGCACCCTCTTGTTCTGGCTGGACAGCAGCCTGACCTTCTCTGCCCGGCCGCATCTGCGCCTGGCGATACACTGGCTCCGCGAAACCGCTCCCGGCCAGTTCGGTCCCGACCTCTCGAGGCACTTCGAACTCGACGGCGGCGCCTCGGTCGAGGCCACCCTCTCGGCGACGTTCCTCGCCGCCGTGGCTCTCGACGACCAGGGGCGTCTGCGGCTGCGCATATCCAGGTGGCGTCCCGCGAGCCTCGAGGTCGAAGCCCGGCCCGACTGGGAGGCGAACCCCAATGCCCTGCTCCGCTCCCTTTTCGCATTCGATCCCGAGGCGCCGGGCAGAGCGCCTACGCGGCTCGCGGATGCGATCTATGAGCAACTGTTCCGGGCCCTGGAGATTCAGTGTGCGGCCGAGTTGAGCCGGCTCACGGCTCGCGGCACCGCGATTGTCGACCGCTCCTTCGACTTCACGCCGGAGGGTCTGGCCGCCTTCCGCTCCGCCCTCGAAGGGCAGGCCGTGCGAGACAACCTGGCGCGATTGCTGGGCAACGACCGCAGCATCGAGGTGCATCTTCCCTGCCTCGGCCGCACCGAGTGGCCGGACCGCTGGAGCAGCCTGGCCAACGCCGAGCCGGTGGCGGAGCCGGACGGCCGCATCTTCGTCCACGCCAAACCCGGCCAGGAGGCTGCGAAGAACGTCTGCCAGACCGCGATGGCGCTGGCGGCCCCGCTTCTCTATCCCCAAGCCACCGGATTCCACATCGGCTTCACGGACAGCCAGGCGTCAACGGCCGCGCGGTTGGCGCATTCGCTGCCGCACGTGCTGCGTCCCTACGATTTCGGCCCCGAGCCTTGGGAATGGCTCGCCACGGCCCCGGCCGGCGAAGTCGTGGCGTCCGTGTCGCTCAGCGTTCCCGGCAACCTGGCCGAAGCATGGCTGCGCGCGCCCGGCGAGAGAGACCCGCTGTTCTTCGATGTCTACTCCAAGGTGTCCGTGGCCGTACAAAGGGCGATGCGGCGCTGGCTGCCCTACGTCTATTTCAGCGATCTCAGCCGGTTCGAGAACCCGGCGCTCGCCTATTCGCTGCTCTTCTACCGCAGCACCTACCCGTGTTCCGGCAAACCCCGCAGCGATTTCGCCTACGACCTGGTGGCCGTGGACAGCCCCGGCGTCGCGCGGCCCTGGGCGGCTCGCCCTCTGGCATCCGCCATGGGACGCGCCGAGCGGCTGCTCATCGCGGGCGGGCGCCGCGACCTGGCGCGCTGCTACCGTTCCTGGAGGGCGCGTGACGTACTCGATGGCATCCTGCTTCGCCCGCGGTTTATCAACGAACTGTTGACCAACGACGAGTTCTTCATCGGCCGCATGGTGGGCCTGGGCCTGGCTGGCCGAGACCTGGCCTCGCGCCTCGGCGTCAGCGCGCGCCGGACGGCGAGGGATCTGGCCATCGTGATCGAGGCTTTCAGCGCCGCGGTCAACCGCAAGCTCAGGCGCGTGTATGGCGGCCAGCAGGCCGTGTCGCTGGGCTCGCTGCTCATGGTCGAAGCCACCCGCGCTCTGGCCGTCGCCCTAGGCAGCGATGCCTCGATCTCCGCCACCCTCCGCTTCCAGGCGCAGGGCCTCGAGCAGACATTCACGAACCGGTGCCTGGCCTGAAGCCCGCCCCCGATTCGTCCGATCTATTCTTTGATGAAGCTCGCACTCTTCCTGGCGCTCGCGGCGGCGGCCGTATCCGCCCAGAGTCCCGACGCCATCGCGCGTCAGCGCGCCGCCATCGAACGGCAACGCGCCTCCGTGAGACAGCAGGCCAGGGCGAAATCGCCGCCCACCGCGTCGTTCTTTACCGTTCCCTGGGATGAACCGCTCTCGCCGCCGCCGGACGGGGCGCCCGCCATCGTGGCCGACGCCGAGTGCCATCCCATTCCGAAGGATCAGATTGAGCCCATGGTGCGGGAGATCGCCCAGCGCGAGGGCCTCACTCCGCAACTGCTGCGCGCCGTCATCGAGAAGGAGTCCTCGTATCTGCCCTGCGCTGTTTCGCCGGCCGGCGCCGAGGGCCTGATGCAACTGATGCCGGACACCGCCAGCGGCCTGGGCGTCGACGATCCGTTCGACCCGCGCCAGAACCTGGATGGCGGCGCCAGGTACCTCAGGCAGATGCTCGATCGCTACGGCGGCAACCTGCTGCTCGGGCTCGCCGCCTATAATGCCGGCCCGGGCCGCGCCGACACCGCCGGAGAGTTTCCGCTCCCGGCGGAGACGACGAACTACGTGTCGCAAATCCTGCGCAAGCTCGGAGCTGCGAATTCTCCCAAGCTACCCACGATGCCGGTGCCGGTTTCGGAATAGGCGTCACTTCGGCGTGCCGGTGGCCCAGTATCCGCGCTTTGCGCTGACCACCCACTTGCCGTCGCGCGTGCGAACCGAAATGGTGCGGAACTTGCCGTCCAGATCGGAACGGATCGGGACGTAAGCCAGCATGTAGTACTCACGCCCGTCGGCAAAGGCGCGCTCGAGGCCGCTCAGAATGTTGTTGCTGTTTCGAAACGCCGTCCCGCCGGTGGCAGCCGCGATTTCCGAAAGCGTCTGGCCAGCCGAAGAAGCGGCCTGATTCATCGCGCTCGAGACGCCCGGCCCCACGTGCGACACGGCTCCCCGGCTCGAAGCGTCGAAGAACTCGGACGTATACAGCCCGCGCGAGTCGATGGTGTAGATCGGGATGCTGGCGTTCGCGGCCAGGCGCAGCACGGCCTCCAAGTCTGTGATGCGATCGGCGGAGTGAAGAGAGCTGCGCTCGGCACGCGGAAAGTAGGCCGACAACAAGTCGTAAGCCAGCTGGCCGGGCACAAGATCGAATCCGTCGGAAAACAGGATGATCGTCCGCCGCCCTCCTCCCTTCCGCAGTTGTTCGACCAGCCCGCGAAACCCACTCAGAAAAGTGACGGTGGACAGACGATCCTGCTCGGCGATTTGATCGGCTTCCGCCGGCAAGCTGTGCATCCTGGTTTCGCACTCCTGCCTGGCGTCCTTGTCATCGCAGATGGTGCGGACTTCGTCGAGCGTGCGCCGGAAGCTCCGCAGGTCAGACTCAATCGAGATTTTCCGGCTGCTCAGGAACACCTTCTCGAACTCCTTGCTAGCCAAAACCTTCAGCACCGCCTCCGGATCGGAGGTCGGACTCTGCAGAAGCTGCACGGAAGTTCCCAGGGATATGAGGACGTACTGCGCATCGCCCGCGCGTTCGGTATGGAACAGCTTCGAGAGGGATTCCCGAATATTCACCAGGCTGCTGAACGCGGTATGCAACGCGTCGATGCAGATCAGGTAAGTGCGCCGCACGGGAACCTTCGCGGGCTCAACAGCGGCGGGCGTCGCAGCAGCGGTAGCGGCGGGCGTCGCGGTGGCCGTTGCGGCGGCCGCCGCCTCGGGTGGCGGCGGGCCCGGGACACCGGCGGTTTCGACGCTGAAGCCCGATATCTTCTGCTCCACGCCGTCCTCGAGCACAGTAAAGTCGGACTGGGTCAGTCCCGTGACTGTGTGTCCTTCTTTGTTCCTCACCACCACCGGCACCAGAACCTGGCGCACTTCGACCTTGATGGTGGTCTCCGCCGTGGCTGCCGAAGGCGGGCGCTTCGACGCCTCGTAGCGGGACTTGAATCCAGCGTTGTCCGGCGCCAGCGTGGAAGCGATCCGGTATTCCTCCGTCGCGGCCTTCCGGTCCCCCGCCTTGTCGAGGACCTGCGCCAGGTTGTAGTGCGCGGCCGGATCCTTGGGCTGTAGCCGCACGCCGGCGCGAAGCTCGGTGGTGGCATCCGGCAGTGCCCCGCGCTTGAACAGCATGGCGCCCAGGAGTTCGTGAACCTGGCTGGAATCGGGGGCCAGCTTGATTGCTTCGCGCAGCTCCGCTTCCGCGCCCGCCAGGTCGTCCGTGGCACGGAGCGCCGCGGCCAGGTGGTAGCGTGCGACGGCAATCCCGGGATCGAGGCGCACGGATTCGCGCAGGGGCTGAACGGCCTCGCCGGACTTGTTGTCCAGGCCCAGAGAGATGCCCCGGTCCAGCAGCTCCCATGAATCTTCCGCGATGGGTGTCGCGAGCGACCAAACGCCCGCCAGTTTCTCCTTCAGATCCGGGTCGGCTTCGGCGTCGATGCCGTACACGCGGTAATCCGAATAGCGATGCACGCTCACGGCCTCGCCGTCCGAGTAGCGCGCGTGAACGGTCACCTTGGCGGGCAGCCAGAATGTGCTTTCGATATAAGGGAAATTGACCGGAGCCAGCGACATATCGTTGGTCAGGATTTCGAGCGGTAAGCCCTTTGGACGCTCGATGAGGTCCGCTCGGAGCCGCACAATGCCATGGGTCGCGGCGTCGATCCAGACCAGGCCCTGGAACCTGAGGCCGCGTCCACCTTCCACGGACACGTGGCCGAGCGATTGCGTGCTTTCCGGGCGCTGCGCGAACGCCACCAAAAGAAGATCCGAGCCGCCCGCGGTGGTACGGCCCAGGTAGCGGAACCTCGACTCGGCCCGGAACTGCGGCAACAGGTAGCGGATCAGTTTGAAAAAGTGCCCCATGAGCACGAACTCGCTCGCGGGAGGGTGCGCAACGGCGCCCGTCGTGAAATCCAGGCGGGACTCCGAGAACTGACCGGGTGTAGCGTCCGTGGCCGCTTGAATCAGGTACCGAAAGTCCTCGCGCCGGCTGCGGCTGGCCATGCTGGGGTCGAAGCGCATCTCGCGGACGTGCTCGGTGCCGGCGACGTCCACCAGCTTGGCGAGCGTCGCGCGGAGGCTCTCGCCCGTGGTTTTGAGTAGTTCGTCCAGGCCATCCTGCTTGGAGTCGAACTGCGCGCCCTGTAGTTCAGGAACCGCGCGCACCAGTTCGGCGCTATCGCAATCGACGAACAGTTTCTGCGCGGCCGCAACGCCGCAGAAGACCAGGCTCAGTACAATGGCATCTCGCCAGGCCATACCCTACTCGTATCGCAGCGCTTCGGCCGGCGCGATGCGCGATGCGTTGCGCGCCGGGTAGATGGTCGCCAGGAAACTGATGGCGATGGCCATGGCCGCGATCCATACGCTGTCGATCCAGCGCGGGGCGAAGGGCACGAAGCTCAGCGCATAGACCTCTTCGTCCAGGCGCACCCAACGGTAAGTGTCGGCGAGGTACGAGAGCAGGTGGCCGGCCGCGAGGCCGATGGCCGTGCCCACCACGCCGATCAGCACGCCCTGAAACATGAAGATGCGCCGGATCTGCGTCTGCTTCGCGCCCATGGACACCAGGATAGCGATGTCGCGGTACTTCTCCATCACCATCATGATCAGCGTGATGAGAATGTTCAGGGCCGCCACCAGCACGATCAGACCGATGGTCACGAAGGTCACCGCGCGCTCCATGTTCAGCGCGTTCAGGATGTGCCGGTTCTGCTCCATCCAGGTGGAGGCTTTTAGTTTGGAGCCGACGACCCGGTCCACCTGGGTGGCCACTTCCGGCGCCTGATAGATGTCGTCCAACTTCAGCTCGACGCTGTTCACCACGTCTTCCAGGCCCTGCAGGCGCTGTGCTGCCGTGAGCGAGGTGTAGGCCCAGGTGGAATCGATCTCGAAGAAGCCGGATTCAAACAGGGCCGCCACGCGGAAGCGCTGCGAGGTCGGCCGCGTCCCGAACGGTGTCAGCTCGCCTTGAGGACTCATCACGGTGACGGTGCCGCCAACGGCCGCGCCCACCGTCTGCGCCAGGCTGGTCCCTAGAATAATGCCCGGCAGCGCGTCCGGGGACGGCCTCAGCCCGGCCAGCGACCCGGCCTTCAGGTGCCGCAGCATGTCGCTGGTCTCGAGTTCCGACCCGGTCTGGATGCCCTTCAGCGTGGCGCCGCCGGCGCTGCGGTCGGTATAGAGATACACCTGGCCGTAGAGCGCCGGAGAGGCGGCCACCACGTGTGGCACCTTCACCAGCTTCGCTTCCAGGCCCCGCCAGTCGGAGATGCCGTAGCCCGGCTCCTTCTCGAGTACGAGGATGTGAGCGTAAGCACCGAGCAGGCTGGTTTCGAGTGTCTTGCGAAAGCCATTGTTGATGGCCAGCGCCACCACCAGCGCCATCACGCCGGCCGCGACGCCCACCACCGAGATCACCGAGATCACCGAGACGATGGCCTGCTTGCGCTTGGCCTTGAGATAGCGGCGCGCGATGAAGAACTCGAAACGCCCGGTCACTTGCCTCCTGCGTCATCGGCGGTGCGCAGCGCGTCCGCCAGTCCGATCGAAGTCTCGGGCCGCAGCAGCGGGAACAGGATCACATCGCGGATGGACTTCGAGTTGGTCAGCAGCATCACCAGGCGGTCGACGCCCACGCCTTCGCCGCCCGTGGGCGGCATGCCGTAAGCCAGCGCACGCAGGAAGTCTTCGTCCATCTGCTGGGCTTCCTCGTCGCCTCGCTCCCGCATCTCCATCTGCCGGTCGAAGCGGCGGAGCTGTTCGATCGGCTCGTTCAGCTCGGTATAGGCGTTGGCGATCTCCATGCCGCCAGCGTAAATCTCGAAACGCTCGACGAACTCCGGCTCGTCGGGCTTGTTCTTCGAGAGCGGCGAGATCTCGACCGGATAGTCGTAGACCAGCGTCGGCTGGTCGAGCTGTTCCTCGACTATGCGCTCGAAGATATCGACCAGCTGCTCGCCACGGGACGGCTTGGTGGAGTGGCGGTTCAGCCACTCGGGATCGGCCAGGTCGGCCGGCGCGGGTTTCCCGTCGCCCTTCCAGTATTCGACGATCGCCTCGCGCATGGTGATGCGGCGCAGGTTGCCGAAGTCCAGCTTGCGGCCCTGGTACTCCACCTCCGCAGAGCCTGTCGCATCGATGGCCGCCTGTTTCAGCAGGTCGGCCGAGAGGTCCATCATGCCCCGGTAGTCGGTGTAGGCCTGGTAGAACTCGAGCATGGTGAACTCGGGGTTGTGGTGCGTCGAGATGCCTTCGTTGCGGAAGTTGCGGTTGATCTCGTAGACGCGGTCGAGGCCGCCGACGATCAACCGCTTCAGGTAGAGCTCGGGCGCGATGCGCAGGTAGAGGTCCAGGTCGAGCGTGTTGTGGTGGGTCAGGAACGGCCGCGCCGTCGCGCCTCCGTAGATGGTCTGCATCATCGGCGTTTCGACCTCGACGAAGTCGCGCGCTTCGAGCTGGCGGCGAAGGGAAGAGATGATCCGGGCGCGCGTCAGGAACACATTGCGCACTTCCGGGTTCGAGATCAGATCGAGGTAGCGCTGGCGGTAACGGATCTCGACGTCTTCCAGGCCATGCCACTTCTCGGGCATCGAGAGCAGGGTCTTCGAGAGGAACTCGAGGCGCTCGGCGTGCACCGAGAGCTCGCCCGTCCGGGTGCGGAACAGGTAGCCTTCGACGCCCAGGATGTCGCCGAGGTCGAGCAACTGGTAGAGCTGGAAGTCGGCGTCCGGCACCTCGCCCTTCTTGACGTAGATCTGAAGCCGCTCTCCGCCTCCGAGCAGGTGCGCGAAGCCGGCCTTCCCCATCCGCCGCACGGTCTGTAGGCGGCCGGCGATCCGTACCTGGACGCGGGGCTCCAGTTCCTCGGCCGTCTTCGGCTCGTACTGCGCGCGGATCTGCGGAATGGTGTGCGTGAAGTCGAAGCGCCGGCCGTAGGGCCGGTGACCCAACGCGCCGATCTCACGGATACGCTCCAGGCGCTGCTGCAACAGCTCTTGTTCCAAAGGGGGCTCCTTCCGATCCGAAGCTCCAATTATAATGGAGCGGTTGCCCTCAATTTCCATAGTAGTTCCTGCGTACAACGAAGAGCGGCGCCTGCCGGCAACGCTGGACTCCCTTCTCGCCTATCTTGGCGCTCGCGACAGGCCGTGGGAGATCGTCATTGTGAATGACGGCTCGAAGGACGGCACCGCAGCCGTGGCGGCGAAGTATGCCGCGAAGAACGCCTGCATCCGCCTCCTCGAGAACCCCGGCAATCGCGGCAAAGGCTACTCAGTCCGGCACGGCATGCTCGAGGCCAAGGGCGACTGGATCCTTTTCACCGACTCCGACCTCTCGGCGCCCATCGAAGAGCTGGACAAACTGATGGCCGCGGCCGGGGAGCAGGGCGCGCGCGTCGCCATCGGATCCCGCGCACTCGACCGCGGCCTGATCGAGGTCCACCAGTCGGCGTTCCGCGAGCTAGCAGGGCGCATCTTCAACCTGCTGATGCGCGTGGCCACCGGTCTGCCGTTCTCCGACACGCAGTGCGGCTTCAAGCTGTTCGAGCACGTCGCCGCCTGCGAGATCTTCCATCGCCAGAGGATCGAGCGCTGGGGCTTCGACGCCGAGGTGCTGTTCATCGCGCGGCGGCTGGGCTACAAGACCATCGAGGTGCCGGTGCGCTGGAGCCACTCGGAAGGCACCAAGGTCAGCATGTTCGGCGACAGTCTGAACATGTTTCTCGATCTGCTGCGAATACGGTGGAACCAGTTGCTCGGGCGGTATCGGTAGCTGACAGCTGAAAGCTGCTTCACCGCTTCACGATCACTTCGCGGAGATGGTCGCGGGTGAGGAAGAACTTCACCGTTTCGAATTCCTTGAAGAGGTTCTCGACGGCGCGGTTGTTGAAGAACTGGGCGGGCGGGCGCATTCCGCGGGGCGAGATCAGCAGCGTCTTGGCGTCGCCGATGCGGTAGGAACAGGTGGAGACCGTGGCGGCGCGCTCTTCGGCGTGGAAGATGGCCAGCAGATAAGAGCCCGGTTTCAGGATGCGTTGCAGGCGCTCCACCACGATCTTGAGTAACGGCGGCGCCAGGAATTCGAGCACATCCCAGACCAGCGCGCCATCGAAGTGCTGGTCCGGGAAGGCGAGGGTCTGCGCCAGAAACGCCTCGGCCTTTTCGGCCGATGACTGGTTTTCGTAAAAGTCGCCGCCACCGAAGGCGGCGTCGAGGCTGTGCATCAGGTCTTCGGAGTACAGCCGGTAGCCCTGGTTGGTGATGAAGCCGATGTTGGCCTGCGAGGCTCCGGAGAGATCGAGCAGGCGCAATCCGGTTTCGCCGTCGATGTGATTGAAGAACTGTTCGAGGCCGCTGCTGTGGCGCGAATAGACGCTGGCGCCGCCGTCTCGCGAGCGGCCCGCGGCCTGGACAACGGGCTGCGAAGACGAAGATGGAAAGCTACGCGGACTGTCTGAGTCAGCGCGAGAAGGTTTCCACCGGTCGTTGAACAAAAAGTTCCTCGAACCTTAGCGCTTGTCGCCGGCCACAGCGGGCGCGGCTGCCAGGGGGACTGCCTGGGCCTGCGGCTGTGGCTGCGGTTGTCTGGGCTGTTTGCCCGGCTCGGGCCGGACGATGTCGATGCTGCCCTTGAAGAACGCGCCGTCCTCGATTACGATGCCGCCGGTCTTGATGTCGCCGATGAGGCGGGCGTCCTTGCGAATGTCCATCTTCTCGATTGCTTCCACGTTTCCGTTCACGCTGCCGAGTACGACGACTTCGCGCGCGCGTATGCTGGCCTGCAACTTGGCGTGCGGTCCGATGGTCAACCGGTGCTCCGGGACCTCGACCGTGCCTTCCATCTCACCATCGAGATACAGATCTTCGCGGGCCAGGATCTGACCCTTGATGATCACGGACTTGCCGATGGCGGCCACGCCGCGGACTGCTTCCGTAGTAGATGCGGGCCGGGCTACCGTGGGAGCGGCGACTGGAGCCGGCTCTCTGGTGATGTCCGCCGGGAGCGGAGCGGCGGGCGCTGCAGGCTGCCTCACGTCTTCATCCTTGCGCTTATTCCACATTATGGTTGTCTCCGTCTTCTTTCCTGAACCTATGAGGACACTAGAAGTAAAGTGACCCAAACCCTCTATGGGTCTCTCTATACTATATGCCAGACAGCGCTCTGGCGGGCCGACCCAGGGCGGGAGCCCCGGTTGGGCGGGCGGCGTCCCGCAGGCGGGCAGGCCGTCCCGCTTCCGGACACCCCACGCGAGGCCCCAGGCGCGCCATCCCGATGTTTCCAGGGAAGTTGGCGTTTTGGCGGCCTCATTGCAAGACCTGTATATCTTAAAATGATGCTCAACCTGCTGTCCGACCTTCGCTACGCCTTCCGGTCCCTGAGAAAGGCGCCGGGCTTCACGGCGGTGGCTGTCCTGACGCTGGCGCTCGGCGTGGGCGCCAACACGGCGGTTTTCAGCCTGATCAACGCGGTCCTGCTGCGCCCGCTGCCGTATCCCCAGCCGGATCGGCTGGTGCTGGTCTGGGAGAGTGCTTCCTTTTTCGGCATCCGGGACAGTCCGGTGGCGCCGGCGAACTACGTGGACTGGAAAGCGCGCGGCCGCTCGTTTGAGGAGATGGGCGCGATCGAGGACCGCTCTTACCGGCTGCTCGGAGAAGGGACGCCGGAGGTGGTGGAAGGCAGCCTGGCCACGGCCGGCCTGTTCCGGGCCTTGCGCGTACGCCCGATGCTGGGCCGGATCTTCCGGGAAGACGAGGACCGCCCGGGCGCGCCCAAGGTCGCGATCCTCAGCGAGAGTTGCTGGCGGCACCGCTTCGGCAGCGACCCGCACATCGTGGGACGGAGCGTCCGGCTGGGAGAGGAAAAGCACACCATCGTGGGGGTGCTGGCGGCTCACACCGATCCGCCCACCGAATACAGCGGCAAGCCGGGAGAAATCTGGACGCCGTTCGGCAGCGCGTACACGCCGGGCGAATGGGCGGACCGCGGACGGCACAATCTGATGGTCATCGCGCGATTGCGGCCCGGCGTTCCGCAGGCACGGGCAAACGCGGAGATGGACGCCATCGGAAAGAGCCTGACGCGCGAGTATCCCGATACGAACGAAAAGGTGGGCGCCTTTGTCGCTCCGCTGCGAGACCATTTCGTCAGCTCCAGCCGGCCGGTGCTGGTGATCCTGCTGGGCACAGTGGCCTTCGTGCTGTTGATCGCGTGTTCGAACATGGCCAACCTGCTTTTGTCGCGGGCGGGGGCGCGTAGCAAAGAGGTGGCGGTGCGCGCGGCTCTGGGCGCGGGAGCATGGCCGCTGATCCGGCAGTTCCTGTGCGAGAGCCTGCTGCTTTCGGCTGCAGGCAGCGCGGCGGGGTTGCTGCTGGCCTCGACTACGTTCGAGTTCCTGGCGCACGTGGCGCCTGGCGAACTGTCCGGATTCAAGGAGTTGGCGGTGGATTGGCGCGTGCTTGCGTTCACGCTCGCGATCGCTCTCGCGACCACGGTGGTCTTCGGCCTCATTCCCCTGTTCCAGGTGCGGCGCCTGGACCTGAGCCACTCGCTGAAGCAGAGCGCTCGGACTTTGGCTGCGTCCTCGGGATCGCGGCGCGTGCGGGCGTGGCTGATTTCGTCGGAGGTGGCGCTGGCGTTTGTGCTGCTGATCGGCGCCGGACT
>Ga0265331_10002072_pt1 | contig 13869 bp, 13 predicted proteins | sample 41923metaG_FD_202088 | JGI IMG/M metagenome (GOLD analysis project Ga0265331, IMG submission 202088) | Rhizosphere microbial communities from Carex aquatilis grown in University of Washington, Seatle, WA, United States - 4-19-23 metaG | ecosystem: Host-associated > Plants > Roots > Rhizosphere...
TGCCAATCTAAAGGCTTGTTCAACTCTAGCACCAATATGATGCGCAATGTTTTCTACAGAAACAGGTGACTTCATAATAAAAACCTCTCGAAAAAATGAATTACTTCCCCTCCCCTCTACAATAAATTTCTAATTTTGAAAATACTTTCATCAACCCTAAACTCATTTCATCGGATGATTTTGATCCGGCGCGTCCATCTTAACCTTATCCGCACCTGGCGACGCCCCGCATGTAAAAGGGCCGATGGGGCCGGTTATCCGGCTCTCCATCGGCCCTCGACATCAGGCACGAAGCTTAGGGGGCGAAGATGCCGTTATCGTTGAAGAAGGACTGGCCGACTTGTCCGCCGTCCATCTGTAACCGGTTGTCCTTGTCATAGATCGAAAAACCGTTGCCCTGATTGATCACCACATATTCATGACTATAGGTTGCCGTCATGGATGTCACAGGTTCTCTGCCAAAGGCGCCCGCCCCACTGGCCGCGTAGGTTGCGCGGTTGATGGCAAAAGGCGGGCTTTTGTTGGTGCCGACATACAGATAATTGGTCGTCACCGCCATGGAGCATCGCGCCGTAGGATCATTCTTGATCGGCAAGGCAAAGCTGGTCACCTTGGGAAGACCGGGCTGTGTCGACACATTCTTCTGATAAACGGAAATCACCACATCGGGGCCGTTCGCTGGATCCGTGTCCATCACATAGACGGTACCATTATTGGCGATGACGCCGCAGGCATGGCCAAAGGGTCCGATATCACCGGCACCATAACACCCCGATGATGTCGAAGTCGAACCACACACAAACCAAGTAATAGCCTTCTGGTCAGGATGCATGGACATGAACATGTAGAGGGCGGGAACCTGCGCGGGCGGCACAATCACGTTCTTCGCGGCTGCAGTCGTGGTGGTCGCCGCTGTCGCAGCTCCGGCTTCAGGGGAAAACGAAAAGGCGAACAACATCGCCAGACACAGAACCGACAAGCACATATAACGTTTCATGGAATCTATTCCTTATGGGTTAATGAAAAAACGCGGCTAACTGAGCCACCACCATTACTACAAAATAAAGCGCCATTGGCAATGCGCAAAAAAGGCATTCGATCATATGATTTTTCCCTTGACTCTAGCGCGATAAAGAAGTATATATCCCACGCCATTGAAAAATGGCGCTTGTCGGAGACGGCGGGGCCCGGTGCACCCAAGGAATTCGGGTTAAACATCCAGCCATAGACAAGCAGACTTCCGGACGTCGCCCATACCGCATCGGCCTATCGGGATGCTGCGTGGGTCACGAGGAAGCGCGCTTCTTCCCTTTAACTGTTTCAGGTGTGCGTCGATGAATTTCTGAATTTCGCCAAAAAAATCTTCAAATAAGTCCGTCCCCACACGGCGGCGTCCAAAAGCCACAGCACGAACACGGGATAATCGCGCCCGAAATTTTTGTGGAAATAACGGACGAAGCCGCGCGCCTTGTGCTTTTCGATAAAGACCTTGGTCGCATTGCTGGTGCCGCCGATATGCGTCACCACGACATCCGGCGCGAAATAAATGGCACCGCCGGCGCGGCGGAAACGCAGGCAGATATCCAGATCCTCCACATGCAAAAAATACCCTTCGTCGAAGCCGCCGATACGGCGGAAATCCGACGCCGCCAAAAACATAAACGCGCCGCTGATCGCTGGCATGGGGGTCAGGCTTTCGGGAACCGGCTCCTCGTTAAAATTCAACCGTTCGCGCGGGAAGAGACGCCCCAGATGCAACGCCTCGATCAAGGCGGTTTTGGGCGTCAGCAAGGCGCGGCGGCAACCGCGCTGATCCTTGCCATCCTCGCCCAAAAGCCGCGCGCCGATCATCGCTGGCGGCGTTAACCTTGCCAGATGATGTTTTAGTTTAACCAGAGCATCCGGCGGTAACTTGCTGTCTGGATTCAGAAAAAGCAGATACGAACCCTCCGCCGCTTCCGCCCCGCGATTGCAGCCTTTGCTGAAACCGACATTGCCGTGACCGCTGATAAAGCGCAGCCGCGCATCGCCCGCCGCCATCGCCCGCAACCGCTCCACGACATCCGGCGGGTTGCCGTTATCGACCAGGCAAAGCTGAACCGGTTCGGTCTGCCCCAAGACCGACGCGATACTGTCGAACAGCACCGGCCCCGTATGATAACTGACCATCACCACGGAGGTGAGATTGGAAGAAGTGTTTGTCATGCGTTTTCCAGAAAATACGATCAAACAGTATTCCTCCCCCCCCCCTTGAGGGGGAGGAAGTGAAAACTTGGACTTACGCAGTAAGTCCTTTCCGCCTACGCAAGAGGCTTCGGCGGACTGGGCACTAGACCCGCCATAGCTTTAGCGACGGCGGGAGTTTTCACAGGTGGGGGGTATGGGCTCTTGGGGCTATACCCCCCACCAGCACAAACTAAGACTTACTTCGCTACGCTACGTAAGCCTAAGTTTGTGCATCCTCCCCCTCAAGGGGGGAGGACATACACATGCCGCCGAACTTGACCATCTTTGCGGCTTTATGCAAGGGTTTCGCGCACATGGACACACCCTTTCTCACCCGCGACGAACTCCTTACCCTCGGCTTTACCGAGGTCGGCGCGGAGGTGCGCGTCAGCCGCAAAGCCTCGTTCCACAAAACCGGCGGCCGCATCGGCCATCATGTGCGGATCGATGATTTCTGCATCATCACCGGCACCATCAACCTCGGCAACTACATCCATATCGCGCCTTTCTGCATGCTGTCCGGCAATGCCGCGCCGATCACGATGAAGGATGGCAGCGGCCTTTCCTCCCATTGTTCGCTCTACACCGCCAGCGACGATTACCGCGCCGACACCCTGTCCAACCCCTCGGTGCCGGAAACCTATAAGCATGTCACGACCGGCCCCATCACCCTCGGCATCGGCGTTCTGGTCGGCTCGCACAGCGTCATTTTACCGAACGTCACCATCGGCGACGGCGCCAGCATCGGCGCCCAGTGCCTGATCTACAAACCCGTTCCCGAAGGCGCTATCGGCGTCTCCGGCGCCCGCAAGCTGGAAATCGTCGGCCAACGCGACGCGGGGAAGATCAGGGGAATGATCGCGCAACTGCAAGATTGACATGCGACACATGTCATGATACATTCATTCCTGTGATACAAAATTTCAAACATCGCGGCTTGAAAAGTTTATACAGCACGGGAAGCCCGCGCGGCCTTCGCGCCGATCAGGCTGATAAAATCGCGCGCATCCTCGCCCGTCTTGATGAAACAGCCGTGATTGCGGATATGGATATCCCCGGCTTCCGGCTGCATCCGCTCAAAGGCGATTTGAAAGGTTTCTGGTCGGTCAGTGTTTCGGGAAATTGGCGTATCGTTTTTCGTTTTGAATCCGGGCACGCCTATGACGTCAATCTTGTGGATTATCATTAGGAGAAATACATCATGGCTATGTTAAAACCACCCCATCCCGGCCTTTCCGTCAAACATGATTGTTTGGAGGAGCTTGGCCTGACAGTTACCGAAGGCGCGAAGATTTTGGGCGTGACGCGGCAGACCCTTAATGATCTGGTGAATGGGCATCGCGGCATATCGCCGGAAATGGCTATCCGCCTCGACATGGCCTTTGGCGGCGGCGCAGGAACATGGATGCGCCTGCAGGCCGCCTACGATCTGGCGGAAGCCATGACGCATGTGGGATCGCTGCATATCAAGCGCGTCATGCCCCCCGCAGGCGAACAGCGTATTTAAGGCCCATAACGGTTTTTGTCAGAAACAACCCCATCGTGCTAATCATAAAGCCACGAATCATCCACTTCCGGTTTTAGAATCCCATGTCCGACCTTTTCCCCAAAGCCGCCAAAGCGAACAAAGATAGTTACGATGCGCACGACATCGAAGTGCTGGAGGGGCTGGAGCCTGTGCGCCGCCGTCCGGGCATGTATATCGGCGGCAGCGACGAAGTCGCCATGCATCATCTGGTGGCCGAAGTCCTCGACAACTCCATGGACGAAGCCGTGGCGGGGCATGCGTCGCGCATCGACATTGAACTCGCCGCCGACAATGTGGTGACGATCCGCGACAACGGGCGCGGCATTCCGGTGGATAATCACCCGAAATATCCGGGTAAATCGGCGTTGGAAGTCATCCTGACCACGCTGCATTCCGGCGGCAAATTTTCTAATAAAGTGTACGAAACATCCGGCGGGTTGCACGGCGTCGGCATTTCCGTCGTCAACGCCTTGTCCGACGATATGAAAGTCGAAGTCGCCCGCGACAAAGAACTCTACGCGCAAAGCTATAGCCGCGGCTTGCCGCAAGGCAAATTGAAGAAAATGGGCGCGGTCAACCGGCGCGGCACGTCGGTGACGTTCCATCCCGACGCCGATATTTTCGGCACGAAATCCAAATTCCGTCCCGCCAACTTGTTCCGTCTAGCGCGGTCGAAGGCGTATTTGTACAGCGGCGTCGAAATTCGCTGGAGCTGCGATCCGTTGCTGATTTCCGGCGAGGATACCACCCCCGCTGAAGCGGTTCTGCATTTCCCCGGCGGGCTTGCCGACTATTTGTCCTCCACCCTCGAAGGGCGCGATACGCTGACGCCCCTGCCCTTCGCGGGCAAAGCCGATCTGCCCGACGGGCAAGGCAAAGTGGAATGGGCCGTGGCATGGCCGGAGGATCAACAGGGTTTCTGCAATTCCTATTGCAACACCGTGCCCACCCCGCAAGGCGGCACGCATGAAAGCGGCCTTCGCGCCGCTTTGCTGCGCGGCATCCGCGCCTATGGCGAGTTGATCGGCAACCGCCGCGCGGCGGCCATCACCGGCGACGAAGTGTTCGGCGACGCTTCCATCCTCCTCTCCCTCTTCATCAAGAACCCGCATTTCCAAGGCCAGACCAAGGAAAAGCTGGTGACGAACGAGGCGACGCGTCTGGTCGATCAAGTGGTCAAAGACCATTTCGATCATTGGCTGGTGTCCGGCGCGGCGGGCAGCAAGACGTTGCTCGATCAATTGATTTTCCGCGCCGAAGAACGCGCCCGCGCCAACCAAGCCAAAGACCTCGCGCGGAAATCCGCGACGCGCAAACTGCGCCTGCCCGGCAAACTCGCCGATTGTTCGCAGAGCCAAGCCACAGGCACGGAACTCTTTCTGGTGGAAGGCGACTCGGCAGGAGGTTCAGCCAAGCAGGCGCGTAACCGCGAAACGCAGGCGATCCTGCCGCTGCGCGGTAAAATCCTCAACGTCGCTTCCGCGACGCTGGATAAACTGCGCGCCAATCAGGAACTCATGGATCTGACGCAGGCTTTGGGTTGCGGCGTTGGCAGCGAATTCAAACTGGATAAATTGCGTTACGAGCGCGTCATCATCATGACCGACGCCGATGTCGACGGGGCGCATATCGCCTCGCTGCTCATGACCTTTTTCTACCGCGAAATGCCCGCGCTGATTGATGCGGGGCATTTGTATCTGGCGCAGCCGCCGCTGTACCGCATCAGCCAAGGCGACAACACGCTCTACGCCCGCGACGACGCGCATAAGGAAGAGCTGATGCAAACCACCTTCGCCGGACGCGGCAAGATCGAGATCAGCCGCTTCAAAGGTCTCGGCGAAATGATGCCCGCCCAGCTGCGCGACACCACCATGGACCCGCGCAAACGCTCCCTGCTCCGCGTCATGGTGACATCCAGCAACGACAACGACGCCGACAACCTCGCCGAAATCAAAAACACCGAAACCATCGTCGAAAGCCTGATGGGCCGCAAGCCGGAACTCCGCTTCCAGTTCATTCAGGAAAACGCGAAGTTTGTGCGGGAAGTGGATGTGTGAGGGAATAGCAAACTTTGCTATTTTTAGGCATTTGGGATACAATGCCCGCATGGAGACAAAACCATGAATATGAACGTATCACTGACCGAAGAGCTAGCGGGCTTTGTCAAAGCCAAAGTTTCCGCAGGCCGTTATAGCTCATCCAGCGAGGTTGTGCGCGAGGCTTTGCGCTTACTGGAAAAGTCGGAACAGCAGGAAATGGAAAAACTTCGATCACTTCGCCGCGCATGGAAAGACGGCATCGACAGCGGCGATGCGGGCGCGATCAATTTTACCGCGCTGAAAAAAGAAGCGCGTTCGCGCAAAGCCTCATCCAAGGCCTGACCGCGTGGGTCAAGTTCGTTTCACCCGCCGCGCCCGCGAAGACCTGATCGATATCTGGCTTTACATCGCGGAGCGCAATCCCAAAATCGCCGACACCATTTATGATCGCATCGAGGCGCGTTGCGGGCGGCTGCAGACCTATCCAGAAATCGGACGCGCACGGCCGGAAATCGCCAAGGATGCGCGTTCACTGGTCATCGACCGCTGGTTGTTGCTGTATCGCGTGATGAAGAGTGGTGTCCAAGTTGTGCGGATCATCGATAGCGCGAGGGACATCGCCATGATTGACTGGACGCCTGAATAGATTTTAACGCGAGACATCGACAGCCCGTACCCGCCAATTCGCGGCAATTCCCGCCGCGATGATCAGCGTGCTGCCGGCGATGAACCAGCCGCCGATGGGGTCGCGCCAGATCAGCCAGCCGACCAGACCTGACCAGAAAATCTCGCTGTTGCGCCAGGGCGCGAGTTGTGGGGCGGGGACGAGGCGCATGGACTCGGTCATCAGCCATTGCGAAGCCAAGATCGTCACGCCCACCAGAAACAGCGGCAACCAGTCCGTCGCCTCTGGCATCGTCCATGACCAAGGCAGGGCCAGCGACGAGATGATTGTCCACTGCGCGAAATTGAAAAAGATGATTGTCGCGCTGTCCTCCGTCCGGCTGAGATCGCGCGACAAGACGCGCACCCCTGCCCCCGCGAATGCGCTGGCAGCCGCAATAACGGTGCCGAGGACATTCGCTTCCATCGACGGGCGCAGAATAATCAGCACGCCAACAAAACCGACGGCCAACGCCGCCCATTGGCGGCGGCTGGCTTTCTCGTGGTAAAGGGCGGAGGCCAGTATCACCCAAATAAACGCCTCCATCTGCCGGATTGTCATCGCCAGCGCGAGGGGCAAAAGTTTGATCGACAGATAAATCATCACCATATTGGCGAAGCCTATCAGGCCACGCACCATATGTTTCGACCACCGCGCGGTTTTCCACGGGCGCAAATCCCGCTTGATCGCTATCAATCCCAATATCGCCAGAAACGGCGCGAGGTTGCGGAGAAAAAGCACTTCCGTAAAACTGAACCGCTCCATCAACAATTTCGACGCCGCCAGATAGGCGATCAAGGTCACCACATACAGATTAAAACAAATCAATCCACGACGGAGGGGGGTGAGGATGGGCATGGAATATTATCTCTACAACAAAACCGGCGTCATCCCGACGCACGTCGGGATCCAGAGCCGCGCGTCTGCGCGGCATAAATGCAAACAACTATAACACGGGCAGAGTTGAGGAGTCATGTGCTCGCTATCGCTCGCGCTGGATCCCGACGTGCGTCGGGATGACGATGGCCTGCGGCAATCGTCAATTCCTCAACGGTTTCCCCGTCTTCAGCATTGCCTCGATCCGCGCCACGGTTTCCGGCATGTGGACGAGCTTCATGAATTCGCGCTTTTCCATCTCCAGAACTTGCGCTTCGGTCACGGGGCTGGTCAGGTCGCTGTCGCCGCCGCACAGCACGGAGCCCAACGCCTTTGACACCGTCACATCGTGCGGCAAGGCTTTGCCGAGCATGCGGAAACCTTCCACCGCGAGGTTGAGCGCGGCTCGACCCGTCGGGCCGGGCAGATTGTACACATAGGGCTCCGGCTCTTTGTAATCCTGCGCCAGTTCCAGCACGCGCTGTTTCGCGTCGAACAGCAAGCGGTCGCGGTTCATGGTGATACCGTCGCTGGAACGGAGGTAACCGAGATCCTGCGCGTCGAACGCCGACTTCGCCACCTTGGCGACACTGACGGTTTCGAACACATGGCTGATCGGCGGGATCGGGCCGCCGAAGCGTTTCTTCGCGGCGAAGGCGCGACCCAGCATTTGCGCGCAGCCGCCCCAACCGGGGATCAGGCCAACGCCGACTTCGACAAGGCCGATATAGGTTTCGGCATGCGCCTGCACCGACGAACAATGCAACGTAATCTCGCACCCGCCACCAAGCGCCATACCCGCAGGCGCGGCGACGGAGGGGAACGGCGCAAAGCGCAGCGCGTGATACGCTTCCTGCCCCTGCTTCACCAAATCCTCGATCGCCGGATACATGGCGATGTTGAGCGCGAACAAAGCGAGGCCGAGATTGGCGCCGACGGAGAAATTCTCCCCCTCGTTATGCACCACCAAACCTTTATACGCGCCTTTGCTTTCCGCGATGGTGGCGACGGATTTCTTGACCATCGCCAGCGTGTCGGGATCGATGGCGTTCATCTTGCTGGTGAATTCCAGACACAGCACGCCGTCGCCGATATCCCACAGCGCGGCGGAACCGTTCTTGGTGACGGGCTTCGATGCGCGTTTGATATCTGACAACAACAACACGCCTTCGGCACGCGTCACGGCGGTGAATTCCCCCGCCACCGTCAGATATTCCAACCGCCCGTTTTCGACACGGTAGAAAGAACGTCCCGCGGCTTTCTGCAAAAACTCCGGCACCGGCTTGCCGGAGGCTTTCAGTTTCGCCGCGAACCAATCGGGGCCCAGTTTATCGATCAGTTCAAACGGCCCGAATTTCCAGTTGAAGCCGAGGCGCATCGCCGTATCGACCGCGACGATATCATCGGCGATCTGCGGCACGAGTGACGCGGCGTAGGACAGAGCTTGCGACAAGACATTCCACGCATAGGCGCCGATCTTGTCGTCGGCGGAACAGAGCGCGCGCAGATCCTTGCCCGCCGCCTCCACCGCCGCCAGTTTCACTTTCTGCGACAGACGATAGGCGCCGGTTTTCAGGTCGATGCTTTCCTTGACCTTGCCGCCATTATCCTTGTTGATGCGGTAGAAACCGCCCTTGCCTTTGCGGCCCGTGGAACCGTCAGCGATCATTTTGGTAATCAGCGGATGATCGATATTCGCGGCGCGGTAAGCGTCATCGGCGGGCAGAGTCGCCATAAAACTTTTCGCGATCAGCGGCATCAGATCGATGCCGATCAGATCCAGCAAACCGAACACGCCGGTTTTCGGCATGCCGACGGGCTTGCTGAATACTTCGTCGGCTTCTTCGACCGTCAGCCCCATTTCGAACGCGACATTGACCGCCGTTTGCAAAAAGAAAACACCCAAACGATTGGCGATGAAGCCCGCCGTATCCTTGCACGGCACCACGCCCTTGCCGAGGCGACGGTCGCCAAAATCGCGGATCATCGCCGCCGCTTCGGGCCGCGTCGCGGGCGAGGTCACGAGTTCCAACAAGCGCATATAACGCGGCGGATTAAAGAAATGCGTGATCAGAAAATCCCGCGCGAAGGCCGGTGATTGCCCGCCCGTCAGCACATGCAGCGGGATGGTCGATGTGTTCGATGACACCACGGAATCCGGTTTCCGCACCGCGTCGATTTTCTTGTACAGGTCGCTCTTGATCTGCGGGTTTTCCAACACCGCTTCGATGATCCAATCAACCTCCTTCAGTTTGTCGAGATCATCTTCCAGATTCCCCGCCGTCACCAGCTTCACATTCTTGGGATGCATAAAGGGCGCGGGATCCGCCTTCAACAATTTCTCAATCGCGCCCTTGGCCAAAAAAGTGCGGTCGGGATTGTCTTTCAACACAATATCCAGCAACAACACCGGAATCCCCGCATTGGCAATATGCGCCGCGATCTGGCTACCCATAACGCCGGAGCCGATAACGGCGACTTTTTGGATGTTAGACATGCAGTTGTCCTTGGTTACTGGAGAAACACATACGCATCAGTCAGCCGCTCGAAAGAACATCGAACGTGGAATACAACAAGAGTGAAGAGACCAGAAAGAAGCATACCCAAATGATTGCTGTATTATGAGAGCGAATACCCAGAACAAAAAGTAAAACAGAAAAAAGAGTGCTGATAAAAGGCAAAATATCCACTAAAACAAATCGGCGATCAGCTAAAAGAAATGGCCCAAAAAATATCAAGCATACAAACGGCATGACGAGACCTAATGCAAACATTAGTCCGGAGACCCCAAAGAAAAGAATGGCACCATGCGTTGCTGTATTGTACCAATGGTCATGCACATATGCGTCTCTCATTTCGATTAGGCTGTAGGCACCAAAAGAAGCGCATGCGATTAAATATGCGCAAAAGAATTTGATCAACTTTTGAACCCAAAGCCTCTGCATAAAAATGGCCAATTTGTATTTCACACCGCCTCCAAAATCGTCGCGATGCCCTGACCGCCGCCGATGCATTGTGTCGCCAGCGCGTATTGTTTCTTTTCGCGTTTGAGCAGAGCGGCGGCTTTGCCGGTGATACGCGCGCCGGTCGCGCCGAGGGGGTGGCCGAGGGCAATCGCGCCGCCGTCCAGATTGACCTTGGCGATGTTGATATCCAGATCGCGGATGCAGGCGATGGACTGGCTGGCGAAGGCTTCGTTCAATTCGATGATGTCGATGTCATGGATGGTAAGCCCTGCCCGTTTCAACGCTTTCTGCGTCGCAACGACGGGGCCGATGCCCATGATTTCAGGGGCGCAGCCGCCCACCGCGATGGATTTGATCCGCGCCAAGATCGGCAGATTATGGGCGCGGGCGTATTCTTCGCTGGCCACCAGCACCGCCGCCGCGCCATCGGTCAGCGGCGATGACGTGCCCGCCGTAACGCTGCCGCGTTCATCGAAAGCCGGTTTCAATTCGCCCAGTTTCTCGGCGGTGGTTCCGGCGCGGATGCAGCCATCGACCGTCACGTTTTTGTAGGCGATGATTTCATTCGCCAATTTTCCCGCCGCCTGCGCCGCTGCGGCCTTGGCATGCGATTGCACCGCGAAGGCGTCCATTTCTTTACGCGTGATGCCGTATTTCTTGGCGACATTCTCCGCCGTCTGCCCCATGCCCATATAGGCCGCCGGATAGGCGGCGGCGAGGTCGGGGTTCGGCATCGGGTTGAAGCCCGACATCGGCACGCGCGACATGCTTTCGATACCGGCGCAGATAAACACCTCGCCCGCGCCCATCTGGATCGCGCCCGCCGCCGAATGAATGGCCTGCATCGACGATCCGCAAAAACGGTTCATGGTCACGCCCGCGACCGACAAAGGCAACTTGGCCAAAAAGCCGATCAGCCGCGCGACATTCAACCCCTGCTCGCCTTCCGGAAAAGCGCAGCCGAGCATCAGATCCTCAATAGCCTCCGCATCCACTTTCAGGCGGTCGACAAGGCCGCGAATAACCGACGCGGCCAGATCATCGGCGCGCACCTTGGCCAATTCCCCCTTCATCGCCGGACAGAAGGGCGAACGCGCATAACCGGCAAGAACTACGGATTTCATGGGATTCTCCACGAAGGAAAAGACGATGCAACGATAATGGATTAACAAAGGTGAATAAGGGGTTAATCTGGTGGTTGCGCTCGGCCTGCAAGCTGGTTATAACACCGCCTCTCATGGTTCGGAGAGTAGCTCAGCCTGGTAGAGCACTGCCTTCGGGAGGCAGGGGCCGGAGGTTCGAATCCTCTCTCTCCGACCATCCGCCTTCGCTTCGCTACGGCGTGATAGGCGCGGATTCTCACTTAGGCTTCCAACGCCGCCGCGAAACAGCCCTTGATCACATCGAAATCCTCCGTGCCGACGGATACGCGCAGCAGGTTACGGGAGATGCCGCAGGATTCGGCCCAGTCGAGTTCGTGGTAATGCGCCAATAAGGTATAGGGACATACCAAGGTGTAGCTGGTGCCGAGGCTGGGGCCTTTGGCGACGTCCAGCGCGTCATAAACCTGTGGCGCGCGGGTTTCGTCTTTCAGCGTGAAGGACAGCAACCCGCCATAGCCGCCATCGGCGCGGCGGATGGATTCATAAGCCGTATCGCCTTCCGTATAATTCACCCGCGCCACCGCCGGATGATGCCGCAGAAAAGCGGCCAGCTGGGCGGCGTTGCGGTTGATCGCCTGCATGCGCGTTTGGAAATTGGCGTTGTTGTCGAGCAAGACGGCGGCATCGTCGGGGTACAGCTGCTCTTCCCCCTGTCGCAAAAATTCTTTCAGCGTCGCGTAGAGTGGCGAGGCGCGGTTCAGAACCAGCGAACCACCCATGGCATTGCCGGTGCCGGAGAAAAACTTTGTCAGACTCGTCACAACAATATCGGCGTAAGGCAAGATGTCGATATCCAAAGGCGTGCCGATGGTATCGTCGATAATCAGCGGCACGCCGCGTGGTTGCAAAATCCCCTGCAAGCGTTTCAGGTCGATGGTTTTGAGCAGCGGATTCCCCGGCACTTCGCAAAAAACGGCGGCGATGTCGCCTTGCCGCACCAGACGCTCCACCACGGCGAGATCATCCGGCGTAGTGTAGGGAACATAAATCCCGTCGCCAAATTTCTGCTGGATCTTCAGCGTGTCGAGATAGGGAAAACCAAGCTGGATCGTTTTCGTGCCGCGTTGCCGCGTGACGGCTTCATAGGCGGTGAAAATCGCGCTGATGCCGCAGGTGGACAAAAAAACATCACCCGCATCCGCTGCATAAAGTCCGGCAACGCGTTGGCGTAAAGTTTCGCGTATGGCGGGATCAGCGGGGCGACGCTTGCGCAAAATATTTTCCGCCTGACGCGACGACACCACCAGACCGGCGTGCTGCCAGAATTCTTTCGCCCGCTCATCCTTATCTTGCGGCACGAGGGCGATGGCGATGCCGTCCACCGTTTCCTGTACCCGCCCTGCCCCAACATAAGCCACGCATTTGTCGGCGATGCGCAACGATGGGAAAACCCAAACGCTTTCCCCCGCCGATGCCACGGCTTGATAGCGCGCGCGCAATTCCTGCACAAAGTGATGCAGAAAGAAACGCGGGTAACCGCATTGCATCGCATCCAGAACGCGCGGTTCGTTTTCTTCGTACCCGACAATATCGCGCCACTCCGGCAAACTGACCGACACCGCATGCGGATGACCGCGTGGAATGGCTGCGCCGAGAGGGATCATGAATTGAACCGCTTTTTCTAAAGGTCGTTTCTTTATATATGATACCGACCAGCTTATGAACTCACTTACTGAGAGAGATCATGCGCAATGGAGACGGTGTGGCTCCCCTCCCGCCTGCGGGAGGGGTATATCACCGCGCCTTACCGCAGGTCATTTCATAGCAGGTTGATATAAGCTACCCACAAAATCACGCTTGACAAAAGCGGTAATTACTTGCTGAAATAGGGTCAATGGTTTGGCGTACCAATCAAACAACGCCCGCGGGATTTGACAGGAGCAGCTTGCTGCCGCGACACCAATAGCTAAAGCGCCACGGAGCAATGCTCAGAGCGTACAACACGCGAGCTTCCGCACTGTGGTCCCTGGTGGGTGATCACGTCCCTTTCGGGGGATATATGTGCCGAAGCTTTTTTTATGTCTTCTTCACACGAACCGTTATCGCCCACGCCGGAGACCCCTTTTACCATGGGGCCGGATCAAGGGCTTTTGTCCCCCGCGCCTTGGAAGCGGGGGAAGATGATGAATAAGAAGCGGTGTAAATATGAACAGGCCAATAAAAAGCAATGAAATTACTTTCCCATTTTCGGATGATGAGGCACGCTACAATCAACACGTCCAAAATGCCTTGGAAAAGCTTAAAACGGCTAAGGCAATTTACGAACACTTCTTACGCAGCTGCAGGGAAAGAGGCGTAAAAGCAGGTGACCCGATAACCATTTTTGACGGTGGCATTGGTGATGCAAGAAATTTTCGCGCCGCGATTAGAGCTGCCCGAAAAGCTTCGCCCAAAAGCCCTATTCTGG
>Ga0265331_10002078_pt1 | contig 13840 bp, 14 predicted proteins | sample 41923metaG_FD_202088 | JGI IMG/M metagenome (GOLD analysis project Ga0265331, IMG submission 202088) | Rhizosphere microbial communities from Carex aquatilis grown in University of Washington, Seatle, WA, United States - 4-19-23 metaG | ecosystem: Host-associated > Plants > Roots > Rhizosphere...
ACCCTGGTCCAACGCCTCCTTCAGCACCGCCATGGTGTCCTGGGTGCCGCCGGATGCGGCATTGTCGGCATGATCGAGAAGAATGATCGGCCCGTCGGCCAGCGACTTCGCGCGCGCAATCGACGCCGCGAGGGGTTCCGCCTTAAAAATCCACTCTGCCTTTTCGTGCCACGCGGCGGAAAGCAGCCGCTCGCAGGCCGCCTCGGCTTCGGAGCGGCTGCCGTCTGCCACGGTCACGACCGATAGCCCGGCCTGACGAATGTCGGCCAGCGGGAAGCCGCCGAAAACGCTGGCCGCGAGCAGGCCGTTCGCCTCTTCGGCCCGTGCCCGGGCCAATAGCGGCCCCATCGGCCGATCGTCGTGCCCCATCCGCAGGGTTTGCGCCAGGATCGGGCGTTGGCCCCAGCTCATCACCGGCTTCACAGCGCCTTTCAGTGCCTGGAGCATGATGCGCGCGGAATGGGCGCCCGTCTCGTACATGTCTAGATGCGGGTAGGTCTTGTAGCCCACGAGCACCGTGCAGTTCTGGACGATCTCGTCCGTGAGATTGGCGTGGAGATCGAGGCTGATGGCGATGGGCAGATCCGGCGCCAGTTGGCGGATGCGCTTCAGCAGGCTGCCTTCGCCGTCATCGGTCGACTCCGCCACCATGGCGCCGTGCAGGTCGAGGAAGCAGACGTCGCAGCCCTTGACGATCGCCGCGCAGATCGCGTCGCACATCTGTTCATAGGCAGCCGCTTCGACCGGGCCGCTGGGCGCGGCATTGGCCGCGATCGGCGTTTCGATTTCCATGCCCGCGCCCTCCGCCGCGTCGAGGAAGGCGCCAAGGCCGGTGCCCGTGCCCTTGAACCGGCGATAGACCTCCTTCCCAGTGGGCACGCTCGGGCTGCCGAATCGCGCCAGGGGTGTCGGCACCGGCGAGAACGTGTTGGTCTCGTGCTGCATCATGGCGATGACGGCGCGCAAAGGCATCAGGAACCCTCGATGTCGGCTGTTGCTGTTGTCGTCGCTCTAGTTTCCGGTGCGCTCGATCTGCAAATGGTCCGGCACTTATCGGCATCGGCGGCGAGCCACTATCCCCGCGCCACGCCCCATATCTCGACGGTCATTTCCTTGGTGTGCATGTACGGCTGCGGCACGACCGTCGTCGGAGGCAAAGGCCCCGGTATGCATGCGGCCAAGGTCTCGAGAAACGACCGGGTTTCCGCTTCGGTTCCGTTGGAGGTGAAATAGGCGACGACCAGCCGGAGATCCGAGGTCGACTTGCCGAAGGCACCGAGAAGGTCATCGAGGTAGCTCATGGTGAACTGGGTCTGCGCCAGGACCTGCCCGGGGAGCACGACGCGGCCCGCGTTCGAATCGGTCGCCCATGGCACCTGGCCGCCGAGCCAGATCGTGTCGCGAAGCCGGATACCCTGCCTGTAGGGCAACGGCACGGGCCAATCCCAGACCCGGTGGGGCCACCGGTCGTCCCGCGGAATGTACTTGTCGAAGCCGTTCCAGCTTTCCCGCATCGCCAGAACTTCGACCTTGGTTAGCGCGCCGGCTGGCCACAGGGCGTGGCAGGGAACGACGGTTGCAACCGGACCCGGCTCGCGAAAGAACGAGGCGCGGGTCCTGGCCATACCCTCCCATTGCGCCTGGGTCTTGCCGAAGTAGTAGCCTTCCTTCTTGATGCAGTCCTGGAACGAGGCTCCCAGCTCCTTCAGGGTGGCCTCAAGACGGGACATGACGATTTGCGTCTGTTCGATGCCGTTGTCCTTGGCAAGAACCTGAGCCTGATCGTCCACTGCCGTACGGCCGGGAACGGCGATGAATTCGCCGGCGCGCAGTCCCAGCGTCACCTTCCGATGGGCGAGAAGCTGACGGTATTTCGCCGGCACATCGGCGGTCACCACGCGCTGATCGGCGTCGGCGCGCCAGCCCCGCATCGCGATGGCCTGGATCTGCAGCTCCTGCCCCGAAAAGGGTTGCAGCGGGACCGGGTGCAAGGTGATCGCGGGCAGCGGATCCTGTTCGAAGTGGCGCGCAAGGGCGGCGAAGACTTCCCATTCGTCGTGCGATCCGTCGCTTTTGTAGAAGACCTTCAAGCGCAAGATATCGCCGAGCTCGCAGCCTTCGATCGCCAGGGCGGCGGCCAGGTTCGACATCGCCCCTGGAACCTGCGGCTTCAGGGCATCCGGATGCCGTATCGCACCCCGGGCGTCGAAATCTCCCGCCCCGCCCACGAAGGTCAGGCGACCGGCCGTCCCGGACAAATAGTGCTGGCCGGAAATCGGCCATTTCCAGTTAGCGTCCGCCATTGTCGACCCCGCAGAGGCGTTGACCCGGTTGGAGCTTATCGACCTTCGGCCGCCGGACAAAGACCGGTCTGCGGCAGCTCAGGCGGCTACGATATTGTGCTCGGGCCCGAACGGGAATCCGGTGATGTTTTCCGCCCCCGTCTCGGTCACCACAAGGATGTCGTGCTCCCGGTAGCCGCCCGCCCCTGGTTCCCCTTCCGGCAGCATGATCATCGGTTCCATGGACACGACCATGTCGGGCTTGAGCGTGGTTTCGATATCCTCGCGCAACTCGACCCCGGCCTCCCGGCCATAGTAGTGGCAGAGCACGCCGAAGGAATGTCCGTAGCCAAAGGAGCGGTACTTGAGCAGCCCGTGGCTCCGATAGATTTCATTGAGTTCCGCGGCGATATCGCAGCACCGGGCGCCGGGCCGGATCAGCTCGAGGCCGCGCCGATGCACCTGGCAGTTGATCTGCCAGAGCTTCATATGCGCGTCGCTCGCATGGTCGCAGAACAGAGTCCGCTCCAGCGCCGTGTAATAGCCGGCGATCATGGGAAAGCAGTTGAGGCTCAGGATGTCGCCGCGCTGGATCTTGCGCGAGGTGACGGGGTTGTGCGCCCCGTCGGTGTTGATGCCCGACTGGAACCACGTCCATGTGTCCCTGAGCTCGGCATCGGGAAACCGCCGGGCGATCTCGCGCACCATCGCGGCCGTCGAGGCCAGCGCCACTTCATGCTCCCCGACGCCGGCCTTGATGGCGGCTTTGCAAGCCGCGCCGCCGATGTCGGCGATCCGCGCACCCTCCCGGATGAGGGCGATCTCCTCACCCGACTTGACGGTGCGCATCCACATGGTCGCCGCGCCGACATCGGATAGCTCGACCCCCGGCAGCGCTTCCTCGAGCAGCCGGTGATTGTCGAGAGTGACGTGATCGAATTCGATGCCGATTCGCCGGCAACCCTTCGTCTCCTGCTGCAGGGCGTACAGGAAATTGTCCTTGCGCCAATCCGTGTAGGCGACATTGCCGCCAAAAGTCCGCCGATGGGGTTGGCCGCCATCGATGCCGGCGCTGATGGAGATCGCCTTCTTGTCGGAGACCACGAGGCCGTAACGCCGGCCGAAAGAGCAGTAGAGGAAATCGGCGAAATAATTAACATTGTGATAGGAGGTCAGCAGCACGGCGTCCAGCTTCGCCTCCGCCATGTGACGGCGAAGGTTCGCCTGCCGGCGGCTCATTTCGCCGGCCGAGAACGTCGGCGATGCCTTCGCGCCGTTGTGAAGCTTCTGCAACCGTTCAAGTTCCATTGCCGTGCTCCTGACTTTGCCCCCGAGACCGGGCACGAGCGTAGGAGCGTTGCCGAGGGACTTCAAACCGCAACTGGATGCTCCCGCACTCGACCTGCCGGCGGGCAGACCCTGGGGGAGCGGTGAGCCGTTTAACGGGAGGTCGACAGCACGGCGTTCACAACTCTGTGCCGGAGGCTTGAAACGGAACGGGGTCGGCGCAATGTTTCCTGTCGAGCGTTTGTGCGCCAGCGAATGTCGGAAACATCGATGCAGAGCCTGACCTCAATAGCCACCCCTGTGCCCACTGCCAGCCGGAAGCTGTTTCTATTGCCGATCCTGGTGCCGGCGATGCTGCTCTGCCTTGCCGCTCCTTCGTTCGCCCAGGACCAACGTCCGAATCTGATGGCCTACCTGTATGCGCCCGCAACCGACGTGACGGACCACTTCGGCGCGCCCAAATCCACCCAGCATCTGGCCAACGGGGATACGATCCTGATCTACCACTGGACTCGATCCCAGACCGAAGGCGGTTACACGGCCAGCAATGCGGGGCCGCTCTACCCGACGGGGCTTGCCGGCGGCGCACCCTACTCGGGAAGCCCGGTGGGAACCGCCCGCTGGTACGTTCCAACGCAGACTGTCGAACTTCCCTGCGATGCCCGCTTCACAGTGGGCAAGGATGGAGCGGTGCAGGACGTGAGCTGGGAGGGTGAAGGCTGCCTCAGCGATTGAGCGATTGAGCTCAATACCGGTCGATCACCGGTATTCCCAGCGTGCCAAAGCCGTCCATCGAGGTCAGCACGGCGCCGACCTCATCCAGTCCAAGCCTGCGGCTGACCAGAGAACCTGGATTGAGCCGCCCCGTCTCCACCATGGCAAGCATCGCGTCATAGCCCACGGCCGGCATCCCCTGGCTCCCGACGAGCAGCAGCTCTTCGTTGGCAATGAGGTCGATCGGCACGGCGATTTCGCCGCGCTCGGCGCCGCCTGTCATGCCGATCTGCAGGTGACGCCCGCGCTTGCGCAAGGAGCGGATCGAGTTCTGGCAGGTTGCCTTGATGCCGAGCGCGTCTACCGAGACGTGGGCGCCGCCCTTGGTCATCTCCTTGATGGCACCGGCCGGATCGTTGCGGTTTCGCGCATTCAGCGTGGCCACGGCGCCCTGCTTGGTCGCTGCCTCGAGCTTCTTGTCATCGATGTCGATGGCTATGACGTTGGCGCCCAAGGCGGTGGCGATCTGCACCGCCGAAAGCCCGATGCCGCCGCAGCCGTGCACCGCCACCCATTCGCCCGGGCGCACCCCTGCCTGATTCACGAGGCCGTGGAACGACGTCATGTAGCGGCAGCCGAGGCTGGCTCCATCAACAAAGCTCATGTTCTCGGGCAAGCGGACGAGATTGACATCGGCATGGGGGATGGCCGAGAAGCGGCCAAATCCTCCCCAGTAGTTGAACCCCGGCGAGAACGAGCTTTCGCACATGTTGCTGTGGCCCGTGCGGCACATGTGGCAGCTCCCCTCGCCCTGGCTGAACGGCACGATGACGCGGTCGCCTTTGCGGAAGGCGCGAACGTCGCCGCCCACCTCCTCCACCACGCCGCAGAACTCATGGCCGAGGACATGAGGGAACTCGAACGTCAAGCCGAGCCAGTCCCAGTCCCCGACCCAGCCATGCCAGTCGCTGCGGCACACGCCGTTCGCCTCGACCCGCACCAGCGCGCCATGTGGCTCGATCCGCGGGTCCGGCAGCTCACGCACGACGATCGGCTGTTTCACCCCTTCCATCACGGCGGCACGCATGTTCGGTCCCCTCCGATGCAGGTTTTCTAAGTTGAAGCACTTGTGCGCAGGCGGCAGGCGCTGCCCTGCTTGGCTGTCGTCGCCTGTCATCGCCCATGACGGCCATCTCGTTTATGGTACAGCAATTGGGTGGGGGACCAAGAGCCAAGCGACAGATGACCTCCGTCGAGACCAAAGCCTGTTCGCTTTCGGAACCGGGTGCGCCCACGACCCGGGCGACCGAGCGGCTGAAAGCCATCGCCTTCCTCAGCTCCGGGACTTTGATTTTCACGCTTCAGGACGTGGTCATCAAACTGATGAGCGGCGGATTTCCCCTGCCGGAAATCATGGTCATTCGCTGCGTGGTCGCCAGCATACCCTTGCTGGTGCTCGTCCACTATGACGGTGGTCTCAGCCGGCTCCGGATACGGCGCCCATGGCCGCTGCTCGCCCGCGGCGCGCTGCTTCTTGGTTCCTATACGAGCTACTACCTGGCTATAGCTGCCATTCCGCTGGCTGAAGCGATCTCCCTTTCATACTCCGCCCCGTTCTTCATAGCCATGTTGGCTGCACCCATCCTGGGCGAGAAGCCGCGCCTCAGCAGCTGGCTTGCGATCATCGTGGGCTTCATAGGGGTGATCATCGTCTGCCACCCTGGCGCCGGCGTGATCGACCCTGCGGCAATACTGGCTGCATGCGGACCAGTCTTTTATGCGCTGGCACAGCTGATGGCGCGGCGGCTCGGCATCGGCGAGCGGGCTTCGATCATGTCCCTGATGCAGAACCTCGTGTTCTTCGTTGCCGCAGTCGGCATGGGCATATTTGCAGGACGCGGCGGTTTTGCAGGGAGTACCCACCCCAGCATGCAGTTTCTTCTGCGCGCCTGGCATGTGCCGGACCTGAGGGACTTTCTCCTGATCTGCTCGACCGGTCTTGTCGCCGGAGTGGCCAGCTGGTTGATGACCCATGCGTATCGCATCGGGGAGGCGAATGTCATCGCGCCATTCGAATATGTATCCGTTCCCTGGGCGACGGCCTGGGGCATCGTGATCTGGGGAGAGATCCCCAGGCCAAGCACGATCGTCGGCATAGTCGTGATCATCGGCACCGGCGTATTCGTGCTGCTGATGGGCCGCCGACCGCGCCCATCGGCACGTATGCCGGAATAAAGAGCCCGTGGCTCGAGCCGCCGCCTCAGCGTCTGGTCTCAAGCGGGCAGTACAGTAACAAGCCACCGGAACGGACCCGGTGCGTCTGGCTGGGGCGCCAGGATTCGAACCTGGGATCACGGGACCAAAACCCGTTGCCTTACCGCTTGGCCACGCCCCAATGCCGGCCGCAATGGGCGGGGAACTTAGGCCCAAACATCCAGGGAGTTCAACCCGCGGCCGAAATCCGCTCTAGAGTGGGTAGTGTCCTAATTTGATGCACTCGGGGCACCCCGGGATTCTCCGATGAGCCTCGCCATCATGGCTTGCTCACCGTTTTCAAACGTATAGCGGACAGTAGCTTGCGGGCGACCGTCCAAACCGCTGCCATATTCGATAGCGCCGCGCTCCCACTTAAGAGCATTCTTTCCTGTCATGCGCTGCTCTAACTCCGCAATACGGGTGGTGAGCTGGTGCCATCGATCAGCTTGGACGACCAGCCTGACTTGTTTCTCATTCAGAGTGTTGGCTTCAATCATGAGGTCCGTTCCACCAATTCCTCAATCGACCACAGCCGGCTCTCCAACCCAATAGCCATTGCTGGGGTCATCCGCAGGCTGCGATGCAGGCGCACGAAGTTGTAGTGCGCGAAGTGGAGATGTACCGCAGCCCGTAGGTTCTCCATCTTCTTGGAGAAACCGAGGCTCAGCCGGGCAAACCGCTTCATGCTGGTCCGCATACTCAATTTTTCCGCTCAACAAGGCTCGTCGAAATGAACTGCTGTTCTGGGTTCCCGACAATCACAGTCTTCTGCTGCTCGACCACCTTAGGCGGAGCATAGCGACCTGGACCAATTGGCTCAGCCTCGTAAAATTTTACCGCCTGCCCGTAATCCACATCCGTGCCGAAAGCCCGCTCAACGGCATCAACATAGGTATTGAGGGCATCAGAAGAAAGCTGGACGCGGTTTGCCAGCCGCGCCGATAGGTCAGACATAAAGGCTGTCGCTTCCGAGCGGCGACGCTTTCCCACCAAATAGGATGGGATTAGCTTCGTCTCAGGGTCTAGCGCCACAAACACCCACTGGTCGCCAAGCCGGCTGCGGTCATCCTCTGCCGTAAGGCGCTGCTGCTTCTTGCCACAAAAAGTCCAAATTTCGTCAACCTGGATGCGACGGCATGGCAGTTCCCGCATCCGTTCATCCATCAGCTTGGCGCAACCCTCGCCTACCTCGACGAGCAATCGGCAAAGCGTGTCGCGATGATCGTCCAGCAGCCGCTCGGTGGAGCGGATGGAGTTGCCCTCAACGAGACAGTTGATGGCTTGGGTCCGTTGGGTAAGTGAGAGGCGGTTCATGTTCGGGCCTTGTCAATCTGATTGTATGTACTAAGATATACAAACTGTTTCCCTTTGTCAATGGGAGTGCATACATGAATTTCAGGAAGGCCACGGACATTCTCTTCGCTCCAGTGAGCCACGCCGATCTAGCTGAGACCTTAGATGTCTCGATTGCTCTCATCCGGCAAGCACGACTTGGGGATAAGTCTGCTGCTCATCGTTCACCTCCGACAGGATGGGAAAGGGCTGTCGCCGATTTGGCCGACAAGCGAGCTTCGTCTCTCCGTCGGCTAAGCGAACAATTGCGGCGTCAGTGAATATCCCGTCCATTCAATGCGAGCAAGCCTGATGCAAAGACAGAAGAGGGCGTGAGCAGAAGCACCAGAAATGCATGGACAAGCGCAAATGCGCATGAGTTTTGCCGCTTATCTCTTGCGGGCTACAACGACTCCGGATATTGTGCTCTGGGAAAGAAAAGAGGCCCTCCGACTCCCCAGCCGCGGACCTCGTTTCTAAGCGTTACCAGCGAGAACCCCAATTCTCGTAACGGGGGCTCTTGTGCCTCGAAAGGCAGATATGACTCTAGATGATTTCATATCCCTCGTCAAACCGTTTGCTGAACACTACGAGAAGAGTGTGAGGGAATATGCGCCTGGGCAGAAGCAAGTTAGTGCCGAGACGCATGCGCGACAGCAAGAGTGGGCAGCCGGATTCCGTAAACTGGTGGACTATCTCACCCACCAAAAGCGGCTCTCCACCCCTATTCCGAAGTCGCTCGGCGATATTTCTGATTTGCCTGATGAGTTGGTGAAGGAACTCGCCGTCACTCCCACGGACGAATTGGAGGACCAGGTCCTCACAGTGGTTCGCGCCTGCAATGGCGAAGCCAACTTGGACCAAGTGCTTGTCGGGCTCTATCGGAAATTCAAGGTGATCCAGACGCGGCGGTATCTCCAAAACAAGATGTATCGCATGAGCAAGAAGCTGTTGCTGTATCCAATTCCTGGGCAGCGGGCCGCGTACAGCTTGCAGCCCAAGGATGAGCCTAACTCAGCTTTCCTGCTTCAGGGCGCGGCTGCTGACGAAGATGACGATGGGCCGCCCTTCTAGCGGAAAGGCCACGGAGAGTTCAGCTCCGTGGCCTCTATTGGCGGTTGGCGACCGCTACACCCGCCCTTGCGTAGGGCAACAGGAAGGCAGGTGGTGCTAAGTGCGCAAAGAGCGCGCGTTATTAGCTTAGGTGGTGGGCTACGTCACTGGGGTAGCCGCCCAGAGACGTAGCCGCCACTGTTCGTATAGCACAGCCGAGCGGTAGTGTCTCAATTTGGGAGCGGATTGCTAGGAATGTTAGAGGTCGGCGCAGACCAACTCAAACAGGCCGTGGAGTCGCAGCACGGCGGTATAGCTACGCTCGCCCAGAGTGTGCCCGTCAGGGAAACCTTTGGGAGCGAGACAGTCTGGCAGGGCGTCGTACACGTTTTCGACCTGGCCGGCCATCCAACTGCCAAGCGAGCCTATGCGTGGTCATCGCCAATCGAAGGCAGCAGCAAGCGACGGCTCTTCGCCGTGCTCCATACCAAGGCAATCAACTCGCCGCTACAGGCGGTGCGGGCCGCGATTGTGGCGGAGCGCCGACCCGAACTACGGAAACGCTGACGTATGCCAGCGCCGCTTGAAACATTCCTCGGCGCAGCCGCCCTCGGCTTGCTGACGGCAATTGGCGTGATCGCTTATCGTCATCCAGCCGCATTCAAGAAACTGGAGGCGGTCCTGTTTTGGCTCGTTGCGGGCGCTATGCTGCTAATGGCAGCATTCAACTTTGGAATTCTCGCCGGAGAAAGCGCGGTTTCCTTAGAAGTAGCCAAAACTGGTGATCTCCTGAAAATAGTGCGGGCAGTTTCAAGCGCCGGAATTCCAATTCTCTTGGCTTACGGCGTCCCGGCCGCTCTCTTCGTCTATCTTGCCGTCCTCCGAAGCCTGCCGTTTTGGCTACTTGAAAAGGAGAAGGTAGAGAACGAAGACAGCAAGGAACGTCACTAAGAAGTCCCTCGCTGGTTCCCGGAGCTTTGGGCGCGTTCGATTCAAATTAGTACACTACCCTAGAGTGTGTTTCGTTCAGATTGAATCGAAACACGCTCTAGATTCCTTGGTTTGGTCGCATTTTCTGCCCCGAACCGGTGCCCACTCCCGCCTACGCCAAGGCTTCGGCGGGTCTGGTGTCGGTCCTCCGAAGCAGCACAGCTGCGTAGGAGGATCGGCGGAAAATGGTCTAAGCGGCGTCGCGCCGGTTGGCGAGATACCAGTCGTAGCTCTTCTTCAGGCCATCCTCGAGGCCCGTGGTCGCCCGCCACCCGAGCCTGGCCAGCCGGCCGCTGTCCAGGAGCTTGCGGGGCGTGCCGTCGGGCTTGCTGGCGTCATAGACGAAGCCGCCGCGATATCCCACGACCCGGGCGATGGTCTCGGCGAGCTCCCGGATGGTCAATTCCGACCCGGCGCCGACGTTCACATGGTCGTGGCCGCTGTAGTTCTTCAGCAGGAACACGCAGGCATCGGCCAGATCCTCGACATAAAGGAACTCGCGCTTAGGCTTGCCGCTGCCCCAGATCTCCACCTTGTCGGCATTGCCGCGCTTGGCGGCGTCGATCTTGCGCATGAGCGCCGGGACGACATGGCTCGACGCCAGGTCGAAGTTGTCGCCGGGCCCATAGAGGTTGGTCGGCATGGCCGAGATGAAGTCGCTGCCATACTGCTTGCGGTAGGCCTGGCAGAGCTTGATGCCGGCGATCTTGGCTATGGCGTACCACTCGTTGGTCGGCTCCAGCGGGCCGGTCAGGAGCGCGTCCTCGGCCATGGGCTGGGCGGCCAGCTTGGGATAGATGCAGGACGAGCCGAGGAACAGGAGCTTCGCCACCTTGGCCTTGTGGGCGCCCTCGATGAGGTTGGCTGCAATGGCCAGATTGTCGTAGAGGAACTCGGCCGGCCGGGTCGAATTGGCCAGAATTCCGCCGACCGTGGCGGCGGCGATGATCACGACATCGGGCCGCTCGGCCTTCAGCCAGTCCTCGGTCGGCTGCTGCCGGCGCAGGTCGACCTCGCCGCGGCCCGCTGTGAGGACGCGGCAGCCCTCGCCCGCCAGGCGCCGGACCAGCGCGCCGCCCACCATGCCGCGGTGGCCGGCCACGAACAGCTTCCGCCCGGCGAGCGAAAACGGCTCAGGGTTCGCGCCGCCGCTCATGCTCATGCTTCATGTTTAACAGATCGGAGGCCACCATCTCGCTGACAAGGGCGCGGAAGCTCGTCTTGTGGCGCCAGCCGAGCCTGGCCTCAGCCTTGGCCGGATTGCCGTGGAGGTATTCGACCTCGGTCGGGCGGAAATACCTGGCATCGATCGATACCAGCACCTGGCCCGTTTTGGCGTCCACGCCCTGCTCCTGGGTGCCGGCCCCGCGCCAGGCGATCTTGCGCCCGGTCTCGGCGAAGGAGAGCTCGACGAATTCGCGCACCGTATGAGTCTCGCCGGTGGCGATCACGTAGTCGTCGGGCTTGTCCTGCTGCAGCATCAGCCACATTGCCTCGACATAGTCCCGGGCATGGCCCCAGTCGCGCTTGGCGTCCAGGTTGCCGAGGTAAAGCCGCGACTGGAAGCCCAGGTGAATCGCCGCCACGGCCCGGGTGATCTTGCGGGTGACGAAGGTCTCGCCCCGGGTCGGCCCCTCGTGGTTGAACAGGATTCCGTTGGAGGCGTGGATGCCGTAAGCCTCGCGATAATTGACCGTGATCCAGTAGCCATAGAGCTTCGCCGCCGCATAGGGGCTGCGCGGCTGGAAGGGCGTGGTCTCGCTCTGCGGCGGCGTGGCATTGCCGTAAAGCTCCGAAGTCGAGGCTTGATAGAACCGGGTCCGCTTCTCCATGCCCAGGATGCGGATGGCCTCGAGCAAACGCAAAGTGCCGAGCCCGTCGGCATTGGCGGTGTACTCGGGCGTCTCGAAGCTCACCTGGACGTGGCTCTGGGCCGCCAGGTTGTAGATTTCGCTGGGCTTCGTCTCCTGGACCAGACGAATGAGATTGGTGGCGTCCGTCAGGTCGCCGTGGTGCAGGAAGAACTTTACGCCCTTCTCATGGCTGTCGACGTAGAGATGGTCCACCCGTCCGGTGTTGAACGAGGAGGACCGCCGCTTCACGCCGTGGACGACATAGCCCTTGGAGAGCAGCAGGGCGGCGAGATAGGCGCCGTCCTGGCCGGTGACGCCGGTGATGAGTGCGACCTTGTCTGTCATGACTCTATTGGGAAGCCCGAAATAGGCGGGGGACCGTAACCGATTTCCCACGTCGGTGGAAGCCCGAGGCCCAAGGCGCTACACTCCGCCCTCGATCCAGGTAGCGGATCGCGGGAATTCGAGCCGAAGCTCTGGCAACGATTCCCGGCGATGCGGTACGGAACGGCAATTCGATGCACCGGCTTGCGGCGCAAGCCGGTATTGGGCGGACAGGGGAAGGCTATGTCCAACGAGCCGGGAGCGACCGAGAAAGCTGGCGAGCCTGCCGGTGCTCCCGCCCAGCAGCAGGCGGCCAAGCCCAAGCCGGGCGCCACGCCGCCGCCCCAGCTCTATGCCCGGGCCTTCGACCGGCTCGCCGCCGCTTCCACCCCGCCTTCCCATCGCGGCTCCCTGATCCTGCTGTTGGTTCTGCTTTTGCTCGCCGCCGGGGGCTACGGGCTCTGGCGCATGGGGCGCCTCGATCCGGTGCTCGCCTCCATGGGAGCCGGCATCGAGCGGGTAGCGCCCATGAGCGGGCCGTTTGAGCCGACGCTGGCGCGCATCGGCGCATTGCTCCAAGGCAGCTCGCCCGCGCAATCCGAGGCGGCCATGGTGATGGAGATCAAGAAGCTTCTTGGCCAGCTCGACTTCCAGCCCGGGCCCATGGACGGGACCCTGGACGACCAGACGGTCGCCGCCATCCAGTCTTACCAGCAGACTGCAGGCCTGCCGGTCGACGGCAAGGCGAGCAAAGCGCTGCTCGAGGAGCTTCGCGCGGTTGCCGCCGGCGAGACGAACAGCCAGGGGCAGCCGGCAGGCAACTGACGGGAAATCCTCAGCCGCTCGCGAGTTCGGCCACCGCACCCCCGGTGGCGATCGCCGTGGCCCGCACCCACCAGTGAGGCTGCGTTACCTGAATCGCCGCCGCCGCCTTGGCCGCCTCGTCCGCCGCGGCGAACAGGCCGAAACAGCTCGCCCCGCTGCCCGACATCCGGGCGATGAGGCAGCCAGGCGAGTCTGCGATGGCATCCAGGAGATCGCCGATCTCCGGCAACATGGACTTCGCCGGCTCGGTCAGATCATTGCCGCGCTCACCCAGCAGTCCGGCCAGCTGCGCCGCATCGGCCGGGCTGTCGCGCCAGCGCGCGGGCCTGGAGAACGGCCCGGTAAAGCGGCGGAACACCTCGGCCGTGGGCAGCGGCCGACGGGGATTGGCCAGCAACAAATAGAATCGCGGCAGCGGCGGGGCGGGCTCGAGCTGCTCGCCGATGCCGCCGACGAAGCTGGGGCCGGGTGCCAGGCAGACCGGCAGATCGGCGCCAAGAGCCAACAGGCGCTCGGTCTCGGGCATCGGGCATTGCCACAGACGGGACAACCCGGTGAGCGCCGCCGCCGCGTCGGAGGAGCCGCCGCCCATGCCCGAGGCCACGGGCAACTGCTTCACCAGGCGCAGCGCCGCACCCCTGGCCGGATCCAAGAGCCTGGCGGCGGCCAGTACGAGATTGTCGCTTCCCGCCAGCGCCGTGCCGAAGGGCCCCTCGAGGCTGAGGCGCAGTTCCGGCGCCGCTTCCACGGCCAGTTCGTCGCCCAGATCGGCGAAACAGACCAGGCTGTCGAGCAGGTGATAGCCGTCGTCGCGCCGGCCTGTTACGTGAAGATACAGATTGATCTTGGCGCGCGCGGCGAACCGCAGAGCCGCAGGCGGCACGAGATTCAAGCCGCTCAGCCGCCCGTGCCGCCGGCATCGAG
>Ga0265331_10002079_pt1 | contig 13839 bp, 10 predicted proteins | sample 41923metaG_FD_202088 | JGI IMG/M metagenome (GOLD analysis project Ga0265331, IMG submission 202088) | Rhizosphere microbial communities from Carex aquatilis grown in University of Washington, Seatle, WA, United States - 4-19-23 metaG | ecosystem: Host-associated > Plants > Roots > Rhizosphere...
AATCTGGTCGATCAGCCCGTGCTTGAGCAGAAATTCGGCGGTCTGAAAACCCGGGGGCAGCGTCTGCTTGGTCGTCTCCTTGATGACCCGCGCCCCGGCAAAACCGATGAGCGCGCCCGGCTCGGCAATGATGATGTCGCCGAGCGTGGCGAAGCTGGCGGAGACACCGCCGGTGGTCGGCTCGGTGAGGATGGAAATGAAGGGCAGCTTCGCCTGGGCGAGGCGGCCGAGGGCCGCGCTGGTCTTGGCCATCTGCATCAGGCTGTAAATCCCCTCCTGCATGCGCGCGCCGGCGGAGGAACATACGATGAGGCAGGAAATTTTCTTCTTCACCGCCCGCTCGATGGCCCGGGTGATCTTCTCGCCGACCGCCGAGCCCATGGCGCCGCCACAGAAGCGAAAATCCATGACCGCCAGTGAAACCGGAATACCGTGGATCTTGCCCACGCCGCAGATCACCGCCTCGGGCAGCCCGCTGGTCTTTTCATACCGCTTGATCCGGTCGGGATACGGGGTGGAATCGACGAAATTCAGCGGGTCGGCCGATTTCACGGCGGCGTCGTATTCCTCAAAGCTGCCTCCATCCACGAGCCCGGCGATCCGCTCGCGCGAGCCGATGGCAAAATGGTAGCCGCTCTTCGGCACCACCATCAGGTTGGCCTCGAGATCCTTGTTGAAAATGATCTCGCCGGAGACCGGACACTTGGTCCAGAGCCCCTCGGGCATTTCCTTCTTCTTCCGGTGCGCGGTCAGCTTGGGTTTGGTGAAATGAGCCATGGGAAGGGTCAGCCGTGTCCGAAGGTGATCACATCGAGAGTCCGGCCGCCGGCCCGCCGCAAGACTGCGGCACAGGCGTTGAGCGTGGATCCCGTGGTGAAAACATCGTCGACGAGCAGGTAACGTTGGCCGGGATTTATGGCGGCACCGGGGGCCAAAGCAAAGGCATTTTTCAGGTTTTCCTGGCGCGTCGCCCGGTCGAAATGGGTCTGCGAAACCGTGTCCACCACCCGGCGGAGGACACCTTCGATGCGGCCCACCCCGCCGGCGGCGCGCAGCGCGCATTCGGCCAGCAGCTTGCTTTGGTTGTAGCCGCGCTCGCGCAACTTGCGCGGGTGCAACGGCACCGGCACGAGCACCGCCCCCCGGACATAGTCGGCGTAGCCGGGCGTCCCCGCCATGACCTGCTCGATGTCCTCCAGCACATGCAGGCCCTGGTGATACTTCAAGGCGTGGACGAGCGCGCGGGCGGACCCTTTCAACAGGACTGCGGTCCGGCCTTCCTCGTACTGGGGCACGAGTGCCTCGCAATGCGGACACATCCGGTCGCCGGCCATTTCCCCGTAAAACGGATGTCCGCAGGTGCTGCAATGCGGCCCCTCCACCATGTGCAGCGTGCGCTCGCAGGCCGGACAGAGGTGACGCAGCCGCCCGCCTTCGACCAGCCCGCTGCAGTGTACGCAGGACCGCGGAAACACGACATCCAGCGTATCGCGCCAAACGCGTGACAGAACCGGGTTCATTTGTTGCGGGTCCGGTACCCTGAAGCTTGCGTCGGCGTGGTTGAAATGCAGGAGCCCGGTTGCGGGCGATTCGGAATGCCCGCTGACAAACCACGTCCTGAATCGCCTGCAAGCAGACTCCTACAAAAACGAAGGAAAGCCGTAAGCAAAGATGTTTGCGTCGTTTTGTTCAAATGCTGCGGGCCCGCGCCAATGACTTTTCACTTCCGACCAGAGGGGTAAATCACCTTCACGAGAAAAAGTCCCTGCGGCGGGGCGGTCTGCACCTGCGCCGTGCGCCTCGCCGACTTCAGCAGGCCCCGGACGTCCCGCGCCGCGAGTTTGCCGAGGCCGACATTGACCAGCGTTCCCGTCAGGCTGCGCACCATTTTGTAGAGGAATCCATCCGCCTCGAAGACCAGTCGCACCCGCCGTCCGTGCCTCCGGAGCTCGAGCCGGCGCAGGTCGCGCACGGTCGTTTCGTGCGTGGTGCCATTCTCCGCCGAGAAGGCCTTGAAGTCGTGCGTCCCCTGCAGGCTGGCCGCGGCGGCCGCGATCTCGGCCCAGTCCAGCTCGCGGTTCAGCGCCCAGCAGTACGGTGCCGCGAACGGATCCGCCTCGCCCAGGAGAATTTCGTAGCGATAGATCTTCCCCACCGCCGAGAAACGCGCGTGGAAACCCACCGGCACCGGGCGCAGGCTTTTCAACTGGATGGCCCGCGGCAGCCGTGAGCTCAAGGCCACGCGCAACTTCTCCGCGCCATGGGCCCAGTCCGCATCAAAATGAAAAACCTGCCCGAGCGCATGCACGCCGGCGTCGGTCCGCCCGCTGCCGTGGATCCGGAGATCGCGTTTGAACACGTCGCGCAGCCGGCGCTCCAGGACGTCCTGGATCGCGTTGCCGCCCGCCTGGCTCTGCCAGCCGGCGAACGGCCCGCCGTCGTAGGCGCAGACGCATTTCCAGCGGGTGACGGCGGCAGAGGATTTAACCACAGAAGACACGGAAAACACAGAATCGATCAGCGTACAATACGTTCGTGCTCCACCAAGGGAAAATGACCCAAGTTGACCAACAAGCCGACACACCGGCCTGTTCCTTTCAGATAATTGTTCATTTGGGCACGATGCTCGTCCGCCAGTTCCGTGACTGCCTTGATCTCGAGTATCGCCCGCTCGAAATAAAAAAAGTCAGGTTGGTAGGTTTGGCTGAGAACACGTCCCTTGTATTCGAGCTGAAGCCTTGGCTGCGCTACGAAAGGAATGCACCGATCAGCCAGTTCAAGCTCAAGGCATTCCTGATACACCGCCTCGGGAAAACCGCATCCTTTATTCTTATAAACTTCAAAGCATGCGCCTGAAAGAGCATGCGTCTCTTCGCCATGAATGAACGGGGCCATGACTCATCCTTTCTGTGTGTTCTGTGGTTCCTCAGCTTTGGCCCGGCGGCTGGGGTGGAAATTTCTGGTCGAGAAAATCCTGCAAAATGATCGTGGCCGCGCGCGAGTCGATCAACCCGCTGTCCCGCACCGCCCGGCGCGCCTTCTTGGGGATCGTGGACTCGGCCTCGTGGCTCGTCAGTGTCTCGTCGACTCGATGCACGGGCAACCCGAACTTTTCCGTCAACTGGGCGACGAATGCATCCACTTCCCGGGCCTTGAAACCGGCCGTCCCGTCCATGTTGTAGGGATAGCCGACCACCAGGTCCGTGATCCGCCGCTGCTTGATGAGTTCGCCGAGTTTTCCCCAACGCCGGTCGGGCACGGTCTCGATCAGCGCGGGCAGCGGCGTGGCCACGCCCACCTCGTCGCCGTGGCTCAGCCCGATCCGCTTGGCGCCGTAGTCGAGGCCGAGGCAACGCATGTTCAGAGGAAGCGCTGCGTCGTCACATCCGCCTGCAGCCGGCGGAGCAGCGTCTTGATCTCCTGCGCCCGCTCGCGGGGACAGACCAGGGTGGCGTCCGGCGTGTGCACGACGACCAGGTTGTCCACCCCGAGCACCGCCGTCAGGTGCCGCTGCTCGGAAATCACGATGTTCCGCCGTCCGTCCTCGACCCACGACAGCCCGCGCAGGATGTTGCCGGCCGAATCCGGGGGATGATGCCGGGCCATCGCCGTCCATGAACCCACGTCGTCCCAGCCGAAATTGGCGGGCACCACGAGCACGTTGCGGGATTTTTCCATGACCGCATAATCGATGGAGATTTTCTCGAGCGAGGGATAAATCCTCTTCAACGCCGCCTTGGTCGACGTACGTTTCAGGGCCGTCTCGAGCCGGTCCAGGCCGGCCGCGAGCCGGGGCGCGTAGGCCCGGAAGGCCGCGGCGATCACCGGCCCGCGCCACACGAACATCCCGGCGTTCCAGTAAAAACGGCCCGAGGCGAGGTAGACCCTCGCCTTGGCCGCACCGGGCTTCTCCACAAAGCGGCGCGCCCGCCGCACCCGTCGCGGGTCGCCCGGCCAGGCCGCCCCGCGCTCGATGTAGCCGAAACCCGTGGCCGCCTCGGTCGGCTTGATGCCCAGCGTGACGAGCTCGTCCGCGGACTCCGCCGCCCGGAAGGCCGTCTCGAGGGATCGCCGGAACCCCGGCACGTCCCCGATCACGTGGTCGGCCGGCAGGATCGCGAACGCGGCGTCCGGGTTGCGCTGTTTCACCAGCAGCATCGCGAGGCCGACCGCTGCGGCGGTGTCGCGTCCGACCGGCTCGACGATGAGGTTGCGGGGCGGCAGACGGCCACAGACGGCCCGCGCCGCCGCGAGCTGGGTCTGGGTGGTGACCACGAAGATGTTCCGGGCCGGCACCAGCGGCAGGACGCGGGCGATGGTCTGGGTGAGCATCGGTTGCGCCCCGACGATGGGCAGCAGGTGCTTGGGCCGCCTGGCCCGGCTCTGCGGCCAGAATCGCTCCCCGCGCCCACCCGCCATGATGACGACGAATCGTTCGGACATGCCCCGACGATTTGTCAGCCGCCGCCCACGTCAACGGCGAACTGGAGATTGCCTTTCGGCGCGCGGTGTCATATGGGATGGGGTCAGATGCAAGCCCCGTTTGAAGTCGATGTTACCACCGCGGCACAAATGATGATCGAGGGGGCGCTGCTCCTCGACGTGCGCGAACCCCATGAATTCGCTTTCTGCGCCGTTGCAGGAAGCCGGCATATTCCGATGCGGCGGATTCCCGAATCCACGCAGGAGCTTCCGCCCGACCGGCCCGTCCTCGTGCTGTGTCATCACGGCGGCCGGAGCCAGCAGGTCGCGCATTTCCTGCGGGCCCATGGTTTCCCGCGCGCGACCAATGTCGCCGGCGGCATCGACGCCTGGGCCGACCGCATCGATCCGTCGCTGGCCCGGTATTGACCGGCCGGCGCGCGATCCGGCCGGGCTCACCGATCGAGCCGCGCGTGCAACCGGGCGACGGCCCGCTGCGCCGCCGGCCAGTCGGGTCGGAGCTGGAGGGCCGTCTCAAATTCGCGGAGCGCTCCGGCTTCGTCCGCCGGTTCGGCCAGCAGCGCCCGGCCCAGGCTGAAATGACCGTCCGCCGACGCTGGCGCCAGCTGCACCGCGGTCCGCAGGTGGGCGATGGCCTCGGAGCGCCGGCCCAGCTGCAGCAGTGCCAGCCCGAGGTTGTTGTGCGCGGCCGGATCGTCCGGCCCGAGCTGGAGAGCGGCTTCAAACTCCCGCACGGCATCGGGCAGCCGCCCGGGTACATCGCTCAACAGACTGGCCAGGTTGTAGTGCGCCGTCGGAAGATCGGGTCGGAGACGCACGGCTTGCTCGAACTCAGCGATGGCTTCGGCGGTGCGTCCCGCCACGGCGTACGCGCCCCCGAGATCATTGTGGAGCGTGGCGAGATCGGGCCGGAGCCGGACCGCCGCCTCCCATTCGGGAATCGCGGCGGCCTGCGTTTCCGCGTTCGCGGCCAGCGCCTGCGCGAGCCCGGCGTGCGCCTCCCAGGCTGAAGGATCCGCCGCTAGCGCGCGCCGGAAGAGCGGCGCCGCCTCGGCGACGCGCTCCGGCATCTGCGCCAACAGTTGGGCCAGCAGGATCAGGACCCGGGGCTCGTCGGGTTTCAGGCGGAGCGCACTCTCAAAGGCCTGGACGGCGTCCGACTCCCGCCCCGGCATCCGCTCGAAGGCGAGACCGAGGTTGATGTAGGCATTCAGGTGGTTCGGCTTCAGGGTCAAAGTCGTGAGAAAATGATCGACCGCCTCAGGCCGACCGCCCGGACGGTCGAGGAGGACCGCGCCGAGGTTCGCATGGGCGATCCAAGCGGCGGGATTCTGCGCGATCGTGCGGCGATAAAGGGTTTCGGCATCGCGGTAGTTGCCACTCTGGCGCCAGTTCAACCCGCCCAGGATCGCGACGACGCACCCGCCGGCCAGGGCCGCGGCCCGTTGCGCCCGGGCGTCGCCCCACCGCCGGACCAGGCCGGTCAGCCCGGCTGAGAGGGAGATGAAGAATGCCGGGCCGGCCAGATATTGGAAATGATCCGCGACGAACGAATAGTTGAACCAGTTGATGTTCAGAAATCCCAGCGTCGGCGCCAGCGTGCCGGTGTAGAGCAGAAAGGCCGCCAGCGGCCCGCGCCGCCAACGCGCCAGCCAAGTCAGGCCGCCCGCAACGACACCAACCGCCGCGGGGTACGCATATTGCCAGGCGGCCGTCAGGTCGGGTTGCCAGCGCGGATTGACGAACATCAGGTTGGTTGGCCACACCAGCGTTCGCGCATAAAATACCACGGCCCGCCCGGCAATCAGACTGCGTTCCATCAAGCCCTGGTCGAAGCTGGCGCCCCGGGCGTTCATATAGACCCGCTCGTACCAGACCGTGAAGAGCCCATAGGCCGCGCCCGTCACCAGCCACCCGATCAACGGACGCACGTCCCGCCGCCACTCCAGCCGGCCCCGCTGCCACCAAGCGATGACCAGCAGTGCGGGCACGAGCATCGCCGTGATCGACTTCGTCAGCAGCGCGAGAACGAAGAAACCAAAGGCCAGCCAATACCGGATCGGCCGTCGGTCCTGATCAAACCCGAGGTAAAGGTAACCCGACACCAGATAGAACAAGGTGGAGAGGGTGTTTTTCTGCTCGGAGATCCAGGCGACGGACTCGACGCCCACCGGATGCAGGGCGAATAGAAATCCTGCGAGCCAGCCACCCGGGAGCCGGAGCCGCCGCGCGATGGCCACCACGAGGATAGCGGACGCCAGATGTTCGGCCAGGTTGGCCAGATGATAGCCCACGACCGAATCCTGCCACAGTCGGTATTCCACCCAGAAAGCGGAGTGTAACAGCGGAAAATACTGGCTGGTGATGCCCACGTTGAACCAGATGCCCCGCAAACCCGCCAGCGACCGCCACGCCGGCCGGGTGATGTGATCGAGATCGTCAATCAAGATCCCACCCCGCAGGGCCGGCCAGTAAACGGCGATGACCGCGAGCGCCAGGGTCGCGCCGATTCCGGCGGGGCCGAGCCAGCTTGCCCCGGAGGCCGGAGCGGAGGGATCGCGGGGGTTTGCCATGCGCAGGGGCGCATTCATGGGTCGCTCGCAGGGTCTGCCAAGTGGAAACTTTCCAGTCAGTCCCGGGGAGAGCGACCGCTCCGGCAGGTGCGCCTGGATCGGGAGTATGGACCACACAATCCATTTCGTCCGACGGTCGCGCAAGAGCCGCCCACAGGGCGGCGGGCGGGTTCCGGCTTCCCGCCGACCCGTGCGACAGGGCCGCGCCGCGCTTGACTCCGGCGCTGGTTTTCAGGCACAACTCACCCCCACTCCACCAAAATCATGGGTCAACAATTCAATAAAGTCATCAAGAAGAAACGCCGCCTTGCGCTCAAGAAGCGTCGCAAGGCCAAGGTCAACGCCGCCCGCAAGAAGAAGTAACACGCTTCCTCCGCCGGCTCCCTCCCTCCTTTCCGCCCGCGGCCCCGGCCGCGGGCGCCTTTTTTCATGTCAATCAAAGTCAGCCTCATCTCCCTCGGTTGCGCCAAGAACCTCGTCGACAGCGAGATCATGATCGGACACCTGCACCAGGCCGGCATGTCCGTCATCCCCGACGCGGAAAAAGCCGACGTGGTGATCGTCAACACGTGCTCCTTCATCGATTCCTCCAAGGAGGAGTCCATCGGTCACATCCTCGAAGTGCACAAGAACCGCGGCCTGACCAAGCGCAACAAGGGACAGAAGCTCATCGTGGCCGGCTGCATGTCGCAGCGCTTTTCGAAGGACCTGCCCGGCGCACTGCCCGAGGTTGACGCCTTCATCGGCCTCGACCAGCTGACCAAGGTCGCCCCGATCATCGAGCAGATCTACGAGAAGGAGCGCGGCAAGAAGGACAAGCCGGTCTCGTTCATCGAGGGCCGCTCGACCTACATTCCGGATTACAACACGCCCCGTTTCCGCCTCACGCCAAAACACTTTGCCTATATCAAGATCGCCGAGGGCTGCAACCACCCGTGCACCTTCTGCATCATCCCGCAGATCCGCGGCCGGCACCGCAGCCGCACCGTCGAAAGCGTGGTCGCCGAGGCGCGCCAGCTGGTCCAGGAGGGCGTCAAGGAACTGAACCTCATTTCGCAGGACACGACTTTCTTCGGCATGGACACCTGGGAACAGCGGCCGAACCCGCGCACGCCGGTCGACTCGACCCGCGGCACCGCGCTGACGACCCTCCTGCGCGAGCTCAACGCGATCGAGGGCGATTTCTGGATCCGGCTCCTCTACACGCACCCGGCGCATTGGAGCGACGAACTCATCCGCACGATCGCCGACTGCCCGAAGGTCGCCCGGTACATCGACATTCCCCTCCAGCACATCAGCGACCACATGCTCGGGCTGATGCAACGCGAAACCACCGGCGACTACATCCGCGACCTCATCCGGCGCATCCGCGCCGGCATCCCCGGGATCGCGATCCGGACGACCTTCATCGTGGGCTTCCCCGGCGAAACCGAGGCCGACGTCGCCGAACTCTGCCAGTTCATCCGCGAGGCGAAATTCGAACGGCTCGGGGTGTTCCGCTACTCGCAGGAGGAAGGCACCCGCGCCGCGAAACTGACCGACCAGATTCCCGCCAAGGTCAAGGAGGCCCGCTGGCACCAGGTCATGGCGCTGCAGAAGGAGATCGCCCGCGAGGTTTCCCAAAGCCACGTCGGCCAGACGCTCCGCGTGCTCGTGGACGAGCCCGGGGTCGCACGCGGCGAGGCCGATGCGCCGGACATCGACGGACGCGTCTACGTGCCCCGCGAGACGCCCACCGGCGAATTTCTCCGGGTCAAGATCACCGATTGCCACGACTACGACCTGCTCGCCCTACCCAAGGGCCAGCAACCCGTCGAATTCAAGGTGGCGCGCCAGGCCCAGTAGCCGCCCGTCCGGCCGGGCCCTCCTCTGCCCGGCCGGAGTTGAAGCGGAACTGGTTTCCGCTTTTTAGGCTGCCACCGCCTCCCGGACCGGCTTGAATCCCGGCGTCTCCGGCAGGGTGAAGTGGAAAGCGGCACCGAGCTCGGGCAGACCCTCGGCCCAGACCGTGCCGCCGTGCAGCGCGACGATGCGCCGCACGATGGCCAGCCCGAGTCCCGCCCCCCCCCGGTCCGCGTGCGCGCGGAAAAACGGTGCGAACAGACGCGCAGCGTCCTTCCCCGCAAATCCGCTGCCGTTGTCGCGTACGACAAAGTGCCGCTGGCCCTCGACCGGCGAGGCCACCGAACTGAACTCGATGCGGGCGCGGTCCCGGCGCTCCGTGAACGTCCAGGCGTTTTGCAGCAGCTGCCCGAGCGCGCGGCGCAGCAGCGTGACGTCACCGCGCACCTTCAACCCCTTCTCGATTTCGACCTGCACCTGCCGCTTCGGGTCGCCGCGCTGCAATTCGCTCAGGCCGGCCTGAACAAGATTGCTCAGATTGACCTCTTGCATCGAAAGGTCGGTGCGCGAGAGCGCGGCAAGTTCCACCAGATTTTCCGTGTGCCGCAACAGCCCGTCGCTGGCCTGCATGATCTGCGCGAAATGTTTCCTGATCTCCGGGGTCATGCGCTCACCCTGCTCGATCTCCAGGGTCACGCAGAAGCCGCGCAGGCTGTGCAGCGGCGCCTGCAGGTCGGACGCGACAGCCTGCGTGAAATCCTCCAGCTCGGTGTTGAGCTGCTGGATTTGCTGCCCGTCGGCCGCCAGCTGCCGGTCCCGCCGCGCCAGCTGCGTCACGGTGTCCATTGCGCTCGCCGTGAGTTCCGCCAGCGTCTCGAGCAGGCGCTTTGCCTCCGGCTTCAGGTCTTGCCGGTGCTCCTCGCTCCAGTAACTGGCGATCGCCGCCAGCGGATTCTCCCGGCCGACCGGCACGATCAACAGGCTGTGCACAAACGTCGGCCCGTACATCTCCACCGCGACCCGGTCGTCCCGCGTGACATCGGGGATCACCACTGTCTTTTTCTGAAGCATGGACCAACCCGCGATGTCGTCGTCGATCGGGAAATGCCGGCCTTTCCACAACGGTCGCACGGCGTCCTCCTCGGCGTAAAAGACCTTCTCTCCCTCGCGCAAAATGACAGCGACGCCGTCGGAACCGGTCAGCCGCCGCGCGGCGCGTTTGACGACAAAAAGAATCTCGTGAAGACTGCGGGCCCCGGCGAGATCGCAAGCCGCGGTCAGCAGGAGTTGCATCGGCGTGCCACCGCCACCGGACCCCGTCGGCGTCTCGGCCTGGTGCCAGGGAGCCGTGCTCGAACGGAGCAGGGCCGGCAGTCGCTCCAGATGCATCTTCGCGACGAAGCCGGTGGCGCCGGCCTCCAGCGCCTTCACCGCCACCCTCTCATCCATCGAGCCGGACACATAGATCAGCGGCAGCTCCCGCCGCCGGTCGCGGGCCACCTCCAGGACTTGCAAGGGCGAAATACCCGGGATGGCGCTGTCCGCCAGCACCGCGTCGACGGACGTGTCGTTCAGGGCCTGCCGGTAGTCGGTCAGGGTGGAGACCACCCGTATATTGCACTTCAGTCCACCTTTCTCCAGTGAGCGGCGGACCAGGAGCGCGTCCGTTTCACTGTCTTCGAGGTGGAGCACGTTTAGTGTTTCCATAGGTTACCTCTTTCGTTGCAGGGCCATCTTATCATCTTCGCCCGTGTCCGACCAATGCGATCCCCGGGCTCCGCGGAATTATTAGGTCCGTCAATATTTTGGCCCGGCCCAGCAGGCGCGCCGGGGCCGACGGCGGGGACTCCGCCCGGATTTTCCAGCCCGGTCTCGTGGCGACACGGGTGCGGCGCTTCCCCCGGTGATTGTCGGGTGCAGTCACACAGGGGATAAGCCGGCCGATTAAATGCAGTTTTGGGCTGGCTGGCCCGCGCCCGCGAATGCATGCCGAACGGTCAGCGTTGTGGCCGATCCGGAAATGTTCGGACCCAATCCGGTTTTCCGCTCCGACCGGTTCGCCACCGCGTCCGCCGGAAATCCGCTTAATTTGGCCGGCGGGTGGGAGCGAGCTTGCTCGCGATGTCGAGCATGTCGTGAGCGAACTCGCTCCCGCAATTTCGCGCCAAGCCGAAGCAAACGCGGGTGGTAAATATCCCCGGAGCAAGCTCCGGGGCATTTGACCAAACCAACGCCAATTCACCATGCCTGCTATTTCTTCGTCTTTTTGGAGGAGCCTGCTTGCCGGCGATTCGCTGTGACACAGGTCCCGACCCGTGTTCTGACCATCACGGGTCGGGAGACTCGTGCCACGTCCTGATGGCCGCCCGCATGCAGGCTCCTACAGCTCAAACCAGCCGAAGCTTCGTGGTATCGGACCCACCGCGAATGAAACCCACCGGAATCGGGATCGAGTGACCGCAAAAAAAGCGTCGGGAGCGGCGGTTCTGTCTCAATTTTCCGGCCGGCCAGCCGATGAAGTTACTACGCGCCGACGTGTCTCTCCGCCAGTCCATTGCTTTGCTCTGGCCGGGCGATGCTTCAGTCAACGTGGGAGACATGCTCAACGTCCTCTACCTTTCCAACCAATACCGGGTCGACCTCATCCTGCTGGTCTTCCTGGTGGGCGGCGCCTGTCTGGCGATCCGCCGGAAGTTGCGGAAAAAGGGTCCCCAGTATCGCATTCCGCGCAATTCGTTCCTTTTCGCGGCGCTGCTGCTTCTGGCCGGAAGTCTGGCCGCTGAATGGGCCGCCCGCGACCGCGCCGACCAGCTGCTGAAGATCTTCGCCGGATTCGGCCCCACCTACGCTTCGGAACTGAGCCGCAAAGGCCACGCCAGGATCAATCTCAACACCGCCCCGGACGATCCGCTCTACCTCGAACTGATCGCCGACGAAAAACGCTGGCTGAACGTCAACCCGATCATCGCCGACGTGTACACCTTCCGCAAGGATGACCAGGGCCGGATCCGGCTCATCGTCGACTCCGAAACGGACTACAATCACAACGGCATCTACGACGGGGAACGCGAACAGCGCACCCCCATCGGCGAAATCTACGCCGAGGCCACCCCGAAGTTCTACGAAGTCCTGGAGGGCAAACCCGTCTTCGAATCCACGCTCATGCCGGATCGCTGGGGCATCTGGGTTTCGTCTTTCACGCCGATTTACGACCAGAATGGACACGTCGAAGCCGCCGTCGGGATCGACTACCCCGCCGACACCTGGATCTACGCCATCGCCGGAGTGCGCGCCGTCGCCCTGGGCATCGCCCTCGTCCTGATCGCCATTCTCCTCACGAGCAGCACCCTGATTTCCTTCCTCACCGCGGAGATCGAGGAACGGAAGGAAACCCAACAACGGCTCGAGCAGGCCAGCGAGTCCGCCTTCGCGGCCAGCGCCGCCAAGAGTGAGTACCTGGCCCTCATGAGCCACGAGGTCCGGACGCCCCTCAGCGCGATTTTAGGTTTCGCCAGTATCCTCGCCGACACCGAACTGAACCCCAAGCAGCGCCGCTACGTCGAGACCATCAACCGCGCCGGGACCAGCCTGCTCGACCTGCTCAACGGCATCCTCGACTACACCCGGTTCGAAAGCGGCAAGCTCGACCTCGAACACATCGCGTGGGCTCCATCCCTGCTCGTCCACGAGGTCATGGAACTGATGTCCGCCCGCGCCGCCGAAAAAGGCCTGCAGTTGAATTTCGACGATCAGCTGCCCGACACGCTGACCCTTTTCGGCGACCCCACCCGGGTGCGCCAGATCATCCTCAACCTCGTGAGCAACGCCGTCAAATTCACCACGCAGGGCGAGGTCTCGGTCAAGGCCGTCTGGACCCTCGATCCCGGCCGCGAGAGCCACGGCCAGCTCCGGCTGGAAGTGTCCGACAGTGGTCCCGGCATCGCTGCCGCCAAGTTTCCCCTGCTCTTTCAGGCCTTCAGTCAGGCCGACACCTCGACCACGCGACGGCATGGCGGCGCCGGACTTGGCCTGGCCATCTGCAAGCGTCTGGCCGACATGATGAGCGCCTCTCTCAGTTTGCAAAGCACTCCGGGCACCGGCAGTGTTTTCACCTTCATTCTCGCCAGCGATTCGACGGAGGCCTGCAGTTTCACCCCCAAATCCGGCTTCGGCACCCACGCCCCGGTGCGGGCCGCCACCCGCGCGCTGGTGGTCGACGACACCAGGCTCAACCGCGAGCTGCTGAAGGTCATGTTGCACCGGCTGGGCTTTGCGGTCGACCTCGCTGCCGGCGGTCCCGAGGCCATCGCGCTCGCCGCGGCGAGCCGCTACGCCATCATCTTCACGGACCTGGAAATGCCGGACGTGGACGGTTTCGCCACCGCCCGCGTCATCCGCACCGGCGAGCCGGGCGGCCGCCACACCCCCATCGTGGCCGTCAGCGCGCTCACCGCCTCGGGCACGCGCGAGCACTGCATCGCCGCCGGAATGGACGACTATGTCACCAAGCCCGTCTATCTGCCGGTCCTGAAATCGGTCATCGAGACGCTCCTGCCGGGCTTCAAGGCCCGCGAACCGGTCGAGATTCAGCCGCCCGTCGCCGCCGCGTAACGGGCGATGATCCCGTCGAATGACCCGTTGGTGAAGAACACGACCAGCTTCGGCGTCGGCTCCGCGTTGGTCCGGGCCAGAAGCTTTTCCAACAACCCCGCATTCGTCGCCGCCGTCCAGGCTTCCACGCCCTGCGTACCGAGATGCTGGATCACGGCCTCCGTGTCGAAACGGTCCTCCGGCCGCACCTTGCCGGCCTGATCCACCGCCCCGAGATAAACCGCATCGGCCAGCGCGAGCGCCCGCATGAAGCCGGCCTGCATGATCTTCGTGCGCGAGGTGTTGCTCCGCGGCTCGAATGCCGCATGGATGACGTGGCCGGGAAAGCGCGCGCGCAGCGACTGCAATGTCTCCGCCAGCGCCGTGGGGT
>Ga0265331_10002080_pt1 | contig 13837 bp, 11 predicted proteins | sample 41923metaG_FD_202088 | JGI IMG/M metagenome (GOLD analysis project Ga0265331, IMG submission 202088) | Rhizosphere microbial communities from Carex aquatilis grown in University of Washington, Seatle, WA, United States - 4-19-23 metaG | ecosystem: Host-associated > Plants > Roots > Rhizosphere...
GGCTTCGACGTCGTGCCGCGCGACGTCGGCCGCGCGGCGCTGGCGGGTCTGCAGGTAAAAAAGCACGCAGGCGAGAACCGTAACCGCGGCAGCCAGTGCGGCGGCGGTGACACGCATGAGTTCGACCTGCCAGCCGGCGTGGGCCGCTGCCATTGCCAGCAAGGCGCCGATGGCGCCGAGTGCCAGCATCGGACCGAACACGATCAGCATGCGACCGCTCGAACGGGTCGTCTGGCGAGATATGAACATGGAGGCTGCGACCGGGCTGCTGAGGCAGGTTGTCATTTTCTTTGATTCTATACGCGTTTTGATCTGTATCAAACCTGCTTCGCCAATCATGCGGATACTAGCGCGGTAAACCATTCCAGATGGTGTGAATTTCAATGAGAGCAAACATGCTAGATACCGTGCATTCCGCCATCCCCATCATGCCGGCAGTGGAAATCGACCTCGACGTGATCCGGCGCTTCGACCAGCACGGCCCGCGCTATACGTCGTACCCGACGGCGGACCGTTTTGTCGAATCGTTCGACGCCGCCGCTTACGAGTCGTGGCTCGCCCGCCGCAACGTGGGTGCGATAACGCGCCCGCTGGAACTCTACATCCACATGCCTTTTTGCAGCACCCTGTGCTTTTACTGCGGGTGCAACAAGATCATCACGCGCGACAAAAGCAAGGGTGTCGAATACCTGAAATACCTGAACGAAGAGATCGCGCTCCAGGCGAATGGCCTCGGGGACGACACCAAGGTTGCGCACATGCACTGGGGCGGCGGCACGCCGAGCTTTTTCAGCATTCCCCAGGTCAACGAACTCATGGCGCATCTGCGCAGCCATTTCGATTTCGACATGACCGGCGAGTACTCGATCGAGCTCGATCCGCGCACGGTGGACGCCGCCTATATCGCCGGCCTGCGCGAGGCCGGCTTCAACCGGGTCAGCATCGGCGTGCAGGATTTCGATCCCGAAGTGCAGCGTGCCGTGCACCGGATCCAGAACGAGGCGCAAACGCTCGAAGTGATCAAGGCGGCGCGCGACACGGGGTTTCAATCGATCAATATCGATCTGATCTACGGCCTGCCGAAGCAATCGCTGGTGAGTTTTGAGAACACCCTCGATCGCGTCGTTGCCGCGGACCCGGACCGGATTGCCGTTTATAACTACGCGCACCTGCCGAATCTCTTCAAGCCGCAGCGCCGTATCCAGGAGTCCGACCTGCCGGCGCCCGAAACGCGGTTGAAGCTGTTGGCGCTGGCGATCCGCCGGCTGAACGCGGCGGGCTACCAGTACATCGGGATGGACCACTTTGCGAAGACCGCCGACTCGTTGGCGGTCGCGCAGCGTAACGGCTTGCTGCACCGGAATTTCCAGGGCTATTCGACGCACGCCGATTGCGACTTGATCGGCCTGGGTGTCAGTTCGATCGGCAATGTCGGGCCGACCTACAGCCAGAATTTCCGTACCCTCGAGGAATACTACAACGCCCTCGACCACAACACGCTGCCCATCATGCGCGGCGTCGAGCTGTCGGCGGACGATTTATTGCGGCGCGCGGTGATCGGCGCGTTGATGTGTCATTTCGGACTCTCGAAGGAATCGTTTGCGACTTCGTACCTGATCGACTTCGACCAGTATTTTGCGACCGAACTCGAGGAATTGCGCGACATGGAAAAGCTGGGACTCGTCGAACTCGAGAACGGCTCCATTACGGTGACGCCTAAAGGCCGCCTGCTGGTACGCAATGTCGCAATGGTGTTCGACCGCTATTTCAGGCAGGACCGCGAACGCCGCCGTTACTCACGGGTCATATGACCGCGCTGCTCGAGGTCGCGCTCGCCGCGGCTTTCATCGGTGGTTTCGCGGGCGGGGCGCATTGCGCGGGCATGTGCGGCGGTATCGTGCATGCACTGTGCGCGACGCCGGACGGACACGCCGGCGCACGGCGATTTTCATATCTGCTCGCTTATAACGCGGGACGCATCTCAAGCTACGTTTGCGCGGGTGCGCTCGCAGGCGCCATCGGGCAGGCCGGCTTGCTGACGCGCGCCGCGCCCGTTCTGCAGCCCGTGCTGTTTGCGCTGGCGAGCTTGATGCTGGTGGCGTTGGGTTTGTATCTCGCAGGCGTGCTGCCGATGGTCGCGCGCCTCGAGGCGGCAGGTGCCCGCCTGTGGCGCGCGATCCAGCCGTGGACGCGGCATTTGCTGCCGGTTACTTCACTGCCGCGTGCGCTCGGCCTGGGCGCGTTGTGGGGCTGGCTGCCGTGCGGAATGGTTTATGCCATGTTGTTGACCGCGCTGGCGCTCGGCAATTGGTGGCAGGGCGCTGCGATCATGTTCGCGTTCGGCGCCGGGACGCTGCCCAATCTGCTTGGCCTCGGCCTGCTGTGGAAGCAAATAGGCAAGCTGCAGCGGGCGGGAATTGCGCGCGTGTGCGCCGGTTGCCTGGTGACGGTGTTCGGGATTTATAGTTTGTTCGGCGTCGTTCATCCCGCCGCGATGGCGGGCGATGGGTTGCTGTGCCACGTGATTCCGGGTCTCGACAGCTGGTTGCGCTGACGAATCTCTATATTGATCCAAGTCAAGATAACGGTGCAGCGGAGTGCTAATCTGACATTAAATTGTTCGTCCATCAATCGCCCAGGAGTAATCATGTATAAACATATTTTAGTGCCCACCGACGGTTCCCCTCTGTCGGCCAAAGCAGTCAAACAAGCGGTGGCATTCGCAAAGTCTGTCGGCGCCAAAATCACCGCAATCCATGTGTCGCAGGAGTATCGCGCAATGATGGACGAAGGATTCGCAGTACCTGCTTTCGCATCCTTCAAGAAACGTTTTGAAGACGAGAGCGCCAAGCGTTCGAACGCATTGCTTGACGCCGTTAAATCGAGCGCGAGGGCAGCCGGTGTCGAATGCGACGGCGTTGCGGTGGTTAACGACCTTCCCTATGAATCGATAATCAAGCAGGCGAAGAAAGCCAAATGCGACTTGATCATGATGGCGTCCCACGGCCGCAAAGGTTTGCAAAGCATATTGCTGGGGAGCGAGACCGCCAAAGTGCTGACGCACTCGACGATCCCGGTGCTGGTGGTCCGGTAGGCGCGATGTGGCAGGCAGGCCCGGCGCAAGGGGACGCCGGATGCAGGTGGCATATCGGGATTGCCAACGGCCAAAAAAAACCGCGACCGAGGTCGCGGTTTTAAATGGTCGAGTCCGATAAGGGAGGTCTCAAACTCAACGCGTCTTCTGCTATGAACAGGAAACTGCGACGCCAGAGTAGCCTATGGCGGACGGGGCCGGAATCGTAGGCTCCCGTACGCAATCTTACGCAGCGAAACCGATCGCCGCGTCGCAGTGCGGCTTCCGCGCAGGCGGAAAGTCTACCCGTCAGTGCCGGTCGCGTCCGCCCAGCAGTTGGGCGTTTCGTAAATCCTGACTTGCTCGACACGCAGACGCGGGCCATAGGCGGCGGCAAACGCCGTCACGAGCATGCGAAATGCGGTCGAGGCGAGATGTTCGGCGGTCGGTGGCGCGTCAAAGGTCACGGTGCGGTGGTCCGGCAGAGAATTCAGAAATTCGATCACGGCATGATCCCTGGCGTAGGCCAGAAATGCATGATCCCACGGCGCCACGATATGTTCCCGCACCAGCGACTTGATGCCCGAAAAATCGGCGACCATGCCCTGTTCCGGATCGCTGTCCTCAACGATTACGTCGCCGCTGACCGTGACTTCGATGGCGTAACGATGCCCGTGCAGGTAGCGGCACTGGCTGTCGTGATGGGGAATGCGGTGACCGGCGTCGAATTCGAGCCTGCGGGTAATGCGCATGGGGGAGTAGGGTCGCCGAGGAGCGCGCGATTATAGCACCGCGCGCAGACGGCGAAGGTCGGACTCCCCCGTTTTTAGCGCGCGGCGCGCGCGGTCTTGCCGCGAATCTGATGTTTCAGGCGGCTGTATAGCGCCGGGTTTGTACTACGCAGATGACTCGCGATTGCAAAATGTTCGCCGCGCGCACGCGATAAATCGATGCCTTCGACATGCACGAGGCGCACGAGCTCGACGACGGGGCGCGGCATGTTGCGGCCGCTTTCATAGCGGGACCCGCCGCTTTGCGTGACGCCGACCGCCGACCAGAATTGCTGTTGGTTGAGCCCGAGGCGTTGGCGCAGATGGCGGGGTTTTGCGGTTTTGGATGGGTGTGCCATTGCAGTTCCTTGTTAAATACAGAGTATTCAGTTGACATATGAAAGCTGAAAAGGTTGCATCCGCGCACGAAGTATTGCGCGTAAGCCGGAACATAGGCCGGACTCGTTTTTTTGACAGAAATGCGATAAAATTCAAGGCTTTTCTAAAATTCGCAGCAATTCCATGGCATTGATCGTCCAAAAATACGGCGGCACTTCGGTCGGCAGCCCCGAGCGCATCAAGAACGTCGCCCGCCGCGTCGCGCGCTGGCAACGCGATGGCCATCAGGTCGTCGTGGTTGTTTCCGCGATGAGCGGCGAGACCAATCGGCTGATCGCGCTGGCGAAGGAGATCCAGACCGCTCCCGATCCGCGCGAGCTCGATGTGATGGTATCGACCGGCGAGCAGGTCACGATCGCGTTGCTCTCGATGGCGCTGATGGACCTGGGCTTGAAGGCGCGCAGTTATACCGGCGGCCAGGTCCGCATCCTGACGGACAGCGCCTACACGAAGGCCCGCATTCAGAAAATCGACGAAGACAAGATGCGGCGGGATTTGCGCGAAGGCTATATCATCGTCGTCGCCGGTTTTCAGGGCGAAGACGAGGGCGGCAACATCACGACCCTGGGCCGCGGTGGTTCCGACACGACCGGCGTGGCTCTCGCAGCGGCGCTCAAGGCCGACGAATGCCAGATTTACACCGATGTAGACGGGGTCTACACGACCGACCCGCGCATCGTGCCCGAAGCACGCCGGCTCAATACCATCACCTTCGAGGAAATGCTCGAAATGGCGAGCCTGGGTTCGAAGGTGCTGCAAATCCGCTCGGTCGAGTTCGCCGGAAAGTACCGGGTCAAGTTGCGCGTGCTGTCGTCCTTCGAAGAAGAAGGCGCCGGCACATTGATTACGTTTGAGGAAGACGACAAGATGGAACAGGCCACTATCTCAGGCATCGCATTCAACCGCGACGAAGCCAAAATCACCATACTCGGCGTGCCGGACCGGCCGGGCATCGCTTACCAGATCCTGGGGCCCGTCGGCGACGCCAATGTCGACGTCGACATGATCGTGCAGAACGTCGGTCACGACGGTCTCACGGATTTTTCGTTCACCGTGCATCGCAACGACTACACCAAGGTGCTCGATATCCTCAAACCCGTTGCCGCGCATATCAAGGCGCGCGAAGTGCAGGGCGGCGACAAGATTGCGAAAGTATCCATCGTGGGCGTCGGCATGCGCTCCCATGCGGGAATCGCCAGCACTGCGTTCCGCACGCTCGCCGAAGAAGGCATCAACATCCAGATGATTTCCACCTCCGAGATCAAGGTCAGCGTCGTGATCGACGAGAAATACATGGAACTCGCGGTGCGCGTTCTGCACAAGGCTTTCGGGTTGGACCAGCAGCCTTAGGGCGTGTGATATCCTTGCCACAGCAACCAAGCACGTAGTTGCCGAATGGTCACGGCGCCAGCCGTCGTAAAATCCGGCGCATAGCGCCTTCGACCGCTCGGCACGGAATGTTAAGAACGATGTCGTAATTTGTTATGTGATGAGCATCAACGGAGAGATGGCCGAGTGGTCGAAGGCGCGCCCCTGCTAAGGGCGTATAGGACAAAATCCTATCGAGGGTTCGAATCCCTCTCTCTCCGCCACTACCAGGCCAACCGCTTCCGGCATCGGCAAGCACGGGTTACATTCCATGACTGAAGTGAAGCGCGGCTATCCGGATCTTCACGAGCATCTGGATGAACTCAAACGGCGCGGCCTGTTGATCACGATCGACCGGCAGGTCGACAAGGATGCGGAACTGCATCCGCTCGTGCGCTGGCAATTCGTAGGCGGCATCGACGAGCGCGAGCGCAAGGCATTCCTCTTCACCAACGTCATCGACGGCCGCGGTCGCAAGTACGCATTTCCCGTGGTCGTCGGCGCGCTCGCGGGCAATCGCGAAATCTATTGCCTCGGCATGCGCTGCAAAGCGGAGGAAGTGCAGGTGCGGTGGGACCGCGCGATTGCCAATCCGATTCCCCCGCAGGTCGTCACAACCGCCGCATGCCAGGAGGTTGTGATCGAAGGCGACGCGTTGCGGGGCGCGGGGCGCGGACTTGACAGCCTGCCGATCCCGATTTCCACGCCGGGATTCGACAGCGCGCCGACGCTGACCGCAACGAACGTCATTACGCGCGATCCGGACACCGGCGTGCAGAACCACGGCACCTATCGCGCGGCGCTCAAAGCGCCGGACCGGCTGGTCGTGCGCATGGCGACGCGCGTCGGCGGCGCCGGCGGCTACCGGCATTACGTCAAGCACCAGCAGCGCGTGGACAAGACGATGCCGTGCGCGATCGTGCTGGGCGCGCCGCCGTACGTCGCCTTCGTCGCGCCTCAGAAATTACCGGTCGATGTAGATGAGATCGGCGTCGCGGGCGGGCTCGCCGGTGCGCCGATCAACGTGGTCAAAGCGAAGACCGTCGATCTGATGGTTCCCGCCGAAGCGGAAATCGTGATCGAAGGCTGGCTCGATACCGAGAACGTCGAACCCGAAGGTCCGTTCGGCGAATCGCACGGTCACGTCGCGCTCGAGGAATTCAACATTCCGATGCGGGTGACGGCGATTACGCACCGCAAAAACGCCGTCGTGGCTTCGTACCTGAGCCAGGTCACGCCGAGCGAATCGAGCGCAATGAAACGCGTTGCGTACGAGCCGATGTTCTATTCGCATCTCAGGAATACGCTGGGCATCCGCGGCGTCAAGCGCGTCACCCTGCACGAGCGCATGACGGCACTGCGGCGCATATGCATCATCACCCTGGAAAAAGGCACGCCGCATACCGAAGTGTGGCGCGCGCTGTACGGCGCGACGTCGTTCCGGGCCGACTGCGGAAAAATCTGCATCGCCGTGAACGAAGACATCGACCCCGACAATTCGGACGCCGTATTCTGGGCGATCGCGTTTCGCATGAATCCGGAAACCGACTTGCAGGTGCTGCCGTATCGCAGCCCCGGGCACGGTCCCGAGCGCGAGCATGAGGCCCAACGCGAGGACGCGACGCTGTTGATGGACGCGACGATGAAGGAAGAGTTGCCCCCGCTCGCATTGCCGCGCCAGGAATACATGGAACGCGCGCGCAAATTGTGGGAGGAACTGGGCCTGCCGAAGCTGCGTCCGCAATCACCGTGGTTCGGCGAGCCACAGGGCGACTGGCTGCCGCAATGGGAGGAAGCAGCGAAGCGTGCGGTGGCCGGCGATTATCTTGAAAACGGACGCATTTCGGAAAAGCTGCGGCGCGCGGGATTGAAGCCGGAAACGAAGTTCAGACCGGAATAGAGGCGCAGCGCCGGCGGTGCAACGGCGCTTACGCGCCTTCAGCCGCGCCCGGATTGAACTGTCCCTTGTTCATGCGGGTGATCGTGACCTTGGTAAACATGCCCGCTTTCGTGAACGGGTCGCCGGCCACAAATGCCTGAGCCTCGGCGCGGGTCTTCACGTTGACGATCAAAAGGCTGCCGACGAACTGCGTGCCGTCGTCGCTCGTCGTTGCTCCGGAAATAACCAGTATATTTTTCTGGCTGCGCAGATACTCACTGTGGGGCTGCAGACCCTTTGCACGTTTTTCGGCAAAGTCGGATGCAGCTACGCGCGAGATGGCCCAAAGCATGGATGGTCCCCTTTAGTTGATAAGGCATTGAGACTGCATTTTGCCCGAAAACGCACGCCGGTCGCCAATAGCATTTCAAATGGCTGCCGTCGCGGGCGGGGGCTTGCCGGTTCACTCGCCCTTGATGCCTGCCGCCTTCACGACTTTCATCCAGCGCGCGACTTCCGTCTTGATGATTGTTTCGAATTCAGCGGGCGAGTTGCCGACGGGTTCGGACGCTTCGACCGCGAGTATCGTTTTCATGTCGGGTGAGTGAATTGCCTTCACCGCTTCCGCGTTGAGCCTGGCAATTACGAGCGCAGGTGTTTTGGCCGGCGCGAGCAAGCCTATCCACGACGAGTAGTCGTAATCCCTGACGCCGCTCTCCGCGATGGTCGGCACGTCGGGCGCGGCTGCCGAACGCTTCGCGGTCGATACTGCGAGCGCCCGCAGGCGGCCGGTTTTGACGTGCGGCAACGCAGTAGACATCGTAGAGAAGTTCACCTGCGTTTCGCCGGCGATCAGCGCATTCACGTTGAGCGAGCCGCCTTTGTACGGGACGTGCGTGAGACGGATGCCGGTCATGTACATCAGGAGTTCCATCGACAAATGCGTGCCGGTGGCGACGCCGCTGGAGCCGAAGTTGAGCTGGTTGGGCCGCGCTTTCGCGTATGCGATGAATTCCGCGACCGAGGTGACCGGCAGCGATGGGTGCACGACGAGTATGTTGGGCAGCGACGTGAGCTGGCTGATCGCGGCAAGATCGCGGACCGGATCGAACGGCAGCTTATAGAGACTCGGACTCATGGTTACCGACGCCGCGACCGCCAACAGCGTGTAGCCGTCGGGAGCGGCCTTGGCGACGAGGTCGGTGCCGATCACGCTGCCGGCGCCGGGCCGGTTGTCGACGACGACCGATTGACCGAGCGCCTCGGCTAGCTTTCTCGCGAGCGGTCGCGCGACGAGATCCGTCGAACCGCCGGCGCTTTGCGGCACGATGATGCGCAGCGGGCGCATGGGATAATTCTGCGCCGCCGATGGGCCGGCCTGCACGGCAAGCGACGCGCAGACAGCCGCTGTTGCGATGCGGGCAAGCGCGGCGTTCAATCGATGCGTGCGCCGGACCGCTTGATCACGTCGGCCCATTTCACGAGTTCCGTCTTGATGTACGCGGCAAACTGCTGGCGCGTATTGCCGACCGGCACGATGCCGTCGTCGAACAGCCGCTGTTTCATGTCCGCGGTCTGCATGATCCTGACAATGTGCGAACCCAGTGCATTCAAAATATCTTCGGGCGTACCCACCGGGGCAAGAACACCATACCATTGGCTCGATTCGTAGCCTTTGAGTCCGGACTCCGCGACTGTCGGCAGGTCGGGCATCGACGCGAGGCGCGACGTGCTCGTGACCGCGATCGCGCGCAGGCGTCCCGATTTGACGTGGGGTCCGGCGTTGATTGCCGGCAGAAACATGACCGGCGTCTCGCCGCTCAAGAGACCGATCATCGCGGGACCCGAACCGCGATAGGGAATGTGCACCATGCGCACTCCCGCCAGTGTGTTGAAGAGTTCGCCGGCGAGATGCGGCGTGCTGCCGCTGCCGGATCCGGCGAAACCCACCGCTCCCGGTTGCGCTTTCGCCAGCGCGATCAGGTCCTTCACGGTTTTCACCGGCAGCGAAGGATGCACGACGAGCACGTTGGGGCCGAGCGCCATCAGGCTGATCGGGTCAAAATCTTTGACCGCGTCGTAAGGGACTTTGGCATACAGGCTCGGATTGGTGACGAAACCCGCACCGGTGAACAGCAGCGTGTAGCCGTCCTTCGCCGACTTCGCCACAACTTCGGTGCCGATGTTGCCGTTGGCGCCTCCGCGATTCTCGACGACGAACGACTTGCCGAAGCTTTCCGTGAGTTTGGTCGTAAGCAGGCGCCCTGCGCTGTCGACGCCGCCGCCGGCGGGGAAGGGCACGACAACGCGCACCGGTCCTGTCGGATAAGTCTGGGCCGAGGCGTTGCCCGCACAGACAACCATGAGCAAGGCGCAACGCATGATGAAATTTGCAGGGTGTCGCACGGCCTAGATTTTCATCAGTTTCTTCAACTCGTGCGCAATGTCCTCAGGACATTCCACCGGCGTGATATGACGGCCCTGCACGATGACGGTCAGCGTCGACCGGGCAATGGCCTTGTGCAGTGCCTCGGCCATGCTGACCGGTGTCGCGTAGTCTTCCGCGCCGACGACCACAGCGGTCGGCGCCTTGATCAACGGCAGCAGCGGGCGCAGGTCTTCGGCGCCCAGCATTTCGCACGTGCGTTCGTAGCAGCGCACGTCGTTCGCGAGGAATACCTTGGTCAGCGCGTTGACCGTCTTCGGATTTGCCGCGCGAAATGCATCGGTAAACCAGCGCGTGACCTGGAAGTCGATCAGCGCGCCCATTCCTTTCGTTATCGCGGTCGCAGCGCGTTCGCGCCATTTGGCCGGGGCGTCGGCGCCGTACCATGCGGTCGTGTCGATCAGGCAGACGCCCTGAGTGCGCTCCGGATGTCTGGCGGCGAACGCCTGTGCGACGCAGCCGCCCATCGAGCAGCCGGCGATGGTCGCGGTCCGCCATTCAACGTGGTCCATCAGTTGCGCGAGATCGTCCGCAAACAGGCGGGAGGTGTAGGGCATGACGACCGGCGAACTGTGGCCGTGGCCGCGACAGTCGTAGACCAGTATCGCGGCGTGCAGTGCGAGCTCCGACACGACGGCATGCCAGATGCTGCGGTCGAGCGCGAGCGAATGGATGAGCACGACGCGCGGCGCGCTGTAATTCTCGTGGGCGTGCAGCGTATACGCGATGACGCAGCCGTCGCGGGTCGTAAATTTGCCGTCGCGGGTGCCGGTCATCGCGATTCCCCGTTATCGTTATTGCCGTAGCGCACGTTGCCATGCAGTAAGCAGCGCGCGTGTTGCAAACTCGACCGCCATTTCGCGCTTGTAGGCAATCGAACCGCGCACGTCCGCCATCGGCTGCGCGAGAGTGCGCACGTCTTGCACGGACCGGCGCGCAAGTGTTTCGTCGCATTGCTTGCCGATCAAATCCCGCGGTTCGAGGATGATCGGCTTCCAGCTTACCGAACCCACAACCACGCGAGCGTATGTGCATCTGCCGCCGGCATCCACTGTCACCGTTGCGGCGGTGTTGACGGTCGGAATCTCCAGCACGTTGCGCGCCATGTATTTGAAAAACGAAGAGCCGGTGTGCGGCGGCAATGGATCGACTTCGATGCCGACGACCATTTCGTCTTTGGCGATGCGTTTTTCGAAGAGGTCGGGCAGGGCGGCGACGCGCCGCCCGGGGGGGGCGGCGACCGTCGCGCGACAGGTCAATGCGAGTAATGCGACCGGCAGATCGAAGCCGCCGATCAGCGGCCCTATGCTGCCGCCGACGGTGATCATGCGGCGCAGGCGCACGATGCCGACCGCCTCGAGCGCTTCGTCGATGGCCTGCCAGCTTCTACGGATGCGCAGGTCGTCGTAAAGCGCCTGCAGCGGCACGGCGGCATTGGCTTTCAATGCGCCGCCTGCATCGAATGACAATTCTTTCAGTTCCGTCACGCGCGCCACCGCGATCAGCCGCTTCGCTTGCGGGAAACCCGTGCGTTCGCGGCGGATGGCGTGCGACATGCCGCCGGACACGATTGCGGCATCGCCGGCGGCGAGCGCGGCGACGATTTCATCGACGCTCTTGGCGAATATGAATTCGGCTGCCGGCGGCCGCGCCCCCGACGGCTTGCCGGCCATCAGGCGCGTCCACACCGAGCCCTTGGGTGCCGGGGCCGGAGTTTCTTGTTCATTGGCAAACAATTCCGGACGCAGCGCGCGATAAATTTTTTCCGCGGTGATCGGCAGTTCGGTGATGCGCACGCCGACCGCGTCGGCAATGGCATTGGCGATGGCTGCGGGCACGGCATCGAGCCCGATTTCGCCGAGACCTTTCGCGCCGTAAGGACCCGACGGTTCGTACGAATCGGCGAAGGCCACGTGGATCTTCGGCATCATCGCCGCGGAGGGCAGCGGATAGTCCTTGAGATTCGGATCGGTCGGCACACCGTTGTGCCATTCGAAATATTCGGTGACTGCAAGTCCCAGCCCTTGTGTGACGGCACCGGTAACCTGGCCTTCGGCGGCGGCGGGGTGGATGACGGTGCCGCAATCGACTGCGCATGCGATCTCGAGTACGGTAACTTTGCCGGTCGCGGGATCGACTTCAACCTCGGCCGCCTGCGCCGCGAAATTGTATGCGCCCGATTCGTTGCCGTAGCGGCTGTGATCGGGAAATTCCGAAGGATTGTCGAAGTTGCCCACGCCTATGATGGGCTGGCCGTTCGGTTGGTAGATATGTGCGCGCACGACCGCTGCGACTGGTTTGAAATCGGTTTCGCGTCCGCGCCGCGGTCCGACCTCGCCATTGATGACGGTCAGGTCTTCCGGCGGCAACGTGAATTGGGCTGATGCGGCATCGAGCAACTGCGTCAGCGCGGCCGCGGCGGCGCGCTTGACGGCGTTGCCTGCCACATAAGTGACGCGGCTCGCGAGCGCGCCGAGCGCGTATGGCTGGACGTCGGTGTCGGGGCGCGTGATATCGACGTCGTCGTACGGCAGCCCGAGTTCCTCGGCGGCAATCTGGCGCAACACGGTCAGCGTGCCCTGGCCGATTTCGCCCTCGCCGGTGATGATGGTCGCGCGGCCGTCGTCGTTGATGCGTACGATCGCGGAACTGCCGTCCCAGTCGCCGAAACTGCGCCGGCCGTTGACGTGCACGCTGCAGCCGATACCGAGCCCGCGGTTCGACGTGCGTTGTGCGCGCTTCGCTTTCCAGCCGATCATTTGCGCGGACTTGTCGATGCACTGCTTCAGTTCGCAGCTCGTGATCTTGTGATTGTGCGGCGATACGTCGCCGGGCTCGACCGCGTTGAGACGTAATAGGTCGACGACGTCCATGCCGAGCTTCTCGGCGGCCAGGTCCCAGCATTGCTCCACGGCCCAGTCAGCGGACGGGTTGCCGAAGCCGCGAAACGCACCGGTCGGCACCAGGTTCGTGTATACAAGCGTCGAGTCGGCGCGCGCGCACGGATATTTGTAGAGTGCATCGTGGCGCACCGTCGCCGCCCCGAGGATCGCCTGCGACTTGCCCGTGTAGGCGCCGTTGTCGGCCAGCATTTTGATTTCCTTGGCCTTGATATGGCCATCGCGCGAGAAACCCAGGCGCACCCAGTAGCGCATCGGCATGCGCGGGTGGCTCGCGAGAAATTCCTCTTCGCGCGTGTGGATGAGCTTGACCGGCTTGCCGGATTTCCTGGCAAGAATGGCGCAGATCACCGACGCATTATCGTCGCCCGATTTACCGCCGAAACCGCCGCCGACTTCAGTCTGCACGACGCGTACTTTGCTTTCGGGCAGCCCGAGCGCGATCGCGTAACGCCCGCGCGCAAGATACGGCGTCTGCGTGTTGCACCACAGCGATACGCGATCGCCGGTCCACTGCGCGACGCAGCCTATCGTTTCCAGCGAGGTGTGCCACTGGCGTCCGCTTTGCCACGTGCCTTCGACGATCACGTCGCTCGCCTTGAATCCGCCGTCGACGTCGCCGCGCTCGAATGCGAAATGATGCGCAACGTTGCCGGCGGCATCGTCGTGCACGAGCGGCGCGCCGGCTTCAAGCGCGGCGTCCAGCGACAGCACGGCGGGCAATATTTCGTATTCGACTTTGATCAGGTCGATCGCGGCGCGCGCGGTTTCCGGATCGCGCGCCGCAACCGCCGCGACCTCGTCGCCGACGTAGCGCACTTTGCCGATCGCCAGCGGATAGAGATCCGGACGGAAGCAACCCCATTTCTTTTTGGCGGTATCGTCGCCGGTGACGACCGCCTTCACGCCGGGCAGTGCCGCGGCGGCGGTGGTGTCGATGCTATGAATTCGTGCATGCGGATGCGGGCTGCGCAACACTGCCGCATGCAGCATGCCAGGCAG
>Ga0265331_10002081_pt1 | contig 13836 bp, 9 predicted proteins | sample 41923metaG_FD_202088 | JGI IMG/M metagenome (GOLD analysis project Ga0265331, IMG submission 202088) | Rhizosphere microbial communities from Carex aquatilis grown in University of Washington, Seatle, WA, United States - 4-19-23 metaG | ecosystem: Host-associated > Plants > Roots > Rhizosphere >...
TTTGATCATGGACCAGCTAGCCCAACGCAGCCGCTTCCTACGCTACGCGAGCGCGGCGATGATCGTTGCCGCAGGCCTGCGAGCGGGGTACACCGCGTGGACCCAACCGAGCGCCCTGGCCCAGACGACGCATTGGGTTCTGCACTGGTGCGCGGCTTATGTTGTTTTCATCGCTACCTACGCCCTGATGCCAACAGAGGGGTCGATGAGAATGACCGGCCGCCAGGCCTGGCTGGTCGCGGCACAAACCCTGTCGGGCCTGGTTCTCGTGTGGCTCTATCCGAGCTTCATGGTCTCCTGCCTCATGGTCATCGTTGCCTGGCAGTGCGCGCTCCTCGTCGATTTCCGTCCGGCCCTCGCCGTTACGGTTGCGCAAATCATTGCCCTCGCGCTGGTCCCCTGCAAAGTCGAGTCACAGGCGACGTGGTTTCTCGTCCTGGTCAGTTGCGCCGGATTCCAGCTGTTTGCTTTTTGCGCGGCGCAACTTGCCCGCAGCGAGATTGCGGCCCGGGATGAGCTCGCCCGGGCCAACACGGAGTTACGGGCAACACAGGCGATTCTGGATGAAAGCGCTCGGATGGCTGAGCGGCTGCGAATTGCCCGAGACCTTCACGATGTCATGGGACACACTCTCACGACACTCACGCTCCACCTCGATGTCGTGAGCAAGCTCACGAGCGGACCGGCTGCCGAGCACGTCGCCTGTGCACGAACCGCCGCGGGCGAGCTCCTCGATCAGGTCCGGTCTGTCGTAAGCCGCTTCCGCATCCAGCCGGCGGATCTCAAGGCGGCATTGGAAAAGTTGGCGGATGGCGTCCGGGGATTGCGGGTCCGGCTGCGTATTGCTCCCGATCTGACGGTGTCGGACCCTGCGAGGGCCGAGGCCATTGTTCGCTGCGTCCAGGAAGTCATCACCAATGCACTGCGCCACTCCCGCGGCAGGGAGTTGGTCATCGACTTGAGTAGTGGCCCTGACGCAATCCTGATCAGCGCCTATGACGACGGCAAAGGTGGAGAGTTCACTCCGGGGCAGGGGTTGGCCGGGATGCGTGAAAGATTTGAGGCGCTCGGCGGCAGCCTGTCGGTCAGCAGCGCAGCGGGCGCCGGTTTCACGGTCCGAGGAGCTCTGCCGCTTCCCGGGAGTGTACTTTGATCCGCGTGTGCCTGGTCGACGATCAGGCGCTCGTGCGCAGTGGTCTGAGGGCGCTGCTCGGACTGTTGGGTGGGATCGAAGTCGTGTCCGAAGCCGCGGACGGGGAGGAGGCAATCACCGCGGTCAGCGCGAGCAAACCGGACGTCTTGTTGCTCGATGTACGGATGCCCAAGCTCAATGGAGTACAGGTCGTGGAGGCGCTCGCATCGCAAGGCAGCTTGCCTCCGACGCTCATGTTGACGACTTTCGAGGACGATAGTGCGCTCATTCAGGGTGTCAAAGCGGGTGCGCGAGGGTATCTTCTGAAGGGCGCCTCCCCCGAAACACTGCTAGAGGCGATTCGCGCGGTCGCCGGAGGTGGCACTTACCTCTACGCCCCGCTCGTTTCCGACATCGCGCGTGCGGGCATGAGGAAATCAAAGTCATTGAACAATAGCGCCCCTGACCCACTCGAGCCGCTCACCGAGCGCGAGTTGGAAATCCTGCGGCTGATGGCCAGTGGCATCGGCAACCGCGAGATTGCCACGGCGCTTGCGCTACGGGAGGGCACCGTCAAAAACCATGTGTCCAGTATCTTCTCCAAACTCGGCGTGACGGACCGCACCAAAGCGGTTCTGCGTGCGCTAGCGACCGGACTGGTATGAGCCGACCGCGGCCTCTGAATAAAGCGCAAGCGCACGCTTGCGGCCCGCGAATCTCAGAACCCATATTGCGCGAGCGCCTGCACGACCCGCGTCCGCATGGCCTCGGACTTCATGGGAAACGCCCGGCAGAAATCCTCCCGCGTGAGCGTGTCGTTCCGCTCCCGGACATTGGCGGCCCACGCGGTGGCGCGACTGTGGTCGCCGTTCAACTCGTGTGCCGCCGTGGCGATCATCGCGATCAGGACGTGAGCGCCCGGAGAGCGCGCGGCGCGCTCGGCCCAATCGGCCGCCGCAGCGTCTTCGCCGAGGACCATGTGGGTGAACGCCCGAGTTCCCAACATCGCGTAATGTAACGGGTCTATCGGACTCAGCCGCATGGCGAGGTCTACGTGCTGGCGTCCTTCCAGTGCTCTTCCAGCGAGCGCCTCGGTCCACGCCCGGGCGTATATTCCTTGCGCATAGTTCGGACTTACGTCCGTCGCGCGCTCGAGCCAACTGAGACTGCCATCCAGGTCCCCCGTGAGCCAAAAGCTGCGGCCCATGGTGAAGTTGACGAACGGGTCGAGCGGGTCCAGCTCCAAGCCGCGCTCGGCAAAGCGGCGTGCCAGCAGGGTCTCGCCTCCCGTGTCGTCCGAGTAACGCATGAAGGCAGTCTGCTGATGTACGAATGACAATCCGGCCTGAGCACGCGCGAAATGAGGATCCAACTTGACGGCATGCTCGAAAAGGCGAGCCGCCGCCGCGTTATCGCCTCGATTGAAGCGATACATATGTTGCAACCCCAGATGATAGGCGGCCCAGGCATCCAGGTCTTCCGGGACGCTGAGCCGTGCGCGCGTGGCTTCGTGAATCGGAATGCGGATGTCCAGCGCCGTCACGACGCGAGAGCGGATTTCTTCGCGGATCGCATGCACAGCGGCGATGCGCGCGGAAAAGCGTTCTGCCCAGACGATGCCGCCGTCGAGAGTATCCACGAGCTCGACCGTGACGCTGAAAGTTGGATCCCACAGCTCGATCGTGCCTGACAGGCAGTAACGGACGCCGAGCATCCGGCCGATATCGACGATCTCGGCGTCCGACGGACGCAAGCGGAACGAAGATCCGCGGGCCGTGACAAAAAGCCAACGCAGCCGGGAGAGCTCCGTGATCAGCTCGTCAGGTAGAGCGTGGGCAAATGACGCGTAGCGCGAGTCGGCGCCGATCAGTCGAAATGGCAGCACGGCGATCGACGGCCGCGAGATCTTCTCGAGTTGGGCAACGACGGTGCCGAGGTCGGGCTCGAGCGAGCTGGGTCTGACTGCCAGGGCCGGACTCGTTGCAGGTGCTCGGGACGTCCTGACCTCCCCGACAAACCGGAAGCCGATCCGGTGAACGGTCTTGATGAAGCGCTGCGCCTGGCCGTCATCCCCCAGCGCCTGTCGCGCCGATTTGACGCGGCTCGACAGGGCCGCATCGGAAACGACACGGCCCTCCCAGACTTTCTCGATGATCTCCTCCTTCGAGACCACCCGCTCGCGGTTCTCGATGAGCAGCGACAGGAGCGCAAACACCTGCGGCTCGAGCCTGCTGGCCTCGCCTCCGGCACGCAGCTCAACCGTGGAAAGGTCCAGCTCGAAGGGACCGAACTGGTAGATCATGCGCGGTAGGATAGAACAGAAGCCGTTCCCCCAGAAATCTCCAGACTTTCTCCAGGCAATCCACAAGTCTTTGCGGTCGAGGACTGCCATCGTGCATGTCTGAAGCGGCGGAATGGCCCGCCGCCCACAACCGGAGGACCAGCAATGCCACTCGTGACGATCGACGTGATCAAAGACGTCTTTACCCCCGCCCAGAAGAAGGAGCTCATCGACAAAGTAACCGCGGCCATGATTTCCGTGGAAGGCGAGAACATGCGCCCCGTGACCTGGGTGCGCATCAACGAATTTGAAGGCGGGAATTGGGCAATTGGCGGCAAGGCGCTGCGAGCCGCTGACGTCCATGCTCTGGCGGCAGGAAAAGCCGCATAGCGTTGCGACAAACGTGGAGGCGGCGCTGGTTGGCCCTGGCGCTGCCTCGTTCTGCCGCCGCCGTCACGGCCTTTCGGCGTCGTGCATGACGACTTCGAGAACTGCGTTCAATTGACGCTGCGTGCGCATTGAATTCGCCGCGACGAAAAAGATTGCGATGACCAGCGTGCTGGCCAGGAAGAACGTGGGGTTTGCAGCGTGTTTGAGCAGACTGATGGACGCGACCAACATGATCATCGCTGCCATGAACACGAGCACGACGACCTGGGCCCCGATGGACATGGGCCGGGCGCGCTGGACGGCCTCCAGCACACGGGCACGCCGCGCCTGTAGATCCTCCTGCATTTTAAAACCCTCCGGATGTGCGGGAAATCTCAGGTGATGGAGCTTGCGCCGGTATCATGCGCCACCCTGGCGGGGTCCGTCCATGGAGCGGCTAGGCGGCGCCGGAGGGTCCTGGAAATGCGGCAGCCAATGCCTGGAGGTCTTGCGGTGAGAGCTCTACTGTAAGCGCCTGAGCGTTTTCCTTGACGTGTTCCGGCGAGCCGGATTCGGGAATGGCGATGACTTTCCCACTGCGGATGACCCAGGCGAGGGCGACTGCCGCCGGCGGGCAGTTATGCGCGGCGGCGATCTGCGCCAGCGTACTGTCACCCACCACGAGATGATGGTCGCCGCCGAGGGGAGAATAAGCCATCACCGGCACGTCATGCTGCAGGCACCATGGCAGAACGTCACGCTCGATGTTACGGCGGTTGAGGCTGTAAGGGATCTGGTTGGTCGCGCAGTGATTGCCGTCTGGAACGCGGAACAGAGCTTCCATCTGCCCCATATCGAAGTTGGATACGCCCCAGGAGCGAATCTTCCCTACCGCGCGCAGCTTTTCGAAGGCGGCTACGACGCCGGGGAATTCCTTGGTCGCGACGGGCGCATGCAACAAGTAGAGATCCAGGTAATGGGTGCCGAGACGCGCGAGACTGGCCGCGCAGGCACGGGCGATGCCGTCTCCGGATACTTCGTAGGACTCGACTTTGGAGACGAGGTATATGTGCTCGCGCTGCTCGGAAATCACCTGGCTCAGGAATTGCTCCGAACGGCCGTTGCCATAATTTCCCGACGTATCGATCAATGTCATACCGAGGGAGACCCCGCTACGCACAGCCTCTCTTTCAACAGCCTGGGGATGCCGTCCCTGTCCCAGATGCCAGGCGCCCTGGCCGACCGCCGGGACGCTGGTGCCGTCCGGGAACTTCACGGTGTGCTTTGCGGTTTCCGCCGCTGCCAGCGCGAGCGATGCACTGACGGCAGGCAACGACATGCCGAACGCGACACCGCGCGCGCTGAATTGACGTCGGCTAAGCAGATGCTTCTTCATAGTATACATCTCCTTTCTCGACCGTTGGTCCGTATGCCACGGCGGCAAGTTTACCTGATGGAGACTACATTCCGCGCAACCGAGCGCGGGCCTTCGCACCCGGTCCACGCTATCCGAGGCCTCATCCCCCGCCGACCAGCCCGCCAGACTGTCTCTCGCCAACGAGGGGCGCGTCCGGCTCCGTGTCCTTCAATCGACTGGGTTGAAGCGCTCCCGCCCGCTCCAGCACCCCATAGGCTACGGAGCAGATATGGGAGTGGATCCGCTTCAGGTCGCGCAGGATATCCAGATGCAGAGAGCTCGATTCCATACTCTCAGTCCGCCCCTCGCGTAAGCGCGCGAGATGACTCTCCGCTGCTGCGAATTCCGTCGCCCGTAAGGTCGTCTTCTCGGCGATGAGTTGCCTGGCGATTCTGACGTCCCCCGACATGAAGACACTGAACGCCAGTTTGAGGTTATCGCAGACCTCCTGGTGAAAAGACTCCAACTCGGCAGCGCCTTCATTGGAGAAGACGATCTGCCGTTTGACCTTCTTGGTGGCGGAGTCCATCAGATTCTTGTCTATGATGTCTCCGACGTGCTCGAGGTTGATCGAGAACGAGATGATCTCCATCGCCCGTCGCCCATCACTTTCATTCAGACTCTCGCGAGTGATCTGGGTGACATACCGCTTCACCGCTTCATCGAGTCGATCGACTGCGTCATCCATGCGGCAGACCTCCGCCACGAGCTTGCGGTCGTCGGTCATCATCGCGGTCCATGCGCGGCGCAACATCATTTCGACGACATCTCCCATGTGGAGAGTCTCGCGCGCGGCACAAACCAGGGCCACGGAGGGTGTTGCAAGGGCCGTCTCGTCCAGATAGAGGGGCGTCGCGGGATCGTTGGGTTTTGCACGGTCCGGCAGGAGTCGCTCGAGCAGAGCCGCGACCCCGCTCAACGGGAGGATGAATACGATGGCCAGGGCCAGATTGAAGGCCGTGTGAAAGTCGGCCGCCATGCGCGAGGGGTTGGGCTCAACTTGCGACAAAAGCCGGGCGACGGGGTGCAGCAAGGGCAGCAACAGCCCGCACCCCACGAGGCGATTCAGCAGATTCCCGAGGGGCAGGCGCCGGCTGGCCGGGTTATCGCTCTGGCTGCCTTCGAGGAGCGGATTGAGCGCGCTGCCGAGGTTGGCCCCCAGGATCAATGCCAGCGCCGCCTCCGGAGTCAGCAAATTGGAGTAGGCCAGCGACATGACGAGCAGCACGACGGTCACGCTGGAATGTGCGATCCAGCTCAGCGTTGCGGCAATCAACAGGCACAACAGCGGCTCGCTCGTAATGGCGCCGAGCAAGGTTCGAACGGCGGGCGCGTTCTCGGCAGGCGCCAGGGTGTCGAGAAGGAGGTGCAGCGACAGAACCATCAGGCCAACGCCGATGGCCACGCGGCCAAGATCGCGCGTCCGCGTCTGGCCACCGCGCTTGAATGCGGTTACGCCCATCAGAAACAGAACAGGTGCTACCGCCGAGACGTTGAACGAGAGAACCTGGACAATGAGTGTCGTGCCCACATTGGCGCCGAGCATGATGGCGAGTGCCGGAACGAGAGCGACCTCGCCCCCGGCTACGAAGGAGGCGGTCATCAGGCCGGTCGCCGTGCTGCTCTGGAGAAGGGCGGTGACCAGAAGCCCGGCCATGAAGGCCAGGAACCGGGTGCGCAGCGCTACGGCCAGGAAGCGGCGCAGGTCGGAGCCAAACGCACGGACGATGCCGCTGCGGACCATGTGCAAGCCCCACAGCAGCAGTGCGACGCCCCCCAGCAGATCAAGAAGAATCACACTTCCCAACGACTGCTCCATTCGACTCTGGTCCGCGCGCGCACTCAGCTTCCGGTTGACCAGACAATAATGGATCGGTTCGGGGAAGAGTGCGGACACGCACTCAGGCGCTCGTCCGGAACCCTCTATCCAATCCTCATGCGACGGTGCGGCAGGGGAATGAGCCGACGGCTGAGCGCGTGCAGCACCCCTGGTATTGCGTTATTGTGCCGCGCTAGGTAAACCCATATGAACGACATAGGAATCCGCAACATAGCGATCGTGGGAGGCGGCACGGCCGGTTGGATGGCTGCCGCGGCCCTGTCAAAGTCCCTCGCCGGCATGGGCATTCGCATCCGGCTGATCGAGTCCGCCCACATCGCCCCGGTCGGGGTGGGAGAGGCGACCATTCCCCCCATCATGGATTTCATCCGGCAACTCGGCATTGCCGAGGACGACCTCGTCCGGGACGTGAAGGCCACCTATAAGCTCGGCATCGGCTACCGCGACTGGACCCGGCCGGGCCACTTTTATTTCCATCCTTTCGGCCCCACCGGACCGGGAATCGGCAACATCCCGTTCCAGGCCTACTGGCTCAAGATGTTCCTTGCGGGCAATGCCGCCCCGCTCGAGGACTATTCGATCCAGGCCAAGGCGGCTGTCGAGGGTCGATTTACCCGCCCGGTGCATGCACCAAACACACCTTTGAACAAGATTGCTTACGCACTGCATTTCGATGCCTCCCGCTTTGCGCGCTATCTGCGTGGCTTCGCGGAGACGCGCGGCGTACAGCGAACCGAGGGCGAGGTGCGCAGTGTTTCCCTCGACTCGCGCAACGGATTCGTCGAGTCGATAAAACTCGATAGCGGCGAGTCGATTGCCGCCGATCTGTTCATCGACTGCACCGGCTTCCGTGGCCTGCTGATTGAGGAGGCGCTCGAAACGGGCTACGAAGACTGGAGCCGCTGGCTCCCCTGCGATCGGGCGTTTGTCATACATAGCGAGCCGGCCGCGGCGCCGGCTCCCTACACACTGGTCACCGCTCGTGCAGCTGGTTGGCAATGGCGCATTCCCCTCCAACATCGCGACGGTAACGGGTACGTCTACAGCAGCGCCTTCATTGCCAACGACAGCGCCACGACGACGTTGTTGGCGAATCTCGAGGGTACCCTGATCGGCCAACCCATGGCGCTGAGCTTCACACCCGGTCGCCGGCGCAAGACCTGGAACAAAAACGTCGTCGCACTCGGCCTGTCGGCCGGCTTCCTGGAGCCCCTGGAGGCCACCGGCATCTACCTGATTCAACGCGGCATCGCCATGTTGTTGAGGTTCTTTCCGGATAGGGACTTCGCGACGGCGGATATCGAGCGTTACAACCGCCTGCTCGAGCTCGAATTCGAGCGCGTGCGCGATTTCCTGCTGATGCACTATACCCAGACCGAGCGCGGCGGAGCATTTTGGGAGCACTGCAGATCGATCCCTCTCACGGACACGCTGCTCGAGAAAATCGAGCTCTTCCGCAGTCATGGCCGCATCCTGCGCGAGGAGGCCGAGCTCTTCCCCGTCATGAGCTGGCTGTCGGTCATGATCGGACAGAACATCCTGCCGCGTCGCTACGACCCCCTGGTCGACAGCCTCGACCCCAACGAGATCCGGTCCCGCCTGCAACAGCTGCGCACCGATATCGGGCGTTGTGTTGAATCGATGCCCTCTCATTGGGATTTCATCGAGAGCAACCGGGCGGGCACCCCGCGCTCGGCCGGTCACGCGCCTGCGTGAGCGCCACGCTCCTGCGCCACCAACACCCGGCGCAGGATCTTGCCGGAAGCCGACTTGGGAATCGCATCCACAAACGCCACTCGGTGAATCCGCTTGTAGTGCGCAACCTGCGCATGAACGAACGCGATCACCTCATCCGCCGTCAAATGACCGCGCGCGACCACCAGTGCCTTGGGCACCTCGCCACATTCGTCATCCAACACGGGGATGACCGCAGCGTCCGCGATCTGCGGATGTTTGAGTAGAAGCGCTTCCAGCTCGGCGGGGGCAACCTGGTAGCCCTTCACCTTGATGAGCTCCTTGAGGCGGTCGAGGATCGTGAGATAGCCATCCGCATCCACTGTCCCGATATCGCCGGTATGCAGCCAGCCTTCCGGATCGACCGTGCGCGCCGTCGCCTCTGCATTGTTGAGGTAACCCCGCATGACCTGAGGGCCACGAATCCAGACTTCGCCGAGCTCACCGACCTGCGCGTCGCGTCCTGACTCGACATCAACGATGCGGCAGTCCGTCGAGGGCACCAGCCGGCCTACGGTACCCGGCCGCACGCTGCTGTGTGTGTCCGAATAGTGAGTAACCGGGCTCGCCTCGGTCATGCCATAACCCTGCTTGACGACGACATTCAGGCGCTGCTGAACCGCTTCCGTCACCGCGGGGCCGAGCGGGGCGGCTCCACTGAACATCGCCTCGAGATGCCTGAGGTCGTAGTTCTTCACGGTAGGATGTTTGGCGAGAGCGACCGCGATCGGCGGCACGATGTGCGCAATCTCGACGCGCCAGTCCTGCAGGACTTTCAGAAATGACTCCGGCTCGAAGCGCGGCAGGGTGATGATCGTCGTGCCCATCCGCAGGCCGAAGTTGAGAATGACCACCAGCCCGTAGATGTGAAAGAACGGCAATACCCCAACGAAGGCGTGCAATCCGCTGCGCTCGACTGCCTCGAGCTGGAGGAGGTTGGCCACCAAGTTCCGGTGGGTGAGCATCACGCCCTTGGGTAGCCCTGTCGTTCCGGACGAGTAGGGCAGTGCCACCACGTCAGTCGCCGGATTGATGGTAACGGGCGGCAGATCCACGTCGCGCGCGATGGATGCCAACGAGCGCAGCCCGGGTGCGGTGTCGTTTGTCGCAATCACCTCGATTGAATGCCTCGATGCGGCGATGGCTGCGCGCGCTTTGTCGACGAGCGCAGCGCTGGCGATGAGCAGCTTCGCTCCGGCATCCCGGAGCTGATAGGCCAACTCGTGAGCCGTATTCGCGGGATTTGCCGGGGTCACGGTTGCACCGAGCCGGGCCGCGGCATGAAGTGCGATAGCGAACTCCGGCGAATTGGGGGTGCACAGGCCTATCACGTCCCCTTTGCGAATACCGATTGCAGCGAGCCCGGCCGCGGTACGCCGCACCTGCTCTCGCAGCTCCCCATAGGTGACCGCGCGTCCGGTGACACCGTCGACCAGTGCGGCCTGCCGCGTTTGCCCCCGACCCGAATCGAGCACGAATTCCGTCAGGGACTGGTTGGGAACCGTGATCTCCCCATGCGGACTGCGGAACATAGGTGATCCCCGTTTCTTTGCGCCATTGTGAGGGTGGTGATCGCAGCGAGCAAGGTTACCGGGATGGGCCTCGACAGTCCCCATCTGCGACGGATCAGCGCTGCTGGGGCGACATCCAGCGGGCCGCCAGAGGTGGGATCAGCAGCAGGCTCACGAAAGTCGAAGACGCCAGGCCTCCGAGGATCACGACGGCCATCGGCCCTTCAATTTCATGCCCAGGCTCGCGCAACTGCAGGGCTACCGGGAGCAGCGCCAGCGCCGTCAGCAGGGCGGTAAGTAACACCGGTGTCAGTCGCTCCTCGGCGCCGCGCAACGCCGTCTGCAAGCTCCAGGAACAACCTTCCTCCCGCACGAGGTGCTCGAAGTGTGATACCAGGAGAATGGTGTTGCGTGCAGCCATCCCGAAGAGCGCCACGAAGCCCACCATGGACCCGAGCGTCAGCGTCCCACCTGTCAGGGCAACGGCCACGACACCTCCCGTGAGAGTGCTCGGCAAGGAACATAGCACCAGCAATACCTGGCGGGCGTTGCCGAAGGCAAGAGACAACAACAACACGACCAACACGAAGGCCGCCGCGGAATGCAGCAGCAACTCGTTGGCCGCGGAATGCTGCGCCTCTGCGACTCCACCGTAGCGCAGGAACACGCCAGGAGGCAATTCGACCTTTGCCGCAATGGCCTTGCGAGCGGATCGCGCGTAGCCCGCCTGGTCGGTCGTTGCCGGCGAGACCACGACGATCTGGCGTCGCAGCCCGTCTTGATGGTCGACGAGACTGCGCGCCGGGGCCATCTCGATGGTCGCAACCGACGCCAGCGAGGTTAGCGCGCCATCCTTACCGCGTAAAAGCAGCGTCCCCACCTCATGCGGATCCGCGGCCGACCTGAGAACCCGCAAGACGACCGGCACGCTTCGATCCGCTTGTTTCAATTCCGCTACCGTGCGGCCATGATATGCGGCACTAACCGCTCCAAGGACTTCGGCGGCCTTGAGACCGTAGAAAGCCAACGCTTTGGGGAGCAGAGTGATCTGCAACTCGACCTGACGCGGTGGAATCACAAGACGTACGTTGCCGCTTTGGGGCAACGTCTGCAGCACAGAGACAATCCGCGCACCGACCTGGTCGTCGGCATCGAGATCGGAACCGATGATGCTGATCGAGAAGGGCGCGGCTTCCCCCGACAGCGTTTCGCCGATACGTTCGGCGAGTACGGAATTGATCTCTACCAGTTCTTTCGGATAGCGCTCGAACACCTTGCGGATCGCCGCGTCGATATCCGTCGCCCGGCGAGCCCGTTGGGGATCGATCTGGAGCTCGAATTCGCTCTTGTTGGGCGTATCGGGATCCTGACCGTTTTCGGCGCGCCCGATCTGCTCCGCGACGGTTTTGACTCCTGGAATCGCCAGCAGATCCCGGCAGATCCGCTCGCCGACACGGGCTGTCTCGCCGATCGAGACACCCGGCCGCAGTAAGGCGTGCGCAATCAGATAGTTTTCGCGGAAGTCCGGTAGCAGGCGCCCGCCCAACAGGGGGAAACAGACGACTCCGGCGAGCCCGCTCACGATCAGGGCGGCCAGCAGCAGGCGAGGCTTGCCGTCCAGCCAGGTGATCGCGCGCCGCTGCTGCTGCTTCAGGCGCTGCAGGAATGGCGCCTCGGGCTTGGGCGCGTGGTGGGCCATGGCGAGCGTGCAGAGCGCCGGGGTGGCGCTCATAGCGACTAACAGCGACAGTCCCACAGCCAGCAGAAAAGCGATGGATAGCGGTCGAAAGAACGATCCCTGCAGCCCTGACATCATCAGAATGGGCAGGAAGGCGACGGCTACCGCCGCCGTGGCATAGAACACCGGCCGCCGCACCTCGAGGGAAGCGGAAGTGAAGAGCTCGCGAATGTTGAGCTGTTGCGCGGCGCCGCGCAGACGCCGCAGGATGTTCTCAACATCGATTACGGCATCATCGACCACGACACCGAGAGCCACGACGAGGCCGCCAAGGGTCATGGTGTTGAGGGTGAGTCCGAAGGTGTCGAGAATCCAGACCGTCGTCAGGAGCGTGAGCGGTATTGCGCTGAAAGAGATGAGCGCACCTCGCCAGTCGCGCAGCGCCACCAGCAATAGCGCAATGACGAGCGTGGCCCCGATGAGCAGCGAGTTACGCAGTTTCTCGATGGCACTTTCGATGAAACTGGCGGGTCGAAGCAGCCCTGCGTGGTAGTGCACGCCCTGTTGGGATAGCTCGCTCCCCAATGCATCGAGCCGCTGCTCGAGAGCCCGGGTCACTTCGAGTGTGTTGGCGCCAAACTGGGTCGAGGTTTCGACCATGATGCCCGGCTTGCCGCCAATCAGGGCATCGCCGAAACGAGGCTCGAGGCCATCGTGTATGCTGGCCACATCGCGAAATCGGACGGGTAGACCCGCCCGCATCGCAATCATCGCGTTGGCCAGGTCATCGGTACTTTCGCCGGGGCTTTTGGCGCGTATTACGATGCGTTGGGACGCCGTCTCGATGTAGCCGCCCCCGGTCGTGGCCGTGGCGCGCTTGGCCGCATCGGCGAGGTCTTCCAGAGACAGGTCGTTGGCCGCCAGTTTGGCTGGATCGACCTCGATTTCCCGCTCCCGCACCCCACCGCCGAGAACTTGCGCCTGCGCGACTCCGGGCACAGCCATGAGTTGCGGTTTGACGGTCCATTGCACCAGGTCGCGCAATTCCACGGGCGGGAGCCGGTCGCTCGTGAAGCCAAAATGGAGCAGGTACTCCATTGACGAGCTCAGCGGCGACAACCGTGGCGCCGCCACCCCCTGAGGAAGCAGGCCGGCAACCTCGGCCAGTCGTTCGGTCACAACCTGCCGTTGCCGGTATGGATCTCCGCCCCGGTCAAAGACAACCTGGATGGCCGAGAGCCCCTGGCTCGAGGTGGAGCGGACCGTCTTCACGTTCTCGGAACCCGCCAACAGGCCCTCGAGGGGCCGGGTCACCAGCGCCTCGACCTGGGTCGCATCGAGTCCCGGCGCCTCGGTTTGCACCAACACGTGCGGTGGAGCGAAGTCCGGAAAAACGTCGAAATGGATGACAGCGAGAGAGGCCGATCCGAGCGCCGCGATCAGACAAGCCAGTGCGGTGATGATGCGCGGGTTTGCCAGGGATGCGCGGACGATCGCGGCGAGCACGGAGCGGCGCTTCTAGTCGTTGTCGTCATCATCGGCGGACTGGGCGCCTGCGCCTTGCAACGACCACAGGACTCCGGCTCCTTCGAAAACGATATCAGCATCGTTGTGCACGCCGGAGACGAGCCAGCCTTCGCCATGGCGTTGCAGTAGCTGGATGTCATGTCGCGTGTAGCGCGCCTTTCCCGGGTCGGTTTTGTTCGTCAGCTGTTCGAAGACATACGCGCCGCGCTCGTCGTACAGGACTGCCGCCCGCGGTAACAGTACGCCGGAGCGCTTTGCCGTCATGAGGGCGACCGGCACGCGCGCGCCAGGACTCAAGCCCGCGGGCGCATTCGCCACTCCTACCAGCAGGGCGACGCTCTGAGTCT
>Ga0265331_10002083_pt1 | contig 13831 bp, 10 predicted proteins | sample 41923metaG_FD_202088 | JGI IMG/M metagenome (GOLD analysis project Ga0265331, IMG submission 202088) | Rhizosphere microbial communities from Carex aquatilis grown in University of Washington, Seatle, WA, United States - 4-19-23 metaG | ecosystem: Host-associated > Plants > Roots > Rhizosphere...
ATTTCTTCGGGCGACACTCAGGCGTTAATTACTGCGGCATCGCCTTCCCGCGTACATTGCAGCAGGTACAATAAGGCGCATGACCCACGTTTTCATCCTCTGCTCCACGCACCGCCTTGCCCGCAGTTTGAGGTTGGCCCATGGACGTGCATCGGCTGGGCAAGGCCTGATGCAATGGCGGCCGCTGCCAGCCAAGCCTCTGGGGTTGTGGCTCAACGGCGTGATTGGTGATGCACTGCTGTGCGGTGACATTGCCCCTGAAAACGCGCCAACGCTGGTGCCGGATGTCATGCAGGAACGTGTGCTTTGGGAGCGTGCCATCGAATCCTGTTTGAGTGGTGAACTGGTCGAGGCATTGTTTGACCGCACTGGCATGGCTGCAGTGGCGATGGAAGCAAACAAGTTGCTGCTGGAATGGCGTATCAACCTTCCTGCCGGTGAACAGACCGAAGAAACCCGGCAATTCGTGCGCTGGCGATCTGCGTTCCGCAAAGCCTGCGCTCAAGCCGGCTGGCTGGAGCCGGCGCGGTATATGGAATGGCAAATTGATCAACTGGCCGCCGGTGCAGGGCAATTGCCGCCCCAACTGCACATTGCCGGCTTCGACCGCCTGAGTCCGCAGGAATCCAGACTATTTGAGGTGCTGGCTGCGCGTGGCGTCACAGTGACCCCATATCAAACCGGCTTGGATCAACCGGCCGCCGCCTATCAGGTGATGTTGGCGGATGTTGCCGACGAGTGTCGCGCCGCGGTGTTCTGGGCGCAGCAACAATTGGCCGGGAACCCGCAGGTGCGTATTGCCATCATTGCCCCTGAACTGGGAGCAATTCGTGCCAATCTGTCAGCGCTTCTTGATGATGTGCTGCATCCGGAGGCCGTTCTGCCGACGGCTGCAGAAATGCCGCGCCAGTATGATTTTTCGCTGGGTACACCGCTGATCTCACAGCCCGTAATCGCTACAGCGCTTGCTTTGCTGCGCACGTTGGCCGGGCGTCGCCAGGTGGAGCAGGAGGCCTTCGGTATGATGCTGTTGCAACCTTACTGGTCCGCCGGGGCGCGCGAGGCTGATGGTCGGGCACAACTTGAGGCTGCAATTCGCGCTGAACTGCCGGCGGTCGTCACGCTGGACCGGTTGGCACGATTCGCACGCAAACAGGCGGAGCGGGGCTTGGCAGTCAGCCAGTTGGCTGACAACCTCGATGCCCTGTTGCAAGTGCACGCCAGACAACCGGGAAAGCAATCGCCTTCGGCCTGGGCAACTGCGTTCCGCATGACACTGGGCGCTGCCGGATGGCCGGGTGAGCGGGGGCTTTCCAGTCATGAATTTCAGGCGAAACAGGCGTTTTCCGAAGTGCTGGAACATCTGGCGCAACTCGACGTCTTGCTTGGCCAGGTCGGCATGAACGAAGCATTGCGTCTCTTGAATCAATCGTGCAGCGAGCAGATTTTCCAGCCACGTACCGAGGGCGCCCCGCCATTGCAGGTGATGGGAATGCTTGAAGCCACCGGCGAACCGCTGGATGCCATGTGGGTGCTGGGCATGAACGACCATGTGTGGCCACCACCGGCGCGCCCCAATCCGCTGTTGCCGGCCGCCGTGCAACGGGCCGCCCGTGCGCCGAATGCCGATGTCGCCGTGCAGGCTGAATTTGCAAGCGCCATCCACGAGCGCCTGCTGCACAGTGCGTCGCACGTCATTTTCAGCCACGCGCATGCCGACGGCGATCGCGAACTTCGGCCCAGCCCGCTCATTGCCAATTTGCCGCCACTTCCTGATGCGCCGCTGCTTGCTGCGACGCTCGCGGAAACACTGGTTGCCAGCCCAGTCAGCGCCATTGCTCAGTTGGAGGATCACCTTGCTCCTCCGGCGATGGCAGGCGAACGGATTTCCGGTGGAGCCGGGCTGCTCAAGGCGCAAGCCGTTTGCCCGGCGTGGGCCTACTACCAATACCGACTGGGTGCGCGTAAGCTTGAAGTGCCGATCGACGGGCTGGATGCGGCTGGCCGTGGCAGCCTCTTGCACGCGGTTCTTGAACGCTTCTGGCAGGGGCGTGGCTCTGCAGCCCTGGCTGCAATGACGGATGATTTGTTGACTGCGGCCGTTGCTGAAGCTGTTGTGCAGGCTCTGACGATATTCAACGCTGAACGGGAAGAGCCATTGCCGCCTGGATTCACTGCATTGGAAGGCGGGCGGTTGCAGCAACTGGTTTTAACCTGGCTCCATTTTGAAAAAACCCGCACGGTGTCATTTGAAGTGCAAGCCTGTGAGCGTGAAGTGCTGCTGGAGATCGAAGGCATCACCGTGCGTCTGGTGATTGATCGCATAGACGAACTGGCTGACGGCGGGCTGGTCATTATCGATTATAAAACCGGCGCAAATGTCGATTACAAAAACTGGGCTGATGATCGCATCGCTGAACCGCAACTGCCGATCTATGCCTCGCTGGCCATGGTTGGAGATGAGGTGGTTGCCGTCGCTTTTGCCAAGGTGCGTAGCGACGATACGCGTTTCAGTGGCATCGCGGCTGACGAAGCTTTGCTGCCAGGCGTGCTTGGCATCTCTCAGGATAAAGCCCGCAAGGATTTCTCCGCCGAACAATTCCCTGATTGGAAGGCATTGCTGGCGCATTGGCAATCAAGTGTGCAGGCCATCGCCCGTGAGGTGCGAGGGGGCGAGGCGGCCGTCCGTTTCAATGACGAGAAGGATATGGAATACTGCGAAGTCAAGCCGCTTTTGCGGCTGCCTGAGCGGAAACTGCTGTTTGAGCGCAGCGTGGATTAAGGCAAGCATCTCGCGAAAAAACAAGGCTGCACTTCCATCAAGTAGCCGTAGCATCTCAAGGAAATGGCATGGGTAAACCCCGGCAAAAAATTCTGGTCGTCAATCCTGATCCGGATCAGTTGCAACAACTCAGCCAGCAGATTCATGACGTAGGGTATCTGCCTGACTTCGTCAGCAACGCAGAAGAGGCGCTGGCGCATATTGCCATTAGTCGCCCCGCGCTGGTGATCAGCGAGTTGCATCTACCTGATATGGATGGCCTCGCCTTGTTTGACACTATCCTGCGCGTTGATCCGGCGCTACCCATGATCATCCTGACGGCTTCAGGGACTGTTGCCGAAGCTGTTGCGGCAACCAAACGCGGTGTATTCGACTTTATCAACGTGCCGGTTGATGGTGATCAACTGGCTAGACAAATCAAAGCGGCGCTGGCTATGGGTGCAAGCCAGCAGGCGGCCACGGTAGAGGGCGATCACGGTTGGCGCGAGAACATCATCACCCGCAGCGCGCAGATGGAGAACCTGATCAATCAGGCCCGGCTGGTGGCTGCATCGGATGCCAGCGTGCTGATCCAGGGTGAGAGTGGAACCGGTAAGGAATTGTTGGCGCAGGCCATTCATCAGGTCAGCCCGCGCGGCAGCAAACCCTTCGTCGCCATTAACTGCGGAGCTATGCCGGAGAACCTGCTCGAATCCGAACTGTTTGGACACACCAAGGGCGCATTCACTGGTGCGATCCGCGATCACAAGGGGCTGTTCCAGAGCGCAGAGGGCGGTACCATTCTGTTGGATGAAATAGGCGACATTCCACTGGCGTTGCAGGTCAAACTGTTGCGTGTGCTGCAGGAGCGCCAGGTGCGACCGGTCGGTGCCAGTGCCAGTGTTCCGATCAATGTGCGTGTACTTTCCGCCACGCATCGTAATCTTCAGGAAGAAATGAAAGCGGGGCGCTTCCGAGAGGATTTGTATTACCGCATCAACGTGGTACGGCTGGAGATCCCGCCACTTGCGCAGCGTCGCGAAGACATCGCGCTGATCGCGAACAACCTCATGAAAGCCCTGTGTCAAAAATACGGGAGGAAACTCAGCGGTTTTTCCCCGGAGGCGCTGGCTTTGTTGATTGCGGCACCATGGCCGGGTAATGTCAGGCAGTTGCAAAACGTTGTCGAGCAGGTGGTGGTGCTGTCGACTACCCCGTTGATCCCCGCCGCACTGGTGCAACACGCGTTACAGGGTAACGTGGGTGGCATCGCTCCGTTCGAGATTTCACGCAGAAATTTCGAACGTGATTACCTGATCAATCTGCTGAAAGCAACCAATGGCAGCGTGACTCAGGCGGCTGGCCTCGCACAGCGGCATCGGACGGAATTCTATAAGTTGCTTGAGAAACATCAACTGAACGCGGCGATGTTCAAGGAATTCAAGTCGGCAGAATGATGTAGTGAGTTGGCTACAAAAAATAAACAATTAATTCAATGGGTTAATGATGATGAGCTTGGTTCTGCATTTTGTGACTACATTTCAGAATGGTCGAATTGGGCAAGAGGTTTCATAGCATCATGTTTATAAAGAATTAATCATGGTTGGCATGGTCCTCGCTATTCAATATCCGTAATGTTTGAATTTCAATGACCGCCAACTCAATGGAGATCCATCATGGCAGACGCAGCATTGCTCGAAAAAATTGGACAGCATGACCCGATCAAGGCCGTTCTGTACGGTGAAGCACTGCATAACAATCAGGAACGTTCAGTGAGCGTAGCAGATGCCGGTAACGTTCAGAAAACAGGCAGGCAGCAGTTGGAAGAGGCTTTGTCCGGTAAGGATGAACTGAGGGACTCAGTGATCAAGGTGCTTGCCAAGGTGGAAGAACATGCCAGCGTGCAGATACAGGATGGAAAAAAAGTCGACTTTCAGGCTTACATGGATGCCGCACAGGTGAGACTAGCCAAGGATATTTCCAGTGGCGAGTTTCAAACGTCATTAGAAAACTATCAGCAGATACAGGTGGCTGAAAACAATCAACGGGCAGGCACCTCTCGCCAGCCGATACCAGAAGACTGGGCTCAAAAGTCTGCAGTCACTTTAGAAAAGGTGCATGTGGAGCGTGATCTAGACAACGACCTTTCGCGCTAACGAATTGCGCAATCAGCGTTCTGCATCTGGTGTATCGATGCGCGTGATCGATACACCAGATGCAGTAGCTTGTTTGGCAAGGTTAGCTTCGAGTTGCCGCAGCACCCCCTCCCTTTGCGCCTGCGGCAATGTCTCCACCTGCTTCAGTATCCCCTCCGGAATGGCAGGTGGAGCTTTTTTGACGACTTCGTTTGCTCCTCTTGAGATGACTTCCAGTCCCGGCCGTCCCTGAGACAATACCCAGGCATTGGCGTAGTCGTTCCAAGCCGGGTTCTTACCCCAATCAGGTCTTTTGAATACCGGTTTGAGTGTTGGTGAGTCTGTCGCCAGCGCCCAATCCGGATACTTCATGTCAACCGATGTCAGCCCCAGCCGCTCGGCCATTCTGCCGGTAAAGGTTTGTTTGAATGCCTGTGTTGGCGTGGCCCCTGCGTGATAGGCTTCCATAAATTGCTGCCAGTTGGTGCCGAGTTCGCCTTCTTGCCAACTGGCTTTGATACTGGGGATATCAATGCCGTTTTCATGCAGTTTTTTGGTCATCGATAGAAACATCTCAGTCCCGCTGCCATGCTGGTCGCGATTGCCCTTTGCCTTGATCAAAAACGACATGCCTTCACCGGGATACAAGTCAGCGACGATTTTGTGTATCTTGCCGGGCGTATAGCTGACGCGGGCCTTCTCCTTGATGAACTTGTAAGATTCAATCTGCATCAAATCCGAAAAATCCCGGGAAGACCGTAACGGCGGGGGATACGAACCGCCGCCAAGCAGGGTGGCGTACTCATGCCAGTTGGTCGGTTTGGCTATGACCTTTTCTGCGGACATGGTCAGCATCTTGCCTTTGCCTGCGGGCGTCAATCCATTGATTACCATGCCGCTCAGGGCGACCCCTATCGCCGCACCGACTGCCTCACTGGGATTGGTATCGCTCATGCTCGCAGCCAGATTGAACACGGTTTCAGTGATCTGCGTCTGGTATTGCACCTGCATGGCCTTGGCCGCCATGCCTGGATGTTGCGAAATTTCCCGGGCTGCTTCAGCAAGTTTCATCGGTGTGTTCATTACTTCATCGCCACGTGCCTGCGAATGCTTCAGGTTCATGTCGCTGGGCGTGATGAAGGTGAATGTTTCTCTGGCTTTGTCCTGCAAGGCATTCAAACTGCCTTTGGCAAACCCCTCGGCAAGGTCAATGGCTGACAATGTCTTGTCAAAGAGATTCATGGCGCGCATCAACTCGAAGTTTTGTGACGCAATAATTTTTTCCTGACGCATGATCAGCGCGGCCGTTGCCTGAATGTTTTTGACAACTTGATGGTCAGGCTCATTGCTCGCGGCTGAAAGTGCCTGATCGTTCAGGTCGTTCCAGGCTTTTAACCGGTCATGATCACCGATGATGTCGGTAAGTTCACTTTCTGCGATGGGCTGGAAAGTGTCGGGCTGGTGGTATGTAGGCAAAGCTAGGGTTCCAGCCCGGGTTCTGTGGCATGCATGGCTGCTCTTCTGGCAGCAATTTTCGAAATGAGCGCGTTGTACTGGGGAACAATGCCTTTTTCGATCTGATCTTCGACTGCGTCAGGAGGAATATTCGCGATTCCTTTCATGACGTCTCCCACCTTGAAGGCTTCGGCCAATTGCGGATAAGCCTTGATGGCTTCGGTGCGTAACCTGGGGGTTGTGGCCCCGGCATACGTTATCGCCATCAACCGGCTTTTCTGATGGTCGATGATTGGATATTTTGCCGCAGCGATTTCTTTCGAAATTTTGAGTTTGACGGTTGCATCCAGGGGGTCTGCCAGTTCTGCAGTATGCACTTGCAGATCAATAGGCGACAGATTCTCAAGTGGCATTTTCAATTCAGGATATTTGTGAATAAACCGCTTGTTGTCCAGCAACAGGAAATCTTCAGCAGCTTGTTTATACGCAGCCGCATCCGAATTGGCGATGACGTTTGCAGGGAAATAATAAGTATCGATCTTGCCGGTGCTGCCATTGCCTGTGGATTCGGTCATGAGTAGCTTTTTCTGAAGGGGTTGTTCACCCAATCACTTAAGCTAGTTGCGTGCCAACATCAGTAAAGTCGAGGTGACTTTTTAAATCCTTTAAATAAACCGGCTTAACCAGCGGGGAGATTGCGCCGATAGATGATGTGATACACCGCTCCGACGAGGACGCTCCCGCCGATCAGGTTGCCCAGAATGACCGGTATCATGTTGTGGAAGAAGCCGGACCAGGTGATGGTCATTGCGCCATGGGGCTGCAGCAACATGCCCAGTGGGATAAGGTACATATTGGCGACGCTGTGTTCAAAGCCAGCTGCGACGAAAGCGGAGATCGGGAAAACAATCGCGACGACCTTGTCGATCACGCTGCGTCCGGCAAACGACATCCACACCGCCATGCAGACCAGCAGGTTGCACAAGATACCCTTGAAGAAGGCCGCCCAGAAGGGCATGGCGCATTTGATGGTGGCGATTTGCACAACCTTAGCACCCACAAGGCCGTTGTTCATTTCAGCATGGCCGGAGAGATACACCAATACGGCCAATCCAGCGGCGCCGACAAAGTTGGCGCAGCAGACGATCAGCCAGTTGCGCAGCACTTCAATGGTTGAAATCTTGCCGTCGCACCAGGCCATAGCCAGCAGGTTGTTGCCGGTGAAAAGCTCGGCGCCGGCCACAACTACCAGTATCAATCCCAGCGAAAAAACCAGACCACCCAGGACGCGACTTACCGCAAATCCCAGGGATGGATCGGACACGACAAGGACGTAAAACAAAGCGCCCAGCCCGATGAATCCACCGGCGACTACGCCGAGCATGGCCATGGGCAGGAAAGGGAGCCTCGCTTTGGTAACGCCGACGTTTTCGATACGTTCGGCGATTTCCTTGGGCGAGAAAGCGTCAGATCCAAACAGTTCAGGCATGTTGATCTCCAGTGAGCAGGCTGGATCTATTGTGTCACAGGCTTGGGTCTGCGCAACAACGCTACAATTCGATGGGGATATTTCAGCCAGGTGGCAGGAACGTAGGCGGCCAGAATCAGCAAGGCGGAAAGGCCAGCCAGAAACATATCAATCTGCAGCGGCGCGGTATCGTGTTTGGCCGGTGGCTGTTGGTGCATGGCGGTCAGCACTTTTTCGCGATGGTCACCGCGCACATAGTTGGCGTGAATTTCCTTGGCGAGTCCCAGCAGGTACTTTTCATCCAGCGACGAAAGGTAGCGTTCGTAGTCGGCGCTGGCAATGCCGTTATCGCGTTGTCCGCGGGTCTCTTCAGAGACCTGAGCAATACCGGGTTCGAGTTGATAAGTGGTATTTGACCAGTAACCGATGACCTTGTTGTTTTCATCCATTTTCGGGATGGGCGTGCGCTTGTCGCCGCCGATGCCGACCAGCAGCCAGCCGCGGCCGCCTTGCCAGTTTGAGAGGTCCGCCAGGTTGAAGGCATGCAACCGTGGCGCTTCTTCGCCATCGGTGAAAAACACCACCTGGGCAGGTTCTGGCAGCGCCTTCAGTGCTGCGGAGGCTGACAACATGCCGAAGCCGATGCGGCTGTTGCCATGCCAAGCCTCGCGCCATTCCAGATGTTCCACAGTATCTTGCACAGCATCAAAACTGTCGCAGACCTCTACCGGGTGAAAAATGGTGGATACCACGACGCCTGCAAATAAAGCCACGCCGACGCGGGTGCCGCATGGCATCTGAGCGATGGCGTCATGCAGCAGGTGGCGGGTATAGGCGATGCGGCTGGTTTTTGCCCCGTCGATCGACATGTCTTCGGCGTTCATGCTCTGCGTGATGTCGACCACGAGCAGATAGGTGTAAATGTCGCGCTTGAGTGGGATCGCCGGCCGGAACAGGGCGGCAACGAGTAACAAGAAGCCGATGGCGAGCAATGACGTTTCACGAGACTGGCGGAGGAGGTTGATCAGCTTGTACATATGTCTGGGTCCGTCATGGAGGATGCCACGAGCGGTGAGAATACCATGCGAGAAATGCTGATGGTGATTGCCCAGAAACTGGTGACTATCACGCCAGATTCAGAAATTGTTCGAAATCAGCGACTGGGATAGGGCGGCTGAAAAGATATCCCTGATAAATATAGCAGCCGTTATCGGCCAGAAAGTCGCGTTGCTCCTCCGTCTCAACGCCTTCTGCGATCACTTTCAGCCCCAGACTCTCCGCCAGCACGACAATGGTTTTGGCAATGGCCGCGTCGCTCGGATCAGTGAGGACATCCATCACAAAAGAACGGTCGATTTTGAGTTTTTCCAGAGGCAATCGTTTGAGATATGAAAGCGACGAATAGCCAGTGCCGAAATCATCCAATAAGAACCCCACGCCTCTTTCTTTCAGCGCAATCATTTTGGTGATGGTGTCTTCTGTCCCATGCAATAACATGCTTTCAGTCAATTCCAGTTTGAGTTTCACTGGGTCGGCACCTGTCTGGTCAAGAACGTTCAGAACCTGCTCGACAAAATCAGGCTGCCTAACTTGTTGCGCGCTCACGTTGACGGCCAGTGTCAGGTGATGGGTCTCGGGTTGTCTGGCCCATATTGCCAGTTGGGCGCAAGCGGATTTCAACACCCAGAGCCCCAGCGGCAGAATCATGCCGCTTTCTTCTGCCAGCGGGATGAATGCATCCGGGAACACCAGGCCCCTGACGGGATGTTGCCAGCGAAGCAAGACTTCAGCACCGGTCGTGCTACCTTGCTTGTTCACCTGAGCTTGATAATAGAGCACAAACTGCTGTTCGCTGATGGCATTGCGCATGTCTTTTTCCAGATCCGCACGTGCTGTGACCGAGGCTTGCATCTGGGGGTCAAAAAAACGCAGCGCATTGCGTCCGGTTGCCTTGGCCTGATACATGGCCAGATCGGCTTGCTTGAGTAGCTCTTCCACCACTTGTTCATTCTGGTAGCCGAACAGGGTAATGCCGGCACTGGCAGAACTGTGATGTTCATGCCCTTCAAGCAGGTAGGATTGGTTGAGTGCGGTAATGATTTTCAGCCCAACGGTTTCGGCTTGTGTCGCCGCCTCGTTGATTTTTTCGTTCAAGTCTTCCAGCATGACCACGAACTCATCTCCGCCCAGACGTGCAACAGTGTCGCCCTCGCGTACGCAGGTTGCCAGGCGCTGGGCAACCAGCTGAAGCAACAGGTCGCCCTTGTCGTGGCCCAAGGTGTCATTCAGTGTTTTAAAGTGGTCCAGATCAATAAATAACAAAGCACCTGGTTGCTGGTTGCGTGCGCTATTGGCCAGCGCTTGCTGCAAACGATCAAGCAGGTTGCGACGGTTGGGCAAGCCGGTCAGCGGGTCATAAAAGGCGAGATGGCGGATTTCATCCTCCGCCTTTTTCTGTTCCGAAATGTCGTAATTAGTGCTGACAAAATGGGTGGTATCACCGTTTTCGTCTTTCACCGCTGAGATAGTCATCCACTTGGGATAGATTTCACCATTCTTGCGGCGATCCCAGATTTCACCTTGCCAGACGCCGTCACGCAAAATGGTTTTCCACATCTCTGCATAAAAAACGGCGTCATGACGGCCTGATTTAAGGATGCGTGGCGTCTTCCCGATGACTTCTTCGGCTGTGTAGCCGGTAAGTTCACTGAAGGCCCGATTGACTTTGAGGATGACATTATGGGCATCGGTGACGATGATGCCGACCTGTGCTTCGAACGCGGTCGCGGCCAATCTTTGATTGGCTTCACTCTGTCTGCGCAGCGTGACATCCTCAACGATCGACCAGATGTATTGCTCGTTTTCACTATTGGTAATCAGCACGCCGTTGAGGTTCAGCGGGACCAGGCTGCCGTCTTTTCGAAGGTATTCTTTTTCATAGGGGCCGTAGCGGCCGGTACGTTCCAGCATTTCCAGTTGCCGTATTTCTTCTGCTTCGTATTTTTTAGGTGTCAACGCCCAGTAATCGAGCTTTTCCAATTCTTCCGACGTATAGCCGCAAATATTTAAAAATGCGCGGTTGAACTCGATATACCGTCCCTTGATGTCAGTCAATGCAATGCCTATTGGAGACAGTTCGAAGAGTCCGCGTAGTTTTTCCTCGTTTTCCCGCAGGCTGTTCTCGGTGGTGAGCCGCTCGGCCTGGAGTGCCGTAATCAGCAACCCAGTGAGTGCGATCGTGCTCATGTAGCTCCAGAGCAGAAAAAGGCTGATGTGCTCGTTGCCGAGGATAAAAAACCCCTTTCCTAAGGCCGTGCTCCATGCGGCAATTACCGAAAAGCCCAATGCAGCGATTGCCGTCACGCTCTTGCCGAAACGCAAAGCTGCCCAAGCCAGTAACGGCAGCGTCATGAACGCCATGGCCAATGAAACACCGATCTGTCCATCTTCATAGATAAATGCAAACCATAGCATCGGGCTGCTCAATATCAGCCATAACAGGGCTTCACGGCGGTCATGATGGAGTTGCTGGATGTTTTTTCGGGTCAATGCCAATACGAGTGGTGCTGCCAGTAATACACCAACTGTGTCGCCCATCCACCACGAGATCCATGCTGAACCGATGGATTGCGGCGGCATCGCGTCAGCCAGAAACAGATTGGCGGTGCCCAATGAAGATGAAACGAGCATGCTTCCAGCCGCTGCAGCGATCAGTGCGGCGACATCACGCTGGCGCTCAAAAGCTGGATTGAAATGCAGGCGATTGAGCCACCAGGCACACAATACAGCGGCCATCGTGTTTCCAGCGGCAATGCCAGTTGCCAACGGCCATGCGGCCCCGGTTAACAGGTTGACCAGAAGTGCACCGATGAACACGCCGGGCCAGAAGCGTAATCCCCAGCGAATGAGCGAGGCCACGGCGATACCCGTGGGTAGCCAGACCAATGTGATGTGAGAGCCAGCATAGGGGATTTGCAGCCCAAGCCAGCCAGTGGCGAAATAAGCCAGCGTGATGAATATGATTCTGGATAACATGATGCGCATCTCTCTGGATGCATTCCTGATTAAACAACAGTATCGGAATTTTTTTGGTTTTTCTGTGCGTACTTTCCGGCACGCGTTGAAACAACTCGCCCTAGATTATTGCACTAATCTAGGGCGCTTGAATAGATGACCATGTCGCATACACGGATTTATTGCCGAACTTGCGTTTAACCTAAACTGAGGCAGTTTCTGACATGAGCGCCGTTAGCGGTTTGTGGGGAGGCGATGGAACAATCTTCGGAATAACTGAAGTGGATGCTGCCCAAGATATGCGGCCAGAAGCATCAGGCCGGCAAGCCCGGCAAGCCAGCGATTGATTTCCACCGGTGCCACATCGTGTCGTGCGGGTTTGAGTTGATCCATTGATGTTTGCACGCTGATCGCATTGTCGCCGCGCACGTAAGTAGCACCGATTTCGGCGCTGTATTTCTTCAGGTATTCCTCATCCAGTTTGGAATAAACACGGTCGTTGTCAGAGGCTGCGACTTCATCGTTACGGGCCCCGATGTTTTCCTGCGAGATCTGCGCAATCCCCGGTTGCATGCGCATGCTTTCAGCCGACCAGTAGCCCATCAGTTTGTTGTTTTCGTCAAATTTCGGAATCGGTGTATCTTTGTCGCCACCGATTCCAACCACCAGCCAGCCCTTGCCGCCCTGAAAACCAGCCAGGTCCAGCGTATTGAAAGCATGCAGGTGCGGCGCTTCTTCACCATCAGTGAAAAAGACCACCTGGGTTGGTTCTCGGGCAGTTCTCACCAGATGTGCGATGGCTTGCGCACCTTGGCGTAAACGGCTGTTACCCGACCAAGCCTGGCGCCATTCCAAATGGGTAATGGTGTCTTGCAGCACATCGTAGTTCTGGCAGACCTCGACCGGGCTGTACAGCAGCGCAGCGCTGGCACCGGAGAACAGGGCGATACTGACACGCGTGCCGCAGGGCATATTGGCTACAGTGTCGCGTAGCATATGTCGCGTGTAAGCGAGGCGGCTTGCGGGTTTGCCATCCAGTTTCATATCTTCGACGTTCATACTTTGCGTGATGTCGACGACCAGCATGAAACTGTAGATGTCGCGTTGCAGATTGAGTGCGGGGCGCGGTAGTGCCGCCAGCAGCAGCAGGGTCGCACATGCCAGCAACGCAAAATCACGATGGTGCTTGAGGTACCCAGGGATCTCACGCAATTTCATGGTTATGGCAATCCTACCGGGATGTTGCCCATGATCAAGCCGGGGGAGTCTGAATCGCCGACGCCGGGGCTGTCGTTCTCCGGCATCATGATGAGGATGCGATCGAGGTTATGGCGCGCATCCCAGAAGCTGTTGTCCAGTTTAAGCGACTGGATATAGGCGGTCTTGGCCTGGGTGAACAGATATACCGCCTCATTGCGCACGGTCATGTCCTGTCCGTTGATGATCAGACCGCGCAAAAAGAAGATATTGCCCAGATTGAATTGCACGGCGGATTTTTGCACCGTGGTCCCGCGTTCCAGCAGTTGCAGAAACAGCAATGTTGAATCCTGATAGCGCCCACCTTTGGCCAGCCAGTAGGCAGTGGCGTATTTAGCCTCAAACGACTGTGTGTCTGTAATGGGCGTCTTGCCGTTCACGATGGCGCGATTGAAAGTAACGATCTGCTGGATTCGATAGGCTTCCCACGCGGCGCCGATGGCCGATGCGCCGGCCAATACCAGCAGGAAAACCGTCAATTTCTTCGCGCTTAGTGCCATGTTCTAACCTCCAGCAATTTGATTCCCAGCAGCAGTCCGATCATCAGGGCCGCAATGGCGAAACAGTGGGTGGTGAAATCACGCCCGGGAATCTGTTCCAGATAACGGATCGGTTTCTTTTCCTTGCGGTTGATGTCTTCGATCGCCATCGCCAGCGATTGCGGGTCATCCGCCTCATATGAGTGATATTCGGTGCGCAGCGTCTGAAAGTACTGATGCAACTCGACTTCAGGCGGCAGGG
>Ga0265331_10002090_pt1 | contig 13802 bp, 11 predicted proteins | sample 41923metaG_FD_202088 | JGI IMG/M metagenome (GOLD analysis project Ga0265331, IMG submission 202088) | Rhizosphere microbial communities from Carex aquatilis grown in University of Washington, Seatle, WA, United States - 4-19-23 metaG | ecosystem: Host-associated > Plants > Roots > Rhizosphere...
TACCTCGATCTGCTCGCCCGCCTCGACCGGGAGGGCAAGCGCATCCTCGGCCCCAGCGTCTATGCCGAGGCGGTCTGGGAGCAGCGCAAGCGCCGGGCGCTTGCCGACGGAGGTTCCATAGAGTGGGTCGTCATGCGCAACCGGCTCTCCAGCCTCGACGCCCGCAACAAGCGCGACATAGGGAACCTGCTGGACCAACTGTCCCGGCGCATCGGCTTTCGCCTTGCGCCGGGCTTTACCGAGCGGGTGATCTTCCGCGAGCTTTTCCCGCGCGGCCTCACGCTCCTCGATCTGGATCCCGGCCGCGCCGGCCTCTCGCTCAACATGTCCCATGTCGCCGCCCGCCAGGAGGTCCGTGCCTTGCTGAAGGCGATCGGCATCGAGGGCATGGCCAAGTCTGCCTCTGAAGCACCGGCGGAAAGCACTGGCGCTGCCTGACCCGGCGCACTAACTCTTGGGGACATGGGCGATCGGGACAAGCTGCCGCAGAAAGGCAACGACGCCGCACCGGTCTCGAAAGCGGCCAGGACCAGCGAAGTCGATGCCTTCCTGCAGAAAGTCGCGGCCATGCCGAAGGTCAAGGCCGCCGGTCCGCGCGGGCGCCTGCTTTTTGCCCTCGATGCCACCGCGAGCCGCCAGCCCACCTGGGACAAGGCTTGCGAGATCCAGGCCGAAATGTTCGCCGCGACAGCGGCCCTTGGCGGGCTCGACGTCCAGCTTGCCTATTACCGCGGCTTCGGCGAGTTCGAGGCTTCGGCCTGGCTTGGCAACGCAAGCGACCTGACGCGCCTCATGACCAGCGTCGTCTGCCTGGGCGGGCGGACGCAGATCGGACGCGTGCTCGATCATGCGCTGGCGGAGACCAGGCGCCGGAAAGTCAACGCCCTCATTTTCGTCTGCGACAGCGTGGAGGAGCCGGTCGACGGGCTATGCGACCGGGCCGGGCGCCTTGGGGTCATCGGCCTGCCCTTGTTCCTGTTCCATGAAGGTCAAGACGCACGCGCCGGCGACGCCTTTCGCCAGATGGCCCGCTTGAGCGGCGGGGCCTGCTGTCCCTTCGACGCGAACAGCGCCGACCAGCTGAAGGCGCTTCTGCGCGCCGTCGCCGTGTACGCGGCCGGCGGCTGGCAGGCGCTCGTGGATCACAGCCGCGGGGCCGGGGAATCGGTGCGTCTCCTCACCCGGCAGCTGGGGCCGAAGAATTAGCGGGGCCGAAATGCCGCTCTATTTTGCCCTCGGCCTGATCCTGCTTCTCGGCTTTGTCTATCTCCTCCATTGGTTGACCCGCATCGATCCGGCCACGCTCGCTCGCCTCATCACCTATTTCGCCGTCGCGATCCTGCTGGTCGGCATCGTCCTGTTGTTCCTGGTGGGCCGGGGCGGCCTAGCTTTCGCGGCCGTGGGGCTGGGCTATCCGCTCTGGCGGCGCTGGCGCAGCCAGCGCGTCTTCAAGACCGCCGGCAATCCGTCCTCCCGCGCTTCGACGGTGGAGTCCCAATTTCTGGTCATGAGCCTGGACCACGACAGCGGCACCATCGACGGCAGCGTCAAGGCCGGCGCCTTCGCCGGCCGGCGCCTGGGCGATCTGTCGCTGCCCGACCTTCTTGCACTGCTTCAGGAGATACGCGCCAATGACAGCGACGGGGTGGCCTTGCTCGAAACCTATCTCGACCGCGTCAAGCCCGGCTGGCGGGAAGGCCGCCAGGACCGGGGAGAACAGGCCCCTGGTTCTTCCCACGGCACCATGGGACGCCAGGAAGCCTTCGCCGTACTGGGCCTCTCGGCCGGCGCCGGCGAAGCGGAAATCCGCGAGGCCCATCATCGCCTGATGCTGAAGGTGCATCCGGACCACGGCGGCTCGGACTATCTCGCGGCCCGGCTCAACGAGGCGCGCGACGTGTTATTGGGTAGTTAACGCTGGACGGCTAGGCTCGGTTGTCAATGCCGGAGGGCTATGGCAGAAAGGCTCTCCCTCACCGTTACGGACTCCGCATGACATTCAAACCCGTTCGCAAGGCCATCTTTCCGGTCGGCGGTCTCGGCGCCCGCTTCCTGCCGGCGACCAAGGCGATGCCGAAGGAAATGCTGCCTGTCGTCGACAAGCCGCTCATCCAGTATGCGGTCGAGGAGGCGAAGGCCGCCGGGATCGAGCAGTTCATATTCGTGACCGGCCGCGGCAAGGCGGCGATCGAGGACCACTTCGATCATTCCTACGAACTCAATGCGACCCTGACCGAGCGCGGCCGCTATCGCGATCTGGCCTTGATCGCCGATCTTCTTCCGGCACCGGGGCAGGTCGCCTATATCCGCCAGCAGCACCCGCGGGGCCTGGGCCATGCGGTCTGGTGCGCGCGTCACCTGGCGGAAGGCGAGCCCGTGGCCGTGTTGCTGGCCGACGACATGGTCATGGCCGAGAGCCCCTGTCTCAAGCAGATGATGGACGTCTATGGCCGGGTGGGCGGCAATCTGGTGGCGGTCATGGACGTTCCGCGGGAGCAGACGAACCGCTACGGCGTGCTCAAGACCGGGCGCGAGGACGGGCGGCTGGTGGAGGTCCAGGGACTGGTGGAAAAGCCGGCGCCGGCCGATGCACCTTCGACGCTCTCCGTCATCGGGCGCTACATCCTGCAGCCGGAAATCTTCGACCTGATCGCCGACCAGAAGCCCGGTGCGGGCGGCGAGGTGCAGTTGACGGATGCCATGGCGCGCATGGTCGGGAAGATGCCCTTTCACGGCTACCGCTTCGAAGGCAAGCGCTTCGACTGCGGCGACAAGGCGGGCTTCATCGAGGCGACCATAGCCTACGCGCTGCGTCATCCGGTCATCGGCACAAGCGTCGCCGAGATCCTGCGCGACTACGCGCGCCGGGTCGGCTGAACGCCTAGAATCAATCCCGAGGAGTCGGGCCCATGCGAATCGCTGTCATCGGAACCGGCTATGTCGGACTCGTTTCCGGCGCCTGCTTTTCCGAATTCGGCGTCGACGTCGTCTGCGTCGACAAGGACGTGAGCAAGATCGAGGGCCTGAAGGCCGGCGCCATGCCGATCTTCGAGCCCGGGCTCGATGCCCTGGTGGAAAACAATGTGCGCGCCGGCCGGCTTGCGTTCTCGACCGACCTGGCGGCCGCGGTCAAGGGTGCCGAGGCGGTGTTCATCGCCGTGGGCACGCCCTCGCGCCGGGGCGATGGTCACGCCGACCTGTCCTACGTCTACGCCGCGGCCCGGGAGATCGCGGAGGCGGCGGACGGCTATACGGTCGTCGTCACCAAATCGACCGTCCCCGTCGGCACCGGGCGCGAAGTCGCCCGCATCCTGAAGGAGGCGAAGACTACGGCCGAGTTCGACGTCGCCTCGAACCCCGAATTCCTGCGCGAAGGCTCGGCCATCGGCGACTTCATGCGCCCCGACCGCGTGGTCATCGGCGCCGATTCCGAGCGCGCGCGCGAGGTGATGCGCCGGCTCTACCGGCCCTTGTACCTGATCGAGACGCCGATCGTTTTCACCACCGTCGAGACGGCCGAGCTGATCAAATACGCCGCCAACACCTTCCTGGCGACCAAGATCACCTTCATCAACGAAATCGCAGATCTGTGCGAGCGGGTAGGGGCCAACGTCAACGACGTCGCCCGCGGAATCGGCCTCGACGGACGGATCGGGCGCAAATTCCTCCATGCCGGTCCCGGCTATGGCGGTTCGTGCTTTCCCAAGGACACCCTCGCTCTGGTGAAGACCGCCGAAGATTACGGCGCCCCGCTCCGGATCGTGGAAACGGTGGTGGCGGTGAACGAGGCGCGCAAGCGCGCCATGGCCGATCGCGTGATTGCGGCGCTCGGCGGTTCAGCCAAGGGCAAGACCGTGGCCGCTCTGGGCCTCACCTTCAAGCCGAATACCGACGACATGCGCGACAGCCCCAGCCTCGCCATCCTGCCGGCCCTGGTCGAAGCGGGCGCCACCGTGCGCGCCTTCGATCCCGAGGGCATGGACGAGGCGAGGAAGCTGATGCCGGGCGTGGTCTATTGCAAGGATGCCTATGACTGCGTGACCGGCGCCGACGCGTTGGTGATCATTACGGAGTGGAACGAGTTCCGCGCCATCGACCTCGTCCGGGTCAAGTCGCTTCTCCGCCGGCCGGTGATCGTCGATCTGCGGAACATCTACAGCCCGACGGAGATGACCGAGTTGGGCTTCCGCTACGTCAGCATCGGCCGGCCTTGAGGAACCCTGGCATGGGCAAGGCGCAGCACCGCTTCAACCCGACAGCGATCCGGGAATACGACATCCGCGGCGTCGTGGGCGGCACGCTATCGGCCGACGACGCCTACGCGGTAGGACGCGGCTTCGGCACGGTGGTGAAGCGGGCGGGAGGCAGCAAGGTCGCGGCCGGCTACGACGGGCGCTTGAGTTCACCCGAGCTGGAAGCTGCCGTGGTCGAGGGCCTCAGCGATTGCGGCCTCGCGGTCCTCAGGGTCGGGCGGGGACCGACGCCGATGCTGTATTTCGCCGTGCGTTCGCTGCCCACGGACGGCGGCATCATGGTGACGGGATCGCACAACCCGCCGGAGTACAACGGCTTCAAGATGATGCTGGGCAAGGGTGCCTTCCATGGCCAGGCGATCCGCGAAATCAGCGAGATCGCCGCGGCTGGCGCCTATGCCGGCGGTCCCAAAGGCCCGGTCGAAGAGCGGCCGGTCATGGCGGCCTACGTCGATCGGCTGTCCCAGGATTTCCGCGGCAGGCGCCCGCTCACCGTGGTCTGGGATGCCGGGAATGGCGCCGCCGGCGAGGCGATGACCAAGCTCGCCAGCCGGCTACCCGGCCGCCATGTGCTGATCTTCGGCGAGATCGACGGCCGGTTTCCCAACCACCATCCCGACCCCACCGTGCCAAAGAACCTAGTCGATCTCCAGGCCAAGGTGGCGGCGGAAAAAGCCGATCTCGGAATCGCATTCGACGGCGACGGCGACCGGATCGGCGTCGTCGACGCCGAGGGACGGATCCTCTGGGGCGATCAGCTCATGGTGCTGTTCGCACGCGAGGTGCTGGAGGGGATGCCGGGAGCAACCGTGATCGCCGACGTCAAGGCGAGCCAGGTCCTGTTCGATGAAATCACCAGGGCGGGCGGCAAGCCGCTCATGTGGCGCACCGGCCACTCGCTGATCAAGGCGAAGATGGCGGAAACGGGGGCGCCGCTCGCCGGCGAGATGAGCGGGCATATCTTCTTCGCCGATCGCTACTACGGCTACGACGACGCGCTATACGCGGCGGTGCGGCTGCTTGGGCTAGTCAGCCGCGGAAGCGAAAGCCTCGCCGAACTGCGCGACCGCCTGCCCAAGGTCGTGAACACCCCGGAACTCCGATTTCCCTGCAGCGAGGAGCGCAAATTCGCCGTCGTCGAGGAGACAGCCCAACGGCTGAAGCGCGCCGGGGCAGACGTGAACGATATCGACGGAGTCAGGGTGCGCACGGCCGACGGCTGGTGGCTGTTGCGTGCATCCAATACCCAGGACGTGCTGGTCGCCCGCTGCGAGGCGGCGAATGAAGCAGGGCTCGATCGTTTGAAGGCGGCGCTCAGCGCCCAACTCGCGGCGAGTGCCGTCGCTATGCCGAAGTTCTAGCCCGGGAAACGCCTCGGCCTTATTCGTTGCTGCTCATCGCCACCGAGACGCGCGATTGCACGACCAGACAAGACAGCTGGCGGGCATGGAGCTGCCGGCAGGCATCGGTGGCTTCGTTCTGGGCAAGACCGAGCAGGCGGGCCCGGAAGAGCTTGCTGCCGTGGTTGTCCCCTTCGTCCACGGCGATCTGCGCTTCGCGAAGCGCAGAGGGCAGGTTCGCCTGGGCCCTCTCCGCCGCCAAATGGGCCGGGCCATAATGGCTGTACGCGCCAACCTGTACGCCCCAAACCCTGTTGCCGCCACTCGCCAGCGGAACGACGATTTCGTCTCCGGCGTCGGCGACGAGGGTCGGGCGAAGGGCCGGTACCTGTGGGCTTGGTGGTTGCGAAGCGGAGGCGGTAAGGATCTTGGCCTGGCTCGCCAGCTGGGCCAGCACGGTGGCCAGGGTCGCGGCGGGCGCCTGCGCCGGCGCGGCTGATGCCTGGGCAGCGGGCGCCTTGACCGGCAATGTCTGATCGCCCGCTACCGGCAGGATCGCGGCGACTTGCGCCACCGGCTGAACGGCGGCAGGCGTTGCCGGACCGGCTTTCTGCGGCCCTTCGGCGCCGACGCCGCCATCACCATCGGCATCGCTATCGGCGGTGCTGTCGTCCTCGGCCTGGCTCACGTCATCGGGCTTCAGGGTCGGCACCAAGGTCAAGCCCGAAGCGGCGGCAAGCAGCAAGGAGTTATTCTGGGACTTCGGCGTCTTGGTGCCGAAGCCCTGGTCGAGCAGTGCCCACATCTCAGCGTCCCTGAGGGACGGCGAGACGCCCCCCATGACCACGCCGACCAGGCGCCGGCCGTTGCGCACAGCCGAGCTCGCCAGGTTGAAGCCCGACAGGCGGATGTAGCCCGTCTTCAGCCCATCCGCCCCGGGATAGCGCAGCACGAAGCGGTTATGGGTCATGACGGTCCGGCCGCGGAAGGTGAACCGAGTGTCCGAGAAATAGGGGTAGTACTGCGGGAAATCCCGGGGCAGCGCCAGGGCCAGCTTCGCCATGTCCCGTGCCGAGGTGTGCTGGGCCGGATCGGGCAGCCCGTTGGGATTGCGGAAATAGGTCTCCGTCATGCCGAGCGCACGGGCCTTCACGTTCATCATCTCGACGAAGGCCGGCTCGCTACCGCCCAACGCTTCGGCGGCGACCATCGCGGCGTCGTTGGCCGACTTGATGATCATGCCGCGGATGGCCTGGTCAACGGTGATGGTCTCGCCGGGCCATAGGCCGAGCTTGGTCGGCGCCTGGCTCGCGGCATTGGCGGAGACCTGGAGCGGCTGGTCGGCCTTGAGCCTGCCCTTCTCCATCGCCTCGAACACCAGGTAGAGCGTCATCATCTTGGTGAGCGAGGCGGGGTAGGTCAGAACGTCGGCATTGGATTCAACCAGAACCTGACCCGAGGCGGCGTCCACGACGATGGATTCGTTGACCGGGTTGGCGAGCGCGCCGGCGCTCGGAAGGACAAGGACCAATAGCGCCAGGAGAAGAAGCATCAGCCGCGGGCCCGGAATCCGCGATCTCGCCCTAAATTCCACGCAATCTGGCCACATGCTTGGGGAACCCCCGACTCGAATGAGGGCCATACTAAAAAAACTGAGGAATCCTGTCCATCTAGAAGCGGTTGGCTTCGAAGGAGGATGAGCTTTGTCTTTGCCTGGTGCTTGCTTTTCCGGCTATGCCGCACTGCGGGATAGAGAGGAGAAAGTCGCTTGCTGATAAACATTATCGCCTTGCTGCGATGCAATATATTGGGTGAATTTCAGGCTTGGAACGGGAGGCATGGCAAAATCGGCAAGATTCCCTCTCGTCAGGGCAGATCGAGAACGATGCGCAGTCGGGCTGTAGCGGCCGCCGCGTGAAACGGGGGCGGGGCGTCAGTGCGAGTCGGGACGATCGCGACCGCCGGGCCGGGATGCACTCTACGCGGGATGTTGCGTTCCGGAGCCGCGCCACAAGCTTATTTTCGCTGTTGTCGGCGCGGGGTCTTTGCGACGCGCCCGGCGATCCAATATTATACGTCGTGGCCGAGGCACTGCCGTACCCGGCGAATCGACCGCAGTCGAGGAACATGAACGGCGACGACAGACGCAGCGACGACGACCGCCAGACCGGCGTGGTGGTCAAGAGCAAGCCCAAGACCAAGAAGCCCTCCCTGTACAAGGTGCTTCTGCTGAACGACGACTACACGCCGATGGAGTTCGTCGTCCACGTGCTGGAGCGGTTCTTCGGCAAGGGTCGCGAGGAGGCGACCCAGATCATGCTGCATGTCCACCGGCGCGGCGTCGGGGTTTGCGGCGTCTACACCTATGAAGTCGCGGAATCAAAGGTGACCCAGGTGGTCGATTTCTCCCGGCGTCACCAGCACCCGCTGCAATGCACGATGGAGAAGGAGTAGTCGATGCTGTCGCCCAACCTCGAGAAGACGCTGCACCGCGCGCTCGCCTACGCCAATGAGCGCCGGCACGACTTCGCGACGCTCGAGCATCTCCTGCTGGCGCTGACCGAGGATGCGGACGCCATCGCCGTCATGCGGGCCTGCAGCGTGGATATCGACCGGCTTCGCCGGGACCTCGTCGAGTACATCGACAGCCAGCTCGGCAACCTGGTCTCGAGCCATGGCGGCGAGGCGAAACCCACGGCCGGTTTCCAGCGTGTCCTGCAACGCGCGGCGATCCACGTCCAGTCGTCGGGCCGCGAGGAGGTGACCGGCGCCAACATCCTGGTCGCCATCTTCTCCGAGCGGGAAAGCCACGCCGTCTATTTCCTGCAGGAGCAGGAGATGTCGCGCCTGGACGCGGTCAATTACATCAGTCACGGCATCGCCAAGGCCCATGGCCGGTCCGAAGGCCGGCGCGTCCACGGCGCCGAGCCGGAGGCGAACGAGAAGGCGGCCAAGGGCGGCAGCGAGGCGCTGGATTCCTATTGCGTCGACCTCAACCGCAAGGCCTCCCAGGGAAAGATCGACCCGCTCATCGGCCGCGAGGCCGAGGTCGAGCGCACGATCCAGATCCTGTGCCGGCGGACCAAGAACAACCCGCTCTATGTCGGCGAGCCCGGGGTGGGCAAGACCGCCATCGCCGAGGGGCTGGCCCGGCGCATCGTCACCGGCGACGTGCCGGAGGTGTTGAAGGGCTGCGTCATCTACAGCCTCGACATGGGCGCACTGCTGGCGGGCACTCGCTATCGCGGCGATTTCGAGGAGCGCCTCAAGGCGGTGATCGGCGAACTCGACAAGATGCCGCATGCGATCCTGTTCATCGACGAGATCCACACGGTCATCGGCGCCGGCGCCACCAGCGGCGGATCCATGGACGCCTCCAACCTGCTGAAGCCCGCCCTTGCCGGCGGGGTCATCCGCTGCATCGGCTCGACCACCTACAAGGAGTACCGGAACTACTTCGAGAAGGACCGGGCACTGGTGCGCCGCTTCCAGAAGATCGACGTCAACGAGCCGACGCTCGAAGACTCGGTCAAGATCCTGCGCGGCCTCAAGCCCTATTACGAAAAGCATCACAACGTGCGCTACACGGCGGAGGCGATCCGCGCCTCGGTCGAACTGGCTCAGCGCTACATCAACGATCGCAAGCTGCCCGACAAGGCCATCGACGTGATCGACGAGGTGGGTGCGGCCCAGATGCTGCTGCCCGAAGGCAAGCGGCGCAAGACGATCACGGTCAAGGACGTTGAAGCCGTGGTGGCCAAGATCGCCCGGATTCCGCCCAAGAGCGTCAGCCGCGACGATCGCCTGGCCCTACAGAACCTCGAGCGCGACCTGAAGACCATGGTGTTCGGCCAGGAAAAGGCGATCGACGCTTTGGCTTCGGCCATCAAGCTCGCACGGGCAGGACTGCGCGAGCCCGAGAAGCCCATCGGCGCCTATGTCTTCTCCGGCCCCACGGGCGTGGGCAAGACGGAAGTCGCCCGCCAGCTCGCGCGTAGCCTGGGCATCGAGCTCATCCGCTTCGACATGTCGGAATACATGGAGCGCCACACTGTTTCGCGCCTGCTGGGCGCCCCGCCGGGCTATGTCGGATTCGACCAGGGCGGACTTCTGACCGATGCCATCGACCAGCATCCCCATGCCGTCCTGTTGCTGGATGAGATCGAGAAGGCCCATCCCGACCTGTTCAATGTGCTGCTCCAGGTCATGGACCACGGCAAGCTCACCGACCACAACGGCAAGTCGGTCGATTTCCGCAACGTCATCCTGATCATGACCACCAACGCCGGCGCCTCCGAGATGGCCAAGCCCGCCATGGGTTTCGGGCGCGAAGGGCGGGTGGGCGAGGATGCCGAGGCGATCGACAAGATGTTCTCGCCTGAGTTCCGCAACCGGCTCGACGCCGTCATCGGTTTCGCCAGCCTGTCGCCGGAAATCGTGGCCAAGGTGGTGGACAAGTTCATCATGCAGCTCGAGGCTCAGCTTGCCGACCGCCAGGTCACCATCGAGCTCACCGACGAGGCCAGGGCCTGGCTCGCCCGCAAGGGTTACGATCCGCTCTATGGCGCCCGGCCGCTCGCCCGGGTGATCCAGGAGTACATCAAGAAACCGCTGGCCGAGGAGCTGCTGTTCGGCAAGCTGGAGAAGGGCGGCATCGTGCGGGTCGAGGTGGCGGAGGACAAGCTGCGCTTCACCTATCCGCCGCCGGCACCCCAGCCCGAACCGAAACTGCCGGCTCTGGTCGAGAGCTGATCGCCCTTAGCCTTCCTCCCGTCTGAAGGGCGAGTATTCGGCGAGCGCCGCGCGTTCGGCTTCGACGGCGCGGCGCTCGCGCTTCAGGAAATCGGCCACGGCGGCGGCGAAGCGCTTGTCGGCCAAGTGGTGAAAGCTCGCGGTCTCCACCGGCAGATAACCGCGGGCGATCTTGTGCTCTCCTTGCGCGCCGGCCTCGACCCGCTTCAGCCCGCGTTCGATGGCGAAATCGATCGCCTGGTAGTAACAGGCCTCGAAATGCAGGAAGCGGAAGGCGCCGTCGGAACCCCAGTTCCGTCCGTATAGGGCGTCGCGGCCGATCAGGTTGAGGGCGCCCGCGACCGGTTCGCCGTCATGTTCGGCCAGCACCAGCAGGATGCGATCGGCCATGGTCTCGCCGATCCGGTGGAAGAAGGCCTTGGTCAGATAGGCCCCGCCCCACTTGCGCTCGCTGGTGTCGATGTAGAAGCGAAAGAAACTGTCCCAATGGGCAGGCTTTATATCGTCGCCGGTCAGGCGGAAAACCCGGAGTCCGTGCCGGGTCGCTGCTTCACGCTCCTTGCGGATCATCTTGCGCTTGCGCGAGGCGAGCACGCCGAGGAAATCCTCGAAGCTGCCATAGCCGGCATTCTGCCAATGGAATTGGGTGGCCACCCGGCGCATGAAGCCCGCCTCCGCGAGAGCGGCGCCGTCCTCCGGCGTGGTAAAGTTGACGTGCAGCGAGGAGACGCCGAGTTGGCCGACCGCCGCCAGCAACCCCTCAGCCAGATGCCGGCGGCATTCCTCTCGCTCAGGCCCCGGCCTCACCAGGAGCCGCGGGCCCGACACCGGCGTGAAGGGTACGGCCGCCAGGAGCTTCGGGTAGTAGCTGCCGCCGGCCCGCTCATAGGCATCGGCCCAGCCCTGGTCGAAGACATATTCGCCGTAGGAATGACTCTTTATGTAGAGAGGCACCGCCCCCAGCAGCATTCCATCGGGGGCCTCGAGCAGCAGCGGATGGGAAAGCCAGCCTGTCCCCTGGCCGACCGCGTGGCCCTCTTCCATGGCCGCGAGGAAGGCGTGGCTGACGAAGGGGTTGTCCTCGCCGGCGCAGGCGTCCCAGGCCGCAGCGTCGATGGTCGCGACACCGTCGGCCAGCTTCAGTTGCAGCTCATCGCTTCCATCGGGCATGGGACTAACTTCATACGAGGCCACTGCCGCCGCAAGAGGCGGCGTGCCGCGGGCCTGTGCTAATATGACGGCGGAGAAATGCCGAGCATCCGCACAATCTGGCTATTGCTTTTTGTATTGCTCGCCGCGCCGGTGCCGGCCCTGGCCGACACCTTCGAGGCGTGGCAGGCCTATTACAAGGGCGACTATGCCAAGGCCGAACAGCTGGCGAGGCCCGAAGCCGAGCAGGGCGATTCCGACGCCCAGTACCTGATGGGTCGCCTCAACGCCGAGGGCGATACAGGTCCGCGCGATGACGTGGCGGCGGCGGCCTGGTACCTGAAATCGGCGCAGCAGGGAAACCTCGATGCGGAGAATTCCCTGGGCTACGCCTACGACTTCGGGCTCGGCGTGCCGAAGGACAAGGCCCAGGCCCGGCTCTGGTACGACAAGGCCGCTATCAAAGGTGAAATCATCGCCCAGAACAACATGGCCTATGAGTGGGCGCAGGCGGGCGAGCGGCTGGACGATGCCTTGGCCTATGCGAAGGAAGCGGTCGCCGCCGACCCCAAGAACGCGGCCTATCAGGACACGCTCGGCTGGATCTATTACCGCCAGAAGCGATTCGCCGATTCCCTGCCGCCGCTGTGCCGCGCGGCCTCCCTATGGCCGGACGCGCCGGAAATCCGATCCCATCTCGGCGATGCCCTCTGGCATGCTGGACTCGCCGAACCGGCACGGCACCAATGGCAGGATGCCATCGACCTGGCTCAGAATCCCGGGTCACTCAACCAGGAGAGCAGGGATTTCCTGCAGGCCGAGGGCGTGCAGAATTTCGAAAGCGCCATGAAGCGCAGGCTGGAGGAGGGGCCAGGCGACGGCCCGCTCCCGGATCCCGCTCAGCTGCCGCCGCTCAGCCCCGATGCGCTCGAGGACTGCAAATTCTCGACATCGTGAACTCGCGGTGAACCGGGGCCTCAGGCTCCGGCGATCTCGAACACCGCCTCGACCTCGACCGCGACGTTGAGCGGCAGGACATTGCTGCCGAGCGCGGCACGGGCATGCTTCCCGGCGTCGCCGAAAACCTCGACCATGAGGTCGGAGACGCCGTTGGCGACTTTCGGCTGATCGGTGAAGTCATCGACCGAATTGACGAAGACGCCGAGCCTGATGCAGCGCTTCACCCGATCGAGATCGCCGTCGAGCGCCGCCTTCAACTGAGCCAGCACATTGAGGCCGCAGATTCGCGCCGCCTGCTGGCCCTGCTCGATGTCGAACTCCTTGCCGAGCTTTCCGATGAAGCGGAATTCGCCGTTCCAGACCGTCACCTGGCCGGAGACGAAGGCGAGATTGCCACTCGTCACCACCGGCACATAGTTGGCGACGGGTGCGGCCGCCCGGGGCAGCTCGATCTTCTTCTCCGCCAGCAGCTTGTCGATCCGTCCGGCCATTGCCTGCTCCCATCCAAAGAGATGAATTTATTCGGCCGGCAAGATAGCCGGAAGCGGACGCGCTGTCTCGTCTCGCTGCCCTCGATCCGGTGACAATAACGGACAAGGCCGGACTCGCCTCGCGGGCGAACCCAGCCTTGCCTCAACCAAACGGCGGGCTATGCGTTTGCGGCGCGCCTGGGTCTCACGAACATCCGCTCGTCGCCCCACACGTCGTGCATTTCAGGCAGGTGCCGTTGCGGACCAGGGTGAAATTTCCGCATTCGCCGCAATTGTCGCCCTCATAGCCCTTGAGCCGGGCCTCGCGGATCTTGTCCAGCTTGGCATCCACGGCGGCGGCGACATGGGCCTCGACGGCGATGTGAGACCCATGGCCGTTGAGACCGGAGACGGCGACCGCGAGACCGTTGCCGGCTGCGGCGGCGACATAGCCCTGGCCCGAGGCCCTGACTTCGGCCACGGCGCTTCCGCCCGAACTCGCGGCTTCCATTGCGCCGCCATGCCCATTGGCTTCGCCGTGGCTGTGGCCGTGGTTGTGGAAGACGACCAGGCTGTTGCGCACATATCCGGTGCTGGCATAGCGCTTGACCGCATCGATCGCCGCCTCGGCCTCGGCCACGGCCGAGCCGAACTCGCCTTCGCTGACGCCCTTGCCCATGGCGTCGGGCTGCAGGTCGCCCGGCTGGACATGGGCCAGGTCGTTGCGTCCGACATAACTGATGGCGACTTCACGGAAGATGTAGTCGAGGACCGAGGTCGCCATCTTGATGGCATCGTTCCCTTCCACCATGCCCGAGGGCTCGAAGCGGGTGAAGGTGAAGGCCTCGACGAACTCCTCCAGCGGCACGCCATATTGC
>Ga0265331_10002091_pt1 | contig 13783 bp, 7 predicted proteins | sample 41923metaG_FD_202088 | JGI IMG/M metagenome (GOLD analysis project Ga0265331, IMG submission 202088) | Rhizosphere microbial communities from Carex aquatilis grown in University of Washington, Seatle, WA, United States - 4-19-23 metaG | ecosystem: Host-associated > Plants > Roots > Rhizosphere >...
ATGTCCAGCATCTTCTCGCTCTGCAGGGGCCGGCCGTACTCGTCCTTCAATGCGCCTACGATCTTGTGCGTCTTCACATCGATCACGTCGCCCGACGATGAATACATCAGCTTGCCATCGATCCCCAGAGTCAACCAGTAGGTACCCCCCGGAGTATCGATAGTGTCGATTTCCTTCGGATCGGCGGTGTTGGAGAAGATGTGAATCTTGTTATAGATGCCGTCGGCAAGCCAGACCTCGGTCTCCTCCGGATTCAGCGCGATGCCGTGGCTCGGGCAGCCATGCGGAATGCGCGGCCGCGGCGTCACGTTCCACTTGGATTTCCAGTCCACGCTCGTCACCTCGACGGTCTTGTCGATGTGACCGGTCTTCGCGTCCACGACCAGGTAGCCCATGAAGTTATTCTGGTTGGTGAAGATCTTGGTCGAGTCCTTGTTCAGCACGAACACGCGGATGTTGTCCGGCAACGTGATGGTGCGGATCGGTTGCAGTGTCTGCACGTCCGAGATCGTCATGGTCTTGCCATTCGGCGACATGAACGCAGTCTTGCCATCGGCGCTCAGGTTCAGGTTGTGGACGCCGCGGCTCATCGGCGCATCCAGTTTGCCGAGGTACTTGCCCGTCTTAGCGTCGACCTTGAGCCAATAGGAGTACCAGGCCGGATCGGCACCTACGATGATGGTACTGCCGTCCGGAGTGACCTGCGGGCGCTCGCAGCAATGTCCATCCTCCACCGATGACCACACCAGTTTGTCGGTTGCGAGGTCGAACGCGCCGAGCCTGCCCCGGGCCGCCAGGTAGATCATGTTGGTCACAGGGCTGGCAGCCACGCCGGAGATCTGTTCCGGGCTGATGGCACCGGCGTAATCCCAGGTCGGGATACGCTTGATGAAGCGGTAATTGTCGTTGGCGTCCAGCACCACGATGCCCACACCGCTCTGCATTGCCGGCCGCTCGATCGAGCCGGGCAGCGTGACATAGATCAGATGTTTGGCGTGGGGGCGGAAGTTATCTCCCGGCGGCCTCGGCGGACCCGCTCCGGGACCCCGCGGTGCAGCGCCCGGGGCATCTGCGGCCGGCGCAGGCATCTGCGCCATCGCCAGCAGCGGACCAGCCAGCAGCAGGGCGGCCACACATTGGGATACCGATTTGAAATTCATGGCTGACCCTCCAATTGATATTGCTCTTGGGATCGATCTGAATCCGGCGCACCGCACCCGCCGGGCAGATCTGCGCCCTCGCTGTCGCAAGCCGCTTGTGGCTCGCGATGCCCCACCCCAGTCATGCGTCTCTCGTCTTTTATACTATATGAAAAGGCGTCACACTATATGATCAGGCGCGATGACCTTAATTTAATCTGCGCCTGACGGGGTCAGATCGTCACTCTCCATCCGAAGGGGCCCGGTCATGCATCGATCCATCCGTATTCTCATCGCATGCACCGTTACTGTGCCAGGCATGCTGCTCATCGGCGGAATCACGCATGCCGCAAGTCCCGGGAACGGTGCGTGGGTCGGGGCATGGGGATTCGCACCGACCTCATTCACCCCGGTACCCGCCGCGCCCAATGCGCCACCAAGCCGGGGTCCGGCGCCGCCTCCAGATCTGAACAACGTGACGGTGCGCCAGATCGTGCGCATTTCCGCTGCGGCCGAACGACTCCGGATCCGCTTCAGCGATGAGTTCAGCGACCAGCCAATGCGTATCGGGGCCGCTCACGTCGCGCTGCTCGGCGAGGATGGCGCGATCGTTCCGGGGTCGGACCATGCGCTGCGTTTTTCCGGTGAGTCTGCGATCACGATTCCCGCCGGCGCACCGCTGCTCAGTGACCCGGTCGACTGGAAGTTGCCTGCGCTGGCGCGGCTCGCGGTCAGCGTGTATCTGCCTGAGGACACCGTTCCGCCCGCACACCGGCTGATGGAATATGTCTCTTCCGCCGGGAATTTCGTCGATGCGGCGCAGATGCCGGGCGCCGCGCTGGTGCGCAGCGGTGCGCTGGCTTCCGAAGTGGAGATCGTCTCGCCGACGGCGACGCGGGTCGTCGTCACGCTCGGGGATTCCATCACCGAAGGAGTCGGCAGCACGCCCAACGCATTCAAGAGCTGGTCGGACCGGCTCGCGGATCGCCTCAGCGCGAATCCAGCGACGCGCGGCTGGTCGGTCGTCAATGCCGGCATCGGCAGCAACCGCCTGCTGCACAACGTCCCCGGAACCGGTGCGCTCGCGCGCTTCGACCGCGACGTGCTCGCCGTTCCGGGAGTCGCGATGGTACTGCTGCTAGAAGGCATCAATGACATCGGCTACAGCCAGACCACGCCGGCCGAGGCCGTGAGCTCGCAGCAGATCATCGAAGCCTACCAGCAGCTGATCGCTCGCGCGCATGCGCACGGCCTCGCGATCGTCGCCGGTACGATCACCCCGTTCGAGGATTCCCACTACTATGACCAGCACGGAGAGCAGCTGCGTCAGGACGTCAATCGGTTCATCCGCACCGGCGGCGCGTTCGACGGCGTGGTCGACTTCGATGCTGCCCTACGCGATCCGGATCATCCGACGCAGGTGCGCGCGACACTGCAGCGCGGCGACCACCTGCACCCTAACGACGAGGGCTACGCGGCGATGGGCGATGCGATCGACCTGAAACTCTTCAGGTCGACCGCCGCCACCAATCGAAAAGTGCAGTAGCGACGCGCAGGGTCGAGGGCCGCAGTGCCGGGGACGCTCAGGCCCGCAGGTATGGCTTGAGGTAGGTATTCATCGCGTCGGTGATGAATTCCTTCTCCGCGTCGGTCAGCGGTTTGCCGCGCCGCCCACCCGGACCACCACCACCACCGCCACCGCCGCCACCGCCGCCACCGCCACCGCCACCGCCACCGCCGCCGGGTGGACGTGCCTCGGGCTCCATCGGTTGTTGGCGCGACTTGTTGGTGTCCTTGAACACGCCGCGCGCCACCATTGCGTACTCGACCGCACCGGGTATGGTCGCGAAGGCCTGCACGCGGCCAAACATGTCATAGGCCTCGCGTTTCTTGCCGGCCCAGTAAAGCTCCTGCACCTGCTGCAGCACATCGGCGAATTGCGGCGTCGGGCACAGTCCGACGACCCCGAGCGGCAGCTCCTGCAGCAGACCCGTGCCGGTGCCGCCGCCGGCCGACCATACCGCCAGCTTGTTATCCGTTCCCTGAATCAGTGGGGTGACCCTCTCGAGCGGATTGCCGACCTCGTCCTTGGTCGCCTTCATGGTCGGGATCTGCTTGAACATCTGCAGCATCAGATCGACGCTCATCGTCCCGCGAGTCTGCACGATCAACGGCAGATCGGTCGCCGCGCCGATCTGCTTGTAGTAGTCGAGAACGGTCGCGTCGCTGACGTTCCAGCCGTTGTTCGGTGGAATCGCGACGATCGCGTCGGCGCCATGCGCGGCCGCATGCTTCGCATAGCGCACCGACGTGGCGATGTCCCAGGTCGTGTTCTGCACCGCTATCGCGATCGCCGACTTGCCACCCTTGCCCGCGGCCAGCATCGTCTCGGCACCCTCGATCCGCTCCGCGTCCGAAAGCGTCGACCAGGCGCTCGCGAACACGGGCCAGATCATGCCGTTCACGCGACCGCGATTGATGAATTTGACCTCGGCCGCCAGCGCATCGGTGTCGATCTTGTCATCCGGCGTGAATGGCGTTTCCACGATCGGATACAAACCGCGCAGCGGCTTGCCGCTCGGCGTCGAGAGCTGCGCACCCTTGACGTCAGCCGCATCAGCGACGCGCCCGTCCAGCACGCCAGCGCCCAGCGCCAGTGCGCTCAAGGTCTGCAGAAAGGCCCGCCGATCCCCAGAGCTCTGACCCCTTTCCTCGTCCATCGTGATCTCCTTGATGTTGTGCGGTCCGCAACCGTCAGTCGAGCGCGTATCAGTCGAGTGCATAGGCGATGATCGAAGGCCGCGTGCCGGGGAGCATGCCCCGCCCGGCCGCGGTGACCACGACGTACTGCCGCCCCTTGGCCTTGAATGTGATCGGTACGGTGGTCGCCGGCGCGCTGAGCTTGTCCTGCCAGAGATCCTTTCCGGTACGGACATCGAGCGCGCGGAACATCATGTCCTCGGTACCGCCCATGAAAATGAGTCCGCCTGCGGTCACGATCGGCCCGCCCACGACGCTCGTGGCACCCCATGCAGCCGGAGCATCCGGATAGGGCTTGCCTGCGAACTGCACTGCCTGACCGTACGGCCGCTGCCACACGTGCTTGCCCGTGTTCATATCGATTGCCGTCAGCGTGACCCAGGGCGGCGGCGTGCACGGCGCACCCGCCGGCGAGTGCCAGAAGTCCGCCTGCGATTCGCTGTCATACGGAACGCCCGTGTACGGCACTCCAGGCGGCTTCGCTTCCGGTTTGTCTTTCGGGATCAGCCGTGCGGTCATCGCATCATTGAGCGCGCGTACCACGAGCAGGTTGGAGTTGGGGTCGAAAGCCACGCCTCCGACATCGCCGCCACCACCGTTGGACGCCAGCAGCACGTTGCCCTCGACGCTGACGGGCTGGAACAGGCCGTGGCGACGCCGGTCGAAGTCGGCCTGGCAGCTGGCGCGATCCTCAGGCGTGAGCCCGAAGATCTGATCGCGCGTGAAATCCTGCAGCGCAAACGGTTCGATGTCCGTGATCGGCTGCGTCGACGAGGCTTTCTCGCCCGGAATGCTGGAGGGCGGAACCGGCAGATCGTGGATCGGAAAGATCGGCTCGCCGCTCACGCGGTCGAACACGAACACGAAGCCCATCTTGGTCTGCTGGATCGCCGCGTAGCGCTTGACGCCATCCTTGGTGATGGTCGAGAGCAGCGCGTGACCGGGCAGGTCGTAGTCCCAGATATCGTGCCGCACCAGCGTGTGGTACCACGCGATCTTCCCCGTTTTCGCGTCGATCGCGATCAGCGCATCCGCGAGCGATTCGTCGATCTGTCGCGCGACGCCGTAGTAATCCGGAGACATCGACGTGGTCGGGATGTAAACCAGGCCGAGCTTGGGATCTGCGCTGATCGTCGACCACACATTGGCCGCACCGGCCACTTCGCGCTTGTCCTCAGGGATCGGATCGAACTCCCACAGCAGGTTGCCCGATCGCACGTCCCAAGCCCGCACGTAACCGTCGGCGGCGTCGGGCCCCAGCCGGTCACTGACGCCCTGGGTCGTGATCAGCACGTCACCGACCACGGCGCCGGGCGAGACGGCCTTCGTGAGACCCTTGCCATGGTTCTCGAAATCCCAGTTGCTCACGTAGCCTGGATGCCCTTTCTGCGCACCGAAGTCTCGGCAGAACTTGCCGGTGTCGGCGTCGATCGCGTAGGTCTGGGAATTCGCATCTCCCCAGAACACCCGCTTCTCGCACGCTGCGCCGGACTTCGGATGGGCCGCCGCCCAATAGGTGACCGCGCGACAGGCGGCCTGCTTGCCACCGTTGCCGCTCACCGGCGCGCCGCCATCCTGCGCGGCATAGGGATCGGCGCGCCAGATCTCCTTGCCGCTCAGCGGATCCACGGCGACTGCTTTGCCGAGCTGCGAGCAGTAGTAGATCCTGCCGTTGACGTAGATCGGCGTGACCATGCTCGCACCGCGATCGGGCAACTCGTGCGCCCACGCCCGCTTGAGTCCCGCGACGTTGCCCGTGTTGATGTCCTTCAGCGGCGAATACTGACCGCCGCCCATGTCATGGCCGTAGGCAGCCCAGTCGCCTGGGTTGCCCAGCGCACTGAGTTCTCCCGTAGTCGCTGCACCCACGGGGCCACAGGCCAGAGCCAGCGCGTACAGCGCCGGCAGTGCGAGCATCCGATGCATGTTCATTCCTCTTTCCCCCTATCGGTGCAGCGCAATCCCGCCGGCACCCTGTTCGGTCAGCGCCCCGTCACCGAGCGCGATCCTGTTACGTGACAGTACGAATGCGATGACGTCCAGGTACTGCTGGTCGGTGAGGCTCCGCGGCTGTCCCTGGGGCATCGTCATTCGCGCGAGCTCCAGCAGATCCCGGGCACTGCGCCCGTTCCAGCGCGCGAGAAAGGCGTCGCCTGCGAGCGCCGGTGCGGATTGCATCGCGCCGCCGCTCAGATCATCGTTATGACACGTCGTGCAATCCGCGTAGTAGATATCCTCACCGCGAGCGAGCTGCTCCGTCTGCGCCTGGCTCGTCGCCGCCGGCTGCGCGGCTGCCAGGCCGGCCGAGAAGGCTGCGCCCAGCAGACTCGCTGCGATGCCCGTCATGAGCCCCCGGGGCGGCTGACGCTCACAAAGCCCGACGGGGGGGTCTGGGCGATGCTTTAGCAACAAAGTCGAGTGGGGTAATTGCTCGAGCGTCAGCCGCACCAGGAACGCGTTGACCGGCACGTTTGCTACCGGCTGATCTTCTTCGTGATCTTGTCGAGTGCGTCGTGGTCGATAGGATAACCCAACCCGGGCTCCGTCGGAGCCGGGATGTAGCCCTCTGAGTCGATCCGGAACTTGTATTTGAAATAGGGACGGTCGGTGTAGTCGGCCGGGAACGGCATCTCGAACCAGTACACGTTGGGCAGCGCGAGTTCGAGATGGAAGTGCAACGCGAGGTCAAGCACGTTGCCCCAGTTGTGCGGCGCACATTCCATACCGTGCGCATCGGCAAGCAGTCCGACCCGCATAGAGCCGGAGATGCCGCCGACGTTATCCGCGATCAGGCGCACCGCGCCGATGGCGTCCTGCTTGATGTACTCCGCGAAGTCCGCGATCGAATACAGGAACTCGCCGACGTGCAGCGAAAGATCGAGCTTCTTGCGCAGGTCGATGAGTCCTTCCAGGTCGGACGTTCGAATCGGATCCTCGAACCACAGGTAGTTCAGTTCATCGAGCAGGCGTCCGACCTGCAGCGCCTCGTAACGATCGTACATCTGCACCGGATCGTGCATCAGCACGTAATCGGCAGGCGCGGCCTTGCGCAGCTGGCTGATGATCTCCATGTGCCCGCGGAAGGTCGGGATTTCCGGGCCCGAAGCATGCTGCCCGCGCCCGGGATGAATCTTGTAGCCCTTGTAGCCCTGCTCGATCGCCTTCATCAGATCCGGCACGTAGTCCTCGATCGTGGCGAGGTGCTGCGAGCTGGCATAGGCCATCACGCGCGTCTTGGTGCTGGTGCCGCCCGATAGCAGCTTGTAGATCGGCCGGTTCACGGCCTTGCCGAGGATGTCCCACAGCAGCACATCGGCCGCGGCTGTGTACCAGTTCGGCCAGGCGCCACCGCCCCGCGGGGTCAGGCCGGAGCCGTTCACCGCCGCGCCGCCGAAGGCCGGACCCATGCCCGGACCCTCCGGACCACCAAACCCCGGCGGCGGCGGACCGCCCGGCCGGCGCAAGGGCGAGGCATCGAAGCCGAAGCCGCCCTTCAGGCCGCTGGTCGATGTGATGGTCGGCAGCAGGTCGATCACGCTCTTGCCGACCAGATTGGCCTTGGCCCAATCCAGCCAGCCGACCGTGATGTTGCGATCGCCGATGGTGTAATTGCCTTCGATGCCGTTGTTCGTGACCACCGACAACAGCTCACCGGTCTCGGTCGTATTCAGACGATGTATTCCGGTCAGGTCGGTCTGGTAGATCTTCACTTCCTTGATCTGGAGATCGAGCAGGTCGTTGCGCTTGACGCCGACCGCCTGCGCGGCAAGCAGGCCCGGATCCCAGAGAGCCGCCGCTCCCACCGCGGTACCCACCGCAGACCCTGACAGAAAGTTCCGCCGCGACATGTCCTGTTTGCTCATGCGCTCTCTCCTGCTCCGCTGCTGCTTTACTTGTCTGCCAAGGCAAACGAAAGAATGTTGGATTCCGAGGCGATCGCCACGTACTGGCGGCCGTCGATCGTGTACGTCATCGGTGAACCCTTCCAGCCCTGGTTCGCATCGAAGTGCCACAGGCTGCTGCCATTGCGTGCATCGACCGCGGCGAAGGCTCCGCTGGTCTCGCCGAAGAACACCAGGCCGCCGGCGGTGCTGAGCACGCCCGAGTAATTGCGTTCGGGGTTGCCATCCATCGGCACTTCCCACGCGACCTTGCCGGAATCCACCTTGAACGCGCGCAGCACCTTCTTCGACGGATCAGCCGGATCGCGCAGGAAGCCGTAGCCACCGTCGTGCGCCTTGCGATACGTCGAGCAGTCCTCGACCGTCATCACGTAGTAGAGCTGCGTCACGGGATTGAATGCGGTTGAATACCAGTTGGTCGCACCGCGCACCGCGGGGCAGGTCTTGACGCCGACGTCATTGGTCTCGTTCGCGCTCAGCAGGATCGGGCGCCCGTCGGCGCCGACGCCGCTGGCCCAGGTCAGCTTCTTGACCATCGCCGTGCCCTGCAGGAACTTGCCGGTGGCGCGGTCCAGTACGTAGAGGAAGCCGTTGCGGTTCGCGTGCAGCAGCAGCTTGCGCTGCTGGCCGCCGAACGGCGCATCGACCAGCACGATCGGCTGGTTCGCGTCCCAGTCGTGCAGATCGTGCGGCGTGAACTGGAAATGCCACAGCAGCTTGCCGGTCTTCGGATCGATCGCGAGGTCGCTGTCGGTATACAGGTTGTCGCCGCCGCGCGCATCACCGTCGGTATCCGGATAGGGATTGCCGACCGGTACATACAGCACCCCGGTCGCCGTGTCGTAGCTCGGGGTGGTCCAGGTTCCACCACCCAGCGGCGTGTCAGCACCTACCCAGGTTTCAGAACCGGGCTCACCGGCTTTCGGCACGGTCCAGAACCGCCACGCGAGATCCCCGGTCGTGGCCTTGTAGGCCACGAAGGACCCTCGTATCGACTCATCGCCACCGGACACGCCAACGATCACCAGATCGCCGATCACGAGCGGGGCGGAAGTTGCACCATAGTGCCCAGGCTGGTCGTTGATCGCGACGTCCCACAGCAGCGCGCCGTTCAGGCGCTGCAGGCACACCAGGTGCGCATTGTCGGTGATGAAATAGACCCGGTCGCCGAGCACAGCGACGCCTCGATTGGCACCCTTGGCCGCATCGCCCGAGATGTTCTCGGCGGCACTGCGCGGCCGCGTCCAACTCCAGATCTCGGTGCCGGTGCGGCCATCGAGCGCTTCGACCTGGTTGGGAGCGGTCACATACATGACCCCACCGACTACCAGCGGCGTGGTCTCGAGCCCGGTGTACGGCATCGGATGGATCCAGGCCGGCCGCAGCCGCGAGACATTCTTCGCGTTGATCGCATCGAGCGTGCTGTAGCGATTGCCGTTCACGTTGCCCGCGTAGGTCGGCCAGTCCCCCGGCTTGGGATGCAGGACTTCGTCTATCGCCGCGGGGGGCACCGTGTCGGGCAACGCATGGTTGGCACCCGCCGCGACGCCCGCGAGGCTGCTCAAGTACGCGATCAGATCCCGCTGCTCCTCCGGGGTACCCCGGAACGCCGGCATCAGCGAGGTCTTGTCCGTCACCACGGACTTGTATTGCTCATCGGACAGCAGCAGCAACCGGCCTTCCTTGGTCTGCAGGTCGATGCTGTGTGCAGTCTGCGCGCGGGCGAACCCGCGCAGCGCGTTGCCGTCGCGCATATTCACCGTCACCATCCCGTAGCCGTTCGAGATCCGGGCGTCAGGCTGCAGGATCGACTGCGTGAGCTCGGCCAGTGTGGACAGATGTCCGATGTTGGACAGGTCCGGTCCGTTGATCCCGCCGCGTCCCTGCGCGATATGGCACTCCGCGCAGTGTCCAGCGCCGAAGAACACGCTGGCACCTGAGCTTAGGTCGCCGGCAGGCTTCATGTCGAAGGCATCGGCGTTCAGGCTGCGCACGTAGTAGGCCAGTGCCTCGATCTGGGCAGGAGGCAGGAACGAGAAGGACGGCATGTTGCCGCGCCCGTTCGTGATGACGGTCGCGATCTCCGCCTCGCTCTGGCCGCGCAGGTGTCGGCTTCCTACCAGGGTCGGTGCCCGATCCGAGCCGGCGCCATCCCCGCCATGGCACACCGAGCAGTTGGGTCCGAACGCCGCTGGCTGGATCGCCGCGGGAGCGACCGTGTCCGCCGCGTACGTCACCGGAGCCGCCGCGAGTACGACCAGCGCAGCGGTCGCTCGCCAGAGTGCGCTACGCATGCACATGCGGCTTCAGATAGGTATCGAAGGCCTCGCGGATCACCTGCTTCTGCGCATCGTCGAGCTTCGGTTGCGGGCGGCCCGCTCCCATGCCGGGTGTCGGGCGGCGCGTGGTGCCCTCCTTGAACACGCCGCGCGCAATCATCGTGTATTGCGTCGCGCCCTGGATCGAATCGAAGGCCAGCACTCGGCCGAACATGTCGAAGGCCTCGCGCTTCCTGCCTGACTCCCACAGTTGCCATGCCCTCTGAAACACGTCGGCAAGCCCGGGCAGCGGACAGAAGCCCGTGAAGCCACGCTGCATCTCATCCAGCATCGTGCGCACACCCTGCCCCGCAAACACGGCGACCTTGTGATCCGTGCGCTCGAGGATCGGCATGACGCGCTCGAGCGGATTGCCGGCCTCGTCCTTGACGACCTTCATCGTCGGGATCTGCTGATACATCTTCACGATCAGATCGACGCTCATGTCGCCGAGGGTCTGCACGAACAGCGGCAACGGTGTCGCGGCCCCTATGGCTTTGTAGTAATCCAGCATCGCCTGCTCGTCCACCTTCTCGGGCGGCAGCGAAATGATCGCATCGGCGCCATGCTCGGTCGCATGCTTCACATAGCGCAACGTGGTATCCATGTCCCCGCCGATCGCCTGCACGCCGATCACCACGGCGGTCTTGCCGCCCTTGGCCGCTGACAGGATCGCCTCAGCACCGTCGAGCCGCTCCTTCTCGCTGAGCGTCGACCAGCCGCTCGCGATCTGAGGCCAGACGAAACCAGGCACGCCACCCCGACTGCAGAATTTGACCTCGGCGGCCAAACCGTCGAGATCCAGGACATTGTCAGGCGTGAACGGTGTTTCCCCGATCGGGAACAGGCCGCGCAGGCTCCTGGCGGCGGGAGCCTTCGCTACCGCATCGAGGCTGCCTGCGACACCGAGCGTCATGGCGAGTGCTCCGGCTGATCGCAGGAAGTTGCGCCGGTCCAGCGCTTCACGGGTGTCGGGTTCGATCATCGCAGCCATTCCCCCCGTACTGGTAGTCGGACCCGGTCGATCAGGTCTTGAGGTCCGCCTCGTGCACGTGCCGGCGAGCTCTCGCCCGCCGGCACGTTACCCGGTCAGATCAGTTCTATAGGACGGTCTATCGGTCGATCTTGTTACCAGCGCTTGTCCAGGCTGATCCTGAAGGCTCTTCCCAGCGGACTGGCACCGGCAGAGTTGAACCCAGAGGAAGGCGACGTGCCGGTGATATAGACCAGCGGCGGCGGCGTGTTGAGAACATTGTAAACGTTGAGCTGCAGCTTCAATCCCTTGAGAAAGCCATCTTCCTGCGGGAAGTTGTAGTTCGCCGAGTAGTCGATCGTGATGAACTGCTGCACCCACTGGATCGCCGGCGTCGTCTTGCCCGTCGGGCTCGCGACGTAGTCAACCTTCGAATACAGATAGTTGTAGTGGCCGGTGTAATTCACCGCCGCCTGCTGGCTGATGGGGCCGCTCTGCAGCCCCAGCGTGAAGCGGGAGTGCCACGGAATGATGTCCTGTGCACCCGCATCGTTCTGGAAGTACTGCGAACCGCTCTTCAGGTTATCGACAAATTGCGCGCCCAGGGCCGTCTGCGACTGGAACTTGTACAGATATTCACCGCTCAAGTCGGCGGTCACGATGCCGAAAGGCAGCGTCCGAACGTAGTTGAAATCGAAGTCCCAACCATCGATGTCGGTGGTGCCGATGTTCTGCCGCTGTGCGCTGCTGACCAGGTACACCGGCAGGCCGCTCGCCTCCACCTGTGCCAGCGTGAAGGGCGCGTAAAAGCGGAGGCCGGACAGGACGGCATTGAGTTGCGCCGAATTGAGCGGTGTCGCCGGTACGCCCGCCAGCGTCGGATTGGCGGCGCAGTTATTGATGCCGTTGAACGTATACAGCTCGATGTAGGACGGATTGCAGAAGTTCGTGCTCGCCGCCGTACCGGGGGTCGTCGGAATCTCGACCTCGTTGAAGTACCGGATCAGGAAGTTCGTGATATTGGCCCTGAAACCCGGCAGGAACGACGGCGTGAAGTCGACGCCGAAGGTCCCCGTCTTGGCCGTCTCCGGCTTCAGGCCGGGCTTACCGCCGGGCATGCCGATCGTGTAGATGGCCGGGAAGTTGGCAACCGGACCCGCGTTACCAGCAGCAACCAGGGCCGCGATGTTACCCGGGAAGGACGCCGGATTGGCGCCGGGCTGAACCTGCGTGACGCCGACGCGCGTATCGATCGCGTAGATGTCGGCCAGCTGCGGCGCATGGAATGACGTGCCGTAGGTCGCACGCAGCGAGATATCCTGGATCGGCGACCAGGTGATGCCGTACTTCGGGTTGCTGGTATTGCCGAAGTCGCTGTAGTGGTCGTAGCGACCGGCCACCGAAAGGCTCAGCTTCTGGATGCCGGGCAGCGCATTGCCGGCGCCGATGATCGGCAACGACAACTCGCCGTAGACGGCATGCACCTGGCGGCTGTGGCTCTGGTAGTTGCCCGGCGTGAAGCTCGGCACACCACTGACCGGAGCTACGGCGCCCGGGACGCCGATCGGATCCTCGCCGACGTACTGCTCATCGCGCAGCGCCCCGCCGACGGCAAGCTTCACATCGCCGCCCGGCAGCGTCACCACCGTACCGTCCGCCTTGACGTTGAAGTCATAGATGCGCTGGATGGCCTTGAACAGCAGCGGCCAGTTCATGATCGCACCGGCGACATTCGGATTGGTGGTCTGGGCAAACGGATTCAGCGCGGTGCTGGTCGTGGTGCCGATCTCGGCCGCATACAGCGCACCCGGATTGACTGACGAGCTGTCGGGGTTCAGTGCGGTGCTGCTGCTGATGCCGAAGTCGAAATCGGTGCTGATCTCCCAGGTCTTGGTCAAGTCATAGGTCGCGCCGAGGTCGATCGTGGCGGACTGTGCGCGAAACTGGTTCACGATGTTGCCCAGCGCTCCGAACGCACCGGAATTCGCGAACACGGTCTCGGGGGCGCCCTGCAGGCACGTTACCGTGCCCGCCCCGCCGACGCACGGCACGTTCGGCGGCTGGATGTAGTACGGATTGCCGGCCGTGATCACGCCCGCACCGAACACCGCATTGTCGGCCGCGATGTTCGGACCGGGGATGACCAGGCCCTGTGGAATGCCGGTGAACCCTGCGTTGTTGATCTGCAGGGTCTGCGGGGCATAGAGCCCGCTCGACTTGTCATCGGTGTATTTCGCGTCGAGGGCCAGGTGCAGCTTCTCGCCAACGTCCTGGCGGATGTTGCCAATGAGGGCATAGCGGCGGTTCGGATAGATCAGCTGCGTCGCGGCTCTCGGGTCGCAGGTCGCGGCCTGCGTCACGTTCAGGCCCTGCTCCGGCGTCCCGGTGACCGCGTTGTAGTACTGCGAACCGATGCGGAGGTTCACCGCGGGTCCGCAAGTCGTGTTGTTGGAGAACACGCCACCGTACGGCCGCAGATCCTCGGTGTAGAACGAGCGATCGGTGTTGTACAGCGGCGAATTGTCCTCATAGTGGAAGTCCAGCAGCGCCGAGCCGCCGGACCAGGTCTTGCCGAGCAGCTGGCCGATGCTGCGGGCGCTGTAGTCATTGGCACCGGTGTAGCTGAGATACGACTCGGCACCGTTGAAATTCTTCTTCAGGATGATGTTGATGACACCGGCAACCGCGTCC
>Ga0265331_10002092_pt1 | contig 13775 bp, 26 predicted proteins | sample 41923metaG_FD_202088 | JGI IMG/M metagenome (GOLD analysis project Ga0265331, IMG submission 202088) | Rhizosphere microbial communities from Carex aquatilis grown in University of Washington, Seatle, WA, United States - 4-19-23 metaG | ecosystem: Host-associated > Plants > Roots > Rhizosphere...
CAAGATGTTTTTTATATTTTTCCAAAATCATCTGTGGAAAAAAACCAGCTAGTAAGCCCGCGAGAGCAAATATCCCGTTTGATGATTCCATAAATTCAACTTGCTCCCGTCTAATGGGGTTTTACAGCTTCGCCTTCTCCGCCCCGATCATCGACTGCATGATCTGGTCGGAGATGTCCTTCACCGCACCAGGGGAATGGGCGATAAAGAGGGTGTTGCTCTTGTCGTTTTCGCCGATGGATTTCAGCGTGTCGAAATATTGCGTGACCAGCACCATCTGCATGACTTCCGCCGTGCTGGCGGCACCGACCACTTTCTGGAACTGCTCGACCGAATTTTGCAGGCCTTCGATAATCGCCTTGCGTTGGTTGGCGATACCTTGGCCTTGCAAGGCTTTGCTGGCGGCTTCGGCTTCGGCTTTTTTGACCACCAGAATCTTTTCGGCTTCGCCACGGGCATTGGCGGCGACTTGCTCACGCTGCGCCGCGTTGATGTCGTTCATCGCCGATTTCACCTTGGAATCCGGCACGATGTCGGTGACCAGCACATTGACGATCTCATAACCAAAATCGGCCATGTCGGCGTCGAGTTCCTTTTTCACCGCCGCCGCGATACCGGACTGGCTGGCGAATACCTCGTCCAACGTCATGCCCGGCACATGGCCGAGGATCACTTGCTCGACATAGGATTTAATCTGTTCGGCGGGGTTGGAGAGTTTATAAAACGCGTCATAGATTTTTTCAGGCCGCACGCGGTTTTGCACCGAAATCGGAATGGTCACAAAGACGTTGTCTTTGGTCTTGGTTTCCATCGTCAGGGCAATCTGGTTAATGCGCAGGCTGACTTTGCCCGACACGGCATCGATAAACGGCCACTTCCAGTTCAGCCCCGGATTGGCAACCGTCAGAAACTTGCCAAAGCGTGTGATGATCGCGACTTGCGAGGTGGGAACGGTAAAAAAACTGCCCAAAAAGGTAGCGAGGACAAAGAAAGCGACGATGACAAAGACAACCCAATACAACATTTTCTTCTCCGCTCTGGTTCGTGGGGACCTGATTTATAGCAAGAAATGGTTAATACGACCTAAAACCCCCCGCCATTCTGGACAAATACAAAATGGCGTGGCTTTTCCCCTTGCACCCCGCCCTTTTCCTGCTATAAACCGCCCACTTATTACTCCTTGCCTATCCGTTGAGGGTGGGCTTGGCCGGAGCGGCTGATGCGTCGGGATGATCCTGACCCAGCGTCCGACCGTTGAAACCCAGGGGGAGTGTGCAGATATGCCATTCTACGAGTCCGTCTTTATTGCGCGTCAGGATATTCCTGCGACCCAAGTCGAAACGCTGACCACCGAATTCGCTGGTATCATCCAGTCGAACGGCGGCAAGGTTTTGAAAACCGAGCAATGGGGTTTACGTAACCTCGCTTACCGTATCAACAAGAACAAAAAAGGCCATTACGTCCTTTTCAATCTCGACGCGCCGCCTGCGGCCGTGGCCGAGATGGAACGCAACATGAAGATCAACGAAGACATCCTTCGTTTCATGACTGTTAGCGTCGAAGAACTGGAAGAAGGCCCATCCGCCATGCTCCGCAAGGAAGAACGCGCCGAAAGCCCGTTCGGTGAACGTGGTGGTCGTGGTGGCCCCGGCGGCGAACGTGGTGGCGATCGCCCCCCGCGTCGTGCCCCCCGTGATTCAGAAAACAAAGGAGACGCAGCATGAGCTTTGAATCTTCATCCTCAGGTGAACGTGGCGAACGTAGCAGCGGCCCGCGCCGCAGCGGCGGCGGTGGCGGCAGCTTCGGCGGCGGTTTCCGTGGTCGTCCGAAAAGCTGCCCTTTCACCGGCAAGAACGCCCCGAAGATCGACTATAAGGACGCGAATTTGCTGCGTCGTTATGTGTCCGAACGCGGCAAAATCATGCCGAACCGCATCACCGCGGTTTCCGCGAAGATGCAGCGTAGCCTGACGCAAGCGATCAAGCGCGCGCGCTTCCTCGCTTTGCTGCCTTACGCCGACAAACGCGCTGGCGGCTAAGAAAGCACAGTCATGAACGCCCCCATCGTCTCACGCGGTCTTAACGGCCTGCTTGCCGCCGTTCTGGCGGGCGGGCTGAGCGTGGCCTTTTTGGTCACCGCGTTGACGCATGCGGAAACACCGATGATCTTCCTCGCCTACTTCGCCGCTCTGCCTTTGTATCTGGCGGGGTTGGGCGCGGGGGTGTTGGCGGGCTTGGTGGCGCCGGTTACGGCAACGGGGCTTTTGCTGGTTCTGGAACCTGTGAACATTACGTTCTTGTATGTGTTCGCCTATGCGGTTCCGGCGATTGGCCTCAGCCTTCTGGCTTTGCGCAATCGCGTTGGGACGGATGGCAAGGTGTCGTGGTTTCCGGAAGGCAAATTGCTGACCGCGATCACGATCTATCCGTGCATTCTGTTCCTTGCGGCGGTTGGCCTTGCCTCCACACACCAAGGCGGGTTGCTGGATCTGACGCAGCAAGCTTTCGTCAAGGTTGGCGATCATTTCGCCAAGCAATTTGACGATGCCGACAAGATCGATCTGTTCCGCAAAGCGATGGAGCAAGCGGCACAAATCGCCCCTGCTCTCGTTGCCTACACATGGATTTTGGTGGCGATCATCAGCCTTGCCGGTGCGCAATATGTCTTGCGTCAGCAAAAATGGAATTTGCGCGCGCATTTTTCATTGCAAGCCCTGCATGTTCCCGCCTTCCTGATCTATGCCGTAGCCGCGACGGGATTGATGGGCGTCTTTACCGCTGCGCCCTATGATTATGTGGGGCGTAACCTCAGCATGGTTCTGGGCATCCCTTTCTTTTTCGTTGGGTTGGCGGTTATTCATGCATGGGCGGGCGGCACACGTTTCGCCGTTTTCTTCCTGCTCGTTTTCTATGTCCTTCTGACCCTTTTGCCTTGGCTGGCCTTGCTTGTCGCCGCCATCGGCGTTCTCGATCAGTGGATCAATTTTCGTCAACGCATCACCCCTTACACACCACCATCTATCTGAAGAAAGAGGAGAAAAACTATGATCGAAGTCATTCTTATGGAGCGCGTTGAACGTCTCGGCCAACTGGGCCAAGTGGTCAAGGTTCGTCCGGGTTTTGCCCGTAATTTCCTGTTGCCGCAAAACAAGGCGATGCGCGCAACCAAAGCGAATATGGAAGTATTCGAAAAGCAACGCGCCGCGTTGGAAGCCAAGAACGCCGCCGAACGCGCCGAAGCTGAAAAGCTCGCGCCGAAGCTGGAAGGCTTGAAGCTCGTCATCATCCGTCAGGCCAGCGAAAGCGGCCATCTGTACGGTTCGGTCATGGCCCGCGACGTGGCGGATGCCGCGACGGAAGCCGGTCACAAGATCGAAAAGATTCAGGTCCAGATCGATGCGCCGATCAAATCGCTCGGCCTCTTCCCGATCAAGGTGAAGCTGCATCCGGAAGTGACGATCAAGGTCACGATCAACATCGCCCGTTCGCAAGACGAAGCCAAGGTTCAGTTCGAAAAAGGCGCAGCCGTGATCAAGGCCGCCGCGCAAGCTGAAGCCGACGCCGCCGTTTTGGCCAGCCTTGGTGGCGAAGCTGCCCCAGCGGCAGCCGAAGGCGAAGAAGCCGCCGCCAAGCCCAAGAAAAAGGCGAAAGCAGCTGATGCCGCCGAAGGCACCGATGCCGAACCTAAGGCGAAGAAGCCCCGCGCCAAGAAGGCAGCTGCGGAAGGCTGATACCTGCCGATGGCTTACGCCGTCAAAGAAATTTTTTACACGCTGCAAGGCGAAGGAGCGCATGCGGGCACGCCCGCTGTGTTCTGTCGCTTTGCCGGTTGCAACCTCTGGTCCGGCCGCGAGGCTGATCGCGCCGATGCCGCATGCCGTTTCTGCGACACGGATTTCGTCGGAACGGATGGGACCGGCGGCGGGAAATTCGATAGCGCGGATGCTCTGGCGGATGCTGTAGAGGGCATGTGGCCTGCTCCCACGAATAAATCAGATCACCGCTTCGTCGTCCTCACCGGCGGGGAGCCCCTGCTCCAACTCGATAAGCCGTTGATCGATGCGCTGCATCAACGCGGCTTCACCATCGCCGTCGAAACCAACGGCACGCAGGATGCGCCGGAAGGCATTGACTGGCTCTGCGTCAGCCCGAAAGCCGGAAGTGAATTACGATTACGCCAAGGCGATGAGCTGAAATTGGTTTATCCTCAAGACGGTCTTGACCCCAAAATGTTTGAGTCGATGACGTTCAAACGCTTCTCCCTGCAACCGATGGACGGCGCGGCGCGTGAAGCCAATACGCAAAATGCTATTGCTTATTGCCTGAAAAACCCGCTCTGGCATCTTAGCCTGCAGACGCATAAGATCATTGGGATCAGATGAAACAATCCATGCCACCCAGCGACAAAAAATTCGACATCCTTGAACGCGAAACCTTGTTTCAAGGCTATTTCCGCGTTGACCGCTATCACATCCAGCATGAGCGGTTCGATGGCGCGTGGAGCCAGCCTTTCACGCGCGAATTATTCAATTATGGCCGCCCCGTGAGTGGAGTCCTGCTGTTCGATCCGCAGCATGACAAAGTGGTGATGGTCGAACAATTCCGCACCGGCCCCGTCAGCCTTGGCGATGATCCGTGGATTACCGAAATCGTCATGGGCACGGTCGATGCCGATGAATCCCCCGAACAAGCCGCGCGACGCGAGGCGGTGGAGGAAGCGGGCTGCGAAGTGATCGAGATGCAATCGATCGCCAGCTATTACACCAGTCCAGGCAGCACATCAGATCATATCGCTTTGTTCGTTGGCCGCGTGAACGCGCCGGAAGATGGTCGATTGGGCGGCGTCGCCGCCGAGCATGAAGATATCCGCGTCCATGTGATCGACGCGACCAAGGCTATCGGCCTGCTATTCGGCAACAAAATCCGCGACGCCCAAACCCTGATCGCCCTGCAATGGTTCGCCATGCACCGCACCGAACTCCGCAGCCGCTGGCTGGTCAGCGATGTGGGGACGCCGATTATTTGACAATCGTCATTCCCGCGAAAGCGGGAATCCATCTGCGAGCGATAGCGAGCATAGGACTCTTTTGCCGCGCAGACGCGCGGCGATGGATTCCCGCTTTCGCGGGAATGACGCGTGAAACGAAGAAGTTCCCACACCTCAAAACAAAAAACCTGTCGCCCCAGTTTTAGCTGGAACAACAGGTTTTGATTCTTGCCTTCGAAATTTTAAGCAGCGTCTTTCTGCTTCTTCGCAGGTGCGATCAGGGTGATCTTGCCGCCAGCTTTTTCAATCGCGGTGATGGCCGACTTCGAAGCGCCAGCGACGGTCAGGTCAACTTTGGCCTTCAGCTCGCCCTTGCCGAGGATACGGACGCCGTCTTTCGCTCTCGCAACGACACCGGCTTCCATCAGGCTTGCGCTGGTGATCGGTTGCTTGGCATCGACTTTGCCGGATTCAATCGCTTCCTGCAAACGGCCAAGATTGATTTCGGAATAGTCCTTGGCGAAGATGTTGTTGAAGCCGCGCTTTGGAATACGGCGATGCAAGGGCATCTGGCCGCCTTCAAAGCCGCGAATGGACACGCCGGTGCGCGCCTTTTGACCCTTGACGCCACGACCGCAAGTCTTGCCCTTGCCGGAACCGATGCCACGACCAACGCAGATAGGTTCTTTGCGCGCGCCGGGATTATCTCTCAAATCATTTAACTTCATGGCTTAACCCTTCTTCTTGTCTTGTTCATTGACCGCCACCAGATGACGGACTTTAAAAATCATGCCACGGACGGCGGGCGTGTCTTCCAGCGTGCTGGTTTGACGGATCTTGCCGAGGCCGAGGCCGAGCAACGTGCCATGCACGCCGGGCTTCTGCCCTGCTCCGCTGGCTTTCTGGACGAGTGTAACTGTTTTCTTCGCTGCCATTTTTTTAGTCCTTAGTCTCTAGTCCTTAGTCCCTAGCTTTTCAGTTCTTAGCAAATTTCTTGCTAACAGCTAAAGACTAACGGCTCTTGTTATTCTTTGCCTTCAAGCTGTTCGGCTTGTTTTTTGCCGAGGATCTCGTTGACCTTCTTGCCACGACGAACCGCAACCGAACGTGGGCTGCAGATTTGGTCGAGCGCGGCGAAAGTCGCCTTGATCATGTTATGCGGGTTCGACGAACCGACGGACTTCGCGACGATGTCGCGCACGCCCAAGGCTTCGAACACGGCGCGCATCGGACCACCGGCGATGATACCGGTACCGGCCGGAGCCGTACGCAGAACAACCTTGCCAGCGCCGTAACGGCCTTTGACATCGTGATGGATGGTGCGGCCTTCGCGGAGCGGAACGCGGCGCAGCTTACGCTTCGCAGCTTCCGTTGCCTTCTTGATCGCGTCGGGAACTTCGCGGGCCTTGCCCGTGCCGATGCCGACTTTGCCTTTGCCGTCGCCGATAACGACGATCGCAGCCATGGCGAAACGCTTACCGCCCTTGACGACCTTGGCGACGCGATTGATGCCGACCAATTTTTCGATCAGCTCGCTGCCTTCGCGATCTTCGTTCTTTTCTTCGGTTTTCTTTGCTGGTTTAGCCATGTTCTCTTTTTCCCTTAAAACGACAGACCGGCTTCGCGCGCGGCTTCGGCAAGTTCCTTGACGCGACCGTGATACAGATAACCACCACGATCAAACACAACTTCCTTGATACCCGCTTTGATCGCGCGTTCGGCGATCAGCGTGCCGATGGTCTTGGCGGCATCTTTATTCGCGCCGGTTTTCAGCTTCTTACGCATATCTTCTTCCAGCGTCGAAGCAGCGACCAGCGTCTTGCCGGCGCGATCATCGATGATCTGCACCGACATATTACGGCCAGAGCGATGAACGGAGAGACGCAGACGACCATGCGACTTCTGCTCGATCTGGTAACGGTTGCGCTTGGCGCGGCGTTCGTGAAGTTGTTTTGGAGATAACATGTTATACCTTTATTTCTTCTTGCCTTCTTTACGGCGGATACGCTCGCCTTCGTAGCGGATGCCCTTGCCTTTGTACGGTTCGGGACGCTTCATGCCGCGAATTTCCGCCGCGACCTGACCAACCTTTTGCTTGTCGATGCCGGTGATGGTGATGACGGTTTGCTTGTCCACCTTCATCGTGATGCCTTCCGGCACCGGAAATTTGACTTCGTGGCTGAAACCGATCTGCAAGACCAGATCCTTGCCAGTCAGAGCGGCGCGGAAACCGACGCCTTCGATTTCAAGAACTTCCTTGAAACCGTCGGTGACGCCCTTCACCATGTTATTGATGTTGTTACGGGTCGTGCCCCACAGAACGCGCGCACGCGCGGATTCATGTTTCATGGCAACGGCAACTTTGCCTTCAGCCACTTTGACGTCGACTTCCGACGGAACGACCAGCGACAGATTGCCCATCTTGCCCTTGACGGCAAAATGATCGCCTTTGACTTCCGCCGTGACGCCTTGCGGCAAAGCCACGGGATATTTTCCTACACGCGACATGAGAAACCCCTACCTTCTTAGAATACGCGGCAAAGCACTTCGCCACCGACATGCTGCGCGCGCGCTTCGTTGTCCGAAAGCACACCACGCGGCGTCGACAGGATCGAAACGCCAAGACCATTGAACACACGACCCAAATCCGCAATACCGGAATAAACGCGACGGCCAGGCGTTGAAACACGCTCAATTTTACGAATGGCGCCTTCGCCTTCGTGATACTTCAACTCGATCTCAAGGGTGCCTTGGGCCGATCCCTTTTGAACTTCGGTGAAGCCGCGAATATAGCCTTCGCGTTGTAACGCTTCCAGCACATTCTTGCGCAATTTCGACGATGGGCAGCTGACGACAGGCATATTGGCCATCTGGCCGTTACGGATGCGTGTCAGCATATCCCCTAATGTATCTGTAATGGACATTTCTGCGTCCCCCTTACCAGCTTGACTTGACAATGCCCGGGATATGGCCAGCGGAGGCCAATTCACGAAGCTTGATACGGCACACTTTAAACTTACGATAATAAGCGCGCGGACGACCGGTCAGTTCGCAACGGCTGTGCAAGCGCACAGCAGCGCCATTACGCGGCAGCTTGGCCAGCTTCATCATCGCGTCAAAGCGGTCTTCCATGGATGTTTCTTTGTCCATGATGGTTGCCTTGAACGCAGCCCGACGGCCAGCGAAACGCTTTTTCAAACGAGCGCGATTTTTTTCTTTTTCGACCATGCATTTCTTAGCCATGCTTATTTCCTCTCTTGATCTTGGAAGGGCATATTGAAGGCGCGAAGCAGTTCGCGGGCTTCATTGTCCGATTTCGCCGTGGTGCAGATAACGATATCCATACCGCGAATTTCGTCGATCTTGTCATAATCGATTTCAGGGAACACGATCTGCTCTTTCAAACCGAGTGCGTAGTTGCCTGAACCGTCGAAGCTCTTGGCCGAGATGCCGCGGAAGTCGCGGACGCGCGGCAGCGCGATATTGACCAAGCGATCCAAGAATTCATACATCTTGTCGCTACGCAGCGTGACTTTGCAGCCGATGCCAAGGCCACCGCGCAATTTAAACGCCGCGATCGCCTTCTTCGACTTGGTGATAACCGGCTTTTGGCCAGCGATCAGGGCCAGTTCATCGGCAGCGTTCTTGGTCTTTTTGCTGTCGTTGACGGCTTCGCCCACGCCCATGTTGATGACGATCTTGTCCAAACGCGGCACAGCGAAACGGTTCGTGTAGCCGAATTTCTTGATCATTTCGGCTACGATCACGTCGCGGTAATGCTTTTGCAAGCGCGGAACGTACTTATCTTTCTTGGCTGCAGTCATAGCTCAATCCTTACTCAATCACTTCGCCGGAACGACGCGCGACACGCACCTTGCGGTCTTTAATCGTCTTGAACCCGACGCGGGTTGCCTTGTTTTCCTTCGGATCGACATGCGCCACATTCGACACATGGATCGCCGCTTCACGGCGCACGATGCCACCTTGCGGATTGGTTTGCGACGGCTTGGTGTGGCGGGCGATCATGTTGACACCGGACACAACAACGCGGCTTTCCTTGGGATACACGGCGGTTACTTCGCCGACTTTACCCTTGTCTTTGCCCGCCAGAACGATCACGCGATCCTTCTTTTTGATTTTCAGTTTGACGTTCATTACAGCACCTCCTCGGCCAACGAAATAATCTTCATGAAGCCAAGCGTACGCAATTCGCGGGTCACCGGCCCAAAGATACGGGTGCCAATCGGCTCACGATCCTTGTTGATCAGAACAGCAGCGTTGGTGTCAAAGCGGATCAAGCTGCCATCAGCGCGACGGATCGCATATTTTTGGCGAACGATCACGGCCTTATGCACATCACCTTTTTTGACCTTGCCGCGTGGAATGGCTTCCTTGATCGAGACGACGATAACGTCGCCGACCGAAGCCACTTTGCGCTTGGAGCCGCCCAAAACCTTGATGCAAGCCACGGCCTTCGCGCCGCTGTTGTCGGCTACATCGAGAATTGTTTCTGTCTGGATCATAATCCTAACCTTTTAACCTTTAGTTACTTCGTTGCCGCTTTTTTCGCTGGCTTCTTTTTCTCTACGGCTGCCGAAGCCTCCACCAACGTCCAACGCTTCCGCTTGCTGATCGGGGCGCATTCGATGATGGAGACGACATCGCCAACCTTGTGGGCATTAGCCTCATCATGTGCCGCATATTTCTTGGATTTGCGGATGTACTTTTTGTAAATCGGATGACGGACGCGACGCTCGACCAGAACCGTGATGGTTTTGTCGGCTTTGTCGCTGACGACCGTTCCTTGCAATACACGACGCGGCATATTAATTCCCCTTTACTTTTTCGTGCTTACGATGACGTTCACCGATCACGGTGGTGATCTTGGCGATCTCTTTGCGCACGTGGCCAACGCGGGCCGTGTTGTTCAGTTGGCCGGTGGCCTTCTGAAAACGCAGATTGAACTGCTCTTTGTGCAAGTCAGCAAGGCGCGTTTCCAGCTCCTTATCGGTCTTGGCCCGCACATCGGCGGCTTTAACGGTATTCTTTGCCATAACGCTTTCCCCTATTACGCTGCAACTTGACGTTGCACAAACTTGGTCTTGATCGGCAATTTCGCGGCGGCCAATTCGAACGCTTCTTTTGCAACGGCCATCGGAACGCCGTCCATTTCAAACATGATGCGGCCCGGATGCACGCGGCATGCCCAGAATTCCGGATTACCTTTGCCCGAACCCATGCGGACTTCGGCAGGTTTCTGCGACACAGGAACGTCCGGGAAAATCAGAACCCACAAACGACCCTGACGCTTCATCGCGCGGGTCATCGCGCGGCGAGCCGCTTCGATCTGACGCGCGGTGATACGTTCCGGCTCCAAAGCTTTTAGGCCGAAAGCGCCGTAGCTCAGACGGAAACCGCCCTTGGCCAAGCCGTGGATACGCCCTTTGTGGGCTTTCCGATATTTGGTTCTTTTTGGCTGCAACATGTTACGTTTCTTTCTTCAATTTCTAACTTAAGCGCGTTGAGGTTGGCCTTCCGTCTGGCGTTTTTCGTGCGCCATCGGGTCGTGTTCCATAATCTCACCACGGAAAATCCAAACTTTGACGCCGCAAGTGCCCATGGTCGTGAAGGCCGTGGAAACACCGTAATCAACGTCGGCACGGAGCGTATGCAACGGCACGCGACCTTCGCGATACCATTCCATGCGCGCGATTTCAGCACCGCCCAGACGACCGCTGCAATTGATACGAATGCCGAGAGCGCCAGCACGAAGCGCGTTTTGCACGGCACGCTTCATAGCGCGGCGGAAAGCTATACGGCGTTCCAACTGATCGGCGATGCCCATAGCCACGAGCGTCGCATCGATATCGGGCTTGCGGATTTCGACGATGTTCAGGGCGACTTCAGCCTTGGTCATCTTCGCGATTTCCGAGCGCATCTTTTCGATGTCCGCGCCCTTCTTGCCGATGATCACGCCGGGACGGGCGGAATGAATGGTGACGCGCAGTTTACCCGCGGTGCGTTCCAGAACAATCTTCGCAACGCTGGCGGCCTTGCCGATCTTTTCCATCAAATATTTGCGCACGCGCAAATCTTCGTGCAGGAAAGTACCGAAATCCTTACGTGCAAACCAACGGCTATCCCAGGTACGATTGATACCGAGGCGCATGACGATTGGACTGACTTTCTGACCCATATTACGCTCCTGTTGCCGCTGATTTAGCGGCGGTTTTCTTGGACAGACCCTTGGCGCGTTTCGCCGTCATTTTCTTTTCGCCTTCTTCGCGTTGCTTGACAACGATGGTCAAGTTGCTGAAAGCCTTTTCGATGCCTGAGCTGCGGCCACGGCCACGCGCATGAAAACGCTTCATGACAAAGCTGCGACCAACCCAAGCTTCGGCCACATACAAACGGTCAACATCAAGACCGTGGTTGTTTTCGGCGTTGGCCACGGCGGCTTGCAAAACCTTGTGGACTTCGAGCGCGACGCGACGCTTTTCAAAGCGCAGCTGCGTCAGAGCCGAAGCCGCTTCTTTGCCGCGAATGCTGGCGGCAACGAGGTTCAGCTTACGCGCGCTAGAACGGACGGCTTTCGCTTTCGCAAGAGCGCCGTTCTCTTTCTTGAGTTTATCTTTAAGCATCACCATCTTAAAACCCTCTCTTAACCTGCTTTATCAACCTTCTTCTCGGCAACGCTGTGCGCCTTGAAGGTGCGCGTGGGCGCGAATTCACCGAATTTGTGGCCGATCATGTTTTCCACAACCGTCACCGGCAGAAACTTGTTGCCGTTGTAAACACCGAAGGTCAGGCCGACAAACTGCGGCAAGATCGTCGAACGACGCGACCAAATCTTGATGATCTCGTTACGACCTGAACCGCGCGACTTCTCTGCCTTCTTAAGAAGGTAGCTATCGACAAACGGACCTTTCCAAACTGAACGTGACATGTGCTTCTTCCTCTATCCTTACGCTGCTTGACTATCGCGACGCTTGTTCGCGCGGCGAACGATCCAGCGATCGGTACGCTTGTTGTTACGCGTCTTCGTCCCCTTGGTGCCTTTGCCCCACGGCGTGACCGGATGACGGCCACCGGACGACTTACCTTCACCACCACCATGCGGATGATCGACGGGGTTCATCACAACACCGCGAACCGAAGGACGTACGCCCTTCCAGCGGTTGCGACCGGCTTTACCCAGCTTTTCGTTCATGTGATCGGCATTCGACACCGCGCCGACCGTCGCCATGCATTCCTGCGGAACGATGCGCACTTCGCCAGAGTTCAGTTTGATCTGAACGATGCCGGAGTCGCGGCCAACGATTTGCACATACGCGCCAGCCGAACGAGCCATCTGGCCACCTTTGCCGGGCTTCATTTCCACATTGTGGACGATAGTGCCGACGGGGATGTTCTTCAACAACATCGCGTTGCCTGGCTTCACGTCAACCTTGTCGCCCGCGACAACCACATCGCCCTTTTGCAGGCGTTGCGGCGCAAGGATGTAGGCTTGCTTGCCGTCTTTGTATTGGATCAAGGCGATGAAAGCGGTGCGGTTGGGATCATATTCCAAACGTTCCACGGTTGCTTCCATCCCGAATTTACGACGCTTGAAGTCGATCAGACGATAACGACGCGCATGCCCGCCGCCGATATGGCGCGTGGTGATGCGGCCATGGTTGTTACGGCCACCGCTCTTGCCCAGACCTTCGGTCAAAGACTTGACGGGCTTGCCCTTCCACAGTTCGCTGCGGTCAACCTTCACCAGCTGACGAAGGCCGGGGGTTACGGGTTTGTATGTTTTAAGTGCCATGATTAAACCTCAACTCACAAACCGGTCGTCACATCAATCTTGCTGCCTTCAGCAAGAGTGACGACGGCGAATTTTACATCGCTCCGTGTACCGCGACGGCCACGGAAGACTTTTGTTTTGCCTTGACGGTTATGCGTGTTGACCGCCGTGACTTTGACGTTGAACAGCTTTTCAACCGCCGTTTTGATAACCGGCTTGGTCGCGTCTTTGTGGACGCGGAACGTCACCTGATTATACTGCGAACCGTTGGTCGCTTTTTCGGTGATAACCGGCGACACGATCACGCTGTAATCGGCGTTGGATGGTTTCTGCGCTGCGCTCATTTCAATCTCTCCTGCAACTGCTCGACCGCGTTCTTGGTCAACACCAGAACATCGCGGCGGAGAATGTCGTACACGTTCGCGCCCTGCTCCGGCAACACATCGATATGCGGAATGTTACGCGCCGCCTTGCTGAAATTCGGATCAAGGTTGGCACCGTCGATGATCAACGCCGAGGTGAAACCGAGCTTCGCAAACTTCGCGACCAGTTCCTTGGTCTTGTGGCTGTCGGTCTTGGCTGTATCGAGGATGATCAGCTTGCCTTCGGCCTGCTTCGACGACAAAGCCATGCAAAGACCGAGCTGACGAACCTTCTTCGGCAAATCATGCGCATGATCGCGAACGACCGGCCCGAAGATCACGCCGCCGCCACGGAACTGCGGCGAACGCAAGCTGCCTTGACGCGCGCGGCCTGTGCCCTTTTGCGCCCACGGCTTCTTGGTGGTGCCGCTGACTTCGCTGATGATCTTGGCTTTATGGTTGCCCGAACGACGCTTGGCCAGCTGCCAATTGACGGTACGGGTCAGAATGTCGCGGCGCGGCTTGATGCCGAAGACGGCATCGAGCAAATCGATCTCGCCGACATTCTTGTTTTCAAGGTTTTTAACAGTCGTTTTCATGATTATGCTGCCTTACCTTTTTTATCGGCCTTGGGCGCT
>Ga0265331_10002094_pt1 | contig 13768 bp, 6 predicted proteins | sample 41923metaG_FD_202088 | JGI IMG/M metagenome (GOLD analysis project Ga0265331, IMG submission 202088) | Rhizosphere microbial communities from Carex aquatilis grown in University of Washington, Seatle, WA, United States - 4-19-23 metaG | ecosystem: Host-associated > Plants > Roots > Rhizosphere >...
GGAGAATCCGGTTCCACCTCGGCCGCGCGCGCCAGCGCAGCCACGCCCAGCCTCTGGTTTGCCTGTACCGCCCAGTACCAGCCCGAGGGATCGTTCGGATTCTTCCTCCGAAGACGCTCGCTCGCCAGAGCGGCGGTCCGGAAATGGCCGGAGAAGAAAGCGCTGCTCGCGAGCTGCGCCAGATCCGCGAGGTCGCCTGGTTCCGGCAGAGAGCGCTCCGGCTCAAGCACGGCCGCCGAGCGCACGCCCTCACGGATACGTGTCGCTACGACGCCGGCCATGACACTGGCAGACTGCCTGAGTAGTGCCAGCCGCGTCTCGAGTTGCGGCGCATCCAGGCCTTCCCAGAACCGGGGTAATGACACCTCGAAGCTTTCCGGATCGGAGTCGGCCAGATCGGCGAGCATCGCCAGTCCTTTCTCGCGCTCCCCGTTCTCATACAGAAGACGCGCCATGCCGATGCGCGCGACGGAACACGAAGCCTGGTCGCGCTCGAACTCCTGCTCGGCTTCTGTCGCGTTGCCGTGCCGCAACAGAACCAACCCGTAAGAGGTATGCGAGCACCGCGGCGGAGTCCCACCCAATGCCAGCAGGGTGCGGTAGGCATGGATCGCTTCCGTCAGACGTCCCTCCTCCGCAAGCGCGTTGGCCGTAAGCTCGGCGACGTACACGGACTCGCCAAAGGAATCTGTCAGCCTGGCTCCCGCAGCCTCCGCCAGATCGAAATACGCGAGCCCCAGGCCGTACCACGCCTGTCCGCTGCGGGGGGCAAGCGCGATCGTCCGCTCGTACCACTCCCACGACTTCTCCGGGTCCCACAGCATATGGAACGTGCGGCCCAGCGCGAGCGGCGGCTGCGGGTCGCCAGGATTCAGTTGTTGGGCAGCCAGCAACGGCGCAACCGCCTCCTTCGCGCGGTCGAGCTGCAGCAGGTCGAGCCCAAGAAACAGGTTAGGGACGAACAGCGACTGGTTCAGCCGGAGCGCCGAGCGAAACGCGTCCGCCGCCTGAGAATACTCCCTGGACTCGTGCTGCATCAGCCCGAGATTGCTCCAGAGTTCGGCGACATCGGGGCGAAGCGCCAGCGCCTTGCGATAGGCGGTGGCGGCGGCCCGGAAATCGCTCCTGGCCTGAGCCTGACGGGCCTCGGCCAGAAGCGATTCCAGCCTGGCGGCCGGATCCGGTTGTGCAAGCGCCGGTATCCAGGCCGCCAGGGCGATCGTGAGTACTGCGCGCACGCGCCTACCAGTACAGCTTTAATCCAAACTGGATGTCGCGCGGGGGCAAAGTAGCCGAGATTACCCCGAACGTCGAATCCGTGAGGTTGCCGTCGGGCTTGTAGAAGTTAGCGTGGTTGAACGCGTTGAACATTTCGGCCCGGAACTGGAGCTTCAGGGTTTCGTGGAGGTAGAACCACTTCTGAAGTCCGATGTCCCAGTTCGCCAGACCCGGCGCTCGGACGTTTCCCATGTACCGAGGCGCATTTCCGAAAGTGAATGGCGCGGGTTGCGCGAATGCGGCGGTGTTGAACCACTCGTTAATGGTCGGATGGCTGAGGGTGGGGTTGCCCACCAGGTCCGGCCTCTGGTTACCGCCAAACGAGTTGGTGTTGTTGTCGCCGGTTGTTATAGCGATCGGGAAGCCGCTCTTGTAGCTGGTAATCCCCGAAACCTGCCAGCCGCCAACAACTGCATTGGCTACGGCGTTGAAGTTCGTTCCAACCTTCTTGCCCTTTCCGATCGGGAGTTCGTAAATGTAGCTTACAACCAGGCTGTGCGGGGTGTCCGCGGCGTCCAGCGATTTCTCGGCTGCCAGGTTGTAGTTGTCGCGAATGGGCGTCTGGCCCAACCAGGATGTGGTTCCTACGGTGTTATCGGTGAACCTCGAGTAGGTGTACGAAGCGAGCAGATTCAGCCCCGAACTCCAGCGATGAGTGTAGGTCAACTCGAGAGCGTTGTAATGCGAGAGGCTGCCCAGCGGCTGCGCTATATTGACGCTGCAGAATTCCGGAAACGGAAGCAGCAACTGCCCGTACGCAATCGTCGGGCTGGAAAGGCCGCAACCGCTGCCGGCGATCTTGCCGTAATACGGGTTCGCAACCTGCTGCAACAGCTGGTTTCCGAGCGCAAGGTCCGCTGTCGGCAACTGGTCAAAGTTCAGGCCGCCCTGAGCCAGTTTGACGCCATGATTCCCCACATAGCTGGCATCGATCAGGTCGTTCTTGGTCACGGCGTACTGGACTCCGGCCATCCACTGCTCCATGTAAGGATCGGGCCGGTTGACCTGCGAACCGCTGGCGGAATAGCCGACGTCGGTCATAGCACCCGTGCTGTTGCCGGTTTGCGGAAGCGGGCCATTGGGAAACGGATTGTCGAGGGTGTTCAGCGGCGTGTAACCATCGGACGTCGTGGTTACCCAGGGCGTGCTCTGCCCGTAACCCTGGCCGGCTCCCTGTCCAAAAAAGGACGGCACGTAGTAGAGGCCGAATCCGGCTCTGACCACCAGTTTCTCCATAGCCTGATAGGCCAGGCCGAGCCGCGGAGCGAAGTCTTTCCAGGTCGGGTTGTACAGTCCACTCCCGACACCGCCGACGCCATTGTAAACCACCGTGCCTTTGACAATCGAGCCAAGCGCCGTGCTGATCGGATTGGTGGCGTTGAAGTCGAAATAGTTCTGCTGATTGTAGCGTTCCGTGGGGGCGGTTTGGTATTCCCAGCGAATACCCAGGTTCAGCGTGAGCTTGCGAGTGGCTTTCCAGTCGTCCTGGAAGTGGATGCCATAGTAATGCTTCGAGGTGAATGGCTTAAAGGAGACGCCCGTCGAGCCACCCGTCCCGACTCCGAGCAGAAGCGAGGCCAGGGCGTTGCCCGAAGCGTTCGGGTCCGCAGTCAAGGGGTTCGGTCCCGCGGTGGAGGTCTGACCGAAGTTGAACGTCGTGGGGTAAATACGTCCGCCGCCAGTCTGGCTCACCACTTCCATGAAGCCCATCGAGAAGGAGTGGGAACCGTGGACCTTGCTGAGGTCGGCCGACCAGGTTAAATCGTTGCGGGGGAAGCCGCCCTGCCCGGCTCCGTTTTGTGGACCCAGCCCGGCATAGCCGCTCACCGACACAACCGGAAACTGGTTCGAGGTTGTATTGATAAAGGCGGGCAGGCCGAGTTGGGTGAAATCAAACGGGTAGCCCTCCATCACATTGCCTTCGAACCAGTGATTGTAGCCGCCATTGAAGCTCAGAATCGTTGTTGGACTGAGCACCCAGGTGAGACCGGCGGCGCCATCCAGGCGGTTGTTGGGGTTCATCGATCCCGGTCCGCCCGGATCGTTGCCGTAATAATTCGCCTCTTCCACCTTAGACTCGAGCTTCCTCGACCAGCGCCCGAAGAATCGCACGCTGTCGCTGAAGTTGTGGTCGATCCGGATGCCATATTCGTCGGAGGTCGCCGCGGCGCTGGCTGAGGCCGAGAAGTTGTTTAGCAGTGCGCTGTTCGTCGGGGCGGGATAGTAACCGACTAACTTGGCCCCAACCGAACTGATCAGGTTGCTCGGGATCTTATTCCCCGGGAACGGCGTGCGCGTGAATCCGGTGGAGGTCGCCACCGTACTGAAGGGGTTGTATATCACCTGGGAGATGCCGGAGAAATCTCCAGATTTCTCGGCTGCTGTCGGCATGGTGAGGGTGACGGGACCCGGAGTGCCCTGGCGCAGCCCTTCGTAATACGCGAAGAAGAAGGTCTTGTTCCGCTGCTTGTACAGCCCGGGGATATACACCGGCCCGCCGCCGGCGACACCGAACTGGTTACGCTTGAACGCTGTCCTTGGGATGCCCTGGGCGTTATTGAAGAAGAAGTTGGCGTCGAGGTCGGAATTGCGAAGGAACTCGAACGCGTCCCCGTGAAGGCTGCTGGTGCCGGACTTGGTGATGACATTGTATACGTTGCCGGTGCTCCAGCCGTATTCCGCGGTGAAGGAGTTGGTCTGAATCCTCGCCTCCTCGACGGATTCCATGGAAGGCACATAGATAGCCCCACCCCAATCGCCGGCGGTGTCCCAGTGGCCGTCGAGCAGGTAGGCGCTGGTTCCAAAGTAGCCGCCCCCGAAGTTGAGGAACGAGATATCCTGATCGGCGGTCCCCGACTGTCCTCCGCCATTAACCACCTGGAACTGCGAAGCGTTGTTCACCGAGGAGTTCGTCAGCACCAGGCCAAAAGCGCTGCGGAAATCCACGGGAAGCTGGTCGATCTGCTGTTCGTTCAAGTCCGAGGAAACGTTAGCATTGTCGGAGGTGAGGATGGCCCCCCCCAGAGCGGAGACGGTTACCTCGCTGTGTATCGCTCCCACTTGCAGGGCGATTTCCTGGCTTGAGGATTGGCCTGCCTCCAGGACAATCCCCGCCTGCTTGTAGGAGGAAAACCCGGTGGCTTCTACGGTCAGAATGTAAGTTGCCGGCGGCAGCAAAGCAAACGAGTAGCGCCCGTCGGCATCGGTTGTGAACGTTCGCGTGACGCCCTTTTCCGGGCTCGCAAGTGTGACCTTGGCCCCGGGGACGGCCGCCTCAGAACTGTCGTGGACGACCCCTGTCAAGGACGCGCTGAATGCCTGCGTCTGGGCTTGGGCGACCGGCTGGAAGATCGCAAACGCGGCGATCAGGCCAATCACGAGGGCTAGGGCGCCTCGGGCTGTGTGCTTTGGCAACATGGAACTCCCCTTTTCTTGAGAGGGCATCGGTTTGAAAACGCACATTCCCTCCCGCTGGTGGAGAAGCTACTTGTTTTGAAAGGCTTTCACAAGGTTCTTTACTGTGCCGTACCGGCGCAACGACGCAAATGCCGAGGCTTGCAATCGCTTTACTTAAGCGGTAAAGTACCTGAGGGGGCTTCGGGTGGCAACGAGATCGGCAGTAGGTCTGACGGCGAGTTCCGGGCCCGCATCGCACGCCGAGGCCGTCCAGGTCCGGGAGGCGCTCCGCGAGGTCCTGGAGAGCCCGCCCTTTCGGACGTCCCGCCAATGCCAAAGCCTTCTGACGTACGTGGTGGAACACACGCTCGCTGGAGAGAACGATCTGCTCCGCGAGCGCGTGATCGGGGCCGAGGTGTTCGGGCGCGGTCCCGCTTACGAACCAGGCGAGGACCCCGTCGTGCGAGTGCGGGCCGCCGAAGTGCGAAAGCGGCTGGCGCAGCATTATCAGAATCGTGCGGACCACGTCGTTCAGATCGATATTCCGCCGGGCTCGTACAAGGCCGTCTTCCAGTGGAAGGCAGCCGAGCCCACCCCGCAGGAAGCCCAAAAGCCTGGTTTGGCAAGATCCCGGTGGCTCTGGCTAGCCCTGGCGCTTTTGGTAACGGCCGCGAGCGCCCTGGTGGTTCGCGGCCTGCTGTCGTCCGAGCCTTCCCCACTCGACCAGTTCTGGGCGCCGGCATTGGTCAGCCCGAAGCCGATCCTCATCTACAGCGCCACGACGACGATTTTCCACTCTCCGGACCTCACCGATACCGCGCACGATCTGGTGGCTGTTCGAGGCCAGTACATGACTACCGGCGATGCTTACGCCGGTGTCGCCCTCGGCTCGCTGTTCTCGGGGAAAGGGAAGCTCTTCCAGGTGCGTTATGGCAGCGACCTCACCTTCGGAGACCTGCGATACCAGCCCTCCATCCTGATCGGCGCCTTTGGCAACGCCTGGACGCTTCAACTGACGAACAATCTACGGTTCGTTTTCGATAAGCACCCGACGATTCGGGACCGGTTCACAAACCGGATCTACACACTGCCGGACATGACGCCGGACGGACGCACGCCAGAAGACTACGCGATTGTTTCGCGGGTCTTCGACTCCAACACCGGCGAACTCTTGATCGCGGCCGCCGGGATCACCCAGTACGGATCCCGTGCCGCCGCAGAATTCCTCACATCTTCGCAACTGATGGCTACACTGGCCGCGAACGCTCCGAGGGACTGGCGGAAGAAGAACCTGCAAGTGTTGCTGCACACAAGGGTCGTCGACAATACGGCCGGACCTCCAAGTATCGTCACGACGTACTTCTGGTAGAAGCCGGTTTCGGAATTCCCACGTACCCTGGCCTGAAGCACCATTGCAGCATGGGTGGTCTCCGGCAACTGAGAAGGCGTCAGGACAGCCTGTAACGCTGACTGAACCGTTGATGGCAATCGTGCTTCCTAACTTAGGCGGCTGACACGCGACGTTCCGGAGACGGATCGCCTAGTCCGGGTTGGAGAGAGCGGCCCTTGCGAATTCTTGCTGCCAATGCGCACCAATGACGTTGTGCTGGTAACGCTGGAGAGGGTCGGGACGTAACAGAGTGCGTGCCGGGCTCAACGCATCTATCATGGACGGGATGGTATGAGGACGCCGATCTTGAGACGAATCTTGCTTGGTATTGCCCTATGGCTAGGCAGCACACTCCTTCTCGGCCAGAGCGCAGTTGAACACCCGGAGTGGCCCGGGAAGGGACAACTGTTTGTCGGAACCTGCTACCAACCCGTGGATCGTTCACCCGAACAGATCCGCCAGGATATTGCGCTCATGAAGCAAGCGGGATTCACGATGGTCCGCATGGGCGACTTGTCCTGGGACGCTTTTGAACCTTCAGAGGGGCGGTTTGAATTCGCGTGGTTCGACCGGATCCTGGACCAGATGCACCAAGCAGGAATCAAGGTGATCCTCGACATCGGCGGATCGCCGGCGCCAATCTGGCTTCACCACAATCACCCTTCGGTGAACCTCGTGAACGAGCAAGGCGCGACCGTGCACCCGGCCGAACGCTACATGGTGAATACGGGCGATCCGCTTTACCGCGAGCGGCTCGTTCGCTTTGCCGACGAGTTAACCCGGCACTATGCTCGCCACCCTGCCCTGGCCGCGATCGGCTACAACAACGAGATCGGCAATGGCTTCATGTCTTACTCCGCAGGAGATCGTCAGAGGTTCATTGAATGGTTGAAAACGAGATACGGAACGGTTGCGAAGCTCAACAGCGCCTGGGCGACTCAGCGTTGGTCACGGCGTTTGAGCTCCTTTGACGAGGTGGAGCTTCCCTATGCGGACGGCCCCGCTCCGCCAGAGCGTTATCTTGATCTGCGACGCTTCTGGTCCGATGTGACCATCTCAGTCCTCGAGGACTTGGAAAAGGTGCGTCAGCGCAATGTCCCCCACCTGCCGGCGGTTTCCAACCTCTGGGATACCGCCGGACGCAGAGGCTTTGACTATATGAGCTCATACAAGAAATATGTGAGCTACGGAGCGGAGGGATTCTACCCGGCAACGCCGCTTGACGTCACGCTCGGCGCATTGCTCGTCAAGGGCGATCTGCCGACTCCGGCGTGGTTCAACGAGTTCGTAACGGGCGGTGGCGGGCATTACGGCGGCCCCAAAGGCATCGTCCGCATGTGGGCCTATCTGGGCCTGATCGATTATGGGCAGACGTTTCTGGCGTGGACCTTCAACACACACCGGGGCGGCGAAGAACAGGCGCTTTTCGGCTTGCTCGATCACGATGGCACGCCCTCCTGGAAGTATGCGGAGTTTCAGCGGATCGCTAGCGAGTTTTCGAGGCTACAGCACCTGGGCTTCCCGCGCTATCGCAAGCCGGATGTTGCCATCGCTTACTCGTTCGAGAGCCTTATTGCCTCTCGTCCGCCCTCAAGCAACACGGCCCGCAGCTACTTCAGCCTCGACTATACCGGCCAGGTCACAAGCGCCTTGCAGCCGTTCTTTGAGGACAACATCGATGTCGCGCTGATCAACGTCGCGCACGCCGCCCTTGACTACAAGCTCCTGGTCATCCCCGCGGACTACCTTATGGACACTGCGAGCGCGGAGGCGATCCGGAACTATGTGAGAAACGGAGGCACGGCGATCATGACCGCTCTTTCGGCGAAGGTGGACGAGAGCAATCAATGGTTCGACACGCCGCTACCGGGCCGCCTGAGCGATGTCTTCGGCATTCGCACGTCCGAGTTCTACCGGCCGGCCACACCTCCAGAGATCCTCCTGAACGGCAACAAGGAGAAGGCCGCCATCGGCTTCTACGAAGTGCTCGAGCCGCGCACCGCGAAGGCCATGGCAACGTTCACCAACACCCCCGAGAACGCGCCGGCCATTACGGTCAACTCCTACGGAAAAGGGCGCGCCATCTATGTCGCTGTCCCCGCGCAGATGCCGATCCTGGCTCCTCTCGTGCGGAGTCTGTACGCGGACCTAGCGGTCGAAAAGGGCCCGGAGACCCCCTCTGGAGTCTATGCGCGCGTAGTTGAAGGAAGGACCTTGTATGTGAATACGACGGGCGAAGAGAAGACTCTGCCTGTCCAGGGGCGCATGCGCGGAATCGTTACTGGCAGTCTGTATGACGGCGTCATTCGATTGAAACCCTACGATGCCGACCTGGTGGAGAAAGAACAATAGGAGCTTCTGCACAGGCTAGACCCGCCTCCAGGTTTCGGCCAAGGGCTCTTCGATCTGCGCGGGCTGGGTCGGTCTGCGCGCCATACGTGCAGTCTATAGGGCCGGGCGCGGCGGTGCCCACGGAGCGAAAGCGAGCGAACGCAAAATCCACTTAGCAGCCGACGATTCCCCGTTAGCTACCAACGGAACACCGCTCCCTGGCAGTTTGGACGCGGTGAGGCTCTGCCGGCCCGCCGCGCCAGCCTTCCGCGCTTACGCCCTGGAGAAACGCCGCCGAACCCGGCCCAGTAGTAGTACGCAAGCCAGCCCCGCTAGGGCGAGCGTGCCAGGTTCGGGCAGGTCCTGGACTATGACGTCCTGGGTTCCAGGCGAGGACAGGGTCCCGGAGATCAGCGCCAGGAGTCCTGCGGCCTTTGGGCCCTGGCCATTGATCGCGGACAGATAGGACTGCGCCAAAGCCATGGTTCCGGTGAGCGTCTCATTCGCGAACTGAGTGTTGCCGGTTAAGACGTCGAGGGTGCCGCTGTCCTCGCGCACGATCTCCCAGATCGCGATCTGAAGAGCGGCGGCCTTCTGCTGCTCGAGCGGAACACCAAAGACGGGGTAGAACCTGCCAAACAGCTCCTCCAACTCCGCGGCCTTGGCCGCGCCCATGCCGCCAATGTTGGTGGTGCCCTGCGATAGCGGCGCGACGGTATACCAATAGTTCTGTCCCTCAGAGACGAACTCGCGCGGTTCGATACAGAAAGCGTAGAAGGAAGAGCCTGTCGGCAGCAGATCGTCGGTGAACGTGCCGCCCTGCAGCTGAGTCATGTAGAAGACCTCGGCGGAGGTGTTGTACCAATTGGAGCCATCGACCGTGCGGTTGATCCCGACACTGGGAGAAGTTCCGCTGAAATTCAAGTACACGGTCCCGGCCGTGAGCAACATCGGCACGAGAACGAACAAAGGGAGCAGCTGCGCTGCGCGACGGGCAGTCTGAGCGAGAAGGCGCATAAGAGAAAAGGACCTCTATTCCAGAGTAGAATGGGCGGGCGGCGAATATCGAGGAAAACGTCCTTGCCGGACCGTAACCGGTACTGCCCGGTCCGCTTCAGGCGTTCTAGCAGTCCCGGTACGTAGATTCGCCCCCGCGTAACGACGGCCGCCCTTTCAGCGTCTCTACAGCTGCCCGTGATAGGTTTGATGGGCGGAGGTACCCCACATGCCGCGCCGGGTTGCTGATACTGTTGCGACGCTTCTCCTGCTGTTCACCTTCACCGTCAGAGCGCAGAGCTGGGGCTCGGGCGTCGACCCCCGCGTCGAGCTCATGAGCATCCTGTTCCGCCTCGCCGGGAACCCCGAGTACAACCAGTGCCGCGTTCCTGCTTATGACAACGCGGTTGCCGCCTGGTTCGCGCCCTATCGCGACCATGAGGCGGTGCGGCTCGCGCGCGGCCTCGGCATCGGCTTCGAGGCGCCCGTGAAGCTGGCCGTGCATGTCACCGACGTGGATTCTCTCGCCGAGCGTGTCCCCTTCGACGGCCGCGACATTCACCTCTACGCCGGATGGGATGCCGGAAAAGCCCGCGCATTCCTGAAAGCCGCGCGCGCGTTCGTCGTCGATGCCAAATTCAAAGAGTTCCTCGCGTCCCAGGAGCCGCTCTACAAAGCCACGAACGCGCGCCTGCGGGAATTCGTCCAAACCCAGGCCGACCTGCTTTGGTTCAGCCACTTCTCCGGCTCGGCCGCCTCCGAACGCTTTGTGATCGTCCCCGGCATGGCGAACGGAGGCCCCAGTTACGCCGCGCGTTTCGCCGGCCCGGCCAGCGCCACGGAGATCTACGCCATCCCCGGAGTCGCGAGCGTGGACGCCGCGGGGCTCCCGGCCTTCAACTCCGAATGGCGCACCACCATGGTGTACGAACTCGCGCATGCCACTTGCGGTGTCGTGGTGGACAAATCCGCGGCGCGGCTGCAGAGCGCCGGGCTACAGATCCTGGGCCAGGCCCCGGAGGCCGTGCGGACTCAGATGCACGGCTCCTGGAGGACCCTGCTCGAAAACTCGATGGTGCACGCCGTGGCCATGCGCTACGTCGCGGACCACGACGGCCCCGATGCCTCGCGCAAGCTCGCCCGCCAGGTGAACACGCGCTCGTTCTTCTGGGTCGGCGATCTCAGCGACCTTCTCGGCCAATACCAGAAGGACCGGCAGCACTACCCGACTCTGGAGTCCTTCATGCCGCGGGTGGCGCAGTTCCTTGACGATCTGCCGCCGCGTATGAACGAGCTGGTGGCGCGCTATCAGCCCCGCGTGATCTCGGTCGCCCCCGCGGATGGAGCGCAGGATGTCGATCCGGGCCTGAAGGAAGTGGTGGTCCGGTTTAGCTTGCCGATGAGCCGGGATGCGCTGAACAAAGATCCGCGGTTCCCCGCGCCACGGTTCGATCAGGCGGGTGCGCTGGTCACGCTTCCGGTCACGCTCGAACCGAACCACGAGTACCAGTTCCCGCTGCGCTGGCCTGACGGCCGGGCGTTCCTCAGCGCCGACGGGGTACCGCTCGCGCCCGTGACCGTGCGTTTCCGGACCAGAGCCGCGACGCCATGATGTCTCCCGAGCTGTTCGTGATTCCGCTGGGCGCATCGGACTTTCTGATCTACGCTCCGCTGCGGCGCGCAGCTCTGGTAGGCAATGCGGCGCTGGTGCGCTTTCTGAAGGACGGTGGGGCCGGCGAGGACATCGCTCCGACCGTGCTCGAGTTTCTACGGCGCTCCGGAATCCTTGGCGGCCCACCCTGCGATCCGCCGGCAACGCGGCTCTCCGGACCGCCGCGCCCGTTGACGGCCACCCTGCTTCTCACGAACGCGTGCAATCTGCGGTGCCGCTATTGTTATGCGGCTTCGGGCGATTCTCCGGCGGCGTTCATGCAACCCGAAACGGCCCACCGCGCCATCGATTTCGTCGCTGGCAACGCCGTCGCCCTCCACTCTTCGTATTTCGACGTGGCCTATCACGGAGCCGGCGAGCCGAGCCGGCACTGGACGCTGCTACAGGAATCGCGCCTCTATGCCCAGCAGGTGGCGGATGCCAAGGGGCTCGAAGTGCGAAGCTCGCTGACAACCAACGGCGTGCTCGATCCTTCCCAACAAGCGTGGATCGTTTCGCATCTCAACAACGCAACCGTCTCCTACGACGGTATGCCCGAGGTGCAGGACGCCGGCCGTCCCCGCGCTGGCGGAGGCGGGTCGAGCGCCGCCGTCCTCGCCACGCTGCGCGCCTTCGATCGCGCCGGCTTCCGCTATTCCATCCGCATGACGGCGACCGCCGAATCCGTGCCGCTTCTGCCGCAATCCGTCGCGTTCCTCTGCCGGCGATTCCGCCCGCGCGGCATCCAGGTGGAGCCGATCTACCAGATGGGGCGGGGCCGGGACCAGGCCAGCGCCGAGACCGCGGCCTTCATCGAAGCCTACCGCGCGGCCCGGCGCACTTCCGCGAAAGCGGCGCGCCTGATGCGCTTCTCGGGCGCCCGCGCCGGTACCCTGACCAACCGATTCTGTGGTGTGGCGGGCGACAACTTCTGCGTGTCGCCGGCAGGCAACATCAGCGCCTGTCACGAAGTGGCCGACGAGTGCCAGCCCTGGGCGGACCGCTTCTTCTACGGACGGCCCTCCAGCACGGACTCCGGCTACGACTTCGACGAAGCCGTCTACAACGACCTGCGCGCCCAGACCGTCCAACACCGCGACTACTGCCGCGACTGCTTCGCGAAGTGGAACTGCGCGGGCGATTGCTTCCACAAATCGCTGCACTCCGGGTCGGAGGCGTTGGAAGGGGCAGGCCGCTGCGAGATCACGCGCGAGCTGATGAAGGACCAGCTTCTCGAGAACATCGCCGCCTCGGGCGGAGTCTTCTGGAGGCACTCGCCTAAGGCGCGAAATACCCGTTGATGTCCAGGACCACCTGGGTCGGGTTCGTCACGAAGATGCTGATGGCGCCGGCGGCCCCCGCGGGCACGATCGCCGCGTTCGCCGCCACCGCGCCATCGAAAGAATTCAGAGTCGAAACGAACGGCTGCGCCGAGCCCGCCGGCCACGCCGTCAGGTAACTCAACGGCCCATCCGGCACCACCGTGACGTTGAGGGAATAGGCGGCCGCCGTGCTGGGAATGTTGCACGCGCCGGCGGGGATGGCGAAGGTGCGAGTCTCGCGCGCTGCCATCTCCGGACCACCGAAGGGACCGTCGGCATTCCGCGTGTCGTTAACGCGGCATGGCGTCACCGGATAGAAGGACAGCGCTCCCGCGCCACCCGCCTGGCCGAAGGTTCCGTTGAGGTCGAGGATCACGTCTGTGGGATCCGTCACGAAAACCGAGACGGATTCGTTGGTGCCGGCCGGAACGATGGCTGCGTTCGCCACCACTTTGCCGGTCCAGGAGTTCAAGGTTGAGACCAGAGGCTTCGGTGAGCCGGTCGGGAAGGTGGTGAGGTAAGCGAGAAAATCCGTGTGCGGCACCACCGTCACATTGAGCGAGTAGGCGGTGACGGGAGACGGAGTCTCGCATGCGCTGAGCGGAATCGGAAAGCTCCTGGTCTCGTCCGTGGACATGAAGGGGCCGCCAAACTCACCGGTGGCGCCGCGGGTATCGGCGGCGCGGCACGGCGCGGCAGCATAGAACGAGGACGAACCCGCGCTGCCGCCCGGCACGAAGTAGCCGTCGATATCGAGGACCACGTCCGTGGTTTGGGTGACGTAGACGCTCACCGCGCCACCGGCGCCCGCGGGGACAATGGCCGCGTTCGCGACCACGGTGCCCCCGAACGAGTTCAACGTAGAGACAAACGGCCGGGGCTGCCCGGCGGGCCAAAGCGTCAGGAAGCTGAGCGGTCCCACGGGCACCACGGTCACATTCAGCGAATAGGCCGATGCGGTTGCCGGAATGCCGCAGGCGCTTTGTGGAATCGCAAAGGATCGCATCGAGGCGGGGCCCATGGTGGAACCGCCGAACGGCCCGGCCGGACTGCGCGTGTCCGCGATTCGGCACGGCGCTACCGGAACGAACTCCGAGCCGGTCTCTGGAGCGCCGGTGGTGAAGGACCACGTTGCCGAACCTGCCGATCCCACCGCATTCCTGGCCACGACCTGCCAGTAATAGGTGGTGTCCTGGTTCAGCGTTCCGGGAGCGTAGCTGGTCCCCGCCGTATTCGCCGCGAAAGGCGGAACCGACGAGGTGCCAAAGTAAACGTCGTATGACCCGGCGGCGGCCGAGGCGTTCCAACTCAAGGTTGGCGCGAGCACAATGCCGCCAGCCTGGTTCGCCGGAGAAATCAGGACGGGCGCGGCCGGCGGAGGCCCTTGCGTCGTGAACGTCCACA
>Ga0265331_10002095_pt1 | contig 13765 bp, 10 predicted proteins | sample 41923metaG_FD_202088 | JGI IMG/M metagenome (GOLD analysis project Ga0265331, IMG submission 202088) | Rhizosphere microbial communities from Carex aquatilis grown in University of Washington, Seatle, WA, United States - 4-19-23 metaG | ecosystem: Host-associated > Plants > Roots > Rhizosphere...
GCCGCCTTCGGAATCGCGGTCCTTTTTGCGCTTTCCGGCGGCGAGGAGGGATAGGGGGGCCAGGAGGAGGACGAGGCGGCGCGTGATTGCCATTCGATTACTCAGTGTAGCCGACCGGCGGCTTCTCCCTGCGGACGGCCAGTTTGCGGGGCTGAAGCCCCGCGCGGGCTGAAAGCCCGCCCTCCGGGGAGTGCGAAGATGGGCGAGAATCGGAGTCGGCGGAAGAGGAGACGCCCGGAGATGATCAGCAGGCGGGAGTGGATGGCCGGGGCGGCGCTGCTGCCGGCGGCGCGAGCGGGGATGGCCGCGGGCGGGGCCAAAAACATCGTCGTATCGAGCGCGAACGGGATGCGCGCCGTCAACCGGGCGATGGAGACGCTGCGGGCGGGCGGCGATACGCTCGATGCCGTGGTCGACGGGGTCAACATTGTGGAGGAGGATCCCGAGGACAACAGCGTCGGCTACGGCGGGCTGCCGAACGAGGACGGCGTGGTGGAGCTGGACGCGTGCGTGATGCACGGCCCGACGCGCCGATGCGGCTCGGTGGGGGCGATCTGCGGCATCAAGACTCCCTCGAAGGTGGCGCGCCTCGTAATGGAGCGGAGCGACCACATCATGCTGGTGGGCGCGGGGGCGCTGCGCTTCGCCAAGGAGCACGGCTTCACCGAAGAGGACCTGCTGACCGCGAAATCGCGCCTGGCGTGGCTGGTGTGGAAGGAATCGCTGCGTGACGCCGAGGGGCACAACAACTGGGGCCCGGGGCTGGACGCGCCGCCCGCGCCCGCGAAGCCGGCTGCGCGGTTGAAGCGGCTTTACCCGGACGTGGATGAGCGGACGCTGGAGTGGGCCTGGAGCGTCGCGGTCGCGCCGCCTACGGGGACGATCAATTGCCTGGCGCTGAAGGAAAACGGCGAGATGTCGGGGGTCACCACGACCAGCGGCCTGGCATGGAAGATCGCCGGGCGGGTTGGGGATTCGCCCATTCTGGGGGCGGGCCTGTGGGTGGATCAGGACGTGGGCGCGGCCGGTTCGACGGGGCGCGGCGAAGAGAACATACGCGTGGCCGGGGGGCACACCATTGTCGAGAACATGCGGCACGGCATGACGGCGCGCGAGGCGTGTCTCGACGCGCTGCGGCGCGTGGCGCGCAACTTCGACGGCGACGGCGTGCGGCTGGCGCAATTCGATTTGAATTTTTACGCGCTGCGAAAAGACGGCGACTTTGCGGGGGCGTCGTTGTGGAACGCGGTGGTGCAGCGGGGCATGCTGGTCAAGAGGAAATTCGCGGTGAACGATGGGTCGGGCGGGCGGCTGGAGGAGTGCGCTTATCTGTTCGAACGCAAGATGTCCTGAAGGGCCGCGCCTAGTTCTGGATGGCGGAACTCGAAGCCGGCGTCGAGCGCCGCGCGCGGGATTACCCGCTGGCTGTCGAGCAGTACGGAGGCCATCTCACCGAACATCGCCCTTAGGGCGAAGGCGGGCGCGGGCAGGAAGGCCGGCCTGTGCAGAGCGCGGGCGAGTGCGGAAGTGAAGTCCCGGTTCGTCACGGGATTCGGAGACACGGCGTTGAGCGGGCCGGCGACGCCCGCCTGGGCCAGGGCGAACTCCACCAAGTCCAGATGATCCTCGAGGTGTATCCAAGGCATCCACTGGCGGCCCGAACCGAGCCTGCCGGCGATACCCATGCGGAAGGCGGGTAGCATGCGATCGAGTGCTCCGCCCCGGCCAGCCAGCACCATTCCTGTGCGGAGCTTGACGACGCGCATCCCGCGCGCGCTGGCCTGATCCGCCGCGCCTTCCCAAGCCGTGCAGACCTCGGCGAGGAAACCTGAGCCCGGCGGCGACGTTTCGGTGAGGACCTCGTCGCCTCGCGAGCCGTAGAAGCCTACGGCGGAGGAGCAAATGAAGACACGGGGTGGCGCGGCGAGCGCGGCGATCCTGGCAATCAGGCGGCGGGTGCCTTCGACGCGGCTCTCGAGAATGCGTCGCTTCGCTCCCGGAGTCCAGCGCTGAGCGATCGGCTCGCCCGCGAGGTGAATCACGGCGTCGCTGACTTGGAGCGGCTGCGGCGCGCGCAGGCTGAAGGGCTGCACCGTGTGGCCGGCCGCTTCGAGGCGCGCGGCGAGCGCACTTCCGATGAATCCGGTCGCGCCGGTGAGGGTGATGATCACTTTACACTCGGAGCTCGTAACCCTGCTCGCGCATGCCTTCGATGATGCGCGCGCGGATGGCGCCGGCTTCTTCGAGCGACAGAGTGTGGTCCGGCGCCGCCACGGTCAGGCGGAAGGAGACGCTCTGCATGCCTTCGGGGATGGGCGGGCCGGAGTAGCGGCGCAAGAACTCGATCGCGTCGAGCGGCTCTCCGGCCAGGGACGCGATGCGCTTTTGCAGGTCCCCCACCAGTTCGCGCACGCCGGCAACCACCGAGAGGTCGAATGCGCTGGAGGGATAGCGGCGAATGGGGCGGAAGCGCTTCTCGCGCGGCTGAAGGTCCAGCATGAGCGGGAGGTCGACGTCCAGGATGGCGCCGCGGCCGGCCAGGAGCGACGGGTGCAACTCGAACACGCGGCCCACCAGGCGATCCTGCCACACAACCTCGGCAGTGCGCGCGGGGTGTTCGAACACGCGCGGCGCGGCGGGGCGCAGATCTGCCCCCGGCATCAGGCATTCGGCCACGCGCTTCAACTCGAACAGGTTCGCTTCGCCTTCCTCGCGTGAATACATGGCCGCGGCGAGGTGGGGGATCTCCGACGGCAAACCGTCGGCGCCGCGCGTCTCCGGGTGAATCTCGCGGCCGATCTCGAACAAGCGGAACGAATCCAGGTGCCGGCTGTTCTCGCGCAGGTGTTTGAAAATGCCCGGGACCAGGCTGCGCCGCATCAGGCTCTGATCGGCTGAGATGGGATTCTTCACGGCCAGGTGGTCCGCCGGTTCGAAGCCCAGCTCGCGCACCTGATCCTCGCTGAGGAAGGAGTAGTTGTAGACCTCGGTGAAGCCCTGCGCCGCGACCATGGCGCGCACGCCGCGCTCGAAGAGGCGTTCCGGGTCGGAGGGCGGGACGGTGACCGGCAGCAGCGGCGCCTGCGGCGTGATGGAATCGTAGCCGATCATGCGGCCGACTTCCTCCACCAGGTCGTCCTTGATCGAGACGTCCTTGGTGGCGCGCCAGCTCGGCACGGCGACCGAGAAGACCTGCGGCTCGGGCTCGGAGACTCCGAACGAAAGGCGCTCCAGGATGTCGCGCACCTCTGCCGCGTCGATCGCGCGGCCGAGCTTGCGCGTGAGCCAGTCCATGGGGAGGCGGATCGGCGCGGGCGGCGCGGCCTTCTTTCGGAGGTCGGCGAGGCCGCCCACCAGCCGGATTCCCGGCGACACTTCGTGGAACAGCTCGACAATGCGCGCCAGGGCACGAACGGTGTTCTCGGGGTCCTGCGCCTTTTCGAAGCGCATGGAGGCGTCGGTGCGCAGCTTCAGCTTCGAAGAGGTTTTGCGAATGCTCGACGCCTGGAAGCAGGCGCTTTCGAGGACGATGCGGCGGGTGCGTTCGTTGATGGCGCTATCGAGGCCGCCCATGACGCCGGCGAGCGCGATGGGTCCCTTGGCGTCCGCGATCACCAGGTTGGTTTCGTCGAGCGCGTACGATTCTTCGTTGAGCAGCACCACCTTTTCGCCGGCGCGCGCGGGGCGGATGAAGATGGTGTCGCCGTTGAGCAGGTCGTGATCGAAAGCGTGCAGGGGCTGCGCCAGCTCGCTCATGATGAAGTTCGTCACGTCGACGATGTTGTTTATCGGGTTGAGGCCGATGGCCTCCATCCGGCATTGCAGCCAGAGCGGCGAGGGACCGACCACGACGCTGTCGAACACCAGCGCGCTGTATCGGGGGCAGAGCGCGAAATCCTCGATCGCGATCTTGATCCCGGCGTCGCCGGCGGGAATGAGCGCGGGCTTCACGGGATCGAGGAGCGGCTTGCGCAGGATGGCCGCGACTTCGCGGGCCAGGCCGAAGTGGCCCCAGAGATCCGGACGGTTCGTGAGCGACTTGTTGTCGATTTCGATGATGGCGTCGGGCTTGCAGCCGGGGATGGGCGCGCCGGGCTCGGCAGCGATCTCGAGGATGCCGGCGGCGTCGCGGTTGACGCCCAGCTCAGCGCCGCTCGCGAGCATGCCGTCGCTTTCGATGCCTTCGATGACGGCCCTCTCGATGGCGCGGCCGTTGAGGTCCGTACCCGCGGGGACGTAGGCTGTCATGAGGCCGGCCCGGCAGTTGGGCGCCCCGCAGACGACGGTCTTGGTGCCGTAGCGGCCGGTCTCGACCACGGCGGTGACGTTGTGCGAACTACCGGGGATCGGGGCGACATTGACGATGCGGGCCGCGCAGACGCGGTCGAGGTAGGGCGCATGCGCGTGCACGCCGTCGCACTCGGCCGTCTTCATGGTGATGAGTTGACCCAGCTTCGCGGGAGCGGCGTCCATGCCGTCGACCAGTTCGGCCAGCCAGTTGTAGGAGAAGAGCATTCTCGGCGCCTCAGAATTGTCGCAAGAACCGCAGATCGCCGCCGTTCAGGTGGCGGATGTCGTCGATGGCGTAGCGCATCATGGCCAGGCGCGTCAGGCCCAGGCCGAAGGCGAAGCCGTTCCACTGCTCCGGATCGATGCCGCTCAGGCGCAGCACGTTGGGATTCACCAGGCCGCAGGGCAGCAGCTCCACCCATCCACCTTGCTTGCACACCGGGCAGCCGGTGCCGCCGCAGATCAGGCACTGGATGTCGAGCTCGAAACCGGGCTCGACGAAGGGGAAATAGCCAGGGCGCAGCCGCACCGTCACGTCGCGGTGGAAGATCTGGCTGAGCAGGGTCTTCATGAAGTAGAGCAGGTGCGCGACGGAGACCTCGCGGTCGATCATCATGCCTTCGAGTTGGTAGAAGGTGTGCTCGTGCGAGGCGTCCACTTCTTCGTTGCGGAACGCACGGCCGGGCGCGATCATGCGGAGCGGCGGGCCGAGGCGCTCCATCCCGCGCACTTGAACCGGCGAGGTGTGCGTGCGGAGCAGATTGCCGTCCTGAAGCCAGAAGGTGTCCTGCATGTCGCGCGCCGGGTGATCGGCGGGGATGTTCAGGGCGTCGAAGTTGCGGAACTCGGTTTCGACCTCTGGCCCGCCCAGGACGGCGAAACCCATCGAGGTGAACAGGTCCTCGATCTCCATCTGGACCTGGGTGACGGGGTGCAGACTGCCGGGGCGCGGGCCGGGCGCGGGCAGCGTCAGATCGATCCACTCGGCGTCGAGACGGGCTGCGAGGGCGCGGCGCTCGAACTCCGCGTTTCGGGCGTCGAACGCGCTCTCGATCGATTGCTTGGCGGAGTTGAGCATCTTGCCGAGGTGCGCGCGTTCCTCGGGCGTGAGCTTGCCGAACTGCTTCGAGATCTGCGCGAGGGCGCCCTTGCGGCCGAGGACTTCGACGCGGACCTCCTCTAGCTCTTCGGGGGTGGCGGCGCTGGCGATGCGCTCCCGCGCGCGCGCCTCCAATTCGGTCAGCACGGATTCGAGTGGCAGGTTAGGTTCCGGCATGGTGGCTGGGAACTTTTTAGTCTAGCGCACCGCTCCCTCGCGGTCGCGGCTCGGTCACATCGCGGCTCGGTAATGGCTACTTCCCCAAGTGCGCGTAGGCGATGGCGTAGTTCAGCACCAGCGACGGGAAGATTCCTATGACGAGGGTGAAGGCGGCAGAGATCCAGAGTGCGGTTCTGGTTCCGGCGGCGAGCGGCGGCAGGTTCTGGATGGCGTCTCCGGGCTCCTTCATGTACATCACCACCAGCAGGCGCAGGTAGTAGTACGCCGCAACCGCGCTGGTGAGGAGGCCAATCACGGTGAGCCAGACCAGGTTCGCGTCGAGCGCCGCTTTGAAGATGTAGAACTTTCCGAAGAAGCCGCCCGTCAGGGGCACGCCGATGAGCGAGAGCAGGAAGATGGAAAACATTGCGGCTGTTCCCGGCTGGCGCCATCCGAGGCCTGCGAAATCGTCGATCTCGACGAACTGCTCTCCGGCGCGCGAGAAGTGGGCCACCACCGCGAACGCTCCGGCGTTCATGAAAACGTAGGCGGCCAGGTAGAACATCGCGGCCGCGGTGCCGGTGACGGAATGCGAGGCGACGGCCACCATAACGTACCCGGCGTGGGCGATCGAGCTGTAGCCGAGCATGCGCTTGACGTTGCTTTGCACCAGCGCGGCGAAGTTTCCAACCACCATGGTCAGCAGCGCGGAGGCGGCAACGATGCCTGTCCAGTTTGCTCCTACGCTGCCGAAGGCGGTCATGTACACGCGGATGAGCACCGCGAAGGCGGCCGCTTTGGGCCCGGCGGCCAGGAACGCGGAGACCGGCGCGGGCGCGCCCTGGTAGACGTCGGGAGCCCAGATCTGGAACGGCGCGGCGGAGACTTTGAAGGCGAGGCCGACGAACATCAGCGCTGCCGCGGCCCCCGCCAGCATGGCGCTCGGCGCGCTGTGCGGACGGGCGAGCGCGTTGTGGATTCCTTGCAGGCTGGTGGTCCCCGTGGCGCCGTAGATGAGCGCGATGCCGTACAACAGAAACGCGGTGGCGAAGCTGCCCAGCAGGAAATACTTGGCCGAGGCCTCGTTGCCGAGCTTGGCGCGGCGCAGGTAGCCCGCCAGCACATAGCTGGCAATCGAGGAGATTTCCAGTCCGATGAACACCACGATCAGCTCGCCCGCGGCGGCCATGATGCACTGGCCGGCCACGGAGTACAGCAGCAAGGCGTAGTATTCGCCCGATTCGGCTTCTTCGCGGCGCAGGTAGCTGCCCGACATCAGCACGACGACGATGCCCGCCGCGATCACCAGCACTCGGAAGAACACCGCGAAGCCGTCGATGACGACCATGCCGCTGAAGGCCGCGCCGGGCGCGAGTTCGCCCATCGCGGCCGGAATGAGCGCCGCGACGAGGCCGGCCAGCGCCGCCCACCCCAGCGCGCGCTTGGACGTCTTCGAGGTCAGCGGCTCCAGGACCATGATCAGCGTGGCCACCACCACCAGGAGCATTTCGGGCAGGACGCGGAAGTATTCGGGCGCGGTGGGCATGAAGTTAGCGGGCACGCGCCACCTCCTGCCTGCCGGCCAGACCGCTCCCTGGCGGTCGCGGGTCGGCTAGAGGATGCCGGTGGACGTCGAAGCTTACGCCGACCTTGGTGGTGTCTAGAATCGCGGCCGAACTCTTGGTGATGGGCGGGAGGAAGGACTGGGTCAGGGTGCCCATCCACAGCATCAGCACGACCAGAGGGAGAACCGCGGCCCACTCGCGCCGGCCCAGGTCGGGCATGTGGGCGGCCACCTCAGGACGCGTTTCGCCGAAGAACACTCGCTGGTAGAGCCACAGCATGTAGCACGCCGCGAAGATCACGCCAATGGCAGCGGAGACGGCCCAGCGGAAGCTTGCCTGCGCCGCTCCCTGAAGCACCAGGTACTCGCCCACGAAGTTGTTCAGCATGGGCAGCCCCATGCTGGCGAGCGCGGTGATGAGGAAGATGGCCGAGAGATTGGGCGCGACGGTGGCCACGCCGCCGTAATCCGAGATTTCGAGCGAGTGGCGGCGCTCGTAGAGGTAGCCCACCAAGACGAAGAGCGCGCCGGTCGATACTCCGTGGTTCAACATCTGGTAGACCGCGCCGTTCATGCCCAACTCGGTGAAGGTGAAAATACCCAGGACGACGAAGCCCAGATGGCTTACCGAGGTGTAGGCCACCAGCTTCTTCATGTTGGGCTGCACGAGCGCCACCAGCGCACCGTAGAGAATGCCGATGATGGCGAGGATGGCGATGGACGGCGCCAGATCGCGCGACGCCCCCGGGAACAGCGGGAGGCAGAACCGCACCAGGCCGTAGCAGCCCATCTTCAGCATGACGGAGGCCAGCATCACCGAGCCCGCCGTGGGCGCTTCGACGTGCGCGTCGGGCAGCCAGGTGTGCAGCGGGAACAGCGGCACCTTGATGGCGAATGCGATGAAGAAGCCGAGAAAAAGCACGATCTCTTCGACGCGGTCGAACACCAGGCGGCCGCTCGCGCGCATCTGCAGCAGGACGCTGTAATCGAGCGTGCCCGTGCGGTTGTAGAGATAGATCAGAGCCGAGAGCATCAGCACCGAGCCGGCCATGGTGTAGAGGAAGAACTTCACCGCCGCGTAGATGCGCCGCTCGTGTCCCCACACGCCGATCAGGAAGTACATCGGAACGAGCGAGACTTCCCAAAAGACGTAGAACAGGAACATGTCGAGCGAGACGAACACGCCCACCAATCCGAATTCCATCAGCAGGAACAAGGCGAAGAATTCCTTGACGCGGCGGTCGATCGAGCGCCAGGAGATCAGCACACCGATGGGCGTCAGCAGGGTGGTCAGCAGCACCAGCCAGAGGCTCACGCCGTCGATGCCGGTGTAGAAGCGGATGGCGGGCTGCCCGATCCACGGCAGGTTCGCGACGAACTGGAAGCCTGCCTCCGCGCGGTTGAAGCGCGCCAGCAGCACGAGCGACGCGACGAAGGCGACCAGCGACACCACCAGGGCGGTTCGGCGGATCGCTGCCTCGCGCTCGCGAGGGACGAACAGAAGGAGGAAGAAGCCTGCCAGCGGAATGAAGAGAACGGCGTCGAGGAGGTTCATCGCACGCCTCCCAGCAGGCCGAGCGCGATCAGGAGCGAGACTGCGCCCAGGAGCACCCAGGCGGCGTAGCTTCGTATGTAGCCCGATTGCGCCAGCCGCAGCAGGCTGCCGATGCCTACGGCGCGCCGGCCGACTCCGTTCACCAGGCCGTCGATGACTTCAACGTCGATGCCGCGCCACAGCACCTCGCGCGACGTGCCCACGAGTGGGCGGACCACCGTGGCGCCGTAAATCTCGTCCACCTTGTACTTGTTCAACGCGGCTACGTACAGCCACTTGAGGCGGCGGGCGAAGACGTCGGCCAGGCCGGGCCGCCACCAGTAGAGCGCGAACGCGACGAGCGCGCCTCCGAAGGCCGCGCTGATCGAGGCTGCGAGCAGCAGGGGACTGTCCGGCGGAGCGTGCTCCGGGAACATCGGCGCCAGCCACTTCGATACCTGGAACAGGCCCCCACCAAGCGACAGCACGGCCAGAAGTGCCAGAGGCACCGTCATCACCGGAGGCGATTCGTGCGCGTGCGCTTCGCCGCGGTAGGTTCCGAAGAACACCAGGAAGAGGGCGCGGAAGACGTAGAACGAGGTCATCGCCGCGGTCAGGACTCCGATCCAGAACAGCACCGGCGAACGCTGCCAGGCGTTCACGAGGATCTCATCCTTGCTCCAGAAGCCCGAGAAGGGCGGAATTCCGGCGATCGCCACGGTCGCGGCAAGCATGACGCCGAACGTCACGGGCGTCTTCTTCCACAGGCCGCCCATCCTCCGCATGTCCTGCTCGCCCGAGAGGGCGTGGATCACGCTGCCCGCACCCAGGAACAGCAGCGCTTTGAAGAACGCGTGCGTCACCAGGTGGAAGATTCCGGCGCCGAAGGCACCCGTGCCCACGCCGAGGAACATGTAGCCCAGCTGCGAGACGGTGGAGTAGGCGAAGACGCGCTTGATGTCGGTCTGCACCATGCCGATGGTGGCCGCGAAGAAGGCGGTGGCCAAGCCGATGCCGGCGACCCAGTCCATGGCGATCGGCGCTTTCAGGAAAAGCGGCGCCGAGCGCGCGATCATGTAGACGCCTGCGGTCACCATGGTCGCGGCGTGGATGAGGGCGGAGACGGGAGTGGGGCCCTCCATCGCGTCCGGCAGCCAGACGTAGAGCGGCAGCTGCGCCGATTTTCCCGTGGCGCCCACCAGCAGCAGGAGACCGATGATGGTCAGCGTCCCCATGCCGGTGTCCGTGTGCCAGCCCGCCAGGCCGCTGAATACGGTTCCGAAGTCGAGCGACTTGAAGTTCAGGTAAAGCAGAAAGAGGGCCAGGGTGAAGCCGAAATCGCCGATTCGATTTACGATGAACGCCTTGTTGGCGGCGTTGGTCGCGCTCTTCTTCGGGAACCAGAATCCGATCAGGAGGTAGCTGCAGAGGCCCACGCCTTCCCAGCCGACGAACATCAGCAGGTAGTTCGCCGCCAGCACCAGCGTCAGCATGAAAAACATGAACAGGTTGAGGTACGCGAAGAAGCGGTAGTAGCCGCCCTCGTGGGCCATGTAGCCGATGGAATAGATGTGGATGAGCAGGCCGACGCCGGTGACTACAAGCAGCATCACGGCCGTCAGGCGGTCCGCGGCCAAGTCGACGCCGATGCGGAGATCGCCCACGCGGATCCAGTCGAAGTAGCGCTCGACGTGCGGCGTCGCGAGAGGCTGAAGGGCGATCACGGTCTTCAAAACCCAGACGAAGGCCAGGGCGACCGTGCCCACGGCGATGCTGTGGATCACTGCTTTGGGCAGGCGCCGCCCGAGGAGACCGTTGATCAGGAACCCGAGAAGCGGCAGGGCGGGAATGAGCCAGAGGTGCTGCATGCCGGGTAGGACATAGAACGAGGTGTGGTGCATCTCAGTCCTTCATCGTCCTTAGGTCGTCCACCTGGAGGGTCGCGCGGTTCTTGAAGACGATCAGGATGATGGCCAAGCCGACGGCCGCCTCGGCCGCCGCCACCACCATCACGAAGAAGGTGAACACCTGGCCGTCGATCTGCTTCAGGCGATAGGAGAAGGCGACGAAGGTTAGGTTGACCGCGTTGAGCATCAGCTCGATCGACATGAACATCGTGATGATGTTCCGGCGGAACAGGAACCCGGCCACGCCGAGGGTGAACAGCACCGCGCTCAGCGCCAGGTACCAGGAGAGTGGCACGGCATTCGGCATCAGTCAAGCTCCTTGTAGGCCAGCGCGACCGCTCCTACGATGGCGATCAGCACCAGGACGGAGGTGATCTCGAACGGCCAGAGGTAGGTGGTGAAGATGGCGCGGCCCAGGTTCTCGACCGTCCCGCCGGTGTAGCTTCCGAACTTCACCACCGCGTCGCGCGGCACCACCGCTAGGATCACGAAGGTGACCACGCCGAGCAGGAGGACCAGCAGGGGCGGGCCGATCAGGCGGGCCAGGAACGAGCCGCGCGTCTTCCGCTCACGGCCGGCGTTGAGCAGCATGATGACGAAGATGAACAGCACCATGATGGCGCCGGCGTAAACGATCACCTGGGCGGCCGCGATGAACTGCGCTCCCAACAAAAGGTAGAGCACCGCAAGCGAGCCCATGACGCCGATGAGGGCTAGCGCGCTGGTGATGGGATGGGTCTGCACCACTACCGTGATGCCGCAGACCACCGCGATCGCCGCGAAGAGGAGGAAGAGGATCGGGTCCATAGGTCAGCCCACCAGGGCTACGAGGAGCCCGGTAATTAGCAGGTTCGCCACCGCGACTGGAAACATGAAGCTCCAGCCGAAGCGCATCAGTTGGTCGTATCGAAAGCGCGGCAGCGTGCCGCGCACCCAAATGAAGAGGAGCAGAAGCAGGCCCGTCTTCGCCAGAAACCAGAACAGGGGGACCAGCAGGGCCTGGACCACGGGGATCAGGAACAGCGCCGCGACCAGCAGGAACAGCGCTCCGAACACCGACAAACTGAGGCGGTCGCGCTTGCGCGCCTGCAGGCCGCTGTAGATACAGATGCCGCCGGCCAAAGCGAACGCGGCCGCGGGGGCGTAGTTCGAGCCCATTGACGCGGGCCACAATGGCAGCCAGCCGCCCAGATAGAGCGCCGTCGCCATGCACGTCACCGTGACCATGTTGGCGTATTCGGCCATGAAGAAGCCGGCGAATTTCATGGAGCTGTATTCGGTGTGGAAGCCGGCCACCAGTTCGCTCTCCGCTTCAGGCAGGTCGAACGGGACCCGGTTGGTTTCCGCGAACACCGCAATCACGAAGATCACGAAGCCGAAAACTTGCGGGAACGGCATGCGGAACAGGTTCCAGGCGGGGAAGAAGCCGCCGTACCAGGCGCTCTGGGTCTCGACGATCTTGCGGAGGCTGAGCGAATTCGACAACAGCAGCGTCGCGGCCACCGCCATCCCCAGCGGCAGCTCGTAGCTGATCATCTGGGCAGAACTGCGCAGCGCGCCGAGCAGCGGGTACTTGCTGTTCGACGACCAGCCGGCGAGCACGATCCCGTAGACCGTCAGCGACGAGATGGCCAGCACGAAGATGACGCCGATGTTCAGGTCGGTAAGCTGGAGCCACGTATTCACGGGGCCGATGTGGATCTCGGGGCCGAAGGGGATAACGGAGATCGAGACCAGCGAAAGGGTGATGGCCAGAAATGGCGCGAGGATGAAATAGAAGCGGTTGACGCCGGGCGGGAGCAGGTCCTCCTTGGTCAGCAGCTTCAGGGTGTCGGCGATCGGTTGCAGCAGGCCGTGCGCACCCACGTTGTACGGGCCCAGGCGGACTTGGATGTGGGCGATGACTTTGCGTTCGACCCACTGCAGGTAGAGCAGCGTGATCATCAGTACGCCTACCACCACCGCCGCTTTGATCACCGCCAGAAGGTAGAAGTTCATGGTGTCATGAGTGGCACAGCGGTTGGTCGGGCGTTGCAAGCGCCGAGACGAGTCTCGGCGCGGCAGGCTGAGAGCCTGCGCCACGACTGAGGCAGTGTCCTCATCCTCGGTATAACTCCCCGGGTCCTTCCTTTACTGTGTTCAGCATCTTCGAATAACGGCCCATCGTTCCGGACGTGTATAGCGTGTCGCCCGCCGAGCGGATCAGGCCGGGCGCCCCTTCGCTCTCCGCCGGCCGGGCGGCCACTTCGGACAACTCCAAGCGCATCGCCCGCGCCAGCAGCTTGAAAATCTCCAGGTCGGCTTTGGTGCCGCTCGTCTCGATCCCCCGCTTGAGGCGCTGCACCTCGCCGCACACGTTCGTCACCGTGCCCGATTTTTCGTACTGCGAAGCCGCCGGCAGGATCACGTCGGCGCGCTGAGCGGTCTCGGTTAGGAACAGATCGTTCACCACCACGAAGGCGCCCGCGGCCGCGAGCGTCCGCCCGCCCTTGAGCGGGTTCGCGCCCACCACCCACAGCGCGTCCAGATCCTCGGCCGCCAGCATCTGGTCCAGGTTCATGCCGTCGATGCCCGGCAGCAGGCCCCAGTCCTGCGCGCCGCGCGAGTTCGAGTAATCCACCAGGCAGACGTACTTGACCGGAATGCCCAGCGAATCGCCGAACGCCACCAGGTCCCTGACGCCCGAGCCCTTCACCGCGTCGCCGAACAGGATCACCAACTCGGACTCCGCCGCGAGTTCCGCGCGAAGCTGCTCCAGGCCACTTAACTCTTCGCCCGCGGCGGTGGTGACTACGCGCTTGGCGTTGGCGTCTTCCCGCGTGGGCCCGCGCTCAATCACGTAGACCGCAGCGCGGTGATGCCGCCAGTTCGCGCGCACCTGGAACGCCAGGAACGGATGCTGCTGGGAGAGGTCCGCGCCCACGATCAGCACGGCTTTGCTGGTGTAAAGGTCGGCCGTCGTGGCAAGCGCGTTGGGCCGCCCGGCCAGCGCGGCGACGAGCGACACCACGTCGCCGGTGCGATGGTGGTCGATGTTGCTCGTGCCCAGCCCCGCCCGCGCCAGCCGCCCGAGGTACTCGTTCTCCTCGTTGGTGGTGTGGTTCGAGCCGATGATGCCGAACTTCCCGCCACGCTCCTTGATCTCGCCGAACCGCGCGGCGACGGTCTCGATCGCACGGGCCCAGGAAACCGGCTCGAACTCGCCCGCCGGG
>Ga0265331_10002112_pt1 | contig 13704 bp, 10 predicted proteins | sample 41923metaG_FD_202088 | JGI IMG/M metagenome (GOLD analysis project Ga0265331, IMG submission 202088) | Rhizosphere microbial communities from Carex aquatilis grown in University of Washington, Seatle, WA, United States - 4-19-23 metaG | ecosystem: Host-associated > Plants > Roots > Rhizosphere...
CCTTTGCCATGCAATTCGGTTACCGTGGTCGGGTTAGCCGCGGGCGGCGTTCCGCTCGCCGGCGGGCTCGGGGTCGAGCTGGTGTCTTTCCAAAGCGCCATGAGCGGATCCTCCGTAGCAATAAGTGTCGGTGCCAAACGTCTTAACCTAATGCCAAACGTGCATCGAGCACCAGTGTCTCGGCACGGCGACAGGGCCAGATCGGAGTATGCATGACCAAGGAGTATGCATGGCCAATGTGACCGAGCGACCCAAGTCCAGATCGCTGCGCCCGCTGCGCTCGCTGCTGCCGTTCCTGCGTCCGCACCTGCTGCTGCTCGGCGGCGCACTGCTCGCGCTGCTGATCGCCGCCGGAGCGATGCTGACGCTGCCGGTAGCGCTGCGCCAGCTGGTGGATCATGGGCTCGCGACCGCCGATGCGAAAGTCGTCAACCGCTATTTCGTGGGTTTTCTCGCCGCCGCGGTCGCGTTCGGCGTATTTGCGGCACTGCGCTTCTACCTGGTGACCTGGCTCGGCGAGCGCGTGGTTGCCGACCTGCGCCAGGCGGTGTACAGGCGGGTGGTGCGCATGGACCCCTCGTTCTTCGAGGTCACCAAGACCGGCGAGGTGCTGTCACGACTGACCGCCGACACCACGCTGGTACAGGCGATAGCCGGCGTGAACCTGTCCATCACGCTGCGATCGATCCTGAACGTCATCGGCGCGCTGGTGATGCTGGCGCTGACCAGCGCCAAGCTGATGGCGGTGATCCTGGTCATGATCCCGCTGGTCATCGTGCCGCTGGTCGGGGTCGGGCGGCAGGTGCGGCGGCTCTCGCGTGCGGCCCAGGATCGCATCGCCGACACCAGCAGCCTGGTGGACGAGACCCTCAACGCGATCCAGACCGTGCAGGCCTTCACGCTCGAAGAATTGCAGAGCGATCGTTATCGCGAGGCCGTGGAGCGCAGCTTCCAGACCGCGATCCGCCGCAGCCGCGTGCGGGCAGTCCTCACTGCGCTTGGCACGATGCTGGTATTCGGCGGCATCACCTATGTGCTGTGGCTCGGCGCGCACGCCGTCATGGCGAAGCAGATGACTTCGGGCCAGCTCAGCCAGTTCCTGGTGTATGCGGCCATCGTCGGGACCTCGGCCGCTGCGCTGATCGAGATGTGGGGTGAAGTGCAGCGGGCCGCCGGCGCGATGGAGCGCCTCGCGGAGCTGCTCGATGCTGAGCCGGCCATCGCGGCGCCCGCGCATCCGCTGCGCCTGCCGGCGCGCGTGCGCGGGGACATCGCGTTCGAGCAGGTCAGCTTCCGCTATCCCTCGCGTCCCGAGACCCTGGCGCTGTGCGAGTACACACTCGCGGTGCGCAGCGGCGAGACCGTCGCTGTCGTCGGCCCTTCGGGAGCCGGCAAGAGCACGAGCTTCCAGCTACTGTTGCGCTTCTACGACCCGGCCAGCGGCCGGATCCGGATCGACGGGCTCGACATCGCGCAGCTGGACCCGCAGGAGCTGCGCCGGCAGATCGGTTTCGTGCCTCAGGATACCGTGCTGTTCGGTGCCAGCGCGCGCGACAACATCGGCTATGGGCGCCCGGATGCCACAGCGGCCCAGATCGAGGCCGCCGCGCGCGCCGCCGCCGCGGACGAATTCCTGCGCGCGCTGCCCGCAGGCTACGATACCTTCCTCGGCGAGCGCGGCATGCGGCTGTCGGGAGGACAGCGCCAGCGCATCGCGATCGCGCGCGCCATCCTGAAGGATCCACCGATCCTGCTGCTCGATGAGGCGACCAGCTCGCTGGATGCCGAATCGGAACGATTGGTACAGGCGGCGCTCGCCCAGCTGATGCGCGGTCGAACGACCCTGGTGATCGCCCACCGGCTGGCCACGGTGCTCAAGGCCGACCGCATCGTCGTGCTCGATGCCGGACGCCTCATCGCCGTCGGCAGCCATTCCGAGCTCATGCGCAGCAACCCGCTGTACGCGCGACTTGCCGCCCTGCAGTTCGGCAGTGCGGCCGAGGCGATAGCAGTCTGAGGCTCGGATTGCGGCCTGGTCGCTGGTTACGGCGGCGCGCCTGGGTGCTAGAATCGCGCGCCTCGTGGGGCGGTAGCTCAGTTGGGAGAGCGTCGCGTTCGCAATGCGAAGGTCGAGGGTTCGATCCCCTTCCGCTCCACCAACTCATTGAATAAAAAAGAAAAAATCCATTTCCTGAGCGCTGCGAGCCACCGGCCTGGCACGTAGCGCTCAGCGCTTTGCAAAGTATTTAACGCCGGGCAGGCCGTCGAAGTCCGCATCCTGCGTCCATAGGGTGGCGCGGTGGCGTCGCGCAGTGGCCAGCATCACGCTATCAGCCAACGCGATCGCGTGCAGGATGGACAAGCGTGCCGCTTCAAGAGCTGTTGCGCGGTCCAGGTCAACCACCTGTCCCTGTTCCATTATGGCGATGGCGCGCAACGCGTCGTCCTCGCTTCGCTGCTGACTCACCCGCTTGAAGACCTCGAACAGGGACAGGGTGGGCACGATGAGTGAGCGCGTTGCTTCAATGGCCTTCGCGTAGCTCGCGGCGTTGGGCCCATCCGCGAAATACTCGAGCCATGCGGACGAATCGATGACATTCATACACGGTCGGCATCACGTGGCAGATCAGTATCTATCCCTTTCAGTGAGCCGCGAGCCGTCTTTGCAGGGCGCACCGGTACCAGCTCAATCCTCCCGCGGTATTCGATGGCGTGCAGCTTCTCTCCGGGTCGGATCCCAAGTGCCTCTCGAATCCGCGCAGGAATGACGATCTGGTACTTGGAGGACACCGTAATGGTACTCATACAAATCTCCCATCGATACCTGACTTGTAAAGCGACCTTGGTAGGCTAGCACCGCCGCCCGAGCCGTGCCAGCTGAGGCCTGCAATTGCGGCCAGGTCCAGGGTTAAGCCAGGCAATTTCGTGACGGAAAACCCTCGCCTGCTCAATGGCTTGCACGGGATTGTCGTTGCCCTTCGGCTCCACCAATCCCTGAAAGGCCAGTCTGGCCGTCGCGGCATTCCAGCCCGCCGCGCGCCAGCGCTAGTATTGCGCCCATGGGCAGCATCCAGGGCAGGATACGGATCGTGATCGTGGACGATCACCCGCTGTTTCGCGAGGGTCTGCGTCAGGTCATTCGTTCGGACCGGCGTTTCCTGCTGGTCGGCGAGGCGGACCAGGGCCAGGCGGCACTGGAACTGATCCTGAAGACCAAGCCGGATCTGGCGGTACTCGACATCCACCTCCCGCTGATGAATGGATTCGAGGTCGCCGCGGCGCTGCAGGCGCGGCGCTCGCCGACGCGCGTCGTGATTCTGACGATGCTGCGCGAGGAAGCGGCATTCCACCAGGCGATGAACCTCGGCATACAGGGCTATGTGCTGAAGGAGAATGCCGTCGGCGAGATCGTCAATTGCATGCTCGCGGTCGCAGCCGATTCGGCCTATGTGAGCCCCACGCTCTCCGGATACCTGCTGCCTCGCTATAACCGTGCGATGGCGTTGACGCGCACGCAACCGGGGCTGGCAGACCTGACCGCGGCGCAACGCCTGGTGCTCAAGCTGATCGCGGACCGCAAGACGACCAAGCAGATCGCCGCCGAGCTGTCCGTCAGTCCGCGGACCGTGGAATCGCACCGCGCGAAGATCACCGGCAAACTCGCCCTGAAGGGCAGCAACAGCCTGCTGCACTTCGCGCTCGAGAACCGGCATGCGCTGCTGGATCTCGGTGGCGGGCAGGTCACTGCCAAGGGCGTACACGGCAGGAGCAGGGCTGAGCGGTCCGCCAAGCCGTAGCGATCCGTAGTGCTACCGATTGATCCTCAGGGTCACTACGGCCCGCATCATCGGTAGTCGACCGGATTTCAATCCCGAACGGGCTGTCCGATGCTTCGAAGCCTTCGCCGAAGGCTTGCGGGCGGTACGGCTGCGCCCGCCAGATCGGCCTCCAACCGGGGTTCCATTCGACGTGTTCAATCGCACTGAGATCGCCGAGCAGATCATCGGCGAGATGGCCCGCCGGCAGGGCCATACCACCGGGCCATACTTCAACTGGAGCCTCGCGACCGAGGATTTCAACGCGAGATTCTCCGCAGTCGCCGCAGGAATTTGTCCGTCATTTCGTCGATGCGTGGCCGCCGGGGATGGCGGCGCAGCGGGTTGTGCCCGGACAGAAGTAGGCGTCGAGTGCCGGACTGCATACCCACATGACTGAAGGCAGCATCGCCGGATCCAGCGCCGTATGCGTCGCACGCCAGCCGATCTTCGACGACCAGATGAAGGTTGTGGCCTATGAGCTGCTGTACCGCAGTTCGGCGCAGGATCGGCACGCCCGGATCATCGATGACGCGACGGCGACCGCGCAGGTAGTCATTGGCAGCGTGGCGGAGATCGGTCTCGAGCGCCTCAGTGGCGGTTCGGACATCCACCTGAATCTGCCCCGCGAGCTGATCGTCAATCCGGCCGAATTGCCGCTGCATCCTGCGCGGACGGTCCTGGAGGTACTGGAATCCGTCCGCGCGGATGGGGAAGTGCTGGCGGGCATCCGGGATTTTCGCAGGCGCGGCTTCCGCATCGCGCTCGATGACTTCGTCAGCGCGGCGCACGACGAGGAGCTGCTTGGATTGGCGGACATCGTCAAGATCGATCTGCTGCTCGAACCGCTGGAACGCTGGGCCGGTACCGCCTCGATGCTGCTCGAGCGGGGGTTGCAGGTCGTAGCCGAAAAGGTCGAAACGCGTGAGCAGTTCGAGCAGTGCCGCGCGCTCGGCATCCAGGCATTCCAGGGCTATTGGTTCCAGCGCCCTGAGACTTTCGTGGCGCAGCGCGCGACCTCGAACCGGCTGGTGACGCTGCAGGTGCTATCCGCATTGCAGGACCCGGAATGCCCGATGCCCGCACTGGAGCGGCTCGTGCAGCAGGATCTCGGCCTGGTCTACCGACTGCTGCGTGTGATCAACTCCGGCTATTACCATCTGCCTCGTACCGTGACATCGGTGAGGGAGGCCATCCTGATGCTCGGCCAGGACAGCCTCCGGCGCCTGTGCACGATCATGGCGCTGGCGGCCTTCGATGACCGGCCGCAGGAACTGCTGGTCAATACCCTCACGCGCGCGCGCATGTGCGAGCTGCTGTCGGTCATCACCCACCCTGATCATTCCGGCCAGCTGTTTCTCGCCGGGCTGCTCTCGCACCTCGACGCGCTGCTCGGCGTACCAACCGCGCAGGCGGTTCGAACGCTGCCCCTGGCGCCGGAGCTGGAGTCGGCTCTGGTTTCCCACGCCGGTCCGATCGGCGCGACTTTGAGATCCGTGGTGACCTTCGAGCGCGGCGAGTGGATCGCGTCGACGGCCGGAGGAATCGAATTGCCGCAGCTGCAGGGCGCCTACCTCGAGGCGGTGGGGTGGGCCGATGAGGCGCGCGGCCTGCTTGGCGCAGGGCACCCCAGCCGCTAGCGCGATCGCGCCGGCTGCGTTGCACGGCCGCCAGGGCGGAATATCGGCGCAATACCGATGTCTGCGACAATGGCGGGCGGGTTGCAGAACGGACCGGAAGGCGGGCGTCGATGAGCAGGGCCCAGAAATCGCGCGCTCCGAACACGAAATCCGGCCGGCGCAAGGCTGGCACTGACGGGCGGGCGCGGTCCGCACCATCACGCGGGCGTCACGCGATTGACCTGGATGCGCTGCCCGGCGCCGCGCTCACCGCGGATCGCGCCGGCAATGTCTGCTACGTGAATGCCGAGGCGGCGCGGCTGAGCGGCTGGACGCCGGCGAGCCTGCATGGCCGTCCGTTGAGCGATCTGATCGATCCATTCCCGCCGGTCCGGAAGCGTGCGACGGCGTTCGCCGATTGGATGGACGCGCTTGGTTCCGGGAACACGGGGTGGGCCGCGCGGCTCGTGCGTCCACGCGGCCGCCGCATGAAGGTTCGGCTGCAGGCCCGTGCGCTGCGCAGTCCCGCTGGCCACGTCTTCGGACTCATCCTGATGATCTGGAACAACGCCGCGCAGTCTGGCCGGGAGAGGCCGGTTGGCACGCTCGCCTCCTTATTGCGGCGCGATGCGCCATTCCGCGCAGCCTTCGAGGGCACGGCGATCGGAATGGCGTTGGTGGGCCGTTCCGGCCGATTCCTGCAGGTCAACGAATCACTGTGCAGGATCACCGGCTACACCCGCGCCGAACTTCGCCAACGGAACTTTCAGGCGCTGACGCATCCGGAGCACCTGGCCGCGAGTCTGGATAGGCGCGACCAGCTGCTGCGTGGGGAATCGAGCGAGCACTGGGAGAAGCGCTACATCCACAAGGAAGGTCATGCAATCTGGGTACAGCTCTCGGTAGCGCCGCTGCGCGATGCGGCCGGATGCATCCGCTACTTCCTCTCCGGTTTCCAGGACATTACGGCGCTGAAGACCATCGCGGAAAACCTGCGTGAGAGCGAGGAGCTGTTTCGTAGTGCCTTTGATGCCAGCGCGATCGGTATCGGTCTGGTGTCTCTGGAGGGCCGCTACCTGCGGGTGAACTCGGCCCTGTGCCAGTTCCTGGGGCGAACTGCCGCCGAAATGCTGGGCACCGACATCTCGCAGTTCAACGAACCGGAGGAATACCAGATCATTCTCACGCGGCGCCGGCAGATGATCGAGGGCACCATTCCCCGCTTTCATTCCTACGAGAAGCGCTTCCTGCACAGCTCCGGGCGCGTACTGTGGGGGCAGCTGACGGTCGCGCTGGTCCGCAACGCCGCGGGGCAGCCCACCTATTTCTGCATCCTGGTCCAGGACACTACCGAACGTCGCGCGGCAGAGCAGACATTGCGCGAGAGCGAGCAGCGCCTGCGCTCCATGGTGGAAGGACTGCCGGTCCTGATGGACGCCTTCGATGAGCAGGGATTGATCGTCGCCTGGAACCGGGAGTGCGAGCGTGTCACGGGTTACCGCGCCGCGGAAATCATCGACAATCCGCGCGCCCTGGAGCTGCTGTATCCGGACAGCGCCTATCGCAGCGCGATGTTTGCCGATGCGCGCAAGCGCCGGCGACGTCCCTACCGTGGACGCGAGTGGACCCTGCGATGCAAGGATGGCTCGACCAAGACGATAGCCTGGAACAACGTCGGCGCCACGGTGCGGGTCCCCGGCTGGTCGGAATGGGGAATCGGGATAGACGTCACGGAGCGGCGGCGCCTGGAGATCGCGCTACAGCAAGCCAGCGAGCATGAACAGCGTCGCCTCGGTCAGGAGATGCACGATGGCCTTGGCCAGGAGCTCGCCGCGCTGGCGCTGCTGGCGCACAGCCTCGCCCGAACTCCGAACCTGCGCAGGAGATCGCTGCGCCCGGATCTCAAGCGCCTCGCGGGCATCGCCAGCAAGGCGGTGGCGAGTGGGCGCGCCATCGCGCATGGTCTCGCGCCGCTCGAGGACAAAGCGGGCGGATTGCTCAACGCGCTACGAGAGTTCGCAACCCAGCCGCTGACTCACCTTGGAGGACCCGACATCACACTCAAGGAGCAATGCAGTGCGGAGCTGAACATTCCTGCCTCGACACGCAGTCACCTGTACCGCATGGCACAGGAAGCGCTCAACAACGCGGTACGCCACGCCCGTGCCCGCACGGTAAGCATCAGGTTCGTGGTCGACCCGAAGCTCGTGCGTCTCAGGATCAGCGATGATGGCAGGGGAATCGCCGCGCGTGCGCAGCGCACGCTCGGTATGGGCATGAAGACGATGCAGGATCGCGCCTCGGCGATCGGCGGCACCGTGACGATCAGGACCCGCCGTGGCACTGGCACCAGCGTCGTCATCGAATGCCCGAATCTGACCTCGGCCAGTGAGCCGGCGGACTATGGCTGAGGCGCGGTCTCGTCGCGCCGCAGCAGCAATACGAGGACTGCGCCGACCAGCATGAAGCTTGTGGTCACGAGCACCCCGACTGTGCGGTGGTGGCCGGACGCCGCAGACTCCTCCGCGGACAGGCGGGCCACGCCGGGATCCGAGGGCAGGTAGATCAGATCCACGCTCTGCCCGGTTCGATATTGATTCGTGCAGACGTTGAAGTAATTCGAGAATGTGCGCTTCGCTTGATTGGCATAAACGACGCGAATGCTCGACGCGCAGGGCTTGCCGTACCGCGATGACCATACGACAGTGCCGGTCGTTCGCGTTCCCCGCTGCTCCAGCAACGATCTATCGCGGAAGTCGCGGTAGAGCGCGCCAGATGCAATCAGACCCCCGAAGAGGAAGGTCCAGGCGAGCAGCAGCAGCGGTATACGCATGGATTCAGGTGCCGACCTGCAAGGCCATCCAGGGTACCTCGACGAGGACATGGAAGTTCAGTATGCCTGCGAAAGTCCTGCCTGACCCCCAGCGCGTGCTTCAATCCAGACCAAAGCGTCTGTGAAACCAGGTCTTCATCACGTGCGTCAACGCGAAGTAAGCCAGCAGCATCGCGCCCAGCAGGGGCCAGTACAGGGCCGGAAGCGCGACGAAGCCGAATGCCCCGGCAGCCGGGGAGTAGGGCAGCCAGATGCCGACCAGGCAGGTCGCCAGTCCGGTGAGCAGCAGCGGGGTGCTCGCACGGCTCTCGATGAAGGCCAGTCGCCGGGTCCGTATCACATGGATGATCAGGGTCTGCGACAGCAGTGATTCGACGAACCAGCCGGTCTGGAACAGCGGCGCGCGGGCCGGCGTCGTCGCGCCGAACACGAAATACATGATCAGATAGGTCGCATAGTCGAAGATCGAACTGATCGGGCCGACGAACAGCATGTAGCGTCCGATATTGCCGATCTCCCAGCGGCGCGGACGGGCCAGGTATTCCTCATCGACGTTGTCGGTGGGAATCGCGGTCTGCGAGAAGTCGTACAGCAGGTTGTTCGTCAGCACCTGTACCGGCGCCATCGGCAGGAATGGCAGCCAGGCACTGGCGCCGATCACGCTGAACATGTTGCCGAAATTCGAGCTCGCGGACATCCGGATGTACTTCACGACGTTGCCGAACACCTTGCGCCCTTCGATCACGCCCTGATCGAGCACCAGCAGGTTTTTCTCCAGCAGGATGATATCGGCCGATTCCTTGGCGATATCAACCGCGGAGTCCACCGATATCCCGACGTCGGCAGCCTTGAGCGCCGGGCCGTCGTTGATGCCGTCGCCGAGGAACCCGACCACGCGCCCGCTGCTCTGCAGCGCCCGGATGATGCTGGCCTTCTGCAGCGGCGAGAGTTTCGCGAACACCTCCCCCTGCTGTACGAGTGCGCTGAGCTGCGGCGCGCTTGCCGCCGCCAGTTCGCTGCCGAGTACTACCCGCGTGATGGGCAGTCCGACGTCACGGCAGATCTTGGCGGTGATGATCTCATTGTCACCGGTCAGCACTTTGACCTGCACGCCGTGCGCGGCCAATGCCGATATGGCTGCGGCCGCGCTGTCCTTCGGCGGATCGAGAAACGCGATATATCCGACCAGCTCGAGTTCCGCCTCGTCGCGCAGACTGCAGACGTCCTGGTCGGCTGGCAGATCCCTGATCGCGACCGCGACGACGCGGAACCCGTCTCCATTCAGGGTATCGATCGTGGCGCGCAGCTGCGTGCCGAGGGTGGCGTCCAGAGGAACCGACTGGCCGGCGGCCCGGCCCCGGCGCGACACCGCAACCACCTCCTCGACGGCGCCCTTGCAGATCAGAAAGCGATGCCCATCCCGCTGGACCGCCACCGACATGCGGCGACGCTCGAAGTCGAACGGCACCTCGTCGAGCTTCTGGTACTCGTGCGCCCTCTGGGCCAGCCTGGACGCATCCGGGTGGTGCAGTACGGCGACGTCCAGCAGGTTCTTGAGCCCGGACTGGTAGAAGCTGTTGAGATAGGCGTACTCGAGCACTTCCTCGCTGTCGTTACCCAGCAGGTCGACATGCTTTTCCAGGATGATGCGATCCTGGGTTAGCGTGCCGGTCTTGTCGGTGCACAGCACGTCCATGGCGCCGAAATTCTGGATCGCATTGAGTCGTTTGACGATCACCTTGCGACGCGACATGGCGATCGCGCCTTTGGCCAGATTGACCGTCACGATCATCGGCAGCATCTCGGGCGTCAGACCTACCGCGACCGCGGTCGCGAACAGCAGCGCTTGCAGCCAATTGCCCTTCGTGAGCCCGTTGATCAGGAATACCAGCGGTGCCATCACGAGGATGAAGCGGATCATCAGCCATGAGAAGCGATTGATTCCCTTATCGAAGCTCGTCAGCACGCGGGCTGCCGATACCGCATTGGCAAGTCCGCCGAAATAGGCTCGACCGCCGGTCAATGCGATCACACCGGTTGCGCTGCCGCTCACGATCGTGGTGCCCATGAAACAGATGTTCGTGAGCGCTCCGATCTCTGCCGGCGGCGCGGCCTGCGGCTCCGCGTGCTTCTCGACCGGCAGTGCTTCGCCGGTCAGCGACGCCTGGTCGACGAACGTGTCCTTGGCGGCGATCAGGCGCAGGTCCCCGGGGACCATGTCCCCGGCCGACAGATGCACCACGTCTCCGGGTACGAGCTGCTCGAGTGGTATTTCGGCCGGCGCGGGCTCCCCGGCGCGCACCACCATGACGGTGGTATGGACCATCGCGCGCAGCCGTGCGGCCGCCCGGTCGGACCGGCGCTCTTGAATGATCGCGAGAGTAAGGCTCAGCAGCACCATCAGGAAGATGATGGCTGCCGCCTCGTTTCCGCCGGTCGCGAGCGAAATCCCGGCAAGCGCGAGCAGCATCAGATTGAGGGGATTGAGCAACCGGCGCAGCAGTTGCACGGCAAAGGTCTCATGAACCTCGTGCGCCACGACGTTTGGACCGGACTGCTCGCGGCGCGCTTGCACCTCGGCGGCCGACAGACCGGACGCTGCGCTCTGCAGGCGCTCCAGGGCCTGCGCAGCACTCAGCGTCGCCAGTTCCAGCAGTTCCGGGGACAGGTTCGCCTTCGGCTCGACCGGCCGGGAGCCCTGCTTCGGTTGAGCGAACGGCCACCCGAACACCGGTGGTCTGCGCGGCGTACTTTCAGTTTCGGACACGGTTCACCTGGCCGCGGAGCTGTGGCGATTCTCGCCCGGCCGGCGCCTGCGCGCATTACGCATTAGTGCGTAACGCGAGGACCGTCATTGCAGATTGGCGCTACCATGGCGGCACGGTGCCGGCGTCACCGGCGGGGGTTCAGCCATGAACCGGGAATCAGCCATGAAAATACTGGTCTTCTCGGCACTCGGCCTGCTGGCAGGTCGGGCGCTCGAAGTCGTGGCACAGCAGGCGCCAGCCGCCGCGCCGCCTGCAGGCAGCTACGAAGGCCACCTCGCGGCGGCGAAGCAGGCGGCCGGGTTCGATTTCCCGGGCACGCTGGCCCGGCTCTGCATTGCGCCGGCAACCTCGGTCGGCGGGAACATCCAGGCCGCCGACCGCGCGCAGTGGTATGCGCAGCCCGAGCAGGTATTCGACAACCTCTACTGGGTCGGGACCAGGATCCATTCCGCGTGGGCACTGACTGATCCGCAGGGAATCATCATCCTCGACACGCTGTTCAACTATGCGGTCGGTCCGGAGATCGTCGAGGGCCTGAAGAAGCTGCACCTGGATCCAGGGAGCGTCAGATACGTGATCGTGACCCACGCTCACGCGGATCACGACGAGGGCGCCAGGCTGCTGCAGGAAGGCTATGGCGCTCATATCGTGCTCGCCGCCGCGGACTGGGACCTGATTGAACATGGTCCCGAAATGCCCGGAGGCAAGCCGCGGCGTGACATCGTCGCGATCGACGGACAGAGAGTTGCCGTCGGGGCGAACACGGTGACCTTGCTGAGCACGCCGGGGCACACGCCAGGCACGCTGTCCATGCTGTTCACGGTCAGGGATCACGGCCGCCCCCTGACGGTGGTGTATTCGGGCGGAACGGCCATCGCGGGCCTGTACCAGAATCCCGACCGGCTCGGTCAATACATCGATTCCCAGCGCAGATTGGCCCGGGCTGCGGCGGACGCCGGCGCCTCGGTGCTGATGTCCAACCACACGGAATTCGACGGCGCCTACGTCAAGGTGCGGCTGCTGGCTGGGCGCCGGCCGGGCGAACTGCACCCGTTCGAAGTGGGACCGGAGGCTGTGCAGCGCTACTTCGCGATGACTGAAGAATGTGCCCAGGCTGCACGCATGAAGGCCCTCGGCCATTGAACGAGCTGGTGATGATGGACGCCGGCAGCCTGGCCGGCGCGATCCGGGCACGCCGGGCCTCCTGCACCGAGGTAATGGCTGCTTATCTGGATCACATCGCACGATTCAATCCCGGCGTGAACGCGATCGTGGCATTGCAGGATCGGGAGGCGCTGCTTGCGCAGGCGGCTGAACGGGATGCCCAGCTTGCTCGCGGCGAGACCATCGGTCCGCTGCATGGATTTCCGTATGCGGTGAAGGACCTGCAGGCGGTACGGGGCATGCGTACGACGATGGGATCGCCGATATTGCGCGACCACATCCCGTCCGCCGACTCGCTGCTCGTTACCCGGCTGCGCCAGGCCGGCGCCATCCTCATCGGCAAGACCAATACGCCGGAATTCGGCCTGGGCTCGCACACCTACAATCCGGTCTACGGCCTCACCCGCAATGCCTACGATGCAGACTGGTCCGCGGGCGGCAGCAGCGGCGGGGCAGCCGTGGCGCTCGCACTGCGGATGCTGCCGGTGGCGGACGGTTCGGATTATGGCGGAAGCCTGCGCAACCCGGCCGGCTGGAACGCAGTGTTCGGATTCCGAACCAGCATTGGCCGCATACCGACCGATGCGCCGGACTCGTGGCTGCCCTCGATGAGCGTGCTCGGACCGATGGCGCGCAACGTCGGGGATCTGGCGATGCTGCTGGCGGTCCAGGCCGGTTACGACGCCCGCTCCCCGCTCTCGCTGGATGGCGACGGGTCCCCGTTTCGTGGCAGTCTCGATGGCGATCTGCAGGGCACGCGCATCGCCTGGGCCGGTGACTTCAATGGGCACACGCCGTGCGAGGCTGGAGTGCTCGAGGTCTGTACCACCGCGGTCAGAAGACTCGAGCGGCTGGGCTGCGCGGTCGAGGAAGCGGTGCCGGACTTCGACATCGAGGCCGTGTGGCAAGCGCTGATCCGCCTGCGCGGCTGGCAGCAGGGTGGGGCGCTGCTCGGCTATTACCGCGATCCCGAAACGCGTGCGCTGCTCAAGCCCGAAGCGCTCTACGAAGTGGAGACCGGACTTGCTCAGTCTGCCTACGACATCTCGGCGGCATCGCTGGTGCGCACGCACTGGTATGAAGCCTGGCGTCGATTCTTCGAGCGCTACGACTTTCTGGCAATCCCGACCGCGCAGGTATTCCCCTTCGACGCCGGGGAGCACTGGCCGCGCGCGATCGGCAGTACGTCGATGCAGACCTATCACGAGTGGATGAAGGCCAACCTGCTGGTCACGATGTCAGGGTGTCCGGCGCTGGCCGCACCGGCCGGGTTCGGCGCTCGGGGACGGCCGATCGGCATCCAGTTCGTCGGACCGAACCGCGCCGAGCTTGCATGCCTGAAGCTGGCATTCGGCTACGAATCCGTGATGGATCCGGCCTCGCGCCGCACTCCGGAACTGCGAGAATGATCCTGCACGGCAACTGTTGTTGAACTGCAGCGTGCAGAGCAAAAGGAGCGTGAGCGTGGGCGAGGAACTCTGGACCGCAGTCGACCAGTATTTTGA
>Ga0265331_10002114_pt1 | contig 13701 bp, 13 predicted proteins | sample 41923metaG_FD_202088 | JGI IMG/M metagenome (GOLD analysis project Ga0265331, IMG submission 202088) | Rhizosphere microbial communities from Carex aquatilis grown in University of Washington, Seatle, WA, United States - 4-19-23 metaG | ecosystem: Host-associated > Plants > Roots > Rhizosphere...
AGTCCTTTTGCTGCAGCACCTCGCGCGGCGAGACGGTAAACGCGGCGTCGAATCGCGTTTCGTCGTCGTCGCGCTCGGGAAGGTCGACTCCGCGCGGTGGCAGCAGCGCCTGCGCGATGCGGGCCGGAAGCTCGGGCGCGGGCGGCTCCTCCCCGGTGCGTGCATGGACTCGAGGGAGAAGCGAAGCCACCAGCTTCTCGAGGAGGCGCGGGTTGCGCCAGAACATCTCGAAGGCCTGCTCGAAGACCGGCAGCTGGTCGTGCCGCGACACGAGCACCGCGCACAGCGCCGCGCGAAAATCGTCGCGCCGGTCCATCCCGACCGCATCGACCGCGGCGAGCGCCGACAGCGTGTGCGCCGGGCCGACCGGCAATCCGGCGGCGCGCAGCACGCGCACGAAATGCATCACGTTCTCTGCGAGGCGGCCTTTCGGCAGCGTCGGCACCGCGCCCGCGAGCGAATGCGTGTCGATTCCGGAGCGCAGCGTCACAGCCGGATGCCTTCCGCCTGCACTTCGGCAATGAGGCGCGCTGCGACATCGGGGCCGAGCGCGCCGATGTCGTCCTGGTACTTCAGCAGCACGCCGGCGGTGTCCGCCACCGTCTGCGGATCGAGCGCGACGCGATCGAGCGCCACCAGCGCCTCGGCCCAGTCGAGCGTCTCGGCAATCCCGGGCGCCTTGAAGAGGTCGAGTGCGCGCAGCCGCTGCGTGAATGCGACGATCTCGCGGGCGAGCGAGGCCGGCGCCTGCGGGCACTTGCGCAGGACGATCGCGAGCTCGCGCTGCGCGTCCGGATACCCGACCCAGTGGTAGAGGCAGCGGCGCTTGATCGCATCGTGGATCTCGCGTGTCCGGTTCGACGTCACCACGACGACGGGCGGGGATGCCGCGCGCATCGGTCCCAGCTCCGGGATCGTCACCTGGTACTCGGCGAGCACTTCAAGAAGGTACGCCTCGAACGGCTCGTCGGCGCGGTCGAGCTCATCGATGAGCAGCACCGGCGCGATGCCGTCCGGCGGCACGAGCGCCTCGAGAATGGGACGCTTCAGCAGGAAGCGCGTCGTGAAGATGTCGTGCGCCAGCGTGTCGCGATCGAGATGGCCGGCCGACTCGGCCAAGCGGATTTCGATCATCTGCCGCGCATAGTTCCATTCGTAGACCGCCGACGCGACGTCGAGCCCTTCGTAGCATTGCAGCCGCACGAGCCGCTTGCCGAGCCCCGACGCGAGCACCTTGGCAATCTCGGTCTTGCCGACGCCCGCCTCGCCCTCGAGAAAGAGCGGACGCCCCATCCTGAGTGCGAGGAAGACGCTGGTCGCGAGCCGGCGCTCGGCGATGTAGTCCTGGCCGTCGAGCATCGTGCTGACGGCGTCGACCGACCCGGGGATCCCTGCATTCGCCATGGCCGCGTTCCGTGAACAAAAAAATCGGGTGGGGCAGCGTCGCCCCACCCGAAGGATATCAAGTCCGGTGGGACGCTCAGCCCGCGGCCGCCACCGCCCGCGCGGCGAGCACCGGGATGAGGTGAGCGCGATACTCGGGCGACGCGTGGAGGTCGCCGGACAGGCCGCCGGCATCGATCTTCACGGCCTTTGCGGCATCCGCAGTGAAGTTCTTCGCCAGCGCGTCCTCGAGCGCCTTCGCCCGGAACACCGCAGGTGCAGCGCCGGTCACGGCGACGCGCACACCTGCGCCCGATTGCGCGACGAAGACGCCGGTCAGTGCGAAGCGCGATGCCGGATTCGGAAACTTGCAGTACGCGGCCTTCTTCGGGACCGGGAACGAGACGGCGACGATGATCTCGTCCGCCGCGAGCGCCGTCTCGTACATCCCTTTGAAAAAGTCGTCGGCGGCGATCCTGCGCTTGTTCGTCTGCACCGTCGCATTGAGCGCCAGCACCGCCGCCGGCCAGTCCGCGGCAGGGTCGTTGTTGGCGAGCGCACCACCGATTGTGCCCATGTTGCGCACTTGCCGGTCGCCGATGCCGTGTGCGACGGCCGCAAGCGCCGGGATCGCGGATTTCACGGCCGCCGACGCGGCGATTTCCGCATGCCGCGTCATCGCGCCGATGACCAGCGCCTCTCCTTCCTTGCGGATGCCTTTCAGTTCGGCGACACCCGACAGGTCGACGAGCGTGCCCGGCTGTGCGAGGCGCAGCTTCATTGCGCCGACCAACGATTGCCCGCCCGCCAGCGCCTTGCCTCCCGATTTTGCGAGAGCAGCCGCGGCGTCGGCAACGGTCTTCGCGCGAGTCAATTCGAATGGATACATGCCTGCCCCCTCACGATTTCCGTGCCGACTGGATCGACTGCCACACGCGATGCGGCGATGCCGGCATGTCGAGGTACTTGACGCCAACGGCGGCGAGCGCGTCGTGCACGGCGTTCATCATCGCCGCCGGCGCGCCGATCGCGCCGGCCTCGCCGCAGCCCTTCGCACCCAGCGGATTGTGCGTGCACGGCGTGACCTTGGTGCCGACCTTGAACGAAGGCACGTCATCGGCGCGCGGCATCGCGTAATCCATGTAGCTGCCCGTCAGAAGCTGCCCGCTCTCGGCATCGTAGACGCAGGCCTCCAGCAGCGCCTGGCCGAGGCCCTGCGTCAGCCCGCCGTGCACCTGCCCCTCGACGATCATCGGATTGACGATGTTGCCGAAGTCATCGCACGCGGTGAACGCGACGACGTCCACGACCCCCGTCTCGGGGTCGATCTCCACCTCGCAGATGTGCGTACCGGCCGGGAACGTGAAGTTCGTCGGGTCGTAGAACGCCATCTCGTTGAGACCGGGCTCGAGCTTATCGAGCGGATAGTTGTGCGGCACGTAGGCGGCGAGCGCCACCTCGCCGAACGCCTTGCTCCGATCCGTGCCGGCGACGGTGAACTTGCCGTCCTTGAACTCGATGTCGGCCTCGGCCGCCTCCAGCAGGTGCGCGGCGATCTTCTTGCCCTTGTCGACGATCTTGTCGAGCGCCTTGACGATCGCCGTGCCGCCGACCGCCAGCGAGCGCGAGCCGTACGTGCCCATGCCGAACGGCACGCGCCCCGTGTCGCCGTGCACAATGTCGACATTGTCGACCGACATGCCGAGCCGCGCGGCAACCACCTGCGCGAACGTCGTCTCGTGACCCTGTCCATGGCTGTGCGAGCCCGTAAACACGGTCACGCTTCCCGTCGGATGCACGCGCACTTCGCCCGCCTCGAAGAGGCCGGCGCGCGCGCCCAGCGCGCCGGCGACGTTCGACGGCGCGAGCCCGCATGCCTCGATGTACGCCGCGTAGCCGAGGCCGCGCAGCTTGCCGCGCTTCGCCGCCTCTGCCTTGCGCGCTGCGAATCCCGCGACGTCGGCCATCCTGTTCGCCTCGTCCATCGTCGCGTCATAGCCGCCCGTGTCGTAAACCAGGGCCACGGGCGTCTGGTATGGGAACGTGCGGATGAAATTCCGCCGCCGGATGTCGTCCTGCGCAATGCCGAGATCGACGCCTGCCTGGTACGCGAGGCGCTCGACGACGTAGGTCGCCTCGGGTCGCCCCGCACCACGATACGCATCGACCGGCGCCGTGTTCGTGAACGACGCCGTGACTTCGCAGTAGATCGCCGGCGTCGTGTACTGGCCCGCCAGCAGCGTCGCATAGAGGATCGTCGGGATGCACGACGCGAAGGTCGAAAGGTAGGCGCCCATCGCCGCCGTCGTATGGACGCGCATCGCGAGGAATTTTCCATCCCTGTCGCAGGCGAGCTCCGCGTGTGTCACGTGGTCGCGGCCATGCGCATCGGAAAGGAAGCTCTCGCTGCGCTCAGCCGCCCACTTGATCGGGCGATTGACGCGCTTCGACGCCCAGACCATCGCCGTCTCTTCCGGGTACAGATAGATCTTGGAGCCGAAGCCGCCGCCGACATCGGGCGCGATCACTCGCACCTTGTGCTCGGGGAGGCCCAGCACGAACGCCGTCATCAGAAGGCGCTCGACGTGCGGGTTCTGGCTCGTGACGTATAGCGTGTAGCCGTCGTCGGCGCGGCTGAACGACGCCACCGCCGCGCGCGGCTCGATTGCGTTCGGGATCAGCCGATTGTTGACGATGTCGAGCCTGGAGACGTGCGCCGCCTTCGCGAACGCCGCGTCGACCGCCACCTTGTCGCCCAGCGCCCACGTGTAGCACTTGTTGCCCGGTGCGCCGTCGTGAACCTGCGGCGCGCCCGGCTTCAAGGCGTCGACACAGTTGACGACCGCCGGCAGCACCTCGTAGTCGACCTCGATCAGCTCGGCCGCGTCCTTCGCCAGATTCGGCGTCTCGGCGATGACCAGTGCGAGTGCGTCGCCGACGTAGCGGACCTTGCCCTGCGCGAGCACGGGGTGCGGCGGCTCGTTCATCGGCTTGCCGTCGGTGCCGGTGATGAGCCATCCGCACGGCAGGCCGTTGACGCCTTCGAGATCGGCGCCGGTGAAGATCGCGGCGACACCCTTAGCAGCCTTCGCCTTGGCCGTGTCGATGGCGCGGATCTTCGCATGCGCGTGCGGCGAGCGCAGGAAGTACGCATGCACGTGGTTCGGCGGATTGACGTCGTCGGTGTATTGCCCGGACCCCGTCAGAAAGCGGTAGTCCTCCTTGCGGCGCACGGATGCGCCGAGCACGCCCTGGTCGCTGCCACCCATCATGCCCCCCGCGTGCCCATGGCGACGGCGCCCTGCTGCACCGCCTTGACGATGTTGTGATAGCCGGTGCAGCGGCAGAAATTGCCGGAGAGTTCCTCGCGGATCGTCTGCTCGTCCGCCTTGGGATGCCGTTCGACGAGGTCGATCGCGGAGAGCACCATGCCCGGCGTGCAGAAGCCGCACTGCAGCCCGTGGCACTCCTTGAACGCGGCCTGCATCGGGTGCAGCGTGCCGTCCGCCTTGGCGAGCCCTTCGATCGTCATGACCTTCGCGCCCTCAACCTGCGCGGCGAGGATCGTGCACGACTTCACCGCATTGCCGTCGACGTGCACGGTGCACGCGCCGCATTGCCCCGTGTCGCAGCCGACGTGCGTGCCGGTCAATCCCAGCTCGTTGCGCAGGAATTCGACCAGCAACGTGCGCGGATCGAGCTCGGCGCCCACCGCCTTGCCATTGACCGTGAGGGAAAAGGTAATCGACATGACTCCTCCTTCGGAAGAAATGCAGCGCCGGGGCATGTGCCTGCCGCGTGGCGGGGGGTTGATCATACGTCCGGGCGCAAACCGCGGCAATCCGGCCGTTGCGACATCGCAAAGGATGTCGCGCTAGAATCGTGGCGCAGAACCGCCGCGCGAGAGGCGCGGCGCCGCGACCCCATGACCACCGATCCTGTCCTCAGTGTTGCCGTCCGCGCCGCCCGCCGCGCCGGGTCCGTGCTCGTCGACGCCGCGCGTGACCTGAAACGCCTGCCCGCCCACGCGAAGGCGCACGGCGACATCGGCACCGAAGCGGACAACGAGGCCGAGGACGCGATCGTCGCAACGCTGCGGGCCGCCTTTCCCGAGCACGCGATCCTCGGCGAGGAATCCGGGGAGATCCATGGTGCGCGCGAGGGCGGCGGCTTCAAGTGGATCGTCGATCCGATCGACGGCGCCGCCAATTTCGTGCACGGTCTTCCGTACTACGCCGTGTCGATCGCGCTTGCGCACGGCACCGAGATCACGCATGCGGTCGTGTTCGATCCGGTGCACGACGAGCTGTTCACCGCGATCCGCGGAAAAGGCGCTGCGCTCAATGGCACGCCGATGCACGTCACGACGTGCATGGCGCTCGAGGACGCGCTCGTCGGGACCGTCTTTCCCGATCGCGACAGCCCGAAGATGCACGACTTCCTGCCGACGCTGCACGCGCTCCTCCCGCGCTGCGGCGGAATCCGCCGTGCAGGCGCATGCGCGCTCGACATGGCTTACGTCGCGGCCGGACGGCTCGATGGTTTCTGGGTGATGAGCCTGAAGCCCTGGGACGTCGCCGCCGGCGCCCTGCTAGTCAAGGAAGCCGGCGGACGCGTCGCCGATTTCGGCGGGGGTCCCGACGTCCTGCGCAGCCACGAAGTGATCGCCGCAGCGCCGGGTCTGTTCAATGCGCTGCGCGAGCGCATCGCCGCCGCACGCCGCTGACCGGCGTCGCCGCCGGCATCAGCGCTTCGCAAGTGCCGCGAGCGCCTGCGCAAGCGCATCCGGAATGTCGATTCCGTCCGCCTGCGCCTGTCGCGCGAGCAGCGCGCGGCGCGCGCCCGGGATGCGCGTGCCGGGATCGTCCGCAATGTCGGCCAGCAGCGTCTCGACGCGCGCGAAGTAGGTCGTCCGGCCCGCCAGCGCGGCGGGATCGACGACGAGAAAGGCCTGGCCGAGGCACGGCCGGTTGCCTTGGTCGACAAAGAACGACGACGCCTCGGACCCGATCGCCGCACCCGTGAGTGCAGTCACCAGCAATTCGACGACGAGCGCCAGCACCGCACCCTTTGCACCGCCCATCGGCAGCATTGCGCCCGCCATGCCGGCGGCAGGATCGGTGGTCGGACGGCCGTCGGCATCGAGTGCCCAACCCAGCGGAATCGACCGGCCTTCGTTGGCCGCGATCATCAGCCTGCCGCGCGCGACTTCCGACAGCGAAAGATCGGCGAGAATCGGCGCCGCATCCTTCCGGGGAAACGTGGCCGCGATCGGATTGGTGCCGAACAGCGGACGCTTGCCGCCTGCCGCGGGCATCGCCGACGGCGAGTTGCCGAACGCGAGCCCGACCATCGTCGCCGCTGCGACCGCTTCGAGGTGATACGCCGCGACGCCGAAGTGGTGGCTGTTGGTGACGCCGGCGAACGCAGCGCCGCAGGTGCCGGCGCGGCGGACAGCCTCGTCGACGGCCAGCGCGCACGCGGGAAAGGCGAGCCCGCATCGCGCATCCACCAGCAGCGCCGCGGCCCTTTGCGCAGCGATGACCGGTCTTGCAGCGCCGTCGGCGCGGCCATTCTCGAGATGCTTCGCGTACTGCAGCACGCGGGCGACGCCGTGCGAAGGCAGTCCGCGCGCGTCGGCGTAGACCAGCGCGCGTGCCGTGGCCCGTGCCATGTCTTCGTTCGCGCCGGCCCGCGCCAGCACCTGCGTGGCGAGCGCCTGAAGCGCGTCCGACGTGAACTTCGGCATTCCGAGTCAGCCGCGACAGGACGCCGGGACGACGCCGTCGCCGCTCAGCGCTGCCACGGCAGCCGGTCGAGGTCGACGTTGCCGCCGGTGACGATGATGCCGACGTCGGCACCGGTGACGTCGAGGGTCCGCTCGAGCAGGCACGCAAGCGGCACCGCGGAAGACGGCTCGACGACGATCTTCATCCGCTCCCAGATCATGCGCATCGCGCGCACGATGCCATCCTCGCTCGCGGTGCCGATCGCGGCAACATGCGCGCGCAGCGCCGCCAGCGTGCGCGGCGAGACCGTCGTGCGCAGCCCGTCTGCTATGGTCGTCGCGTTCGGCAGGGGCTCGACGGCGCCGGAGCGAAAGCTTCTCGCCGCGTCGTCGGCGTTGGCCGGCTCCGCGCCGAACACGCGGATGCCGCGGCGGATCGACGTCGCGGCGATCGCAGTCCCCGACAGGAGGCCGCCGCCGCCCACGGGTGCGATGACGATGTCGAGCCGCGGCAACGCATCGAGCAGCTCCAGCGTCGCCGTGCCCTGCCCCGCGATCACACGAACGTCGTCGAACGGGTGAACAAGCTCCGCGCCGGTTTCGCGCTCCACGTCGGCACAGGCGGCTTCGCGCGCGGCCACGGTGGGCTTGCACAGCCGTATCGTCGCGCCGAACCGGCGGACGTTCTCCTGCTTCACCTGCGGCGCATTCTCGGGCATCACGACCCACGACGGTATGCCGCGCTGCGCGGCGGCATATGCGAGCGCCGCGCCGTGGTTACCGGACGAATGCGTGACGACGCCGCGCCGCGCGACGTCGTCTTCGAGCGAAAAGACGGCGTTGCACGCCCCCCGCGCCTTGAACGCGCCGACCTTCTGGAAGTTTTCGCACTTGAAGTGGAGCCGTGCGCCGACCTCGGCGTCGATCGCGCTGCACCGAAGGACCGGCGTGAGGTGCACGTACGGTCCGATGCGCGCGGCCGCGGCCCGGATCGCGTCGAGATCGGGCAGCGCCAGCAGGTCTTGCGCTCCGGCGTTCATCTGCGATTCCGCCACGGCCGCCCGCAGCCGCTACGCGCTCTCGTAGAGTCGCGTCAGCACGAACTCCCGGTGCCCCAGCGCCTCGGCGGCAGTGAGCCGCCCATTCACCGTGCGGAACATCATGTCGAGGAGCCGGTCGCCCGCTTCGCTCATCGTGATCTCGCGCTGCAGGAGCCCCGACGTATCGACGTCGATGTGCTCGCCCATGGTCCGCACCGTGCGCGGATTCGCGCAGAGCTTGATCACCGGCAGGATCGGATTGCCGATCACATTGCCCTGCCCCGTCGGAAAGAAATGGACGACAAACCCGGAAGCGGCGCAGAGCGTCACCATTTCGGCGGCCGCCGAGGACGAATCCATGAACCACAGGCCCGGACCGGCGGGCGCCTCCGCCTTGTCGAGCACGCCGTCGACGATGCATTTTCTTCCGATCTTCTGGATGTTGCCGAGCGCCTTTTCCTCGATCGTCGTCAGACCGCCCGCGATGTTGCCCTTGGTCGGCTGCGAATCGGAAAGATCGCTGGTCTTGTGCCGGTCGATGACGACCTGGTAGCGGTCGAACATCCGCATGAAGTCCGCGCGCACCTTGTCGTCGCGGCACCGAGCGGCGACGATCTGCTCGCCGCCGGTCAGCTCTGTCGTCTCGCCGAAGACCAGCGTGGCGCCGGCGGCATACAGCTTGTCGAAGGCGTCGCCGACCGTCGGATTGGCGCCGCAGCCCGAGGTCGTGTCGGACTCGCCGCATTTCGTCGACACCCAGAGCTCGTCGAGCCGGCATTCGCTTCGCTGCCGTTCGCTCGCCCACTGCACGTAATCCTTCGCGGCACGCGACGCGCGCATGATCGTGTCGAGATCGCCGTGGAGCTCGATGCCGAAGCCGGCCACCGGCTTGCCGGTCGCGGCGATGCCATCGACGACTCGCTTCGTCCACTGCTCCTCGATGCCGATGACGACGACGGCGGCCACATTGGGATTGGCACCGGTACCGATCAGCGTCCGGAAGTGCAGGTCGAGATCGGCGCCGAACTGCAGCCGCCCGTACGGATGCGGAATCGCCATGGCACCCTTGACATTGTGGGCGACGGCCTCGCAGGCCGCGTTCGACAGGTCGTCGACGGGCAGAACGATCACGTGATTGCGGACGCCGACGCGGCCGTTCTCGCGGCGGTATCCCTGAAAGGTGGATTGCATAGGCGATTCCAGTATCGGTTCAAATCTGCGCGGGGGCACGCGTCGCGAAACGAAACGCGGCCAATTGCGCAATCAATCGTTTATGCGGTCATTAGATCTGCCGTAGCCTTCTGTTGCCATCGCCTTCGCGGGGCTGCGGCCGATTGAGCGTCGCTTGCGACGCTTCAATGGGGTGCAGGCCCGCGCCACACGAAATGCGCCCCGCAACAACGAAGCAACAACGCATCACCACCTCTTCGTCTTGAGGTTGTGGACGTGGGCATGCTCGCCCTGCCGGATCGGCTGCACGACCCTGCCGATGTCGACGCCGTACTTGATGACCGTGTCGCCGACGGCCATGTCGCGCAATGCCACCTTGTGACCGAGCGGAATGTCCTGCACACAGGGCACGGTGATCGTCCGGTCCTCGTCGAGAACGAGTCCGGTCAGCGTGCCGCCCGCCCTGACGCCTTCGACGACGACGACGGCGACGGAGTCGTTCGGGTCATGCAGAACACAGTGGATCATTGCAGTGCACTCCTTCTGCGCGGCGCTCGCAAGTCGCGTGCGTTGCCGCGGACATTCGAGCCGGCGGCGACTATAGCATCCGCATTCTGCCGCACGGCGCTCGCGAAATGCTCAGAACGGGAACTCGACCTGGGACACCGGCGCGAACGAGCGCCGATGGACGGGACACGGTCCGTGCGCCGACAGCGCCGCGAGGTGCGCCGCCGTGCCGTAGCCCTTGTTCTGCGCGAACCCGTACAGCGGATACAGGACGTCGAGCTCCAGCAGCAGCGCATCGCGCGCCGTCTTGGCGAGAATCGACGCGGCGGAAATGACGGCGACGTCGCGATCGCCCTTGACGATCGCCCGCGCCCTGCAGGGCAGTTTGGGGCAGCAGTTGCCGTCGATCAGCGCTTCCTCCGGTGCGACGGCCAGCGCCGCCACGGCACGCTGCATCGCGACCAGTGTCGCGCGCAGGATGTTGAGGTCGTCGATTTCCGCGACGTCCGCCCACGCGACCGCCCACGCCAGCGCGTTCGCCCGGATTTCTCCGGCAAGACGCTCGCGCGCCGCCGCCGTCAGCAGCTTGGAATCGCGCAGGCCTTCGACCGGCCGCGCGGGGTCGAGGATCACGGCCGCGGCGTACACGGGGCCCGCGAGCGGCCCGCGCCCCGCTTCGTCGATGCCGGCGATCAGCATGTCGTGTTCCTCTTCAGCAGGCGTAACCGGACGTGCGCAGCTCGGCCGCCACGGCCTCCGCGGCGCGCGCTCCGGTGTCGACGTCGAGCGCCGAGGCAAATCCGGCGAACAGCGCCTCGAGCCGCCGCCGCGTCACTGTGTCGTCGTAGAGATTCTGCGCGGCCTGCGCGATATTTTCCACAGTGGCCTCCTCCTGCAGCAGCTCCGGCACGACGAAGCGGCCGGCCAGGATGTTCGGCAGGCCCACCCACGGCACTCGCAGCCGAGGGCGCACGAGCCGCGCCGTCAGCGCGTTGACGCGATAGAAGATGACATGGGGGCAACGCGCCAGCGCCGCCTCGAGCGTCGCCGTGCCCGACGCCACGATGCCGACGTCGGCCGCGCGCAGCGCGTCCGATGCGTGTCCGTACAGCAGCGTCAGCGGCAGCGACTCGTAGCCCAGCCGGTAGAGCGCTGCCTCGAAGCGGTCGCGCGTCGGGCGCGTGGCGAGCGGCACGAGGAAGCGCGCGTCGGGCCGCGCCGCGTGCAGCGCCGCCGCGGTCTCCAGCAGCAGGTCGCCGTGCTGGTCGAGTTCGGCCGCGCGGCTGCCCGGCAGAAGCGCGAACACGGGCTGTGCGACGCCGAGCTTCAGCTGCTCGCGGGCCTGCCGGCGCGACGCCGACGTGGCCGCGTCGCGCGCCAGCGGATGCCCGACGAAGGTCACCGGCACGCCGGCGTCCTCGTAGATCGGCGGCTCGAACGGAAAGAGCGCCAGCATGCGGTCGACGGTGCGCGCGATGCGCGCGATGCGCTCGCGGCGCCATGCCCACACCGACGGGCTCACGAAATGGACGGTGCGAACACCCGCGGCGTGCAGCTTGCGCTCGAGCCCGAGATTGAAGTCCGGCGCGTCGACGCCGACGAACACCGGCACGCGCTCGGCGAGAAGGCGTCGGCGCAGGTCGCGGCGGATCGCGACGAGCTGCGGAATCCGGCCGAGCACCTCGACCAGGCCGCGCACCGACAGCGCTTCCAGCGGATACCAGGGTTCGCAGCCGGCCGCTTGCATCCGCGGTCCCGCGATGCCGACAAAGCGGACGTGCGGCGCGCGCGCCCGTAGCGCCTCGATCAGCGCGGCGCCGAGCGCGTCGCCGGAGGCTTCGCCCGCGACGATCCCGACTGTCGGCGTGCCGGTGGCGACGGCGGCAGTGACGGCGCTCATGCCGGACGGATGGCGGCGATCAACGCACGATGCCGCGGCCCGGCGTCGCGAGGAACGTGACGATCGGTTCGACGACGGGCGCCGCAGCGGCCGCCTGCGCAAGCGCCGCTCTCGCATCCTCGAGGCTCAATCCGTCGCGGTAGAGCGTCCTGTACGCCTGTCGCACCGTGCGGACGTCCTCGGGCGTGAACCCCCGCCGGCGCAGGCCTTCGCTGTTCGTGCCGTGCGGTTTGGCCGGATAACCCTGGACCGTCACATAGGGCGGGACGTCCTGCAGCACCACGGCGTAGGCGCCCAGCATCGCATGCGCGCCGACGCGGCAGAACTGGTGCACGCCGGCGAACGCACCCAGCACGGCCCAGTCGTCGATCGTGACGTGCCCGGCGATCTGCGCGTTGTTGGAGAACGTCGTCCTGTTGCCGACGACGCAGTCGTGCGCCACGTGCGTGTAGGCGAGGAACAGGTTGCCGTCGCCGATCGCGGTGTCGCCCCGATCCTGCGCCGTGCCTGCGTGGATCGACACGAATTCGCGGAATACATTGTCGTCGCCGATCGTCGTCGTCGTCGGTTCGCCGCCGTACTTCCTGTCCTGTGCGATCTCGCCGATCGAGCCGAACTGGAAGAAGCGGTTGCGCCGGCCGATCGTCGTGCGCCCGGTGACGACGACATGGGGGCCGATGACGGTGCCCGCGGCGATGCGGACCTCCGCGCCGACGACGGAGAACGCGCCGACCTCGACGTCGTCGTCGAGGCTCGCCTTGGAATCGACGACGGCGGAAGGGTGGATGCGCGCCACCCGCGTCAGCCCCCGGCCGGCGCGCCCGGCAGGCGCACCACGGCCATCAGCTCGGCTTCGGCGGCGATCTCGTCGCCCACGCGGGCGCGCGCCGAGAACTTGCCGAGGCCGCGCGACATCTTCCTGATCTCGGCCTCGAGGACCAGCGTGTCGCCCGGCATCACCTGGCGGCGGAACCGCGCGTGGTCGATGCCCGCGAAGAAGATGAGCGAGCCATCACCCGGCTGGCGGCCGAGCTCCATCCAGGCGAGGATCGACGACAGCTGCGCAAGCGCCTCGATGACGAGCACGCCCGGCATCACGGGGTAGCCCGGAAAGTGTCCCTGAAAGAAGGGCTCGTTCATGGTCACGTTCTTGATCCCGCGGATGTGCTTGCCCGCGACACATTCGGTGACGCGATCGACCAGCAGCATCGGATAGCGGTGCGGCAGCCATTTCAGGATCTGGTGAATGTCGAGCGCGCCGCCGTTATCCGTTGCCATCGCCTTCCCCCTTGTCGCGGTCGGGCGCGGCAGCCGCGCTGCGCAGATGCGCGCGCACCTGCGTTGCCAGGCGGCGCAGCTGTTTCAGCTCGACCGCGAGACGTGCCCAGTCGCCGTGCGGCAGGTGCGGCATGATGCCGGTGTAGACGCCCGGCTCGGCAATCGTCTCGAGCACCGCCGTGCCTCCGCTGATGGTCACGCCGTCGGCGATCGAGATGTGGCCGCCGATCATCGCCGCGCCGCCGATCTTGCAATTGCGTCCGATGCGCGCCGATCCGGAGATGCCGCAGCAGCCGGCGATCGCCGTGTGCGCACCGATCCTGCAGTTGTGGCCGATCTGGATCTGGTTATCGAGCTTCACATCGTCCTCGATCACCGTGTCGTCGAGCGCCCCGCGGTCGATCGTGGTGTTGGCGCCGATCTCGCAGTCTGCGCCGATGAGGACGCGGCCGATCTGCGGAATCTTGAGCCAGCGGCCGCCCTCCTCCGCCATGCCGAATCCGTCCGCGCCGATCACCGCGCCGCTGTGGACGATGGTGCGCGCGCCGATGACGCAACGGTCGTAGACGGTGACGTTGGCGTGCAGCAGCGCCGCCTCGCCGATCGACGTTCCCGCGCCGACCACGCATCCCGGGCCGACGCGGGCGCGGGCGCCGACGACGGCACCTGCACCGATCACCGAGTGCGGACCGACC
>Ga0265331_10002119_pt1 | contig 13654 bp, 7 predicted proteins | sample 41923metaG_FD_202088 | JGI IMG/M metagenome (GOLD analysis project Ga0265331, IMG submission 202088) | Rhizosphere microbial communities from Carex aquatilis grown in University of Washington, Seatle, WA, United States - 4-19-23 metaG | ecosystem: Host-associated > Plants > Roots > Rhizosphere >...
TAACGTGTTGTTGCCGCTCGAACTGGCAGGGCATGAGAATGCGCGCAACAAGGCGCAGGCAGCCTTGTCACGCGTCGGTCTGGATGCCCGCACGCATCATTATCCGAAACAGCTTTCCGGCGGCGAGCAGCAGCGCGTGGCCATTGCCCGTGCATTTGCAACGCAGCCGTCGATTCTGTTTGCTGACGAACCGACTGGCAATCTCGATGCGGCCACTGGGCAACGTATCATCGATCTGCTCTTCGGTTTGAATGATGAAGCCGGCACAACGCTAGTGCTTGTCACTCACGACCCCAATCTGGCAAGTCGCTGCGAGCGGCGCCTGTTGCTGGAAGCAGGACGGGTAGTGTCATGATGCGTCTGTATGATTCCGGACGGGTTCAATCTTGAAAACGCTTGCTCTGTCGCTGAAACAACTGCGCAGTGCTTGGCGTTCAGGCGAAGTGCGTGTCCTGCTGGTGGCGCTGATGCTGGCTGTGGGGGCGATGAGTGCGGTCGGCTTTTTTGCTGATCGTATACAGTCGGCCATGTTGCGCCAAGGTGCTTCGCTGCTGGGCGGGGATGTCATGCTCGCGGCGGATCATCCATTACCCTCTGCCTTTGTGGCTGAGGCGCACCGTCGTGGGTTGAAAACGGTCATCGACATTGAATTCCCCAGCATGGTGATGCATGGCGAAACGGGGCAACTCGCTGACATTAAAGCGGTTGAGGCAGGGTACCCCTTGCGAGGTCAATTGCTGGTGGCTGACCACATGTATGCTCCATCTCAGGTGGCAGACGCCGTGCCCGCCAAAGGTAATCTCTGGATTGAGCCGCGACTGGCAACGCTGCTGAACATCAACGTCGGCGATGCGCTTGCTGTCGGGACGCGCAGCTTCAAGATCTCGGCGATCTTGCAGCGTGATCCTGCCAGCAGTGCCGGCATGTTCAGTATTGCGCCCAGGCTGATGATGAATGTCGAGGATGTTCCTTCCACGGGTTTGATCCAGACAGGCAGCCATGTTTCATACCGATTGCTGGCAGCGGGCGAGGCGAAAACTGTGCAGGGATACACGGCGTGGGCCACTTCACATCTTGGGCGTGGCGAACGACTTGAGGATGTGACCAATGCTCGCCCCGAGATTCGCAGTGCTCTCAAAAAAACACGGCAATTCCTCGGCCTGGCATCCATGGCGGGCACTGTGCTGGCACTAGTAGCGATGGCGCTGGCTGCAGCGCAGTTTGCCCGCCGTCAGCTGGATGCATGCGCCCTGTTGCGTTGCTTTGGCGCTTCGCAGGCAACCATCACGCGGATTTTTCTGTATCAGGCACTGCTGCTTGGTCTGCTTGGCAGTCTGGCGGGGTGCGCCTTGGGGTACGCCGCACAGGAAGTGCTCGCGCAGTTGGCCGGGCATGTGTTTATGGAATCATTGCCACCACCCGGTTGGGTACCTGCACTTTCGGGCTTTACTGCCGGCGTAGCTGCCTTGCTGGGAGTCATGATCCCGCAATTAATCCAGCTCCGTGGTGTGCCGGCACTGCGCATCCTGCGTCGTGATCTTGGCGATGGCTATCGTGGATCACTGATCACTACACTGGCTTGGTTGCCGGGCTTGGTGGTGTTTCTCGCACTCGTGTTCTGGAGTGCACGCGATGCCAGGCTTGGTGTCGCGCTGCTTGGTGGATTGATCGGGTTGTTGTTGGCAGCTGCGCTATTATCGTTGGGACTAGGCGCTTTGTTAAGACGCTTGCTGGCCAATGCGGGCGGTGCATGGCGGCTAGGCCTCGCCAATCTTCTACGACGTCCGGTGGTCAGCGCGACGCAAGTTGCCGGCTTTGGTCTCGGTATTATGGCCATGCTGTTGCTGACCATTGTTCGCGGTGACTTACTGCAAAACTGGCAGGCGACGCTACCGGCCGATGCGCCGAATCGTTTCATCATCAACCTGCAACCGGATCAGTTGCCCGGTATTCGCGAATTTTTTGCCGAAAACCATCTCGCTGTGCCCGATCTGCACCCCATGGTGCGAGGGCGTCTGGTGGCAATCAATGGTCAGGCACTGGATACCTCGCGTTATCACGATGAGCATGCCCGGCGTCTGGCCGAGCGCGAATTCAACCTGTCGTGGGTGGCCAGCATGCAAGCGGATAACCGCATCGTTGCCGGCCGCTGGTGGACATCATCCGAATACGGACAGCGCCAACTGTCGCTCGAACAGGGCATCGCCGAATCGCTGCATATCCAGCTTGGCGACAGCCTGGCCTACGACATTGGCGGCACCCGCATTGAGTTACGGGTCACTAGCCTGCGCAAGGTGGAATGGGATACGCTGCGCCCGAATTTCTTCGCCATTACGCCCCCCGGTGTGATGGATCAACTCTCGGCCAGTTACATGACCGGCATTTACCTCCCTGTTGGGCAGGAGGGCGCGCTCAATCGACTGGTCAAGCACTTCCCCAACATTACAGTCATCGACGTGGCCGCCATTCTCGAGCAGTTGCGCAGCATCATGGACCGCATGGCAACTGCTGTTCAATTCGTGTTCGGGTTCTGCCTGTTTTCTGGCGTGGCTGTGCTTTATGCCGCACTGGTGGCGACACGCGATGAGCGCTTGCGTGAGGCGGCATTGTTGCGAGTATTCGGTGCGACCCGGCGTCAGATCGCGATCACCGTGCTGGCGGAATTTTCCCTGATTGGCCTGCTGGCAGGCGCACTGGCCTCAGTGGGCGCCAGTCTGCTCGCTTGGTACATCGGAGAACATCTGCTGCATCTAAGCTACACATTCAACCCTGTTGTAGTGCTGGCTGCGCTCGCATCCGGCGGAATTCTGGTGCCTGCGGCGGCTTGGCTTGGGTTGCGAGGCATCATCAGTGCGCCACCACGGCGCACCTTGCAGAGCGCATAGCTTCATTGACACGTCGGCGCTATGGCGAGGAGTTCCGGCCAGCGTGAGATCCAGCCATCTTCATGCGATGCCTCAGGGATGCTGACGGTGGTTGCGCAATGACTTTCTTGCCTTAGGATGAAGCCTTCTGCGATCGTGGCTGGAATAACTTTGTCCCTACCGCCGGTGAAGTGCACCTGTGGCAATGTGGCGAGCAGAGGTGCAACGTTGATCGGGTTGAGCGAATCAGGCATGGCGCTGACCCGGTGAAAGCGGTTAACTGCCTCAATATCGAGATTCCCGGCAACGGTGCGTATGTTCGAGACATCATGCCGTCTTGCCGACAGCAGCACCGCTACGGCTGCGCCCCCTGAATAGCCGACCAGCTCGATCTCTGGTGAGGTCATCGGCCGCAGAAGCGTATCAAGCGTTTGATTCATTGCGGCAATGATTTCCTCAGAAAACCGCTTGTCTGTCCAATACATTGTTTCGCAACGCGGGCTACTGGTCAGGTTGAACTGGCAAGGGCGAGCCAGGTAGGCGACATTGGGGAAGGGGTCGGCAGCAGCCAGCATCAACCCGAGTGCTTTGCGTGGTGTTGGGTCGGGTGAGGGCTGGTCAACGGATAGCCATGCACGGCCATCACCTTCGATATAGAGTCTCAGCGGAGCCGTTGGGTTTGTAATACGTTGATAGGTTCTGAGATTGAAGCCGTCAATCATGACGTCTTGCCGTGTGAAATGGTATTCCAGCGCAACCTTGTCCATCCTGTTCGGATCAACCTGTGCACAACTGGCAAGCACTATGATCAAGCCAATATAAATAAGCCTCATGGGACAACTTTAACAAAAAAACGGCGGGACCAGCCCGCCGTTGAGTCGATTGCAGGAGATTTGCTGCTTAGAAATCAAACCGGGCTTGCAAACGTGCCGTCTGGTTCAGGTACTGGTCTTTCACCTCAGCGTCGTAGCTCAGCAACAGGTTCTGCTGAACTTCTGCGTCACTGTGGGCCAATACCAGGCTGCCGCCCAGATTCAGGCCGTCACGTGCCACCGAAGCGCCACTGGTGGTGAAGGTGCTGCCACCGCCGACAAAATTGGCTGTAGTGTCTTGTGCGGTATCACCAAACTCATGGTTCCAGATCGCGCGTAGTTCCAGCCCAGTCTTGATTTCACCATCGGTCAGCGGGATCAGCGCCTTTGCACCCAAACCGGAGCGGAACGAATCGGTATCGTTGCTGCCGATCACCAATGCACCGATACCGGTTTCAGTGTAGCCGTCTTCATTCAGTCGGCTATAAGTCAGCGAGGCGATTGGGGTAAGCGTTGCAGAGCCAACCTTGAACGGCAAGCCAGCATCGACGCGGGCGGTGTACTGCCATGCATCATGGCTGCCGCTCACGAAGTTGCCCAGTACCAGACGCTTGCTGTCGTAGTTGTGCTTGCCGAGGCCCAGCGTACCGTTCAGGTACCAGCCATCCAGCACGACTGAGCCGTACAGAGTCGCCTGATAGCTGTCGATATTGCTCTTGTTGCCGCTGTTCACACCCTTGTCTTCGATGTTGGATTGGCCGTAGCTGATCGCCGCACCAATTCGTGTGCCTTCGCCAACCAGCGTATCTGCACCCGCAGCAAAGCCGTAGGCATCTGAGGTGTAACCTTCAACGTTGTTGCGGCGATCCTGATCGCCACGACCGCCAAAGCCTTGCAGCCATACGCCGGTGCCGTTAGCTTGTTCGCCGGTCGCAATGCCGCTCTTGCCCGTTAGTTGCGCCAGATGTGTTTCGTTCAAGTGAGCATCCACCAGGCCGAATACGCGGTCAGTGACACCGATCGCAGCTTCAACATTTGCGTTGTTGACTTCAGGGCGCAGTTGCTCGGCGACTCGGGAGATATCTGCGGCTGTAGCCAGATTCTGAACCAACGCACCTGCTGTGTTCGAGCTAAGTGCTGCATCGACGAGGCTGGCCGTATTGCCTGCCAAGCCCAGGCTGGACGCATTGCCAACCGTCGCACCGACGACCAGTGCGCTGCCGTTCTTTTCAGCAGTCCAACTTACCAGTGCAGAGTTCTGGGTCGTGGGAAGGTCAGAGCCAGCATTGGTATAAGTGGTTGCCACTTTGTACCAGTCGCCGGATTTTACCGTGGTGCCAGCTTGCACTTTTGGCGCCAGGGTCGTCGTTGCTGCTGCACTGTCTACACCTGCAGTTCTGATGGTCAGCGTGCCGTCGATAAAGCTGCCAGTACTGCCTGCCGCAGCGGCGGCTGTGGCAGAACCGGCACCAGTAATCACAGGAACCAGCGTGATCAGGCTGTTCTCCTTGGAGACCGCTACGCCGTACACATTGCTATAAGTGCCAGTTAGCCCGTCGACCGTAATGATATTGACGTTGCCGGTCAGGGTGCCACTGCTTTCCAGCGTGAACTCCTTGGTGCCATGCACGGTAAAGTTGCCGTTGTATGAGGTGTCCGTGTCATTCACCACTTTGGTATCAGCCCCTACCGTGTACTGCAGGTGGTCTGTCAGTGCATGAGCGGTGATCGAGCCGGCCTTGATGCTGCAGGTCTGGCCGGCACCGGTGCCGGCGCCGCAGACCGTGTCACGTTGATCCACATTGATGTTGCCGGTGATAGCGCCGCCGTCATTGGTCAAGACATGCGTGCCGTTGTTGTAGTAAATGTCGCCAGTGATGGTGCCGCTGTTGGTGATGTTACTGTTGATCTGGCCAGCGCCTGAGTTGATGGTGTTTTCGATTGGATTGCCACCAAATGTCGCACCAGCGTTGTACTTCTTGATCGCCCAGTAACGCAGCGCATTGCCGTTGGACACGACGATGTCGCCACTAATGCTGCCGCTGTTGTTAACGTTCAGTTGTTCTTCACGCAAGGAATCAGAAACCGAGGCGATGGCGATCCCGTTCTTGTTCCCAGCAGTGTACCCATTGACGCGGATGATGCCTTCGTTGTTGATGTTTTGTTCCCAGGCTCGGCCGTAGATGACATCAGTCAGGTCGCCGGTTGTCTCCAAAATACCGGTTTTGCGATTGTTCAACGTCAAGGTATCCAGTTCTTCCTGTACGTACACGGCCGCAACATTACCGACACTGGCAGCAGACAGTCCATTGACTACGGCTTTAAGTGTGGTGGCATTGACGTTGCTCGCGGTGAGTGAGGAAAGTGCATTGACGCGGGTGCCTGAAATGGTGCCTGAGTTTTCCACGATGAGCGTATTGCTCGAACCGCCACCGTCGATAGCATACGCACCACCCACGCCGGCGTGAGAGGCACTGATGCTGGCGCCTTGCTCAACCGTAACGGCGTAGTCACCAGCAGCGTCGGTATTAACGCCGTAAGCCTTGGCAGTGTTGAACGTGCTGGATGTGGTTGTAACGGATGTGCTGACGGTGCCACCTGATTTGACGATTAACTTGTCGCCATCATTGCCCAGTTGTACGCCAACGTTGGTCGACTGGCCGCCATCGGTGTTGACGATATGGCCGTAGTTGGTGATCGTACTGCCACCATTGGTCATGACGCCAATGCTGTAATTTTTTTGTGTAATCAACCCTTCGATCACGTCGTCCTCAACCAGTACAGCGGCAGGAGATGCTTGTGTGATCGTCGTATTTGCCTTGATGGTCAACTTCAGATTGTCTAGTGAGTTGTAACCGCCAATGACGTTGGCACTATCTGTGGCTACGCCAGAACCTGTGCCAGTACTTGTGGCAATAAACGATTCCCCAAGGGTGTTGGAAGCAGCACCCAGTGCTGTGAAGTTTGTAGTTCCGAGGGTTTGGATGAAATACTTTCTGCCCACAACAAAAGATCCTGCGTTAATCAAACCATTGTTGTTGGTTTGCACAACGCGAGGAAGAAAGCCGCCGGTGATCGTCTGTACAGAACCGTCGCCAAGTGTGACGGAGCCACCTGTATAGCCATTGACCGGCACTCCGCCGACGCCGCCCGTCGGGTCGGTTGCTCCGTTGTTTTTGGCGCCAACCGGCACAACAGGAGAGGCTACAGGGGCTGCATTGGCAGGGTTGATAGTCATGAGCATGACTGGTAATGCTGCGGCGACAGCCACATGAATTGCTTTGCGACGGATGAATTGTTGTTGGTTCTTCACTGAGTTATCTCCTCTTTGGATCGTGTTTATATTCGAGTCATGTAGTCGAATTGATACATCGATGGAGGTGTTAGCATGAGGTGTGCCAGTAATAAAAACGCATTAAAAACATATAGATAATTATTTTGTCATCGGACTGCAACCATAAAAATGGTTGTATACAACCATATGGTGGTTATAATTAGCCATAATGGCGGCTTCAGAAATGACAAAAAATTATTTACTTTAATAAATCAATAAGTTGGAAAATATTTTTAGCTGGCACGAAATTCGCATATGCTTTACCGGCTCAATTTGTCCAACCAACAAACAATATCCGAGGAGAGAACATGTCTTACCCCGAAACTTTCCGCATAAGGCCGCTCGTGGCTTTTGTGGCGCTTGCCTTGGGCGCGCCGGCGATGGCACTGGCTGCCGATGTGGTTCAGCTTGATACGATTGAAGTGATCGCAACCACGCCGCTGCATTCTTCTGGCGTCTCTATCAATCAGGTGCCTTCCAACGTGCAGGTGGTCAAGGGCTCGGCCCTTCAGGAACAGCAAAGTCTGGGTCTGGCTGATTATCTCTCCAACAATCTGTTGGGCGTGAACGTGAACGAAACTCAGAACAATCCGTTCCAGCCTGATGTGAATTTTCACGGTTTCGCGGCTTCGCCACTGCTGGGTACACCACAAGGCCTTTCCGTGTATCAGGACGGCGTGCGTGTGAACGAGCCGTTCGGTGATACGGTCAACTGGGACTTGATTCCCAAGAACGCTATCGCTGGTATCAACCTGATGCCTGGCTCCAACCCGCTGTTCGGTCTTAATACGCTGGGCGGTGCCTTGTCTATCCAGACCAAGAGCGGTGATCTCTTCCCAGGTGGCGCCGTGCAAATTTCTGGTGGCTCATGGGGTCGTCGCGCTGCTGAAGCTGAGTTCGGTGGTAGCGCAAGCAATGGTGCCAACTACTATGTCGCTGCCAACCTGTTCAAGGAAGATGGCTGGCGTGAAAACTCAAACACTGATGTGAGGCAACTATTTGGCAAGTTCGGCTGGAAGGGTGAAAAGACAGATTTCAGCATCAGCTTTGCAGGTGCCGACAATGACATGTTCGGCAACGGATATGTCCCTGAATCACTACTCAAGAGCGTTGGCCAAAGCTCGGTCTATACCCAACCTGATGAAACAAAGAACAAGCTGGGTTTTGTGACCGGGCAATTTAATCATTACTTTACTGACAATCTGTCATTGAGCAGCGTTGCTTATTACCGTCATACCCGAGTTAAGACTTATAACGCTGATTTGTCAGATTATGCCGCGGACGCGCCTGCTCAAGGTGTGATCAACCAGACCAGCACTCGTCAGAATGGCTACGGCATTACAGGTCAATTGAGTTGGACGACCGAGAAAAACCTGCTGATCGGGGGTGCTGGCTACGACAGAGCCACTATCGATTTTAGCCAAAGCAGCCAGTTGTTCAATTTGTTCGACGCCGCTCGAGGCATGGATGTGGCTGCCGGGTTTGCCGATCCGTCGCCTGTGCCTGTAGTAAATCTGCGCGGGACGACACACACCTGGAGCGTATTTGCGACCGATACCTACAATTTGACACCGAAGCTTGCACTGACCGCCTCCGGTCGTTACAACCGCACTAGCGTCGACAATACTGACAACCTGAATCCTTCAACTGACCCGAACTATCTGGGTGGTTCGCAGACATTCCAACGTTTCAACCCTGCGGTTGGGCTGACTTATTCGCCTGTTTCAAGTCTTAATTTCTTTGGGGGCTACAACGAAGGCAGTCGCGCCCCATCGTCAATTGAAATCGGCTGCTCAAATCCTGATCCGGCTGCATCGTGCAATCTGCCGAACTCTATGGCCGGTGACCCGCCTATTCTCAAACAAGTGGTGGCAAAGACTTGGGAAGGTGGCGTGCGCGGTAACATCGGCAACTCTACAAAATGGTCGCTGGCTGCTTACACTAGCGAAAACAGCAACGATATTCAGTTCATCGCGAACCATACCTCAGGGGCGGGTTACTTCACCAACGTTGGGCAAACCAGACGTCTCGGCTTGGATTTTGGCTTGAACGGAAAAATTGGCAACTTCAACTGGATGGCAGGCTACAGCTTTGTGCGTGCGACTTATGAATCAGATTTTGATGTTGTAGCCTCCGCCAATGCACTAGCCGATGCTACTGGAATCATCCATGTTTCCCCTGGCGATCGTATTCCGGGTATCCCTGAGCATCAACTTAAGCTGCGTGGCGAGTACAGTGTCATACCGAACTGGGTAGTAGGTGCCAATGTGCTGGCCTTTTCCAGCCAGTATGCTCACGGCAACGAAAACAATGCAGATCCGCTTGGCAAGATTAATGGATATGCGGTCCTGAATCTGGATACCCGTTACAGTTTCGGCAAATCAGGCTGGCAGCTGTTCGCCAAGGCCACCAACGTGTTTGACCAGAATTACTACACTGGCGGTCTGCTGGGCACCAACATGTTCACTGGCGCTGGCAATACCTTCGATACAACGGGCACTGGCGCTACTGATCGCTTCCTGGCTCCGGGTGCACCGCGAGCTGGTTGGGTGGGTTTGCGCTACGAATTTGGTGGTGCCAAATCCTCCAAGGTTGATGTTGACTAAGCTGGATATTGCTTGATGGTACAGGCACGCAAGTTCGCTAATGATGCATTGCCAATGGCAAGCGCGGCGAAATGGCGTGTTCTGGTCATTGAAGACGAAGCCCTGTTTGCACGCGCTGTCACAAAGCGCTTGCAACAGGCAGGTTTTGAATGTGAACGAGCCGAAAGTCTGGCTGAAGGTCGGGTGGCAGCTCGTCAGTTTTTACCTGACCTTGTATTGCTGGATATGCGTCTCCCCGATGGCAATGGCCTGGATCTGCTGCCTGAGTTTGTCGCCAAGGGATTAGCCGTCGTAGTTATGACGGCCTACGGTGAAGTCAATGATGTCGTCAATGCAATGAAGCAGGGCGCACTGGATTACCTCAAGAAACCCATTGATCTCGAAGAACTGTTGTTGACGGTCGAAAAGGCGCAACGGGCCGAGGCCGTGAAGCATCAGCTTGATTACTCCCGACAGCGTGATAATCACAACACCGAGGGTGTGCAGTTTTTGGGCAAAAGCCCGGTGATGGTAGGTCTGCGCGGGCAGATCGAACGTATTGCCCAATTGGTCTCCGTTACCGAGGGTGTGCCGCCCACGGTGTTGATTACCGGCGAGACCGGTACTGGCAAGGATGTGGCGGCTCGTTTTCTGCATCACTCGGGTGAGCATTCTGACCGTCCATTTGTCCATGTGGATTGTGCATCGCTGCCTGGTGAGTTGATCGAAAGCGAATTGTTCGGTCACGAGAAGGGCGCTTTCACCAGCGCTCAGGTCAGCCGTTGTGGACTCATCGAGGCCGCTGAAGATGGCACGTTGTTTCTGGATGAAATTGGCGAGTTGCCGCTGAGTTTGCAGGCCAAGCTACTCAATGTGCTGGAAAGGCGCATGGTGCGACGTATCGGTTCTACCAAGGAGCGGCCAGTGGCGGCCAGTTTTGTTGCAGCCACTAATCGTGACCTGCAGAAAATGGTCAATGAAGGCCGTTTTCGGGCGGATATCTATTACCGACTCAATGTGCTGAGTATCAGCATGCCGCCATTGCGTGATCGCGGCGATGACGTACTGCTGATGGCACGGCAATTTGCTGAGGATACAGAACGTCGCCACGGTATCCCGCATCGTGATTTATCGATGGAAGCCGTGCGTAGCATCCTCGAGTACCGCTGGCCGGGGAATGTGCGTGAGCTGAAGCACCTGATTGGCCGGGCTGTTTTGATGGGGCAGGGTGAAACTATCCAGCCGCAGGACATTATCCCTGCACAAGACGCCAAAAAGGATGCGAACCAGGATGCACCGTCAGGTTCAGAAAATCAGATAACACTGGACGGTATGGAAAAAACGTTGATCATCAATGCATTGAAGCAAAGCAACGGCAATGTTTCGGAGGCGGCCCGTCAACTCAACATCACGCGCATGACTATACGCTACCGTATGGATAAGCACGGCATCAAGGGCGATTAGCTTTTCGCACCCACCTCAGCCTCATGCACTACCGCATGTTAAAATCCCGCAACTACCAATTGCGGGATTTTTTATGCGTATCGGAACTCCTCTAAGCCCCTCGGCCACCCGTGTCATGCTGCTCGGCAGCGGCGAGCTGGGCAAGGAAGTCATCATTGCCTTGCAACGCCTGGGCGTCGAAGTGATTGCGGTCGATCGATATCCTGATGCGCCTGGTCATCAGGTGGCCCACCGTTCCCATGTGCTCAACATGACCGATGGCGTTGCATTGCGCGCCCTGATCGAACAGGAAAAACCGCATCTGATCGTACCGGAAATCGAGGCAATTGCGATTGATACCCTCGCTGAAATCGAGGCGGCCGGTTTATCCAAAGTGATCCCGAATCCGCGTGCTGTGCAACTGACCATGAATCGAGAGGGCATCCGCCGCTTGGCCAGCGAAACGCTGAAACTTCCAACTTCTCCTTATGCGTTCGCTTCCAGCCTGCAGGAAATGCAGGCTGCGATTGACGGCGGCATCGGCTATCCATGCTTTATCAAGCCTGTCATGTCATCTTCAGGCAAGGGCCAATCACGCGTGACTTCACCCGATGAAGTGGCCGCAGCGTGGGAATATGCAGCTACTGGCGGTCGTGTTGATCAGGGACGGGTGATCGTTGAAGGCCAGATTGATTTCGATTATGAGATTACCCTGCTGACCGTGCGTGCTAAAAATGCTGCAGGTGAGATAGCGACCTGTTTCTGTGATCCGATTGGCCATGTGCAGGTCAAGGGTGACTACGTGGAGAGTTGGCAGCCGCAGCCGATGAGGCCGAAAGCGTTGGAGCACTCGCGTGAGATCGCCAAAGCGGTGACGGATGATCTCGGCGGTCTGGGGTTGTTCGGCGTGGAATTGTTTGTCAAGGGCGACCATGTGTGGTTCTCCGAGGTCAGCCCGCGTCCGCACGATACCGGCATGGTGACCATGGCCAGCCAGCGTTTTTCCGAATTCGAATTGCATGCGCGCGCTATTCTCGGTTTGCCGGTGGATGTGACTTTACGTGCACCAGGGGCAAGTGCGGTGATTTACGGCGGTGTCGATAGCGTCAATCTGGTGTTTGAGGGGGTGGATGAGGCATTGTCTGTGCCTGAATCTGACCTGCGGCTTTTCGGTAAACCGGAATCCTTCACTCGTCGACGTATGGGTGTGGCCTTGGCTACAGGCAAGGACGTGGAAGAAGCTCGTCAGCGTGCCAAACTGGCGGCCGGCAAAGTAAGGCCTGTTGCCGAATGAGCGAGCAGCCGAAACCTACCTTTTATGAATCGGTTGGTGGCGAGGCCGGCGTACGGCAGCTGGTCAACCGGTTTTACGAAGTGATGGACACCGAGCCCAAGGCTGCCGGGATCCGCGCCATGCACCACGATCTACCCAGAGCCAACGAAAAGCTGTTCATGTTTCTTTCAGGATGGATGGGTGGCCCGCAACTATACATCGAGCAATACGGTCACCCCAGACTGCGTGCGCGACACTTGCCGTTTCCGGTTGATGAGAGTGCCCGTGACCAGTGGATGTACTGCATGGTCCGCGCCATGCACGACGTTGGTCTGGATGAGAAGTTGATGATTTCGATTGGCAACGCACTTTGGGGCGTTGCTGATTTCATGCGAAATCAGCCTGAGGCAGGCGAATAATTCGGTAAATAACGCAGGCACAGATCGATGCACCTGCGTTGGTGGCTAATCCTTACGCAATAACCCACCCAGCAGCGCTGGAATATCCCGCTTCAACTTGGATGAAGAACGGTTCACATTGCGTGCGGGCGGAACAGCAGCGGCATTGGCTGGCTCGTAGGGTCGATCAAACCATGGGTCACTCGATGGTTTTTTAACAGTGGGTGCCGATGTTCTGCGCGGTGCTACTTCGACGTCCCGCACCCGTTCGCGATTCCGTTCAACTTTTGCTTCGATATGCGGAGTGTTTTCCTGCGGGATTTCGCGCTTGATCAGCTTTTCGATTTCCTTCAGGTATTTTTCTTCTTCTGGTGACACCAGTGAAATCGCAATGCCGAGGGCGCCTGCGCGGCCGGTGCGGCCGATACGATGCACATAGTCTTCCGGCGCATGCGGGATTTCATAGTTGATCACCATTGGCAACTGGTCGATGTCCAGACCTCGCGCAGCGACGTCGGTTGCCACCAGGGTCGTGATCTTGCCTTGCTTGAAAGCTTCCAGAGCCTGCATGCGCTCTAGCTGACTCTTGTCGCCGTGGATGGCATCAGCTGCTACGCCTTCCTTTTGTAGCAAGCGTGCCAGACGGCTGGCCGTCAGTTTGGTCTTGGTGAAAACCAGCGTTTGCACGTCTTGTGTTCGGAGCAATTCAGCCAACAGTGCGTGCTTTTCAGTTTGTGAGACGCGATAAATTTTCTGGGTGACGTTCTCTGAAGTCGCATTGCTGCGGGCGACTTCGATCAGTGTCGGGTTGGTCAGGAAGTCGTCAGCCAGTTTCTTGATTTCGTTTGAGAATGTGGCGGAAAACATCAGGTTTTGCCGCTGCTTTGGCAGCAAGGCCAGAATACGCTTGAGGTCCGGCATAAAGCCCATATCCAGCATGCGGTC
>Ga0265331_10002125_pt1 | contig 13631 bp, 7 predicted proteins | sample 41923metaG_FD_202088 | JGI IMG/M metagenome (GOLD analysis project Ga0265331, IMG submission 202088) | Rhizosphere microbial communities from Carex aquatilis grown in University of Washington, Seatle, WA, United States - 4-19-23 metaG | ecosystem: Host-associated > Plants > Roots > Rhizosphere >...
TGGGTCTACGTCTACAACCGGCCGGTCGACAGTCTGGCGCGTATCAGCTCGGGCGACTTCTCGCCGTCGTAGGACGCCGTCGTCCGGCCGAATCTGCACCCCGCGCGGGCTGGGCGCACTTCACTCCGCGTGAGCGGCGCTCTCGATTTCGGCGGTGACCCCCGCGTCGACGCCTCGCTGCTCCTTCTTCGGCCCGCGGTGCGAGAGTCGCTCGACGGCCACGAAGAGGGCCGGGATGAAGAAGATCCCTAGAAGGGTGGCCGCGAGCATCCCGGAAATGACTGCCGTCCCGAGCATCCTGCGAGCCGCCGCACCGGCCCCGGTCGCGATCCACAAGGGGATGCAGCCCGCGATGAACGCGAACGACGTCATCAGGATGGGCCGCAGCCGAAGCCGCGCGCCCTCCAGCGCTGCGTCGACGATCGGACGCCCGGCCTCGAGCCGGTCTTTCGCGAACTCGACGATGAGGATCGCGTTCTTCGCCGTGAGACCGACGAGCATCACCAGGCCGATTTGCGCGTACACGTTGTTGTCGAACTTGCGCGAAAGCAGGCCGACGTACGCGCCCAGGACCGCCACCGGCGTGCTCAAGAGCACGCTGAAGGGCAACGACCAGCTCTCGTAGAGAGCCGCGAGGATCAAGAATACGAAGACGAGGGAAAGTCCGAGCACACGCGCCGTGCCGCCGGCCGAGATCTTCTCCTGGTACGAGAGCGCGTTGAACGCATATCCCATGTCCGCCGGCAGCGTCTTCGCGGCGACCGCCTCTAGCGCGTCGAGCGCTTGCCCCGAGCTGTAGCCAGGCGCCGGGACACCCTGAATCTCCACCGAGCGGTACAAGTTGAAGCGCACGGTGTACTCGGGCCCCATGGTCGTTTTGACCTTGACGAACGATGACAGCGGAACCATCTCGCCCTTGCCGTTTCGGACGTAGAACTGCCCGATGTCCTCCGCCTTGGTCCGATAGGCCGGCTCGGCCTGCAGAAATACCCGCCATTGGCGCCCGAAACGCGTGAAGTCATTGAGGTACGATCCGCCGAGGAACGTTTGAAGCGCGGCGTACACGTCGCCGATGGCCACGCCCTGCTTCATCGCTTTGTCTTTGTCGACGTCCGCAAAGAGCTGCGGAACCGCCGGCGAGAAGATGGGCCGCAGCCCCGCCAGTTCCGGCCGCGTGCTCGCTTCCGCGATGAAGCGTCGGACGTTCTGCGCGAGGTACTCGTACGGCGAGCCGCCGCGATCCTGAAGCATCATGCTAAAGCCGCCGGTGGCGCTTATGCCCGGGATCGAGGGCGGTCCGATCGCGAACACACGCGCCTCGGGGATGGCTGCGAACTTCGCGTTGAGCTTGGCCACGATCGCGCTCGACGCGAGCTCGGGTGACTTGCGTTCGTCCCACGGCTTGAGGCCGATGAACCCCGTGCCCAGGTAGCTCGCGGCCGTTCGCGTGAAAAAGCTGAAGCCCGCGATGCCGTTGTACGTGCGGATGCCGGGCTGCTTCGCGACGATGTCGGCAATCTTCTCGTAGACGGCCTTGGTGCGCTGCAGCGACGCTCCGTCCGGGAGCTGCGCGCCGATGATCGCGTAGCCCTGGTCCTCGTCGGGGACGAAGCCTGCGGGGATCTTCCTCCCGATGAGGACGGAGGCGGCCACGACGCCCGCCAAGAGCGTGAGAGGGAGGATCAGCTTGCGGACCAGGAGACGGTTGACCGAGACGTACCCGTCGGTCGTCCTTCCGAACCATCGATTGAAGCCTCCCCCGAGCCGGCCGAAGACCCCACGGGTCGCGGGCCGGGGCCGAAGGAGCAAGGCGCTGAGCGCCGGGCTGAGGGTGAGCGCGTTGAACGCGGAGATGAGAACGGACACGGCAATCGTGAGCGCGAACTGCTGGTAGAGCCGCCCCGTGACTCCCGCCATGAACGCCACGGGTACGAAGACCGCCGCGAGGATGAGCGCGATCGCGATGACGGGACCCTGCACCTCGGACATCGCGCGGAACGTGGCGTCGCGCGGAGCCATTCCTTCTTCGATGTGGTGCTCGACCGCTTCGACGACGACGATCGCGTCGTCTACGACGAGGCCAATCGCGAGAACGAGGCCGAAAAGTGAGAGGGTGTTGACCGAGAAACCGAGGAGTGGAAAGAACGCGAATGCCCCGATGAGCGACACGGGGACCGTGAGCAGCGGAATCAGCGTTGCTCGCCAGCTCTGAAGGAAGAGAAAGACGACGAGCGCGACGAGGACGACCGCCGCCACCAGCGTTTCGACGATCTCACGGATGCCGGCTTTCACGGGAGCCGTGGTGTCGAGCGAGATCTCGTAGGTGATTCCCGGCGGGAAGCGCTTGGCCAGATCGACCATCGTCTTGCGGACCGCGTCCGCCACTTCCAGCGCGTTCGACCCGGGCGACTGGAAGCCCGCGATGACGGCCGCCGGGTTCCCGTTGAACGTGCCGTACTGCTGGTAGGTGAGCGCTCCGAGCTCGACGCGCGCCACGTCCTTGATGCGCACGCTCGATCCGTCGGGGTTCTCGCGGACGATGACGTTCTCGAACTCCTGCGGCTCGACCAGCCGTCCCTGCGCGCGCACGGTGTACGTGAGCTGTTGCCCCGGCGGCGCCGGCTCCGCGCCCACCTGGCCGGCCGGGTTCACGACGTTCTGCGCCCGGACGGCGTTCTGCAGGTCGTTGACGGTCAGGCCGAGGCGAGCGAGCAGATCGGGTTTGATCCAGATCCGCATCGAGTAGTCGGCCGCGCCTAGGTTTCGAATGTCGCCGATGCCCTTGATGCGCAAGAGGGCGTCGTTGATGTTGATGAGGGCGTAGTTGGCGAGAAACGTCGGGTCGTAGCGGCCGTCGGGCGAGTAAAGAGAGACGACGATCAGAGGGAACGCGAGGGACTTCTTGATCGTCACACCGAAGTTTTTCACGTCTTGCGGCAAGAACGGCTGCGCCTGCGAAAAGCGGTTGTTGACGAGGACATTGTCGACGTCGATGTCGGTGCCGACGTCGAACGTCACCGTCTGGTTCATCGACCCGTCGTTCGCGTTCGTCGACTGGATGTAGAGCATCCGGTCTACGCCGTTCATCTGCTGCTCGATCGGCGTCGCGACCGACTGCTCGATTGTCAGCGCGTCGGCGCCCGTGTACGTCGTCGTCAGGTTGACTTGCGGCGGCAAGATCTGCGGAAATTGCGCGATAGGAAGCCCGAGGAGCGACACCGTGCCGATGAGGACGGTCAAGATCGCGATGACCATCGCGACGATCGGGCGCCTGATGAAGAACGCGGACATTGTGGCGGCGTCCTCTCGTCAGTTCGGGGTGGTCTTCGCAGGCGCGACCGATGCGCTCGAAGAAGCGGGCTCGGGAGCCGTCTTGGGCACGACCAGGGCGCCATCGGCGATCTTCTGAACGCCCTCGACGACGATGCGATCGCCTTCGATGACGCCTCGGTCCACGACGCGCAGCCCCTGCGCGCTCGCTCCGACGTCGACGCGGCGCAGCTGCACTTTGTTGTCCGGTCCCAGGACACCGACGGAATAGGTGCCCTGGACCGGGATGAGCGCTTTCTCAGGGACGACCAATACGCCGCGGCCGGCTTCGGGTCGCGCGATGCGCACCCGTCCATACTGCCCGGGTCGGAGGTTGCCGTCGGGATTGGGTACAAGCGCTTGAACTTGAATCGTCCCGGTGCTGGGGTCGATCTGGCGGTTGGTCGTCACGATGACGCCCCGGTGCGAATAGGTGCTGCCGTCGGAGAGGCTGATCTCGACGCCGGGGTCTCCGGCCTCCGTTTTTCCGCTGGCGTCGAGGCGAGCGAACTGCCGCTTGGCCCAGGCGATGTCCCGCGCATCGAGCTGTTTGAAGCGATCGGGGTACTTCACGAAGTCCACTTCGCTCATCGGGAAGTTCACCCGGATGGGATCGATTTGCGAGACGGTCGTCAGCAACGTCGGTCCGTCCTGCCCGACGAGGTTGCCGATGCGCACGAGCGCGAGCCCTGCGACCCCATCGATGGGGGCGCGGATCTGCGTGTACGACAGGTTCAGGTCGGCCTGCTGCAGCTGCGCTTCGGCGGCTTGGACCTGACCGTCGGCGTCGGCGAGATTGGCGGTCGCGTTGTCGACGTCCTGCTGGGCTATCATGCCCGTTTTGAGCAGCCCTCGTTCGCGGTCGAGCTGCACACTGTTGTGCGCCTGTACGACTCGAGCGCGAGTGAGCGCGGCCCGTGCGGCGCTCTGCGCGGCGACGTATTCGGTCGCTTCGATCGAGAACAGCGACTGCCCCGCCTTCACGAACGAGCCGTCCTTGTAGCCCTGGCTTCGCAGAAAGCCCCGCACGCGAGCGCGGATTTCGGCGTTGTCGTAGCCATCGAGCGTGCCCACGGCCTCGATATAGAGGGCGACGTCGCGCCGCTCGACGGCCGCGACATAAACCGTCGGCGGGGGCGGCGCGACTGGTTTCGTCGAGTTGTCGCAGGCGCCAGCGGCAAGGGAGAGGACCCCGAACGCCAGCGCTGCAGCGCGCGCGCGATGAGAAGGAGGCATGGGGAAAGAGAACGGGCACATCGGTTTCGGGTTCAATAGACACACTCCGCGTTCGTGAGCACGGCATTGGCGCGCCCCTGAGCCAGCTGAAAGTCGAGAAGGGCCAGGTTGGTCTCCGCCTGCCGGAGCGCTTGCGCCGAGGTCACGAGATCCAGGCTGGTGCCCAGCCCCTGCCGGTATCCGGAGCGCGTCCGCTGATCGATTCGATCGGCGAGGTCGCGCTGACGGGCGGCCACGTCGCGAGACGCCCGAAGGACGCCGATCGCGCGATCGGCCTGGGCCGATGCCACGATCGCGGCGAGTCGGGTGGCGACGAGGGCCTGGCGAGCCTGCTCGACCGCCGCGCGTGCGTCGCGTCTTGCGCCCTGGCGCGCGCCTCCGTCGTAGATGGGCAGGATGACGGCCCCCTGCAAAGACCAGGTGGTGTGGGGCGCGAGCACCGTCTCGGTCGCGTAGCCAAGCTGCGACAGTAGGCCTAGGGAGGGCGCGTACTGCAGGTCGGCGTCGTGAACCGCTCGCTCGGTGATTTCGAGCTGCAAACGGCTCGCGCGCACGTCGGGCCGCTTCTCGACGTCTTCGTTCATCCGGCAGGTTCGCGCGATGGCCGCCTCGAACCGCTCGAGGTCCAGATCTCCCGGAGCGGCGACGGCGACGGGGGAGCCGACCGCCTGGCCGAGCGCTTCGCGCGTCTGGCGGAGAGACTCGTCGCTGGCGATGATGAGCGCCCGCGCTGCCTCGACGTCCTGCTGCGTACGGTCGACGTCGAGATCCGTCCCCTGACCGAGCTGCTGGCGGGTCTGGGTGAGCGCAAGGCGCTCGAGGGCCGCGCGGAGGCCGACCCTGTTCAGATCAGTGACGCGGGCGGCCGCCAACGTCGACAGCATCGCGGTGACTACCGACGTGGCGATCGTGCGCCGTCTGTCTTCGAACGAAAGTCGGGCGAGATCGACATTTCGTGCGAAGGTTCCCTGGGCATAGATGCCGCGCGGATTGACGACGGACCACGCGAGCGTCGCACCGACGCCGAACACGTCCGAGGGGGGGGTAACGAACGTGACGGGTGGCGCCGTCGGAAACGTGACTTGCTCGTTCAGAAACTGATGCGTGTAGCTTCCCTGTCCCGTGAGCACGGGGAGCACGGCAGCAAGAGCGATGCGCTTCTGCGCCTCGGCGCGAACGACGCTCTGGTAGCTCGACAGGTAGTCCGGCGATTGCGCGCGAATGAGCGCCAGGGCGTCGTCCCACGAGGCGATTTGGCGCGGGGCCTCGGGTGGCGGGGCGAGCATGCCGTCGGCGATGGGGGAAGGATCGGCGGCCTGAGGCTCTGGCGGCGGATCGGCGGCCGCTCGATCGACCCCTCCCAACATTGCGGCCAGCAGGACGAAAAAAAGGGGGCCTCGCGGATATGGCTGACGAAACATCGTGGTCGGCATTCTAAGGGCTGCGCTCTCTTGCGATGCCGTACGACGGAGGTGTGTTGCGTCGCAAGCTCGAGCGATTCGGACGCCTAGCACCACGGTTGCCTCCTGAGCAGCGCCACAGTGGCGCGCTACTGCTGGCGTCAGGGGGCCTGGAGGTACTTCGGATCGGCGCCCGGCCCGTCGAGCGATTCGAGGAACGCGACCAGATCGCTCTGCTCGCGGTCGCTCAGGCCGAGCGGATGGATCTCACTCGTGCCCAGGTAGCCGTAGGGCGAGCCTCCGTCGTTGAAGAAGGCGACGACCTTTTCGAGCGTGCCGAGCTGCCCGGTGTGCATGAATGTCGGCCGCTTGCTCACGCAGCGCAGCATCGGAGTTCGGAACGCGCCCTCCATCTCCGGCGTCACGGCGCCGGGCAACCGACCGTCGTTGCCATCGCTGAAAGTCCCCAGGGTATTGAGCGGATCGAGTTGCGCTGCGGCAATCCCCGTCGCCGCGCCGTGGTCAGCCGAGTCGACGAACGCCTGTTGCACCATCGTGGCGACCAGACCCACGTCGTGGAACTTCTGATCCGACAGAAACGGGCCGGAGTGGCACTTTGCGCACCCGGCCTTGTCGACGAAAAGGGCCGCACCGCGCTGCGCCGCGCGTGAGACCGCCCCCGAGTCGCCATGCATCCACGCGTCGAAAGGCGTGAGCCCGCACGTGAGCTTGCGCTCGAACGCGCCGATCGCCTTGCCTGCATTGACGACTACGGTCGTGACCGCGGTTTGCTGCGTCGCGGTCAACCCGTCGAACTCCGCGTGGTCCCCCGGCATGCCGTGGAACGTCCCGTCACAGGTCGGTTGCGGGTCCGTGGGGTTCTTCGGCTGGCACCCGGTGACTTGCGCGCCGAGCGGCGGGAACTGACTGGGATCGGCCAGCGGCGGCATCGGACCGAAGATGGCCTCGTAGTCGGTTCGGTACTCGGCGTAAATCTGCTCGGCCTCATACAGACGCGAGCTGTTCATTTCGACCACATTCTCGAGCGGACCGAATACTTGATTGTACAAGGCGTCGCGCCGTCCATCCCACATGAGCAGACTGGCTTGTCCCACGTCGAGCAGCGAAGGCGCGCGCCGTCGCCCCCAACCCGCGCCCAGCGATATCTGAAGCTGAAACGAGCGCGTGTCGGAGAAGCCGGACGACGGAATGTGGCAGCCGGCGCACGCGACCCGGCCCGTTTGGCCCGCGGTGCCCAGCGCGCGCGGGCTGCCATCGTTGTCCGTGTCGAGGAGCGGGCCCGAGAAGGACGGATCGAAAAAGAGCTTCTGGCCCAGAAGGGCAGCCGCCGGGTCATCGGCGTAACGGTTGGTCGCGTCGGGTGGCGGCGCCGGGAGCGGTGCGGGAGAGAGCGCTTGAAGCGCTTGCAGCTCTGTCGGCGTGATGACCGGATCGGGATCGGCGGCGTTCGCTTCGGCGCTGTCGGCGGCGGCGTCTGGTAGTGACACGAGGCCGGCGTCCATGGCGGGCGGTGCGGCGGCCCCCGTCGGAGACGAGCCGCATCCGCTCGCCAGAATCGCGAAGGCGATCGAGCCCGCTCTCAATACGCGGCGCACGCGAACCTCGCATCCCACGGGGGGGGCGCGATGCCGCTCTTGATCCCGAGATCGTCCCAGTGCCGCACGGTTTCGGTGCACTGGTGCTCGTGCAGAAAGCCGTAGGGCTTGGCCTGGCTGCAGACTCGCTCGTCTGCGGCGCCTTCGTGATAGAGAACGTCACTGAACGTGACGGTGACCGCTCCCGCCAGCGCGAAGCCCGCGGTGGGGTAGTGCACGCAGCCAGCCGGGGATCCGTCCATGAATACATAGACCGTACTCGACGAGATGTACGCGTCGTATTTCGTCATTCGGTCCACGCCTGCATGCTCGAAGGGCGAATCGGCCGGAGGAATGGTCGCGTTCGTATTCTTCCCGCCGCTCCAGTTGTCGTAATCGATCAGGGGATGGCTGGGCGCCTGATTGTTCACGGCCCACGCTCCGTTGTTGACGAGTCCGTGGAACGCTTGGACTTCGAGGCGCATGGACGGGCCCTGGATGGTCTGGATCAACAGGAAATTCCCGTTGGTGTTCAGCAAGCCGTCTTCGACGGGCGTCGGCTGGTCGGTCACAAGCACCTGCGGGTAGCGCCGGTCGGTGCCGACCGTGTTCACCGTCCACGTGACGTGCAGGAACTTCGTGGCGTCCCCGTCGACCGTCGCCGGCTGCTGCGCGGTGAAGCGCACGCGGCCGGTGACGTCCTGCGTCCAGTCGTCGAAGACGGTCCAGAATTGGCCGAGGAGCTGACCGTGCGTGAAGACCAACGGGCCGGTGGGATGGTCTACGGAATAGGCTCCAAAGTCGAAGAGTGAGGAAGTCCAGTGTGCGCTCGTGTTGTCATGCGAAAATTTGGGGTCGGTGCTCGCCGTCTCGGCAGGCGGCTCCGTTCCCACGCCGAATCCCTGGTACCAGTCCCAATCGTCGGGGTTGTGAGGCTGGGGGGCGACCTGGACGAACGAGCGCGCGATGGGGACCGGGGCGGCGTTCGGCGTCTGCAGCAGCGGCAGGCCCCCGGTGACTGCGCCTGGAAGATCGTATTGCCCATTGATGTAGATCTCCCCGGTGGGCGACGCCTGCTGTATTTGATCGAGCGTGAGGAACGGCTGGTGCGGAGTCGCGGAGAGAGACTGCGGCGAGAGCAGTCCCTGGTAGGGGCAACCGGACGATAGGGCCTCTACGACAAGGGTCGTCGGTTGCGTCAGCCCTGACCACTCGAGATGCCAGAGGGGCCCCTGACCCTGGTTCGCCGCACGTTTGAAGCGCTCGTTGCCGGCGGAGAGCTCGACGTGCAACTGGGGTCCTTGGTAAAGGACACTCATGAGCGGCACGGCCCCTGCTGTGGCCGCGGTAAGGACCTGGAACGCGGCCGCCGGGGGTGTCGAGTCCTTCGCGTGCGAAGCCTGGCCCGCCGCGGTGAAGTAAGAGTCGGTGTACTGCGTCCAACCCTGACCGGCCACGACCTCGGCCCTCTCGGATCCGTAGATCGTTTGCGTCGCGGCGCTCGCGGCGGAAGGGACGTAAAAGACGATCCCGTCGTCGCGGCCTCCCTGGCTCAAGAGCATTTGCCGCTGGCTCGGGTCGGTCGTGTAAATCTTCGGACGCGCTTCGCGCCAGCCGTTTTCGGGTGCCAGCGGATGGACGGCGATCGCGTACACCGGCGAGCGATCGGGCGCCGGCGTCAGATACACGTAACCCAACGTCGGCTGCGCAGGGACGGTCGCGCCCCACGAATAGACTCCGTTGTCGTAGACTTGGCCTGCATCCGGTTTGTTGACGTCGTTCGTCGTGTTGTTGGGCAGGTCCAGTGCTTGTCTCAGGCCGGCGCACCGGTACATCGCGTTCTTGATCGTGAGCGACCCATCGGCGTTCGTGGTCACGTCACTCGGATTCGGCAGGGGATAGACACGGTAATCGACGGCATTGTCGATGGGGTCGAAGTCGATTCCCACCGAGTCTTCCCGCTCCGTTGCCGTGACGTTGGTCAGTGGCGGCAGTGATCCCATGTTCGCGCCGACCGCCGCGTCGAGCTGCGTCACGACATGCTTGTTATCCGGGCTAGATGAGGTGGCGCTATCTCCGAACGAGCCGGCGTCTCTCGGTGCGGGACCGGACCCCGAGCCGCGTCCACCGTCGGTCGAGCCAACTCCTCCGGAGCCAGCACCGTTCGGCGATCCCTGGCTCGAGTGGACAGCGGTGGAGCTCGAACACCCCACATAGATTGGCAGCGCGGCGGCGACCAGCAGCTCGAGAACGATCAAAGACCGTGCGGTCATGCATCCCTCCATTCGCCGCGGGGGCTCGGCGAAAATGAATTCCCAATATTGCACGCCTGCATGGTCGCCGGACCATCCATCGTCGAAAGGATAGCGATCGGCCGACCAAGAAGTGTGCAACCTAGGGGGATATTGCCTAGGCTAGGATGTCATTGCGCACAAGGTCGTGCGTGGTGTGGAGCGTGTCTGCCCCAGCAGCCCCGTTGCGGGGAGCTGTAGTTGGGCGCGACCGGCGGACGTCGTGTCGTGACTTTCTCGCGCTCGCGCCGAAAACTCCGCCTCTCCATGGGCGGCAGCGGCACAGACATCGCCCTACTGCCGCGCGACGGCGAGGCTGTAGCTCTGGACCTTCCGGCCGCTAGAGCTCACGCTCGCGCACACGGACACGGCCGCCGCCTGACCGCCGACGGTGATCGACACACCGACCGCTCCCGCGCTCGCCGGGATCACGACCGAGCATGTCCCCGCCGGCGTGAGATAGCCGACGGCCAGACTGGCATCCGCCGAAGCCGTCAGCTGAACGCGGGTCGTTCCGGACGTCGCCACGACGACGTACCAGTCAACGTCGGTCGGAGTGGCCAGGCTTCCGCACTGGCTGGCGGCAAGGCGGGTTGCCGATGCAACCGTGTCGTTTGGCTCCGTTTCGAGCGCGCAGGTCGCGCCCCCTTCGGGCTTGGTACCAGCGTCCACGGCGGGCTTCGATGGTGCGCTGCCATCTTGCGCGATCGGGGCGTCGGCGCGCATACCTGCGTCGGCGATCGGCCCGGCTTCCGGAACGTGTGCGACGTCGGCGCTCGAGCCCGCGTCCGTCGGCTTGGGCCCTGCGTCGGCGATTGGACCGGCTTCGGGAAGGCGCGCCACGTCGGCCGCCGCGCCAGCGTCCGCCGGCTTGAGCCCTGCGTCGGCGACGGCGCCACCGCCGTCGGGAGCTCCACCGTTGGCGGCGACCCGCTGGGCGATCCAGGTGCTCAGCGGATCCACGCGCGCCAGCACTTCGATCGAGCCGTTCGCCCCGGAGTTCACCGCGACGATGGTGTGGGTCGACGGGAGGAACACCGGGCCGCCGGAGTCCCCGTGCTCGATGACGTCGGTTCCGTAGTAGTCGAACGGATAGCCGAGGGCCGCGCCGTCGTTCACGGTCAGCGGCGCCTTGTAAAACGAATTGGTCAGCGCGCCATTCAAGATTCGACCCACGTCGACGACTGGCGTATTCGCCTTCAAGGGCGAGAGCGCGAGGACCGGAAAACTAGGAACCTGAATCGGTTGATCCAGATAGACGAGTCCGATGTCGTGATGATTTGGATTGACATTCGCGGCCCCGTTTTCGTGCCAGTCGAAGGTCTCTCCGCGCGCGGAGGTCGCCTGGGTACCGTTGACCGACACGCTCCAGGAGACCATGCCGTCCACGCAGTGTCCGGCGGTCATCACGACTCGCGGCGCGACGAGCACCGCGGAGCAGGCGTAGCTGGCTCCGGAAGCGGCCCGCATGTTCAGAAGTGTCGCCTCGGGATACGCGGTCGTCTGCGTCCCATTGATGATCGGCTCGATGACCGCCGTGGTGTCCTCGGCCGGTTCTCCCGAGCTCGTCGGTTGGAGTGCGCAGCCGGACGGCGCGCAGAACATCGCACCGATGGCGCCCGTGAGTATCGCGCGTCCTCTCATCATGGTCCCTTCGATAACGCGGCCGACTCTTGCGAGTCCCGTAGGCTTTGCGTCCCCCGCTCGCGCGAGGTTTGCCGTTTGGGAATCCCCGAATCGAAGGGGTCCGTTCGATGAGAACGACGGTCGCGCGGAATCCTTGAGAGGCGCGCCACCCGCCCATTGCAAATCGTGCGGTGCGGCGAGTTAATAGCGAGCGGACATGACAGAGAACAAATCGGCCGAAGGTCTACCAGGACAACGCCCTCGCGCCGGGGCCGTGCTTCTCACGGGCGCCACCGGGTTCGTCGGCGGCCACCTCTTGCCGAGGCTCGAGGCGGCTGGCTTCGACGTGCGGTGCGCCACCCGCGACCCCGTGCGAGCGGCTGCGGCGCATCCGGAACGTACCTGGGTTCGGGTGGACGTGAACGATCGGGCCACCCTGGCTCCGGCGCTCCCCGGGGTCCGCGCGATCGTGTACTTGGTTCACGGGATGGGCAGCGACTCCGGCTACGAACGCCGTGAGCTCGACGCGGCGCGAGCGCTTGTCGAAGAGGCGGCACAGGCGGACGTCGAGCGCATCGTGTACCTCGGTGGCGTCGCGCCTTGCGGTCGGCCCTCGCGTCACCTGCGAAGTCGACTGGCGACGGGGGAAGTGTTGCGATCCGGCGCCGTTTCCGTCTTCGAGCTGCGGGCCGCGATGGTCGTGGGTCACGGCAGCGTCAGCTGGCAGATCGTCCGCGATCTCGCAACGCGGCTGCCGGCCATGCTGCTGCCCCTCTGGCTGTCGACCCGATCGCGGCCGATCGGGATCGACGACGTGGTCTTCGCCCTCGAGACCGCGCTCACGTTGCCGGTTACCGACGCTGGCCTCTACGAGCTTCCCGGCCCCGAGATCCTCAGCGCCAAAGACATTCTCATGCGCATTGCCCGGCTGCGTGGAACGCGACCCGTGACATTGAGCGTGCCGATCCTAACGCCGCGCCTCTCGAGTTACTGGCTCAAGCTTGTGACCGCTGCGGACTACGACGTCGCGCGCGAGTTGGTGGAGGGGCTGAGGAGCGATCTGCTCCCGACGGGCCGGTCATTCTGGGATCTCGTGGCCGATCACGAGCTGGTCTCCTTCGACGAGGCGGCGCGCCGGGCGCTGGCGGCCGACCGGGAGGTGCTACCCACGTCGGTGGCCCTCGTGGAGGAGGGAATCGCGCGACTCTCGCGGCGAACGCGCCGCTGACCGACCCGACCCATCGGCGCGAAGCCGGCAAGAAGGGAGCGATCGGGATGAAGCGGGACTGCCAGATGGATCGGTGGTGTCCAACATCTGGCAAGTGTTGGACAGCCCGAGATTTCGCGTCCGACGCCGGATGGTCCTCGTTCAGCTAGCGCTTGACTAACATTTGTCTATGTCTAGCTTGTCCGTGTGGCTCAAGCTCGATCGACGCGCGCGTCCAAGTCGGCCCTCCAAGATCGAGGTTCGTCGGGGGGCGTCGAGCTGGACGGCGCGCGATACTCGATCCGGGTGACCTCGCGGCTGACCGGGGTCGAGCTCGACACATTGCGCATGTGGGAGCGGCGGTACGGGTTTCCGCGCCCGGCGCGAACAAGCGGCGGAAGCCGCGCCTATTCCGAGTCCGAGGTCGAGGCGCTCAAGTTGATTCGACAAGCAATCGACCACGGGTACCGGCCTGGGGAGATCGTCGGAAAACCGCGTGAAGAGCTCGTACAGATGCTTCTCGTGAGTTCGCAGGTTCCGGCGCGTGCCACTTCGGGAACCCCGACCATTGCTTCGCTGCTGGCCGCCCTCCAGCGGGACGACCTCGCCGGGCTTCGTGCCGAGTTGCGCCAGGCCGCGGTCGTTCTCGGTCCCAAGAGGTTTCTCGTCGAAGTGGCTCAGCCCGTGAGCGTGCGGGTCGGGGACCTGTGGGCCGAGGGCAAGATGGAAGTGCGTCACGAGCACATGCTGAGCGAGTGCCTGTCGGCGCAGCTTCGCGTCTTGATGTCCGCTTACGAGGAGCGCGCTGGTGCCCCCCGCGTTCTCCTCGCGACATTGCCGAACGAGCGTCATGGACTCGGCCTGGAGATCGTCCAGGTCTACCTGGCGGTGAGCCAAGTGACCCCCCTCTTACTCGGCGTCGATACCCCCGCCGAGCAAATCGTGAAGGCCGCCCAGAGCCACGCTG
>Ga0265331_10002128_pt1 | contig 13622 bp, 5 predicted proteins | sample 41923metaG_FD_202088 | JGI IMG/M metagenome (GOLD analysis project Ga0265331, IMG submission 202088) | Rhizosphere microbial communities from Carex aquatilis grown in University of Washington, Seatle, WA, United States - 4-19-23 metaG | ecosystem: Host-associated > Plants > Roots > Rhizosphere >...
CCAGCCGTTGCTGGTGTGACTTTGCCTGGATCTCAGCCAGCCGCAGCTTCTGCACCGCAGGGCGCGCAGTCGACCTCAGAATCTTCAGCCACTACTGATGATCTTGGATTGCCCAAGCTGCCTGCCGCAGTCAGTGGAGAGCTTTTCACAGAAGAAGTCAGAATCCTGCGCCGTATTGAAGAACGCATGGCTGAATCGGCACGACTACAGGAACGTGGACTCAGCACTGAAATCGATGATTTTCACAAGCAACGCGCCGAAATGCTACGTGCGCTGGCTGAAAACTCTGAGGCGTCCAATAACTTCCGAAGCGAATTGCAGCGCGTTGGCCGGCAGATGGGCACTATCCTCAATCTGATGGAAAAGGGCAATGGGGACGTGTTGCAGCAAATGACGGATATGAAGCTGGACATGGCTGATGGTTCTGCTGAAAGCCGGAGACTGTTGACCACGCTGGTGGAGTTGTTCAGGTTGTCGCTGGAAGAGCAGCGCGCCACAAGAATGTAAATGCAGTAGCAGACAAACGTATCCTGCAACCCGCCTAACGGTGGTGTGCCCCTTGGCTTCACGAAGTAGGATGCAAGTGTGGTAAGCGACTGGTGATGCGGTCAGAGTGTGCATAAACAACGGGGAATCTCCCCGGGAGAGTACGTCATGGCAACCCAGAAAACGACCAAAGTCGAACATGTGGCATTGCAGCCAGCCGAAAAGACCAACCATCAACCCTTGGTGGTCGGTGATCTTGTCCGCGCCACTGTGACGCCAGATGGCGCTATTGCCGTTAAAGAGGCATTGAATGCGCTCAAACTGGTCGATGTTGCCGATGTTGACTTGCTGCTTACGTTTGCCAATGGTGATCACGTCATCATCTCCAACGGCGCACTGGATGCCCTGAGCCCTAACCCGCCTAACGCGATCTTCACCGATAAAATCATTGGCCTGCCAGAGTTGTTCAAGCTGGTGGGTGTGGCGAACCCGGCCAAGGCCGGTAGCCTGCGGCTGGTTTCCGAAAATATCGATGCCAATCCGCCTCCTGAAGAAAATATCCCTCAGAGCGAACAGCAGCCTGATCTGCCACCACCAGCGCCTCTCGCCAAGGTGGGGGCAGGTACGTCGAGTGCTGGCAAGGGTGCGGGAAATGGCGTTGGGGCGGGTGGCGGTGAGGGTGAAGTGCCGGCGACGGTGGTGCCACAAGTCGTTCCTGAGGCGGTCTCATATTCACGCGGGCATCCGACGCAAAGTGTTCAGGATTTGTTCTCGAACAGTGGCATCAGCACGCAAGCGGCTTTGTATACTTCTTCCGCCTTCAAGGTCACCCCGACAGATCGCACAGATCTTCCGCTGGGGGCCTATGATCCTACAGCAACCACAGCCCAGCTTGCCGTTCGTTCGAGCCCATCCGCACAGGCAACGCGGGAAATCATTCATGGTACCGGTGGTGCCGATACGATTGATTTCAACTCTGCATTCAGCCCCAGTGTCGGACAATGGAGCAAAGATTTACACCTGACATTTAACGGTTACTCGTCACTAGATTCAGTACAACTTGTTTTTAATGCCGCCGCAATTCTGCAAATAGGTGGCGGTGACCCAAATGGTTTCCAGCTCGTGGGGCCTGGGGTTACCCGTGATACACCTACATCCAATTCCTGGCATATCACCCCCACAGCAGACATGCTGACCAAGGGTATTGATGTGCAGATTATTTATAACGTTAACGATAGCCATGCCCCCCTGAATTTCGGGGCTGATCTGATCGTGAATGGCCATGCCGGCCAGATTGTAGTGCCGACTGACTACGTCAACCTGTCTTTTGCATGGTTGGATGCAGTCACGCCGGCTGATTTTACCGTGACGGATGATCAAGGTAATAATCGGATGATATTGCCGCGCAGTGGCGTTGGCATGGAGATTTTCGCCGGAGCGGGTGACGATCTGGTGAATGCAGGCGCAGGCCCCGATCTGGTTCATGGCGAAGCTGGTAATGACACCCTCAATGCCGGAACTGGCAACGATACGCTTGATGGCGGCTTGGGTGCAGACCATATGGATGGTGGTGCGGGGATCGATACGGCAACGTACGAAAACGCAGCCACTGGCGTCAGGGCAGGGCTGGATAATAATCCCAGTGCCAATACCAATACGGGTGAGGCGACTGGCGATTCCTATGCCAATATCGAAAACCTCATGGGCTCAACCCATGACGATACGCTGATCGGTAATCTGGCAAACAATTTGCTGAGTGGCAGTGGTGGCAATGACACCCTCATCGGCGGCTATGGCAGCGATACTTTGGATGGCGGTACCGGGAATAACACCGCCAGCTATGAAGATGCCATTTTTGCGATCAAGGCAGATTTGACTGCTGGCATCGGCACAGGGGATCGTGCCGATGGCGATGTATATATCAACATCCAGAATCTGATCGGTGGTACGGGTAACGACACCCTGATTGGCGATGCGAATGCCAATCAGTTGAGCGGTGGAGATGGTAATGACCAACTGCAGGGCATGGGTGGCGGTGATACGCTTGACGGGGGCAATGGCACTGATACGGTCAGCTACGCCTATCTGACGACCGGGGTCTCGGTCAATTTAACGACTCAATCAGGACCGATTGGCGATACCCTGATCTCGATCGAGAATGTTACCGGCGGCAGCGGCAACGATACACTGATCGGAGTTGCTGGCGTAGCCAACGTGATTGATGGTGGTGCCGGCAATGATTCCATTGAAGGCCTTGGTGGTGATGTAACGCATGGAGACACGCTGCTGGGTGGAGCCGGCAATGACACCCTGAAAGGTATCGGCGGTCTGGATTCTCTGGTCGGTGGCGCGGATAACGACACCTTGGTCGAGATGATCGGCAACAACACCCTCGACGGTGGTTTGGGGACCGATACCGTCAGCTATGAAAACATGGGTGTGGCGGTCAGTGTTGACCTTTCCGGCCCGGTGGGGTTTGCTGTAGCGGCAGGCTATCCCAGCGATAAGCTTTACTCGATTGAAAACATTGTGGGCAGTTCGCATGATGATTCCATCAAGGGGAGCGCCGTTTCCAACAACCTTCAGGGCGGCATCGGCAACGACACGTTGGAAGGCCTGGGCGGCGGGGACACTCTTGATGGTGGCGCCGGTACCGATACGGCAAGTTACGCCGGCATCACGACCATCGATCTTGTCCCGGGTGAGCCCACCGGGGTCACAGCAGTGCTGGACGCAACAACCGGATATAGCAATACCGGTAGCGCTCGCAATGATGTTTACATCAGTATTGAAAATCTTGTTGGTACCCAGTTCGATGATCGACTGGTAGGAAATTCCGGGGCAAATTCACTTACGGGTGGTAACGGCAACGACACTTTGATGGGTGGCGGTGGTAATGACACGCTGGATGGCGGAAGTGGCATCGATACCGTCAGCTACGAGCTGGCGACGACATCGGTAAAAGTGGATTTCTCCCAGAATCTCGGCACTTTGGGCATGGCCGCCGGAGATATTTACACCAACATTGAAAATGTCATTGGTGGTACTGGCAACGATACTTTCATCAGTGCGCTGGGTGTTCAGGCCAATGCTTATGATGGGCGCGGCGGAAGCGATACAGTCAGCTATGAGTCATCGGCTGCAGGCGTACTGGCAAAATTGACATCCGGCTTGCCAGCCGTTGTGCAGACCAATGACGCTGCTGGCGATACGTTTACCAGCATCGAAAACCTGATCGGCACGGCGTTTGCCGACCAATTGATTGGGGATGCCAATGCCAATAATCTTTCAGGTGGCGCACTGAATGACACCCTTGAAGGCTTGGCGGGCAACGACACGCTTGATGGCGGCACGGGGAACGATACGGCCAGCTATGAGCACGCCACAGCGCAGGTCACGGCCAGTCTGCTGACCAACACCGGCACGCAGGGTGATGCCAATGGTGACAGCTTTATTTCGATCGAGAATCTCAAGGGCAGTGATTACTACGACAGTTTGCAAGGCAGCGTTGCGGCCAATGTGCTGACTGGCGGTGTAGGCAATGACACGCTGCAAGGCATGGGCGGTGGCGATACTCTGGATGGTGGTGTCGGTGTGGATACTGCCAGTTATGCTGATGCGACGACTTCGGTCACGGTTGATCTCTCGGCAGGTACAGCGACCCGAGCAGGATCTGCCGCAGTCGATACGCTGATTTCCATTGAGAACCTGGTCGGCGGTACAGCAGACGACCTCTTTATTAGCGCCACAACTGCCCAGGTGGATACTTACGATGGTGGACTGGGTAACGATACGGTCAGCTATGTCAGTTCAAATGCGCCCATCATTGCAACATTGACCAATGGGTTGAGTGGTATCGCAGCGAATGGCGATGCTTCGGGTGATATTTATATCAGCATCGAAAACCTCACCGGCTCCAATTACAACGACTTGCTGATTGGTGATACCAATAACAATGCCCTGTCGGGTGGAGTGGGCGACGATACGCTGGAGGGATTGGGCGGCGCTGATCGTCTGGATGGCGGCACTGGCAACAACACAGCCACTTACGAGCACAGTACCCTCGCAGTCATCGCCTCACTCACAAATTCTGCGGTGAATACAGGAGATGCGTTCGGGGATACGTACGTCAATATCCAGAACCTGACCGGTACGGCCCTGGATGACGCGCTCACAGGCGACGCCAACGCCAACATTCTCATTGGCGGCGATGGCAACGATACGCTGAATGGCGGTGTGGACCTCGTGGGCAGTGCTGGCGACACCATGAATGGTGGCAACGGTAACGATACCCTGATTTCCAATGGCATCGGTGCTGTAAGGCTCAATGGCGGTACAGGTGATGATACGTTCATCCTGACCGGAGATGATTCGACGCTCGATATCATTGATGGCGGTACCAATACGGTAGGGGTGGGCGATACCATTGTGTGGAATGCTTCGACCTTTAACCGGATCGACGTGGACATGGTGGCGAAGTCCTTTTTTGTCCGTTCACCGGTCACCGGCAATACCATCAGCTTCAGCAACATCGAGAACTTGACGGTGCTGGGAAACAACAGCATATACGCTACGCTAGACAATTATTCCAATGTGATTGATGCGACCGCCAATGGTTCGGTGACTCAGGATTATGTGCTCTACCAGAATGCGCTGGGAAGTATCAGTGCGGACTTGAGCAATACCACGACACGCAATGTCACCGGTGGCAGCAGCGTGCTGGATAACTACGATGCTGCAACCCACACCTGGACCGGTTTGGGTGATACGCTGAAAGGCGTCGAGCAGATCTATTACGGCAGCCATTACGCTGACTATCTCAAGGGTGGAACTGCCGATGAGTGGCTGGATGGCGGTATGGGCGCCGACTACATTGATGGCGGTGGCGGAACCAACGGCGTTTATTTCTGGAACTGGCTCTCTCAGCCGATTATCGCATCTCTGCTACCTGGCAACGTGAATTCTGCGTTGGGGATCGTGATGCAGGATCAGGCCGCCGGCGATACCTACGTCAATATCCAGATGTTGAATTCATACAACAGTGCCAGCGATTATCTGGTGGGCAATGCCGGTACCAATCAGCTGCAAAGTAATGGCGTGGTTGAGGGTTTGGCCGGTGCTGACCGTCTGTATGGGAATGGCGGCACGGGTGCTACGGTCAGCTATGCGCATTATGGCAATGCAACTTTGGCTGCATTCCCGGGGGGCTATACAAGTACGCCGAGCGATGGGGTTACTGGCATTACGGTCAACCTGAACAGTGTAAACGGCAATTTCTCGAATGGCGGCAATGTCACGGCGACGGGCGATGCGGCGGGTGATACCTTTAACGGCAGCATCTACGGGCTGATCGGTTCCGATTACAACGATTACCTGATTGGCAACACCCTGAACAACACAATCAGCGGCGGACTGGGTGACGATACGCTTGAAGGTTTTTCCGGAGCGGATACCCTCCAGGGTGGTGCCGGCAACAACACAGCCAGTTATCTCCACTCCAATGCAGGTGTCATTGCTGATCTGGGTACGCCGTCTTCCAATACCGGCGATGCCGCCAATGATGTTTATATCAACATTCAAAACCTAATCGGCTCGACCAAAGATGACACGTTGAGAGGTGATTCCAACGATAACATCCTGATGGGTGGTGTGGGCAATGACAGTATGGATGGTGGCGCCGGCTTTAATACCATCAGTTTTGCAACTGCAACGGGTGCCGAAGTCATCAGTCTGTTGAGTAAAACTGCCATCGGCTCGGATGGTAGCGATGTATTCAACAATATTCAGGGTGTTATCGGTACAACCTCCAATGACAGTATTACCGGCGATGCCAATAACAACGTGATTGATGGTGGCATGGGTCGCGACACCTTGGACGGCGGGGCCGGTGAAGATACGTTGTCTTATGTTTCAGCAACAGGTTTCGTTAACGTCAACCTCAAAACAGGGGTCAACACCCAAACCGATGTATTGAGCAATTTCGAGGATTTGCTTGGCTCGCTGTATAACGATACTTTGGTCGGAGATGATGGCAGCAACGTGATTGATGGCGGCGCGTCCAACGCACTGTTGACTGGTGTGGCTGGCAACGACTCGCTGGATGGTGGCCTGAATACTACCGGGATAGGCGATACCGTAAGTTATGCCAGTGCAACTGCTGGTGTGACGGTGAATTTGTCGATTGCCACGGCTCAGAACACAGTCGGTGCGGGGACGGATACGATCGTCAATTTCGAGAATTTGACAGGTTCTTCCTTCAGCGATGTGTTGACCGGCAGTGCGGCCGCCAATATTGTCAGCGGTGGCAATGGGGACGATATCTTGGTGGGCAGCACCGGAGGCGACACACTGGATGGCGGCTCGGGCACAGACACTCTGAGTTATATCAACTCAGGCGCAGTTGTTGTGACATTGAACGCGACAGCAGTACATGACGGTTTTACCGATACACTTTCAAATTTCGAGAACATCCGGGGTTCGTCTTCTGCAGACAACATTACCGGCGATGCAGCGGCTAACGTGATTGAGGGCGGGGCTGGCAACGATACTTTGAACGGCGGTGGCGGTGGTGATACCGTCACCTATATTCATGCCGCTGGTGCTGTGACAGTGAGCCTTGCTGGCGGCACAGCCACTGGCGCGGATGGTAGCGATAGCCTCTCCAATTTTGCCAACATCATCGGGACCGGCTTCAGTGATTCACTGACGGGAGATGGCTCCAGCAATTTGATCGAGGGTGGTGCCGGCGATGACACCATGAATGGGTTGGGTGGGATCGATACCGTCAGCTACGCGAGTGCAGGCTCTGGTGTAACAGTGAGCCTCGCAAATGCGGCCGCGCAAAATACTGGTGGCGCAGGCACGGATACGCTTTCCAATTTTGAAAATATCACGGGCTCCAGTTTTGATGACTCTCTCACTGGCAGTAACGGTGTTGCCAACATTATGAACGGTGGAGATGGAAACGATACGATGGCCGGGGGCTCAGGTGGTGGCGATAGCTTCCTTGGCGGTAACGGTAGCGATACAGTCACCTTTGCAGCGTCAACCGGCTCTGTTGTCGTCAACCTGACGGCTTCCGGATACCGGGGCATTAACCAGTCTGGCGATGCCGTTGGCGATACCTTCTCCAGCATTGAAAATCTCATCGGTTCTAATTTCAACGATTCGTTGATGGGAACCACCTCGGCGGAAACCATTACCGGCGGCTTGGGTAACGATAGTATGTGGGGCGACAGTGGTAACGACGTGATCTTTGCCAACCAGGGCAATGACTGGGCCTTTGGCGAAGGTGACAACGATACCTTCTACGTCTCTGCGAGCCTCGCCAATCTGCCCAATAACATTGATGGTGGTGGCCGTACCGGATATGTCTACAATACTGGCGGTAATCAGGTGGTGCTTCAAAACCTTGGCGCCAGCTATGACATTCATACCCTGGCGGCCAAGCTCAACAACATCGATACCCTTAATATCCGTGGAGATGGGATCAACACCAACCTAACTCTGAGTACACAGGATATTCGTGATATCAACGATGGCGCCAATGCATCCCAAATCTGGATCAATACCGACCATGGCGATAATGTCACGATCAATATTGATACTGCGGCCGGCCAAAGCAAGGCGGTGAGTTCGATCAATATTCCTGATGGCAGGGTGATCAACGATGTCACGATCTTTGACTCTGGGATGAATCAGATTGCTCAAGTGCACTGGGTTGCGGCCTGATGGAGAGTGCCGGGGCAGCATTCGCCCGGCCGTCAAGGATGTTGCGTGGTTTTGTATTTTCAACAGCTTTGATTTGATAGGGTTGTCACAGTGACTACATCTGACAAGGCGCTCATCCCGGAGCAGGGCATGAGCCGCCAGGATCTGCTGGCATCCATCGCCGGATTATGTGGCGCAGATCGCCGTCTGGCTGCTGTCATCAAACGTGCGATCGGCCGCTTGGCTGAACGTGTCGATAATTGGCCTTCTCAGGCCAGACGGCTCAGCCGCGATGGGCTCGCAGCACAACACCTGGAATCCACACTTCGAGACATTCTTGATCTGCCAGGAGATCTCGCATTGCTTCGACTGTATGGTGGTGGGTTCTTGCTGCTGCACCGGCAGAATCATCGCTGGCAGATACTTGATCTCCACGGTGAGCCGGTGAACGATGTGCCTGATTCCGCCGGAGATGCGCTTGCCGAAGCAGTGGTGTTGCGCATGCCACAGAAAAAATCAGTGGCTTTGCCAACAGGGATGGAATCGCTTCGTGCCCTTTGGCCTGCGCTCCGCGCAGCCTGGGTTGAAGTGGGTCTGGCCAGTCTGTTTGTCAATTTCGGGCAATTGCTGCTACCGCTTTTTTCCATGCTGGTCTACGACAAGGTCGTCAACAATGGCGTCTTTGAGACACTGTGGGCCCTGACGCTGGGGATGGCCATATATCTCGCGACAGATGCTGCAATGCGTGTGGTACGCGCATGGTCTACCGAGCATATTGCAGAAGATTTGACGCGGAGAGGCGATGAAGCGCTTTGGCGTCGTTTGGTTGCGCAGGCAGATGTGTCGGGTGGGTTTGCCCGCTTCCTTTCCAATTATCGTGATCTGGCAGTCTCGCGCGATTTCGTTTCATCGACGTATCTGCTGGCGTTGGCCGACTTGCCATTTCTGCTGTTGTACCTGATTGCAGTTGGGCTGATTGCATGGCCTCTGGTGATCGTTGCCGCGCTGCTGGTCATGATTTATAGCGGTCTGGGATTCCTGATCCAACGTCGAAGCAATCAGTTGGGTAAGGAAGCTGAAAAGCAGAACACCCGAAAACTAACCTACATGGGTGAGGTGCTGGGTTCTCTGGATGTGGTGAGAACGGTGCCGGCTGCAGGTGTTTTTCTGCGCCGCTGGCGTGATCTGTCAGATCAATCGGCGGTGGTCGATGGTCAGCGCAGATTGGTCGGGGGATATTCGGCAAGTCTTTCAGCAGTGATGCTGACGTTCAGCACGGTGACGATGCTGGCGGCAGGAGCCTACCTGATCGAGGCTAAAGACTTGACGGTCGGCGGGTTGATTGCGTGCAATCTGTTGACTTCAAGGGCAATGTCGCTCGTGACATCTTTCTTCATGGTTGTGGGCAAATGGCAGGATTTTCAGCGCTCAGGCAAGCGGATGGAAGATAGCCTGAAGCCAGCGCCTGAACGTGAATGTACCCCGTACCCAATCGCAAGCGGTAACGTCAGCATCATGGGCTTGAGCAAGCAATATCCGGATCGCCCCATTGCGCTGGATGGTATTTCATTGACAGTCACGCCGGGCGAACGGATTGCAATGCTGGGGAGACCGGGAGCAGGAAAAACGACATTGCTGCGGTGTATGGCGGGGCTGAGCAAGCCGGATGCAGGCCAGATTCTGTTTGACGGACTGGCGCTCGAAGATATTTCCCGGCTGGATCGTTCAAGATGGATGGCCTGGAAATCTCAGGATCCGGCACTTTTTGCAGGCACGCTGGAAGAAAATCTGCGTGTTGCAGGCAGTCGCGGTGAAAGTGACCGATTCACGAAGGCGCTGTGGGCTTCCGGTCTGGAGGATGAGCTGAAAGGCGGTCGCATGACGCTAGGCATGCAGATCGAGGAGCGAGGGAGTAATTTGTCAGGCGGTCAGCGGCAGAAAGTGGCACTTGCCCGTGCATTGGCCCAGCCCAGCCGGATTCTGTTGCTGGATGAACCAACGCTTGGACTGGATCCGGAAAGCGAGCGCCAGTTGGCAGAAAGATTGCCGCAACTGCTGGCTTCGGAGGACGTGCTGATCATGACGACGCACAGTGTCATCATGCTGGGTATCGCGCAGCGAGTGATCGCGCTGGATGGTGGTCGTATTGTTGCTGACGGCCCTAGGGAAAAGCTGGTTCGGGTTGGCTGACCCTGAATCGATTGTCTGATTCAGATGCGTATTCTTTTTGTTCATCAGAATTACCCGGGGCAATATCGCTATCTTGCTCCGGCGCTCGCTGCGCGGGGGCATGAAGTCATTGCGCTGGGTATTCAGGATAACCCCATCGCGCAACAACAACCTGGCGTAAAAGTCGTCCGTTATTCATTTCAATGCACGCCTGAACTGATTGAGGCGCGTGGCGTACACCCGCTCCTCAGTGATACACAGACCAAGGTGATCCGTGGCGAGGCCGCAGCGCAGGCGGCGCGCCAACTCAAAGCACAGGGGTTTACTCCAGACCTGATATGCGCTCATCCCGGCTGGGGTGAGGCGATGTTTCTCAAGGACATCTGGCCAACGGCGCGCATGCTTTGTTACCTTGAGTTCTTTTATGGCATCGAAGGTTCGGACATCGGTTTTGACCCTGAATTTCCTCTTTCGGGTGATGCGATGCGCATGCGTACGCGCACCAAGAACATCTTTCATTTGATCAGTCTTGAGGCGATGGACCGCGGCGTGAGCCCGACGGCATGGCAGCGCAAGCAGTTTCCAGGTGCGTGGCAGGGGGTAATCGACGTCATCCATGAAGGCGTGATGACCGATCAGATCGCACCGAATCCGGATGCCGAATTCCGGCTGGGCGAGCGCGGCCCAACATTAAAGGCCGGAGATGAGGTGCTCACATTTGTCGCCAGAAATCTTGAGCCTTATCGAGGTTTTCACATTTTCATGCGGGCTTTGCCCGAGATTCTTGCGATGCGACCCGATGTTCAGGTCGTGATCGTGGGTGGAGATGACGTGAGCTACGGTCGTGCGCCAGAGGGTGGCGGCACCTGGCGTAAGAAAATGATGGATGAGGTGGGGCATCGGCTCGATATGCGGCGTGTTCACTTCACCGGCATGCTGCCTTATGGACAATTGATTCGCCTGTTTCAGGTGAGCCGTGCCCACGTTTACCTGACCTACCCGTTCGTGTTGTCATGGTCGATGCTCGAAGCCATGAGCGCCGGGGTGCTGGTGATCGGTTCACGCACGCCGCCTGTACAAGAGGTGATCGAACACGGCGAAAACGGCTTGCTGGTGGATTTTTTTGATACTAGAGAGATCGCCGCAACAACCATTGCCGCGTTGTCCAAGCCGCAGGACTATGTAACTCTGCGTCAACGCGGACGTCAAACTATCGTCGAGCGATATGATTTGCGTACCGTGTGCTTGCCTAAACAAATCGCCTTGGCCGAGGAGGTTGGAGGCCAAGGCGAGATGCCATCGTAATTACATCTGGCTGACGATTTCCTCGCCAAACTGCGAGCTTGAAACCTGCGTCGCACCTTCCATCTGGCTGGAGAAATCCCAGGTCACGCGCTTGCTGGCAATGGCCTTGCCCACGCCTTGCAGCACCAGATCGGCCGCTTCGGTCCAGCCGAGATGGCGTAGCATCATTTCTGCGGACAAAATCAGGGAGGACGGGTTGGCGATGTCCTTGCCGGCGATCTTGGGCGCGGTGCCGTGGGTGGCTTCAAACATGGCGGTAGTATTGGACAGGTTGGCACCCGGTGCGATACCGATGCCACCGACCTGTGCGGCCAGTGCGTCGGAAATGTAATCGCCGTTCAGGTTGAGCGAGGCCACCACAGAGTGATCTTCCGGATGCAGCAGGATTTCCTGCAGGAAAGCATCGGCGATGCAGTCCTTGATGATGATGCCGTTTGGCAGCTTGCTCCACGGGCCGCCGTCGATCTCGACCGCGCCGAATTCTTCCTTAGCCAGGTCGTAGCCCCAGGTCTTGAAGCCACCTTCGGTGAACTTCATGATGTTGCCCTTGTGTACGATGGTGACTGATTTGCGGCCGGTGTCGATGGCGTATTGAATGGCCTTGCGGATAAGGCGTTTACTGCCTTCTTCCGAGACCGGTTTGATGCCGATGGCTGAGCTTTCCGGAAAGCGGATTTTCTTGGCAGCCCCCAGGTCCCGCAGAAAGTTGATCACCTTCTTCACGTCGTCCGAGCCGGCGGCAAACTCGATGCCGGCATAGATGTCTTCGGTGTTCTCGCGGAAGATCACCATGTCGACCTTTTCCGGATGCTTGACCGGGCTGGGTACGCCAGTGAAATATTGCACCGGGCGCAGGCAGACGTAGAGGTCGAGTTCCTGGCGCAGGGTGACATTCAATGAACGGATACCTCCGCCGACTGGCGTGGTCAGCGGGCCTTTGATCGAGATGACGTAGTCCTTCACGGCCTGCAGGGTTTCTTCCGGCAGCCAGACGTTGTCGCCATAAACCTTGGTGGATTTTTCGCCGGCGTAAACTTCCATCCAGGCGATGGCACGCTTGCCACCGTAGGCCTTGCTCACTGCCGCATCCACCACGCGCTTCATCGGCGGGGTGATATCCACACCGATGCCGTCACCTTCGATAAATGGGATAATCGGATGGTCGGGAACGTTCAGGCTGTTGTCGGCATTGACCGTGATTTTTTGCCCGTTGACGGGTACGCTGATTCTGCTGCTCATAAAAAGGCTCCTGAAAAACTTGATTATCCTGTTCAATAAACCGTACAACGTGGTTTGCCAGTTCAGCAAGCACGAAACGCACCCGACGCTCAAAGACTATATTCCGATACCGGGAGTCTATGCGGCGGGGCGGCTGGATACCGACAGCGAGGGATTGCTCATTTTAACCGATGACGGCGCGCTGCAACATCGTTTGTCCGATCCGAAGCACAAACAGCCGAAGACCTATTGGGTGCAGGTGGAGGGCGCGCCGAATGAGACTGATCTGGAACCGCTCAGGCGCGGCGTGGATCTCGGCGATTTCACCACACGCCCTGCAAAGGTGCGCATCATTCCAGAACCGCCCCAACTTTGGACGCGACATCCGCCGATTCGCGAGCGCAAGGCGATCCCTACGACCTGGCTGGAAGTGATTATCGCTGAAGGCAAGAACCGTCAGGTGCGCCGCATGACGGCCAAGGTCGGCCTCCCTACGCTGCGACTGATTCGCTGGGCGGTAGGTGAGTACACGCTTGAAACCCTGCAACCGGGTGAGTGGCGGCAGATTGGCACGCCAGTTGCTGATATTCATTCAACACAAGTTCAACGAAATCACGCGCTGCCCTCAACTCGAAAGCCCATGCCAAGATCATGAAACCCGTCGCCATTTTTCGTCATGCCCCGACCGAAGGCCCCGGCCATCTGGCCGATTTTCTCGATCGACTTGCTATTCC